>SXGT01332534.1_pt1 | contig 16578 bp, 12 predicted proteins | sample 3176221 | NCBI WGS metagenome assembly SXGT01 (sample SAMN11356862, study PRJNA531348) | freshwater metagenome | isolation source: freshwater sample F1-120 | place: China: Fuxian Lake, Yuxi | collected 2017-12-25 | reverse complement strand
ATAAGCAATTGAGCATTTTGATTTTGTGTATTGATAGTATGATTATGAATTACTTCTTGTGCAAACAAAGCATTTGCAGACAATAAAGAAACAATTCCGAAAATTTTTAATTTGTTCATTTTTTTCATATAAAAATTAAAATTTGATTTAGGAGTAGCCAAAGTACTATAATTTCAATATAAATGGATGCTTTTGTATCAAAAAAAGTTGCATCTGTTTAAAATTAATTTGAATATGTTAATAGAATATCCATAATTTGCTAAAATATTGAAATTATAGCTTCTAATTTTGGTATTGTATTAAATATACTTTCTCATGAACATTCGGTCGATTCTAGCTCTTCCTTTTTTATTTTATAGTATTAGTATTTACTCACAAAGCCTTCCTGTCATTATCCAAAATGGGACTGTGAAGCTTGCTGCTAGTAATTTTGAAGCTGCAGAAGTGGATTTTGCCAATGCAATTCGCTTGAACGATCCAGCTACTGCAACCTATTTGGATAAACTCAAAAAGTATGGCACTTTGAATGAGTATCAGAAATCAACATCTGATATGCCTGATGGCTTTGTTTATAATCATGATTTAGCGGTTCCTTACTATGGTCATGGAATGTCGTTAGTTGGATTAGGTAAGCAAGATGAAGCATTGGCAGATTTTGAAAAGGCAATTACTATTGATCCTAAATATGCTGAAGCGTTTTGTGAAAGAGGAATAATACTTATTGCAAAAGGGACTAAAGACAAAGGCTGTATGGATTTGCGAAAAGCCAAAGTTTTGAAAAATGAAAAAGCAAAAGAGTTATATAATTCAAATGCTTGTACAGAAATGAGTTCGGCTTTTATTACGGCAGGAAATACAAAAATGGATGCAAAAGATTATGCAGGCGCTTTGTTAGACTACACTTCAGCTATTCAGTTGAATGGTGATTCTATTATGCCTTTTATCAAACGGGCGGAATGCAATGTGTTATTGAAAAAATATGATAAAGCTTTGTTGGATTATAATAAAGCCTTAAAAATAAAACCTGATACCATTCAAATTCTTTATTTACGTGGATTAGCATACAATGCAGCTTCCAATTGGAAAATGGCTTTTGAGGATTTTTCTGCCGTGGTTCGTAAAAGTCCAAACTATTACGATGCTTATATTCAAAGAGGAACAGCTTGCGAAGGAATGGAAAATTTCAGATCAGCCATGTATGATTATTCTGAAGCAATCCGAATTAAGCCAAAAGACGGACAAGCGTATTACAAAAGAGGTTTAGCTAATGCAGATTCGAAAGATTTTAGTCATTGCAAAGATTTTAAAATTGCATTTTCACTAGGTGTAGAAGAAGCAAAGTCCTTAGCAGAAAACTGCGGTCCGCCTCCGCCAAAAGAAAAATAATACAGTTGTAACACTGCCGTCACACTGAGCGGAGTCGAAGTGTAAGCGCAATAACTTATTCAGAATTTTTCGCTAATTTCGCTTGAAATTTATTGCAATGTATAAAAGCATAATTAAGCCTCTCTTTTTTCTTTTTGAACCCGAAAACATTCATCACCTGGTTTTCAAAACAATAAAATTTCTTTGTAAAATTCCTGGAATACCATCTTTAATAAAAAGTATTTACTCTGTTAATGATAAACGATTAGAACGAAAATTATTCGGATTGACATTTCCTAATCCTGTTGGATTAGCTGCAGGATTTGATAAAGACGCGAAGTTGTATGATGAGTTAGGATATTATGGGTTTGGTTTCATAGAAATAGGAACTCTTACTCCAAAACCACAACCAGGCAATGACAAACCACGTATGTTCCGTTTACCGGAAGATGAAGGTTTGATTAACAGAATGGGATTTAACAATGGTGGAGCAGAAGCTGCAGCAGTGCGATTGAAAAACAGAAAGTCGAATATCATCATCGGAGGAAATATTGGAAAGAATAAAATCACTCCAAACGAAGATGCAGTAGGTGATTACGAGAAATGTTTTGAAGCACTTTTTGATTATGTAGATTATTTTGTGGTGAATGTAAGTTCTCCGAATACTCCGGGATTACGTGCATTGCAAGACAAAGAGCCACTCACAAAATTATTGCTTCATGTAAAAGAATTAAATGCTAAAAAGAAAAACCCCAAAGCGATACTTCTAAAAATAGCACCAGACTTAACAAACGAGCAGTTGGACGACATTATTCTTATTGTAAAAGAAACAAAAATTGATGGAGTGATTGCTACTAATACTACAATTGACAGAAGCAATTTGACAACAAATAAAAATAAAATTGAAACTTGTGGAGCTGGCGGATTGAGTGGAAAACCACTAACAAAGCGCTCAGTAGAAGTTGTAAAATATTTGAGCGATAAATCCAACAAAGCATTTCCAATCATTGGAGTTGGAGGAATTCATACCGGAAAAGACGCAGTTGAAATGCTGAAAGCAGGAGCAAGTTTGGTTCAAGTATATACAGGATTTATTTACGAAGGACCGGGAATTGCGAAAAAGATTAATAAAGAAATTTTAAAACAAGGATTATGAAAATTGTAGAATGTCCACGTGACGCGATGCAAGGCATCCATGATTTTATTCCAACTGAAAAAAAAGTCGCTTACATCAATTCTATTTTAAAATGTGGTTTTGATACGGTTGATTTCGGAAGTTTTGTTTCTCCCAGAGCAATTCCTCAAATGCGCGATACAGCGCAAGTGTTGGAACAATTGGATTTAGCTTCTTCTAATTCTAAATTGCTTGCAATTATTGCAAATGTCCGTGGAGCTCAAGATGCTATTGAGTTTGAAGAAATCTCCTATTTGGGATTTCCATTTTCTATTTCTGAAACCTTTCAGCAAAGAAATACTAATTCATCAATATCTGAATCAATTACCAGAGTTGAAGAGATAAATGATTTATGTGTGAGAAATAAAAAAGAGTTGGTTGTATACATTTCAATGGCTTTTGGTAATCCATACGGAGATGAGTGGAGCAGTGATGTGGCGATAACGTGGACAAAAAGATTAGCGCAAATGGGAATTAAAATTATCGCTTTGAGTGATACTATTGGAGTTTCAAATCCGGATAATATCAAAACTTTATTTTCAAAATTAATTCCTGAATTCCCGGGAGTAGAAATTGGTGCGCATTTGCATACAACGCCAACTACTTGGGAAGAAAAAGTACATGCTGCATATTCGGCTGGATGCAAAAGATTTGACAGCGCAATTAAAGGTTTTGGTGGTTGTCCGATGGCAACTGATAAACTAACGGGTAATATGCCAACTGAAAATTTACTTCAGTATTTTAAGCAGAACAATATTAAAACCGGTATTAATGATGTTGCTTTTAATGAAGCGATGGCTTTGTCGGGAAGTACGTTTCCAATTTAGGCTGGTTCTCGACTCCGCTCGAACTGACTTTAGAACTGTAATGCTAAACCCTGTCACTTCGAGCGGAGTCGAGAAGCAAGGGCGAGGAATCTTTAATGTCAAAATGTAATTAAACTTGCAAAACTAAATGCCCAATTCTAAATTCCAAAAGCTAGTCAACAACTCATTCCTATTCCGCATTTATTTGCTGAAGTCATTACCTATGGCATATATCGCAGGCGTACGGGTAAAAGAATTGTCCAATACAAAAGCAATCACTACAATTAAATTTGGTTGGTTAACACAAAATCCTTTTCGTTCCATGTACTTTGCTTGTCAGGCTATGGCTGCTGAAATGAGTACTGGTTTGTTGGTGTTAAATGCTATTTATGAATCTACACCGGCAGTTTCCATGTTGATTGTCCAAAACAAAGCAACATATTTCAAAAAAGCCATAGGAAAAATAACTTTTACTTGTGCTGACGGAAATCATATCAATGAAATAATTGCTAAGGTTAAACAAGGTGGAGAAGGCATAACTACCGACCTAAAATCAATTGGTGTAGACGAACAAGGTGATACTGTTGCTGAATTCATTTTCACCTGGTCGTTGAAAGCTAAATCCAAAAGTTTTTAACAAGTTATTTTTAATTATTTAACAGAGAATCAAGCTGTTTAATGATTATCTTTGACCGAATCATATAATTCAAAAGAATGCAAAAAGTTAGTTTCAATAATAAGGATAGCGATTTTTTTAACACACTTAAAGGAAAAGTTGATACTTATTTCAAATCCAACAATATCAAGGAAACCGGTAATTACAAGCTATATATTAAAACCGTTTTACTTTCTTTATCACTCATAGCTTTATATACTATTCTTGTGTTTTTCACACCAAATGTCTGGATTTCATTAGGCTTATGTATTTTAATGGGAATCAATCTTGCAGGAATTGGCTTTAACGTTATGCACGATGGTGCTCATGGGAGCTTTTCTACAAAAACCTGGGTAAATGAGTTGATGGGTTATTCTTTAAATGTAATGGGTGGAAGCGTTTATCTTTGGAAATACAAGCACAATGTAAACCACCATTCGTTTACAAACATTGAAGGAATGGACGATGATATTGATATCAAGCCTTGGATTCGCGTTCACGAAGACCAAAAGAAACATTGGTATCATCGCTTTCAACATGTTTATTGGGTTGTTCTTTATGGAGTAACTTATTTGTTGTGGATTTTCGTTCAGGATTTTAAAAAATATTTTACCGGTAAAGTAGGTGATCTTCCTTTCCGTAAAATGGATGTGAAAGAGCATATCATTTTCTGGGTAAGTAAATTATTATATATCGGTGCATTTATTGTATTGCCTATATTTACAGTTGGTTGGTTAGAACTAATCATAGGCTATTCTGTTATAGCATTTGTATGCGGATTTGTAATTGCAGTTGTGTTTCAATTAGCACACATTGTTGAAGATGCAAGTTTTGAAATGCCGACATCTAAAAATCATAAAATAGAGGAGGAGTGGGCTGTTCACCAAATACAGACTACTGCAAACTTTGCAACAAAAAGCAAAATTGTTTCTTGGTTTACAGGAGGATTGAACTACCAGGTAGAACACCATTTATTCCCACGTATCAGTCACATTCATTATCCGAAAATCAGTGAGTTTGTCAGAGAAACATGCCAACAGTTTGGAGTAACGTATTTAGAATTTCCAACTGTGATGAGTGCAGTAAGATCTCATGTGGTGCATTTGAAATATGTAGGACGGAATTAAGAAATTATAAATTAGAGATTATGAATTATAAATGAGAGCTCAATTGAGCTCTTTTTTTATTTCTAGAATCTTCATTGCAAGATAGAGTCGAACCTAAAGTCAGAATTTATATATTTGCTTTCAGATGCAAAAAAATCTATTCATTCTCCTTTTTTTACTCTGTTTTAGGACAGTAACTGCACAAAATTATGATGAGTGTATTGATCTTGCTTGGGAGAAATACAATCAAAAACAGTATGAGGCATCCGCTAAACTTTATGAGAAGGCATTTATAACAGATTCTTCAAAAAAAGATTATGATGATTATTATAATGCAGCCTGCTCCTGGGCATTGGCAGGAAATGATTCCATGTCGTTTGTCAATCTTGATAAAGCAATAGCATTGGGCTTCCCAGATGCAGGGCGATTAAAAAGTGATACAGATCTAACAAAGCTTCATAATTATCCTCATTGGTCCATTCTTTTTGAAAATATAAAAGAACATACTAGGAAAGAGCAGGCAGAAATAAAAAAAGAAATTCCTACATTTTATTGGGGAGTATATCTCGGAATTCTGCTGGTGTTTTTTTTCTACAATTTAATATTATGCATTTCTCTCCGTGATATTACATTTCTTTATTATTGTGCTTCCATATTTTTTCTTGCTCAGCTACACACGCTTATTATCAAGCCATTTGGCGCTTTTTCAAGAGATTTATTTTTCTGGTTAGATTATATTAGGCTGACAACTAATTTTTCATTTGCAGTCGCAAACCTTATGATTATTTTTCATCTTTTGTTCGTATCAAAATTTTTGAACTTAAAAGAAATTGCACCACGTTTGCATAAAATTAACAAATGGTTCGTAATATATCTTTCTGTATTTACAGTATGTTTGATATTTGGTCCGCGTTATTTCGATATCATGTTTTTCCTTTCTGCAATTGTGGCTTATTTTTTTCCACTCTATGCAGGAATTGTATGCTGGAAAAGGCGTTACAGACCTGCAAAGTTTATAGTAATAGCAAGTGTATTCCTTACAATAGGTGTTTCTTTGGTATTGATAAACAACTTGGCAAAACTGGATTTAAATATAAAGTTTGATGTTTATAGGACAGATAATATCGCCTTTATTTTATTTTACGGATTCCTTTCATTTGCTTTAGGCGATAAAATAAATAATCTAAAACAAGAGAAACTGCAGGCACAGGAAAAAGCAATGCTGGTATTGGAAGAAAAAGTGAAAGAGAGAACTTCTGAAGTAGTGAAACAAAAAGAAATAATTGAACAGAAAAACAAAGACATTACAGACAGTATTCGTTATGCAAAACGCATACAACAAGCGCTTTTGCCAACATATAATTATATTGATAAAAGTTTAAAGCGTTTGCAGGGAAAGTAGAAATTTGGATTCTGTTTATTCTATTCTTATTGCTTTTGGCGAAATGTAATCTTTCCTTAAAACAGTCACAGAGACTCTTTGATTCTTTTCACTTTCTTTTGTTACTTTAACAATATTATCATTGTCATCTGAATATTCGTATAGCTTCGAATCAGTATATGCCTTTGCTACCAATCTTTCCTCTTCAATACCTTTTTTGATTAGTAAATCACGGATAAAGTTTGATCTGTCCAACGACAGTTTTTCTTTTTTCTTTTCATTGGCTCCAGAATGCCCTCCAATCTCTATTACAAATGTGGGGTTATCCAGCAATATCTGATACAAATCATTAATCGACATAGAGATTGTGTCAGTAACGTATTTTGTAGAATTATTTTTTTCAAAAAAGAATGTTGGAAGTCTTATAGTACAGCCCTTGTTTTTATAAAGACAAAAATCTAGTACTGCTTTTACAAGTGGCCCTTCCAGTGTATTAAACTTCTTCTTGTCTGAGGAATCAAAATACCGTTGACCTGAAAAAGGTGTTGATGCGATTACAAGGTAAGATGTATTGACATTTATTTTTGTACTATCGAAAATATAAAAGCCATTTGAATCAGAAGTGGTATTAATGCTGGTACCATCGCTTCCTACAAGTTTAATAATTGCGTCAGATATAACAACTTTCGTCTTACAATCGGTAATTGTACCCGATAATTTATTGTGTCTGTCATTAATTGGAATATAATCCTTTCTTAAAACGCTAAAAACAACACGCCTGCTTTTTTCATTAGTTTCTTCTTCACTTTTTTGTATTGCCTCGCCACTATCATTTCTGAATTCCATTGGATATTTGTCTGAATAACCTTTCGATTTTAATCTACCAGGCTCAATTCCTTTGTCGACTAATAGCTTGTATATTTTTTTAGCTCTATCTTTTGATAGTTGTAATTTGTCATCTTCGTCTGATGATGAGTGTCCAGAAATCTCTAAAACCCACGTCTTGTGAACCAGTAAAAAACCAACGAAACAATCGATTGTCGTATCGATATTTTCTGGTAAATTCCTAATATATTCAAAACTTGAAAATTCTATATTATTTTTTTTAAAATAAAAAGTAGGTGGTTGACCGCATCCAAGAATTTCAATTAGGCATATATCATACTTTTTGCTTGAGAGGGTATCAAAATAAGTAAATTTGATTTTATCGCTACTATTCATATAGCCGTATTTTTCGGTTATTTCTCCAGGGCAAATACCATATTTTATTTTAGCCCCACGCCCAATACTATCACTAACATTAGTAGATATTATATAGTCCGTGTTGTCCTTAAAACAATTTGAAAAAACATAGTGGCCTGTGAAATCTGATTTTGTCTCAATTAAACTTTTATCTCTGCCTATTAATTTAATGGTTACCCCTGGTATAGCCTTTTTTGTTTGACAATCCGTTACAACACCAGAAATAGCAAATTTATTCTCCTGCCCAAAAAGACAAGAAGAAAGCAAGAATAGAAGCAAGATAATTCTTTTCATTAGTTAAAAATACAAAAAAGGAGCCGTTTTGGAGCTCCTTTTGATCCCGATAGCTATCGGGATTGACTTTATTCTCTTTTGACTTATTTAGTCAGCGTTAACTTACTAACCAACTTATTGTTTTTGTTTGTAACAGAAATAAAATATGTTCCTGCATTTAATTCTTCTACATCTAATTTAATTGTTTGTCCTTGAATTGGATTTTCTACAGATGTTGTTTTTACTAATCGTCCGGCAATATCATTAATTTCAATCACTGTTGTCTCATTCATGTTGTAACCGAATGTAATATTCACTTCAGAGCTAGCAGGATTTGGGAAAATAGTTAAACCATTATTTTCATCAATCGCAGTAATGCCAGTTGAGTTAGTAATAGTTGCAACAACCGGAACTCGAGGTGAACTAACACAATTAATTGTTGCTCCTTGAATTTTCCAATCGTAGAAATAATAATAAAAAGATGGACCTTGATTTGAACCTGTTAATGAAACAAATCCTGCTAAAGTGTACGGATAAGAAACACCGGAAGAACTTCTTTGCATTCTTGGACTAGTTGTACCAAAACTTGTTGTATTAGTTGGTCCGTCAGTTGTTAAGTGATATCCTGTTCCCGGAGTTAGTGGAAAGTTTAATGTAATAACTGTTGTATCAGCTGGCAAGTTAATAATCAAACTGTTTATTGTAGTAAGCGATGCATCCTGCAAAAGAATTTCTCTGGTTCCCGCCATATTTGTATATACTTTAACTGTAAGAAGTGTACATGCGCTAATAACATCAAAATCTACCGAACCATTTGTAGTTGAACTTGAAGAATACAAACTTGCTCCTGTATGATCGGGAGGACCAACATCTCCAAGAGCTCCGGGATAAGAAGTTGTTTCATCAATATAATAAGTTGTTGTTGTACTGATGATTGGTGTATTGTAACTAGTTCCTGTTCCAACAGAAGCACCTCCTGTTAAAGCTGTATACCAATTAATAGTTCCAGTACCACCAGAAGCAGTTAAATTAAGTGAAATCGGACCTAATCCTGAAGCGCCTGTTCCTGTTGGAGCAGCTGGTGTTGCTAAAACTGTAACAGTTGTTGGTGGCGCATTCCAGTTTTGACACAATCCTGTTGTTGTTAAATTATACGTTCCAGAAAGTGTTGGATTGATTGTTTGTGTAGTTGCAGTAAATCCGCTTGGGCCTGTCCAGCTATAAGCACTAGCAGGTGTACTTGTCAAGGCCAATGTTCCTCCACAAGAACTTGATCCGGAAGTTGTAACTGTTGGAGTTTCATCAGGGTTCTCTGTAACAGTAATCAATGGAGAAAGATTTGTACATCCTGCAGCATTAGTAACCGTTACATAATAGTTTCCTGTTGCAGTAACATTGATGGATGAAGTCGTTGCGCCATTTGACCATAAATAAGAAGTATATCCTGATGGTGCATTTAAATTAACTGAACCACCTGTACAAAATGAATGTGGACCAGGAATTACGTTATCAGTGATAGTGCAACCACCTTCTACAACAGTTACAAATTGATTTGCACTCAATGTTCCGAAAGTATTGCTTAAACCGGAAGGCCATTCAATAACTGCAGAAGTGATAGTAGCATCAAAACCTAATCCAAAATGCAAATCAAAAGAATTTTCTGTTCCGTATGATTCACCAGCTCTTACTTCACGTACTTGCGTTCCAAATGAACCTGTGATAATAACTTTTGCGCCAATTGCTCCTTTGTTACTTACTGTTCCAGTTAAATGGAAAGTGATAAAATTATTTGAGTTTCCATCATTCATCCATAATACATCGTCCGTTGTTGTAGGAGTGTTGTAAACATTTCCGTAAGAAGCAACTAAATCAATAAAACCATCATGATTTAAATCTCCTGTTGCAAAAGATAAGAAGCTTGCCATAGCACCACCAAAAGCATTTGATGCTTGACTGAAAGTACCATCGCCATTATTTTTGTACAATAGCATACCCGGACCGGAAATTAAAATATCCAACCATCCGTCATTATCAAAATCTTCAACAAAAGATTCAATTGCATTAAATGAAGTAGAAAATCCTGAACCAGCTGTAACATCAGTAAATACACCAGATCCATTGTTTTCATAAATCTGACTGTTTTCTCCGTGGTTTGTTAATACAACATCCTGGTCGCCATCATTATCTAAATCTCCAAAACTGGAAGTCCATGTTTGCTTATAATTTCCTGGTAATTCCATTCCGGTTGAAGCAGCATCTTCAGTGAATACTCCGGCTCCGTTATTTTTAAATAAACGATCTCTTCTTCTTTGATCATTGTAGCTGGATGCACTTTGACGGCAATGAGCAATGTATAAATCCAAATCACCATCATTATCAATATCCAACCAAACGCTTCCATAATTTCCTGAATCGTAAGGGTCGCCAGCATAAGTCATTCCAGGATTAATTTCTGTATCAATCAAGGCAGTTGTTAAAGTCATTGTGCCCGAATTGTTTTTGTAAATTTTCATGTAATCATTATCGTCACACACTGCTAAATCAACCCATCCATCATTATCAATATCTCCGAAAGTAATATTCTGAACAAAGTAAGAACCGGCCAAAACAGTTGAAGTAGTTGTAATTGTACTTCCCGACCAAAATAGTTTCACCAATGTAGTTGATCCAGCTCCGGTTGCAACATCTTTCCAACCATTGTGATCCACATCTGCCATAGCCATTCCCCAAACGTTTCCAGCTCCAACATCTCCTAAATTATAATGAGTGTATGTCCCATTAAGATTTTGTAATTGAACTACCAAATCGCTAGCCTGATCCATCTTAACAATGTCGTCAAGACCATCATTATTAACATCTACAACAGTTATAGAGTTACCACAGTGAGTTGCAGTAGGAACTAAACTATTCATATTTGTGAATGAAAATTGTGCATTTGCTCCAATTGACCCAATAAAGCAAGTAGTTGCAAGCAAAATAGATTTTTGAAATGTAGATTTTATCATGGTTGTTTTGTTTATGTGTAACGGGCTATTAATTTACAATGATGAAAATACAAAGTTTTTTTGTTTTTAGCAAACAATTATCCCTTAACTATTAGGAATTGAAAAAGGAACCCAACTTGAGTTCCTTTTGGCATTATTAAACAGTTAAGTATACTATTTAATAACAATTTTTTTACTGTACTGGTTATTCTCTCCTGAAGCTTTTAAGATGTAAAACCCTTTGCTTAAAACCCAATTTACATTTAGTCTGTTATTATTCGAGTTTACACTTTCTGTAAAAACCAATTCTCCATTTATACTATAAATAGAAACTGAATTTATTTTGTTTTCAGGGAAAACAATTGTGAATATTCCTGTTGATGGATTTGGAAACACATTTAAGTCATCTTTCTCTTTGATACTTTCTGATAAGGAAACATACTGCATCGAATTAAATGCATTGATTCTTCCTGAGCCTAATTGCCCTGCATAAGTAGGATTAAGTGCATCAATATTTTCACAACCATTTTTCAAATATGTTTGAACTGAGGCCGGACTAAGACTTGGGTTTTGCGAAAGAATTAATCCACACAAACCTGCTGCTAATGGGCAAGCCATAGATGTTCCACTAATGTAGCCATATGCATTTACCGCACCTGATAATGTACTGTATATTCCTACGCCAGGAGCCATCACATCAACTGAAGATCCGAAATTTGAAAACGATGCTTTTTGATCTGTTTGATCCGTTGCTCCCACAGATATTACATAGTTATAAGATGAAGGAAAGTGTGGAGCACTTGTATTGGAGTTTCCTGCTGCAGCAACAAGTACAATTCCAAAAGCATTGGCAGCATTCATCATATTTTCTCCGGTAACAAATGAACCGGAATATCCTCCCCACGACATGCTTATAATATCTGCATTGGCTTTGATTGCATAATAAACACCATCATATGCATTGGTAATTGTTGATCCTCCGTCAGAAGAAAGATCCGGACTGCATTTAACAGCTATAATTTTAACTTTAAATCCTATTGATGCAATCCCTATGCTATTGTCGGTTGCAGCAGAAGCAATTCCCGCACAATGGGTGCCATGTGTAAAAGGACTTGAAGTTGTTGCGCTTGAAGGCGGATTTGGATTTTTATCTCCGTCAGCAGCATCCCAACCATTTACATCATCTGTAAATCCGTTCAAATCATCGTCTAAAAAATTACCCGCAACTTCTCCGGGATTTATCCAGATGTTATTTACAAGATCTTGGTGAATGGTGCTTACTGCATTGTCAACTATAGCTATTTTAACTGCTGTGGAGCCTTTAGAAATATCCCAGGCGGCAATTGCATTTATTTTGGTTAGCGACCACTGTGTAGGAAGCAAATCGTTAGGGAGATAATCAGTTCGGTATATCGGAGCTTTTTCTGCGTATTCCAAATAGCTTAAAGTTTGTAGATCACTTATAAAATTATCAATTTGAGAAATCTGTAAAAATTGTATGCGATAAGTCTTATCCAATTCTGGACTGATTCCCGGAAATGGTTTCGTAATAGTATCTATATTGTACGTAGAGTAAAACCCGTTTAAAATTGGATCAGAAAAACTATATGGCGACAATTCCATAGTTGATGACGAAACAACTTTAACATAAACAACACCATCAACAAAATTTGAATCTATGGTTTGGCAATAAGCGATATTTCCTTTGAAAATAAAGAAGAACAGAAGTAAGAATAAAAACTTCGCGTGTGGTCTCATGAGTGAAAAGAGTTACGTTAAGTTTACTTACTTCTACGAAAAAATTTAGTTATAAGTTCCAAAAGAAATAAAAAAAAGGAACCTCAAACGAGATTCCTTTAACTTTTTAACTTTAAACTTTGAACTATTCAACTCCCAATTTTGTCATCACATCCATACTTACACCTGTAGTTGAATATCCACCATCGTGGAATAAGTTCTGCATAGTTACCATTCTTGTTAAATCAGAGAATAAGGTAATGCAATAATTAGCGCAATCTTCAGCACTTGCATTTCCAAGTGGGGCAATAGCATTTGAATAATCATAAAAATCACCAAATCCTTTAATTCCTGTTCCTGCAGTAGTTTTAGTTGGAGATTGAGATACCGTATTGATACGAACTTTTTTCTCTAATCCATAATGATATCCGAAACTACGAGCAATAGATTCTAACATTGCTTTAATGTCAGCCATATCTGTATAGAAAGGATAAGTACGTTGTGCAGCCATATATGTCAACGCTACAACGCTTCCCCATTCATTAATTGCATCCAGTTTTTTAGCTACTGCTAGCATTTTGTGTAGCGACATAGCAGAAACATCAATTCCTTTTGCAAAGTAATCGTAGTTTGATTCTGTATATGGTATGTTTTTACGGATGTTCACGCTCATTCCGATAGAGTGGAGGACAAAATCAATTTTACCTCCCAACACAACTTGCGATTGTGTAAATAAGTTTGTTAACTCATCAACATTTGTCGCATCTGCTGGGATAATCTGAGAGTTTGTTTTTTCCGCTAATTTTTTAATTTCTCCCATTCGCATAGCAATTGGTGCATTGGTAAGTACAAATGTTGCACCTTGTTCGTGTGCTTTTTCTGCAACTTTCCAAGCAATAGAATTTTCATCCAATGCTCCTGTAATAATTCCGCGTTTTCCTTTTAATAAATTGTTTGACATATTTTTGAAATTATGAATTATAAATTATAAATGAATGCTTGACAAATATAACAATTAGTTTAGTTTTTGAGAAGTTCTTTTGCATTGCTTATTGCTGCTGCAGTTGGCGAGCCTGTACTTAGCATTTTTGCCACTTCTTGAACTCTTTCTTCAGGATTTAGTTTTTTGATATTACTAAAAGTTTTATTGTTTTTATCTTCTTTGTAAACAAATAAATGCGATTCTCCTTTGCTTGCAATTTGAGGCAAGTGTGTGATTGTAATGACTTGCATTTTATTTGTCATCTTATCCATGATGCTTCCTACTTTATCAGCTACATCACCTGAAACTCCAGTATCAATTTCATCAAAAATAATAGTTGGTAATGCTGTTAGTTGTGCAATAAGTGATTTAATACTCAGCATCAATCGTGATAATTCTCCTCCTGAAGCTACTTTGTTCAGCTCTTTAAAGTCACTTCCTTTGTTTGCAGAAAACAAAAAATTCACTTTATCTAATCCGTTTGCAGATAATACTTCTGTTTCAGTATGTTCCGCTTTTAATTGTGCATTGGGCATGGATAATGAAGAAAGGAGGGAAGCTATTTCTTTTTCAATTTTAGGAATTGCTTTCTTTCTGTTTGCCGACATCTTTTTTGCTAAGACCAATAATGATTTTTGCAAAACACTTAATTCTTTCGACACTTTTTCTATTTCAGCCTCAAGGGAACTAAAATCAAGCAGTTTATTGCTTAAATCATCTTTTATCGCAATTAATTCTTCAATTGTTTTTACCTGATGTTTTAATTGTAAACGATAAACAGCATCAATTTTTTCAGTTAATACTTCTATGCGTTTTGGATCGTAAACAATGTCTTGCTCTAATGTTTCTAATTCATTGCTGATATCTTTCAATTCAATATACGCACTGGAAAGACGAGTACTCAATTCATTGATTTCGGTTTTAAATTTTGCCATTCCTGCAAGAATGATTTTTATCTCATTTAGGGAAGAAAGTAAATTTTGTTCGCCACCGGATAATCCATGAGCTGCTTTTGATAAATTTGATTTTATTTCTTCTGCATTGTTCAGCGTCTCTAACTCTTGCTCCATAGCTAATTGCTGGTCGGACTTCAAGTTAGCATCTTCCAACTCGTTGAATTGAAATTGAAAATAATCCAGGTCCTTTTTAGCCTGTGATTCTTTTTCTGTCAACTCTTTTAATTGTTTTTCTAAACATTTATATCTTTTGAATCCTTCAGCATATTCATCAAGTGTTGATTGATGATCAGCAAACGCATCTACAACAGAAAGTTGAAAAGCACTTCCATTCAAAGTTAATGTTTGATGTTGTGAGTGTATATCAATTAAATAGTCGGCTAGTTCTTTTAGTTGATTTAGCGTAACGGGAGTATCATTAATAAATGCACGGGATTTTCCTTCGGGGTTTATCTCTCTGCGGATAGAAGTTGTTACTTCATAATCCAGCTCATTTGCAGAAAAGAATTCTTTTAAAGCATAACCTTTGATATTAAAATTTGCTTCAACAACACATTTTTTTGTTTTGTCTTGCAAAGCTTGTGTATCGGCACGATTGCCGGCAATTAAACCTAAGGCGCCAAGTAAAATAGATTTTCCTGCGCCTGTTTCTCCTGTAATAATAGTTAAGCCATCGGTAAACTCAACTTCAAGTTTATCAATCAAAGCATAATTTTGTACAGAAATGTTCTTTAGCATAGCGATGCTAAGTTAAAGTTTTCCTTCTTTAAAATTTTGCAGAAATTCTAAAAGTAATCAACAAGAGAGAGTTTAAGCTCCGTAATTGGGAGATCCCGAGTCGTGGCACGGGATGATGATTTGAAACAATGGAATTCTTATTAAAATACAGATTTGTAATTCCTTATAATTCGTAATTCGTAGGTTACTGGCAGGTAGTAATTTTTGTGTACTTGTTACTATTGGTTGGATCTATTTCATTTAGTAAAGCCACTACTTTTGCTTTTTCATCGGGGAAACCGCCACAAAAGACGTTTACAATTTCATCAGCTTTAGCAATAAAAAATACTTGCAAGCTAAATGAAAGTGGTTTTACTTGGTGTACTTTTTTTAGTTCGACTAAACTTTCAAGAATAACTGCTCTTCCAGCGTCTTTATTATCTGCCATAATATCCAAACCCTTGCGGTGAATATTATACATGGCTTCACGCATACTTACAAATGTTGCATCCAGCATATTGTTGATTAACCAATATCTGTTATTGTTACTGTCAAAAGCTTTCCAGCCTTGATAGCCTGAACTTTGAGCATTGTTTACTATAGCTAATGCTTTTTGCAAATAAGGCGTTCCTCCGTTTAGCGAAAATGAATCGTAGTCAAGACCAATTACCAGATAAGCGTAAAATCCAAGAATAGAAGTAAGGTTTCCTAAATAAGTATTTTCAACAAATTCAAGTGGCTGAGCTTCCGTATATTTAAATACGATATCATTGTCGTTGAAATTTAATAATGCTGAATTGTAAGAAGTCTTAAAAACTGGTCTACGTGCTTGAATTTGCAATGTACCCCTGAATTCGTCAGCACCAATTCTTTCAGTAATATTTATCAAAATACTGCAATCAATTCTTTCTTCAATTTTAAATGTTTCGTTTGTCCATTTACGAGTAACCATAAACTCATAAATAGCAGTTTGCATCGCATCAAATACACGCTTATCAGTTCCTGCAATTTGAGTAGAGTTAATAGTCACTTTACAGTCCAGCTCTTGTGATACAGAAAGCTTGAACGAACCAATTAAGAATAATAAAATGACTACTTTACGCACTTATTTAGATTTTAAATTTAGAATTGTTTTTATAATATCTTTTGCAACTTCTTCTTTGCTCTTTAACTCAAATTTAATGATTTTATTGCTTTTAT
>SXGT01588883.1_pt1 | contig 16579 bp, 13 predicted proteins | sample 3176221 | NCBI WGS metagenome assembly SXGT01 (sample SAMN11356862, study PRJNA531348) | freshwater metagenome | isolation source: freshwater sample F1-120 | place: China: Fuxian Lake, Yuxi | collected 2017-12-25 | reverse complement strand
CTGTGCTTGTTTGCCCCGATGGCGAGACGATCGAGGCCGAGGCGGCTCAAGGCACCGTGACCCGCCACTTCCGGGAGCATCAGAATGGCAGGCCCACGAGCACCAACCCGGTGGCGAGCATCTACGCCTGGACCCGCGGACTCGCGCATCGCGCCCGGCTGGACAAGACCCCGGACGTCACCAGGTTCGCGGAAGCACTCGAGACCCTCTGCGTCGAGACCATCGAGGCTGGCACGATGACGAAGGACCTGGCGGTGGCTGTTCACGGGACCGCCACGCCGCCGGCAGGCAGCTTCGTGACGACCGACGAGTTCATCAACACGCTCGAGCGAAGCCTTCGAAAATGGTCGCTTTCTGCCTCCTCTCTGTGAATGGTTTCCGTTCCGAGCGACTGACTCCGGGCGAGCTCGAGCGGACGAGCTCGAGGTGATGGCGACGCCGATACGCAAGAGAATTGTCACGGGGATTGGCTTTGCGGCCCTCGCGTCTGTTGCGGCCGCGACGGTGATCCTCTCCCCCGGACTTGAACGCAGGTATCACTTGTTCCGGCTCGAACGTGATCCCGCGCTGTTTGAGGCGTTTTTCCTCTCCCCGTCCGAGCCGAGGCGTAGGGCCGCCATCGACTCGCTTCGCCACCCCCCGGGCCAGGAGGCGCTCCTTGCGCTCTACGTGGCTGAGTTCGACCGCTGTGAGCCCTCCTTGAGCACTCGAGAGCAGCTCCTGCGCATGCGAGAAGATCCAGCGCAGAAGGGCGTCATCGCCCTGTGGGAGGATGGTGTCAATCACCAGAACTGGAGGGGAACGACGGGGCATTCGAGCTACTCGATGAGCAACGTGGCAAAGGATTCAAGGCGAAGGAAGCTCATCCTGGAGCACCTCGGGGCCTGCGTCGGCCGGACGTTTCAGGTCAAGGGCATCGAAGGCATCGAGCTTCAGCTTCGCTCTTCGGACGGCGGCATGGTGGAGCTGCCTGTGTGGACCACTGGCAGCCTCGGCGCACAGGACGCCTATCCTCCGGGGGCTCCTTCGGTGCCGGTGGTAGCTCGCTTTGCCTGCTTCTTTCGCGTGGCGAAAGGCCCACGAAAATAGGTCCCGGGGTAGCAACTCCTCAACGTAGCTTGCCGCGGGCGCGTCGTCGGCTTCGCTCAAGGAGCTCGAGCGTCTTGTCGCAGACCGTCTCGGGCTTGATGGCCCGCGTGCAGATCTCGGCCTTGCAGGGGGCACAGCCATCCTTCTGCCAGCAGGGAGCATACGGCAAGTCGGGGGCAAGGTTGATATTCTGCGGGTAGCCAAAAACATCGGGCGGGACGAAGCCAGTGAAGATCACGACGCTCGGCACTCCGAGGGCCGTGGCCAGGTGGGCGAGGCCCGACTCCTGGCCGACGAACGCATCGGCTGACTGGAGGAGCGCCGCCACGATCCGGACATCGAGGCCAGCCATTTCCCGGTGGTTCTGCCGGTCGGTGGGTGTAGCGGGATCCTCCGCTCCACCGAAGCGGATGGTCTCGATCTCGGGAGGCAGCAGCTCGAGGAACCGCTTCCAGTGGCGGAAGTCCCACTGCTTGGATCTCGCCGCGAAGAATCCGCTGAAGGGATGCACCACGAGCAGGGGACTGGAGCTCGACGGACGGATCGACCGCACCTTCATGCGCTCCTCCGGCGTCGTCGAGTAGTAGGTCTTCAGCTCCGGATCTTCCAGGCCCAGCCGCTCGCAGATGAGCTTCAGGACATGCTTGCGAGGAGGTGGCCACGGCTGCTCGTAGACGATGGGAAAGGAGCCCGGCCTGGGGCTACTTCCGGCCGGGAAGACGGCGGCCACGTCGGGATTCGAGTGGAAGAGTTGCTGCCAGTGAGTCTCGACGACAATGCGCGTCTCTGGACGCCGCTTCCGGATCTCGCGAGCCACCGTGGAGATAAAGAGCGCATCACCCAGGCCGCGGGGAGCTCGGTAAAGGCGTACCTCGTCGCGAGTCAGAATCTCGGGGAGCGTCATCTGGGTGACATTATGTGGGCCAACTCGACAGCTCCACAAGGGTGGGGAATGGGTGCCCCTATCTGCCCTTCCTCTGCCGGGTGCTTCGGCCTACAATGCCGCGCATGGCCAAATGCCCTCGCTGCCTGAGCCGAAAGGGAAAGCGCTACTGCCCCGCGCTGCGCACAAGTATTTGCCCCCTTTGCTGCGCCGAGGAGCGACTGAAGACGATTGCGTGCCCATCGGACTGCGAGCATCTTGCAGGCGAGCGCTACCAGCACAATCGCCGCAAGGAGCGTGCGCTTTCCCAGGGGAAAGCCTTCGTGGATCAACAAAACGAGCTCTTCGTGGACCCGACGGCCCGCGAGTTTACCTTCAAACTTCAGGCAGACATCTTCTTCTTCTCCAGCTCGTTCGGCGCGGTGAGTGACACCACTCTTGCCGAGACTTTGGATTCGCTCAGGAGCCTCTCAAGCAGGATTTTCGTGCCGGGTCGTAGCCCCCACCCGATCTTTGGCTTCCTCGCCGAGCGTCTGGGCGACGCGAAACGGTATCCCACCGAGAAGGGGTTGGGTCCGCAGGAGAAGGCCAGCGCGGTTGGGAAACTCGCCGCACATGTACGCGAACTCGCCAGAGGCGCGAGCTCCGCGGAGCCCTCGTTCCGGCACCATGAGGTGATCTCGAGCTTCTTTGGGGCCCTCGATTTTGAGTCGGACCTCGACTATTCTCCGGACGACGCACGCAACCCCGTGGTCCCCCATCCTCACGAACCGGAGCCCGGGAGGCGAAGCCCAGGCGGCCTGATCTTGCCGTAGGTGAAACAGTTGCAGTCTGCTCGAGTCCTTTTTCTTTCGGCCACGGAGGTGGAGATGAAGCCGCTTGTCGGCTGCCTGCGGCGCCTGCGCGCCCGAATCTCCTCACGTTGCGCAGTTACAGGCGTTGGAAAGGCGAGCGCCGCCGCTCGGACAGCCCTTGAGCTCGTGTCGTTCCGGCCAAGGATCACCGTCTTTCTTGGCTGCGCCGGCGCCTATCCACACTCCAACCTGGTCGTCGGTGATATTGTCGTGGCCACTCACGAGATTTTGGGCGACGAGGGTGTCGAGACTTCCTCCACGTTCCTCGATCTCGAGCGCCTGGGGCTTCCGAGCGTGAAGGAGGGCAGGATGCGCTGGTTTGACGAGATTCCGATCGCGCGTCCGACCCGGGTAACCATGGGTATCCTGGGCGCGCGCTGGGTTGGCACCTGTGCGGTCCGGACAGGCCGCCTGGTCACTGTCTCCACCTCATCCGGCACGGCGGAGCGAGCCCTCGCGCTCTCGCGCCGCACGGGAGGCGTCGCCGAAAACATGGAGGGGGCTGGAGCTGCCATAGCGGCTCTCATGGCAGGTCACCGGCTCTTCGAGGTCCGGGGTATCTCCAACCTCACCGGGCGGCGGGATCGTCGTGCCTGGGACATACCTACCGCCTGCGAACGGGCGGCCGAGGCCGCTGTCCATCTGGCACTTCACGAGCTGGGAATTTCACCATGAATTCGGAGCCGCTGGCACGAGAGCGCAAGTTGACCGTCGGCTACTCGCCTTGCCCGAACGACACGTTTATTTTTCACGCCCTGGTCAAGAGCAAGATCGACACCCGGGGCTACTCCTTCGAGCCCGTTTGCGAGGACATTGAGACCCTCAACCGCTGGGCTTTCGAGCGGCGGATCCCAATGACCAAGATCTCTTTTCACGCCTACGGAGCGCTGCGAGCCGACCACGCCCTCCTTACCTCCGGCTCTGCGCTGGGACGCGGCTGCGGCCCTCTCCTTGTCGCAAGGGACGCCGCCACCGCGATTCGGCTGGAGCGCGCCCGGGTTGCCATCCCCGGCCGGTGGACGAGCGCAGCACTCCTCCTGCGCCTCTTTGCGCCCCAGCTTCGAGCGGAGCAGTTGATCGAGATACCCTTCCACCAAATCCTCGAGAAAACCGCCCGGGGCGAGGTGGATGCCGGGCTGATCATTCACGAGAGCCGTTTTACTTATGGCGACCGCGGGCTCGTGTCACTTGTCGACCTCGGCGAGTGGTGGGAGACGGAAACTGGGCAACCCATTCCCCTCGGCGGAATCATCGCAGATCGCCGGCTGGGGCGTAAGCCGATCATCCAGATTCAGGAGGCCCTGCGAGACAGCGTCCGGCATGCACGAGAGAATCCGAGGGACAGCGCGAGCTACGTCAAGGAGCACGCGCAGGAGCTCTCGGACGAGGTCGTTCGGGCCCACATTGACCTTTATGTGAACGACTTCACGGAGGATCTCGGCGAGGAGGGTCTTCGAGCCATCGAGGTGCTCTTCAAGGCAGCCGAAGACAAGGGAATTCTTGCACCGTACAATGGGTCGCTGACTGTTTTGGTTTGAAAAAGCCACCCCTGGAAGACCAAATCCCTTAGGGCATCGGGCGTTGCTTGTATCTTCCAGGGGCAGCCAATTCTATTCCTCGGGGGAGACGAAGACCTCCCCGGCACCGGACGCCTGGCGGCGCGGGGTCAAGTGCAGCCTCCGGTCTCCTCACAGCAGAGGGTATCCCTTGTGGGATCGGGCCCCCAGGTGCTCGGCTCGGGAGGCGAAGTCCCACCGCCGTAGAGCCAGTAAAGGGTGTGAACTGGGTCCGACACGTCCACTTCACCGTCGTCGTTCGAGTCGGCGGCGTCAAAACAGGGGAGTTGAGCGTCGCCGCTGAACAGATAACCCAGGGTACGGATGGGATCCGAGATATCCCGCAGGTTGTCCAGGTTCGTGTCCGCACGCAAAAAGAAGCCAATTTCCCCCAGTCCGAGGATAATCACGCCCCCGTTGAGGAGGTCAGCCGGCTGAATCTCGACATTTCGAGGGACGAGGGCATCCTGTACTTCGGCCTCGTTTCCAAACGCCAGGTTGATGTTGTCCGAGCCAACCTTTGCGAATACGACGGGCGTTCGTCCTGCCCTTGCCTTCTCAAGGATGCGGAATTGGAGGACATAGAGAGGGATTTCCTGGCCAATCGGCCACTTGAGGGTCCCCACCGTCTCCGCTGCGCTGACTTCGAGTGTGATCCAGCCTTCCTTGAGCTGGTCCCCCGGGGTCGGGTCGGTATTGTCTGTCTGCGTCTTGGCCACGTCGTCGACCGGAGTGATCGGCGAATCCAGAGCTCGCTCGAGCCGCTCAAGCCTCAGGAACGACTCGTCGAAGTTGATGGCGATCTTGATCGTGCGAAGCAGCACGTTGGTCAGGAGGGTCAACTTGAGCGGAACCAAGTCGCCTGGTTTTCCCTCCGCCTCCGAGAGGAACAGCCGGATCTGAGCCTTTTCCGGCTCGACGGCCAGCGGGACCGGCGCATGGACAGCAAGTCCCTCCGGGCCCTCTTCCAACCCCCAGGAAGAAGCCGCAAGGCCCAGGATTCCGGCCAGGAGAGGGAGAAACAAGGCCCCCCGCGCCCGAGTTTGGATTGGAGTCCAGATCCGAGCTCCTCTGTTCCTTTGAATTTTGAGCACAATCATCGGCTTGCAACGCCCTTGGGATTTGGTTGGATCTTGCGGGCTGTCCCCGCGGGAAAGCTCGCGCCCTGTAGTTGTTGAGAGCAAACTCTGAGCCATTGTTGCACCTGAAACACAAATTGCGAAGCCCTCTGATCTTGCGGCTCGGCTCTTCCATCGCGCACTTCTTGCATGCAAGGCCCGCCTTACTTGAAGACGCTCCGCGCCTGACAGGCGGCGTCAATTTGTTGCGGTACCTTGCCGAGTGAGCTTCAATACCCCCCTCAGCCAACGCAGCCCACCCCCCCAAGAGAAACCCATGCGAAAACTCTTCGTTGAAAACCTCCAGGTCCGTGGATCGAGAGTGCTCGTTCGGGTCGATTTTAACGTCCCCCTGGGGAAAAATGGGGAGATCACCGATGACCGCAGGATCCAGGAAAGCCTCCGAACCATCGAGTGGCTCTCGAGGAACGGGGCTCGCACAGTCCTGATGTCTCACTGGGCGCCCAGCAAAAAGAAGGAGGACCCCAAACCGAGCCTGAAGCTCGTGGCGGAGCGATTGAGCCAGCTTCTGCGCAAGGATGTCCGGCTGGCCCCGGCGTGCACAGGGCCCGAGGTCAAGAGGATGCTCCAGGGCCTCGGCGACGGCGATGTAATGCTCCTTGAGAATCTGCGGCTCGGCCCGGAGGAGGAAAAGAATGACCCCAGGTTCGCGGCAGAGCTTGCCGAGCTGGCTGAGATTTATGTGAACGATGCCTTTGGCAGCGCTCACCGGGCCCACGCCTCGACCGAAGGTGTGACGCACCACTTGCGGCAGCGGGCGGCCGGCTTTCTCATGAAAAAGGAGCTGGATTACCTCGGTTCGGCGCTCGAGAGCCCGAAAAGGCCGTTCGTGGCAATTATCGGCGGCGCAAAAATCTCGAGCAAGATCGACGTCATCGGCGCCCTCCTGAAGAAAGTCGATACCCTGATTATCGGAGGAGGCATGGCCTTCACGTTCTTCAAGGCCATGGGGCGGGAGGTCGGGAAGTCGCTTCTTGAGGGCGACAAGGTTGATGTGGCGAGGAAGATCCTTGAGGGGGGCAAGACGGGCTCACAGGCCAGGATTCTCCTCCCGATCGACTGCATTGCGGCTGACAGATACGACAATGACGCTGAGCGGCTCGTGGTTGATTCCGGCAAGATCCCCGTTGACCGACAGTGCCTGGACATTGGGCCCGCGACGATCGAGCTCTTCTCGAGGACGATCCGCGAGGCGAAAACGGTGGTATGGAACGGCCCCATGGGCGTCTTCGAATTCCCCAATTTCGCAAGGGGCACGTTCGCGGTCGCCCAGGCGCTCGTCGATTGCACGAAGCTTGGCGGCATCACCATCGTCGGAGGCGGTGACTCCGCGTCTGCCATGGCGGAGGCGGGCCTCGAGAGCCAGGTGAGTCACGTCTCAACCGGCGGTGGCGCTTCGCTCGAGTTCCTGGAGGGCAAGAAACTCCCGGGAGTGGAGGCTCTCTCGGACGCGTGAGCGGTCACTATTCAAACGGTATCGGGTTCCAGGTGCCGAAGCTATCGACGTACTTTCCAATGGCTGGCTGCGCCTTTGCTCGTTCCGTGAGCCAGCCCCGTAGCTCCCCCACAAGCGTTTGCTCCTCCTCGAGCGAGATGCGCCCGGCGAGCACCCGGGTTCTCAGAAATACGAAGTAGGTGTCCAGGACGTCGTGGAGGCAGTAGTCGTTGATCTCTTGAACCTTCCCTTCCGCGTAGAGCCGGGCAACCTGGTCTCCCCGTGTCTCCATCTTGCCGGGCTTTCCGAGCATCTTCGCCAGCAAGTTGAGGCCGCCCTTCAATCGAACGGCTCCAAATTCGGTGATCCATTCCATGAGGTCCAGGTGCTTCGGTGAGAAACGATATCGAAAGCCGAACTTGTCGGGGTCGTCGAAGTAACGGGGGCAGGAGAGCCCGAATCGGAATGCCGAAAGCGTCAGGAGCGGCAGGTCGAAGCCTCGTCCGTTGAAGGTGACGAGAGACGAGTGCTCGTAGTGCTGGACTCCTTTCCAGAAAAGCTCCACCATCCTTCGCGGATCGAAACGGGGCGCGTCGAGGCATGAGAGATCCAGCAGCCGATAGTCCCTGGCAATTCGTGCCACGCCAATCGAGACGGGGACGTGAAAACTGACGGGAATGAAGGCTTTCCCCTCGGGGTCAGCGCCCCGCAGCTCCTTTTCGAGTTGCTCGACGGCTTTACCTGGGGTCAGAGGCGTGCCGGGATAAAGCACCCGGCCAAGGAGCGCGCCATCGACCACGCTCTCAGTGTCGAAGACGATGTAAGCTGTCTCGCTGCTCGCTGCCATGGCGCCTGAGTGTATCACGGCTGGGAGTTGAGCGGGCAGAGCCGCCCGCGTGCGGCATAATTTCAGCTGCGGGGTTGCACCCCGGGGACGTGGGGCGAGAATACGCGCCGCCATGCTTTATCTGCTGATTTTTGCCTCGAGCGCTGTCGAGTTGGCTTACCAGGTGCTCTGGATGCGGCGTTTCACGCTCGCTTTCGGGGCAACCTCGACGGCGGGGGCGATCAGTTTGGCAGCAATTTTTCTCGGGCTCGGCCTCGGGAACGCCGTCGGCGGTGCCTGGGCGAGTAAGAGTCCCCGTCCGCTGCGCCTGTTTGCTTGCATGGAGGTGGGACTGGCGCTCGGCGCAGCCTTGCTCGAGCCGATTCTTGGGCTCTACGACCGTCTGGCTCCAGGACTCTATCCCACCCTCGTCGCCAGCCCCGCGACTTTTTTCGCCCTGCAGGCGAGTCTCTGCTTTGTTGCCGCAGGGCTGCCGGCTTTCTTCATGGGCGGCCTTCTCCCCGTCGCTGGTCAAGCTCTGACCTTGCCACGAGGCACAAGCAGGCCGGCCGGCTTGCGCGGTCTTTACGCTGCTAGCCTTGGCGGGGCCTCCCTGGGCACGATGCTGGTTCCCACGGTGTTGCTCCCCCATCTGGGCGCCGCCATTGGCCACGCCGTACTCATCGGAGCCAACCTGGCGCTGGCTCTGGGGGCCTGGAGAATCGGAGGTGCGCGGCAAGCAGACCTTACTGCCTCGCCGGTGCCGGTGGGAACGCGTGCCCAGTGGCCTCGAGCGCCGTCCGCCGGGATCCTGTCCGTGGCCTTTGTCTCCGGTGCGGCCACGATTTCCCTGGAAGTTCTCTGGGCGCGCATGCTGTCGATGATTCACGAAAATTCCGCCGGTTCCTTTGCGGTGGTGCTATCAGTGTTTCTTCTTGGCCTGGCTCTTGGAGCTGGCCTGGCTCGACTGCTTGCGCGGCCCCAACGACGTGCGAATCAGCTTGCAGGTGCAGCCTGGCTTGCAGCGGGTGTGCTCACCATGGTCTCACCCCATCTTTTCGAAGTCGCAACCGCCGGCATGGCCTACCTGCCAGGAGTCAGCGAAAGCGGGGTGGCCACGCGTGGGCTCCTGTTCGTGGCGCTAGCGATCCTGCTCCCCGGTGCCACCCTCTCCGGGGTGTTGCTGCCGTTCCTGCTCGAAAGAGTCGCGGGCCGGGGAAGCCTGACCACGGGCTCGGCTCTGGGCAGGCTTCTCGCAGCCAACACTGCTGGCGCGGTGCTGGGTCCCCTCGTTACCGCATTCATGATTCTGCCGCACCTGGGTCTGTGGTGGTCCCTCGCACTCCTCGGCGCGGTCTTGCTTTCGGGCGGAGTCGCCATGACCCTCGGACTCTTCCCGGGAATCGCGAGCGGAACAGAAAGAAGCTCACGAGCAGCATGGACGAGCCCCGGGATCGCGATCGCCTCGGTGTGCCTGGTTCTTTGGCTTGCCAATCCCGGCGATGTGCCGCGGGCTCGTTGGAATCCGAAGCGAGGCGAGAGGTTGGTGGGCCTCGTCGAGGGTGTGCATGGAACGCTGGCCGTCATCGAGGACGACAGGAGCCGCTGGATTACATTCAACAATCACTACACTCTTGGCGGCACTGCCTCGACAGGCGACGAGCGTCAACAGGCACACTTGCCGCTCCTGCTCCACCCCGCGCCGCGTACGGCAGCATTCCTCGGCATGGGATCAGGCATCACGGCAGGGGCGGCGCTCTTGCACCCTCTCGAGCGCTTGACGGTGCTCGAGATCCTCCCCGGTGCTGTCATTGCCGCTCGGGACTACTTCGCGCACGCCAATTACAACCTGGTCAACGACCCACGCGCCGAAATTTTGGTCGGGGACGCCCGGGCCTTCATCGGAAAATCGGGCCGCAAATTCGATGTCATCGTCGGTGACCTGGTGACGCCATGGCGGCCTGGCGAGTCACTTCTCTTTTCACAGGAGCACTTTCGCGCCGTCAAGGAAGCGCTTCAGCCTGGCGGACTCTATTGCCAGTGGCTGCCTTCGTTTCAATTGACCGCAGCGGGTTTTGACATCGTCGCCGCGACCTTTCTCGACGTGTTCCCCAATACCACACTGTGGCGCGGCGATTTCCTTCCCGATCAGCCAGCCCTGGCCTTGATCGGCACGCGCGACAATGACAGCCGTCTTGATCCACAAGCGGTTGAGGCTCGCCTCCTCGAGTTGGCTCCCCGCCTCGACCACACCAATCCGTACCTGCTCGATCCAGAGGGGTTGTGGCTCTTCCTCGTCGGCCCACTGGATCCTGGCGATCTCCGGTGGCGCAGCGCTCGCCGCAACCGCGACAGTCGGCCCTGGCTAGAGATCCTCACCCCGCTGACTCAAGGTAGCCCGGGCGACGAGAAGCACGTCCCCCTTGTCGGCTACCTGTTGGATCGCACTCTCGAAGCCATTCGAAGCCACCCTCTGACGGGCACGTGGCTTGGCAAGTTGGGCCCACGGGAGCTTCGCGATCGCGACCTGGGCGCTGCCCTCTGGCGGGCATCACTACTGGCTCAAGAAAAGAACTGGGAGGCTTCGGAAAGGCTGGCACGGAGTGCCCTGGCACAGCTCCCCGAAAAGCTCCAAATTGCGATCACGGGGCAAGTGATCAAGGATTTCACCGAGGCCCCTCAAGCGCGATAGTGGCAGGGCCTGCCGGCGCAAGAAATCCGAGTTTCTTGTTGACTTGAGGCGTCCTTGAAATGACACTCAGCACGAGGCAGGATTTGAGTTGGGTATCCTGCCTTGGACACTGACAAAGCTGGGTGGAGAGGTGTAGAGGCGCTTCCGAGCGAAAGGGTTCCCGGATGGTGAGAAGAATTGGCGCGGTTTGCTTGGTGTTTCTGGTCTTTCATGCCTTCGGGCTCGAGGCTCACGACTCGCCCGGCCTTCCAGCGCAGGGCGAGGGGGGGATCTTTGTCCGGGGCGATGCCAATCTGGATCGGAAGCTTGAGCTCGCCGACGCGGTCTTCGCCTTGAATTATCTCTTCCTCGGAACGGTTTCGACGTATTGCCTCGACGCCCTGGACACAACCGACGACGGTGGGCTCTCCATCAGCGACCCCATCAACGTCTTGTCCTAATCTCTTCCTCGGCGCAGACTTGATTCGTGCTCCGTTCCCCGGGGCTGGAGTGGACCCGACGCCCGACGGATTCTTCTGCGACAACGGACGCTTTGGAACGTTGCGCCGAGAGGTATTTGCAGCCTCCTGCTCGCAATCCTCCTGCCACTCGATCCAGGGGGCGAAGGGAGGGCTTGTCCTCGAGGGACTCCTTGCGTACTCACAGCTCGTGGGGGTGGCGGCCGAAAACACCCTGGCGCGGCAAGCAGGTCTCCAGCGCGTGAGGCCAGGCTTTCCGGAGGAAAGTTACCTCTTGCAGAAGCTCATCGGCAATCCGGCCGAGGGAGAACCCGATCATCTGGCCGAGGTGGGCGTGTCCCTGAGCCCCGAGATCATCGACTTCTTGCGCCACTGGATCGCCGATGCCGCGACGCCGTCGACGCCGCTCGATATAACGCTTCCCTTGCCGCTCAAGGGGGAGCAGGTGGTCATTCCCCCCTTTGCCGTCCCGCCGGGCTCGGAGGTCCAGCGCAACTTCTACTTCAAGCTCAAGAATCGAGAGGAGATCCACGTGAACCGGATCGAGTTCCTCTACCCGCCGGGAAGTCATCACCTGAACTTTTTCACCTCCGACGCGTACTCGAAGCCCGACGGCTACTTCGAGGATACCTTCGATGGCATCCCCTTCGCGCTCTGGCCTCTCAGAGCGTCAAGTCAGCGTAGCCGCCTCGACTGGAAGCTGCCCAGTGGCGTCGCGATCAAGCTGTCGCCATTTCAGCAGACACTTTCGCAGACTCACTTTGTAAACATCGGGCCCCAGATCTCGCCGATCGGTGGGTGCGCCAGCATCAATTTGCACTCGGTGGACGCAGCGGAGGTTCCCATGGTGCTTGGGACCATGTTCCTCCAAAACAATAACGTGATCCTTCCCCCACAAAGTGAGACCGCGTGGGACTTTGGGGTGACGTTAACTCGCTTTCGTCACAACGAAGTCGTGAAAGCGGCAGCGGCGACCGGTCACTTCCACTGGCGTGGGAAGTCCTTCGAAATCCGCCGCTGGGACGGTCTCAACAAGAACGATGACGGCAGCCCCCGGAGCGGTGAGTTCGAGAGAATGGGCGTGGAGAACCGCCTCTTTTTCAGTGACAACTGGGACGAGCCTCCGTTTGTCATGTTCGGGGATAACGGGCCCGAGTTCCCTCGAGGCTGGGGCATCGTCTACCGTACAGTCTTCGTCAACAACACCGATCGTGTGATCCCCTTCGGCCCTCACGTGGAGTATCAGGAGCACGCGAACGCGTTCCTTTACTTCTATCCCGGACCCGAGAACGGGGAAACCTTCTCGTTCCCGCTGCCTTCACAACAATGAACGCTGATTTCCTTCCCGATAACCATTGAGCATCGATTCAAAGAGAGGGTGCCGCCGTGCCACGATCCTTCGTGCTTTCCCTTGCTGCTTTATTCCTTGCCGGCGTGGTCGCTTGTACTCCGACCACTCTCTGCGCGGCCAACTTCATTTGAGGGGACACGGACCAAAACAAGCGCCTCGAAATCACCGACGCCATCAAGGTCTTTGGATACCTCTTTCTCGGCTCGGCGACGCCCGAGTGCCTCGACGCGCTCGACGCCGACGACAATGGAGGGGTGGAGATCACCGATGGTATCGTGATCCTTGGTTATCTCTTCCTTGGGGGGCGCAAGCCAGCGGCACCGTTCCCTGAATGTGGGCCCGACCCCACTCCCGGCGATGGGGTCACCTGCCTCGGGAACGCGGGGTGTCCGGGCCAATTCGATGGTCCCCTTGTGGCCATTACCTCCCCGACCAACCTCGCCGTTGTGGGGAAACCGGGCCTCGAGGTGAAGGGTACGGTGTCCGACCCCTTCGGTGCCGTCGGGGGTCTCACGGTGAAGGTGAACGGCGAGCTGGCAGCCGTGGACGCCGCGTCCGAGACCTTCACTGCTTTCGTGCCCCTCCTGGAGGGAACGAACAACGTAACCGCGGTGGCTGTCGACCCTGCCGGAAATGCCGGGACAGCGAACGTCTCGGTGTTCCTCGACACCACGCGCCCAACCGTCGTCGTCGAGAACCCTGCGCCGAAGAACGACCCGGCCCTGTGCGACGCGGACTCCTCCGATTTCATCACCGATGAGTCCCGGATCACGATCACGGGGTTTCTGAATGACATTGGCTCGGCGCAGGTGGGAGGTGACAGCGGCTCGGTGGTCGTGCGCTCCTTCACGTGCGATGGTCAGGCCCTCCAGCCGGATACACGAGCAGCCCTTGAGGGCAAGGCCTTTGTCCTCCTCGATTTTCCGCTTCGCCGCGGTGTCAACTTGCTTGAGGTGGTTGGTCGTGACGGTGTCGGAAACCTGACTCACCCGCTCCGGCGCACCGTCACGCTCCTCGACATCGCCGGGCAGCGCATCAACAGAATCTCGGGGGACGGGCAAGTCGGCGTTGTGAACACGCTCCTCCTCGAGCCGCTGGTCGTATCCCTTACCGACCCGGATGGCCGAGCCGTGCCGAACCGCAACGTGAAGTTCGAGATCGTGAGGAACTCGGGCCGCCTCTCCGAGGCCATCGGAGCTGGAAATCGAGTGCGCGAGCTCTTCGTGAGAACCGACGCGGCGGGGCGCGCGATCGCGTTCCTTACCCTCGGGGACCGCGTGGGCGCGGGGTACAACCGTGTGCAGGCGACTGCGGCCGGGTTTGCGGGAGAAGCCCTCTTTTGCGCGACCGCGATTGCCGGCGTGCCGTCGAGGATCCTCGCGACCGATGGAGCCAGCCAGACGGGAATCCCGGGCCAGACGCTACCGCGTCCCCTGGTCGCCATGGCCGTCGACGTTGACGGGAACCCGATCCCCGAGCTGCCGATCACGTTCGAGGTGATGGAAGGTGGCGGAAGCGTGAGTGAGGGCGGCGACGGCGGCACCGGTGGCGCGGCAACGCTGGTCGTCCCCACGAGCTCCGAGGGTCTGGCCGCGTGCGTCTTCACCCTGGGGCTCACGGAGGGCTTGAATTCGCACCAGGTGGTCGCGCGATTTCCGGGTCTCTCGGGTCTCTCGGCCGTCTACACGGCGTCCGCCAAGATGCCCCTCTCGGTGGAAGACACGGCTGTCGTCGGAATCGTCCTCGACAACACGGATGTGCCGCTCGAGGGTGTGACGGCACGGCTCCTCAACACGGGCGGGCTCGAGGCAAGGACCGACGCCGAGGGCATGTTCCGGATCCCGGGGGCCCCCGTGGGGACCGTCCGCCTGCGCATCGACGGCACCACGACGACGCGTCCCGGCACCTGGCCGGCCCTCGAGTTCCAGCTCACGGCCATCGCCGGCCAGGACAACGACACCGGTGCGCCCATCCGGCTCCCGCCGGTCGACTCGGATCACTCGTTCCTCGTGGGCGGCGGCACGACCGTCGTCGTGACCATGGAGGGCGTTCCCGGCATGACGCTGACCGTCTACCCCCACTCGGTCACGTTTCCCAACGGAGACACGGTGGGACGGCTCAGCTTGAGCCAGGTGAAGCTCGACAAGGTGCCGATGCCGCCGCCGAACGGCTCGATCTTCATGCCCCCGGCATGGACGATCCAGCCTTCCGGGGTGTTCTTCGACCCGCCGGCGCGGATCTCGATCCCCAACGACGGCTTGCCGCCGGGCCGGATTATCGACATCTTCCAGTTCGACCACGACCTCGAATTCTTCACCAACGTGGGGACGGGGACGGTGGTGCCCGACGCCTCGGTGATCGTCTCCGACCCCGGGTTCGGGGTGACCAAGAGCGGCTGGGGAGGCTGCGGCCAGCCGCCTCCGCCGCCGACGTGCGCGGCGAGCTGCGACGACGGGAATCCCTGCACGGACGATTCCTGCGTCAATGGAAGCTGTGTTCACACGCCCAAGACGACTCCGCAGACCGCGGCCAACGGCTGCAAGGGTTGCGACAATGGCACGGAGAAGCCGCCAAAGACGGAAGCCGAATGCTGCGCCGAAGCCACCCTGGCCGCCGGCGGTTGGGTGGTCTGTTGCAACGGAAAACACACCGCGTGCGTCGCGCCAATTTCTGGCGATGCCAGCGACATCCTCATGCGCTGCGTCCGGCAACACGAGGAGCGGCATTTTCAGGACAATACTCCGTGTCCGACAGGTGCGAACGAATGTGATACCTCAGGGCCGCTCGGCGTCCCTGGCGGCGATACTTCGGCGACCGAATGTGCAGCCTCGAAGGTAGAGATCGCATGCCTCAAGGCCGGCGACTGCATGGGAAATGCAGCTTGTCAGATGCGCGTCGACAACCGAATCGTCCAGATGCGGAACTACGCCAATTCATTCGTGCCTGGCTGTGTTCCGTAACACCTGCGGCTTTGGACAAGCTCCCCATGTATCAAGAAAACCGAGAAAACGCAGCAACGAGTTGGGCCATCGTGCTCACTGTGTCGATGCTCTCGCTCTCCGGGTGCACGGGGTCTTCCCCCTCTGGCAACTCCGAAGAACGTGGCCAGAAACAGCAACTTTCCTCGGAAGGCTTCACGAACGAACAGGTGAAAGGAATCGTCGATCGACAAAGGGCCGAGAGAACAGATCTGCCGGATCCATTCCCGGAGTTCGGGTGGAGCGCGAGGAAGGACGGCGATTATTACGTCTACATAGAATTGGCACTTCCTGCGAAGCCTGAGCACAATCAGATCTTCAAGATCAATCAGGATGGAATCATCGTCGATGTGCAGTCAGGGATCGGGCTAGAAACACATATGAAGTGCCCTGACCCGGTCTTCACCGAGAGCGAGTTGGCCGAGATCGTCGCCAAGGAAAGAGCCCGGCGCGACGACCTACCTCCCCCGTTTTCAGAATCAAGGACAAGAGTCTCGCGATTAAGATGCCTGTATCTGTACTTCGAGTATCGATTACCCGAGAGGCGAGGAGACTTTCAGGTGTATACGATCGATCCCCAGGGAGGGCTCATGGAGTTCTTCCGGAGTGAACCCTACTAGCGAACCAACGATGATCTATTCCATGGGACACCTCAACTACTGTCAGGCTCTTCCCCGCGTCCGAGCATCTGCAAGGACCGATCGAGTAGTCATCACCCCAGACACCCTAGGCATCCTGTCGTGCCGTAGAGAGTTCATGGTGCTTCTGAGGACCTTGGTGGTTTGCACCGTGAGCTTGTCGAGCGTCCTCGAGGTGCGCGCAACCGGCCCCATTGTTACCCCGACCGGTCCGCTCCCGACCTCCCTGACGGTAACCGCTCCACTCGCCGAACTTTCAGGTCCTGACGATTCCGTCCAGCTTTCTGTCACCGCTAACTTCGCTGACGGGTCGTCACAGGACGTGACCGCTGAGGAAACCGGGATCCGATACCAATCCAATGATCCTTCCGTGTTGACCGTGGATTCGAACGGCCTTGTCGTGGCCGATTCGATCGGTCGAGCGAAGGTTTTCGCGAATCTCGGGACTCTCTTTGGCTTCGTGGAGATCGAGGTTCGGTCAGGATTGAATGAAGACTGCACCGCGAGCGTCCTCAACCGCTCCGTGCAAGTGAGCGCGGATGGCACCTTTGCCATCCCCAACGTGCCGGCCACGAGCGGCCTCATCCGCATCCGGGTGACGTGCGAGCGCGATGGCGACTTCTTCGCCGGCCATTCCGACCTCCTCACCCCGATCCAAAACGGCGACACCGTCGTGAGCG
>SXGT01054177.1_pt1 | contig 16579 bp, 12 predicted proteins | sample 3176221 | NCBI WGS metagenome assembly SXGT01 (sample SAMN11356862, study PRJNA531348) | freshwater metagenome | isolation source: freshwater sample F1-120 | place: China: Fuxian Lake, Yuxi | collected 2017-12-25 | reverse complement strand
TCCGTCGTCTCCAGCCGTAACCGGCGCAATCCCCGGGGAGTGAAGCGGAAGATGAGTAGCTTCCCGCTGCGCCGCGGCTACCAGCGCTCGCCGCTCATCGATTTTTCCGCCGCAGTCAGGATCGTTAAGTGACGAGTATTGAGGTTAACCCAGGTTGTTTCTTCCGAAGGCTTCGGCAATTTGCTATCGCTGCACCAGATGACGCCCGCGGTATCTGCAGACGACGGCTTCCGCCTTGATGACTTCCGTACAAAACGGACACTTCCTCGTGTTCCCAAGAAAAGTTGGCGACTTTCAATTTCCTTCGCATCCGCCTTCAGGAGTAATGAGTGGAGCACAGCACAAATGAACAGAGTCGACCCATAAATCCACCGATCGATGAAACTGTGCCCCTTCGCCCGGGCAATCGCAGCGGGAATCAGGCCGATCAACGCAATGAGCAAACATACGGCGGCCAACCGCGCGGTCTCAGCACGCTCTTCGGAATACGATTTCAGTAATGGCATACGGGATCTACGTCCGCGTGATTTCCCGGATGCTCTGGTCCAATTCCTCCGGCTCGAAGACTTTCCTCCAATCAGGGCGGAAGAGCTTCGGCATGGCCGCGTCGATCGCTTTCAATGCGCCGTCGGAGAACACCGCCCCTTCCTTCTCCTGAAAGATAATGGCGAGTTCCACGCGCATGTGCCCCAGCAGGAAATCGCGCGCGGCTTCTTTCGGCACGCCGCGGCGCACGGCCTCGTCCATGGCCTGTCCGATCACCGTCAGACACGTAGCGAGCACCGTTTCAGAGAGTACCGGCTCCAGAATCGCCATCTGCTCAAGCGTGCAGCGGTGCGACCTCATTACGGGCTTATAAATCGCGCGCGCCACGGCTTCGCCCAGCGCGTAGTGCTCTTCCGGCCCCTGCATCAGCGCGCAAACAATATGCTGTTTCGCGAATTCACAGCCAAAGAAATCGCGCTGCGCTTTCGGATCAGTTTCGTCGCTGAATACCGGCGGATGGCATGGGTGCGTGATGAAGTAGGAGATGTCGTCTCGCTTCGGAAGGCCGCCCGCGTACGGCGCGGCCGCGTCGAGAACCACCACCATCGCGCCGGGCTTGAGGAGCGGCGAAATCTGGTGCGCGATTTGGCCGATGCGGTTGTCCGGCACCGCGAGAATCACGACCCCCGCGCCGTCGAGGGCCTCTTCGGCGGCCATGGCTTTCAATCCGCGTTCGGCGAGCGCGGTTTTACCGCGATCCGCGATTTCGACGCAGCGAAGCGCGAATCCGGATCCATTCAAGTTATCCGCGAGGCGCAATCCCATCTTCCCACCTGCTCCCATCAATGCCACTGTCGTCATGTTTTTCATTCTCCGTTCTGAACCTGGCCGAAAAACTCTTCGCCGCCGACCTGCCCGCCTTTGAATACGATTTCGAGACCGTCGAACACAGGATCGTCCGCCCAGGCGCGACAGAGGGGCGAACCCGGCGCGAGCGGCTTACGTACGGTCAGTGCGTGGATACCGAGTTGGGGTCCCGCGCGCGCGGAGGTATCGCCGCCACACACTACCGCGCGGCGGACGCCGGATCGCAGAATCAATTCTCTCAAAATGCCGCCCAGGCGCGCTCCCAGCCGTTCGTTCAGTTCCGGTGTCATGGTACGGCGCAATCCCGGATCGTCCGGCCCTAACGCGGTGTGCAATACGACGCTTCGGCCTGACTGCAAGAACTCCATCGCGGTTTCGATCGCGGCACGGTCACCCTCATCCACGTTCAGCGCGATGATTCCGAATCCGTTCGCTTCCGCCCACCGGATCTGGTTCGCGGTAACCGGCGAACAGCTTCCGGACACAGCCAGGATGCGATCCACGGGGCCGGCGCTCGAAAACTGAACGCGCGGTGGAATCACGCCGTTCGAACGCCACCACGAGAGCAGCGCGTATTCCACGCCGGAAGATCCCACGATAAACTGCGGCTCCGCGCGGTGAGTCCAGATCAGGCGTCCGGCGGCTTCGAGCGACGCATCATCGAGGCCGTCGAAGAGCACGATATCGGGTTTTCCGGCGAGCATATAGCGGAAGCGCGCATCGGAATCGCACGCGCGGAGGTTCAAAATGTCGAACAGTGCGATGCTCTTCGATGTCTGGCGCGCAAGGTGGAGCCGCAGGTCGCCTTCATCCATCGGCGTCGATGGGTGCCGTGACATGGTGGGGTGCCGGTCAATACGGTGAATACCGCCGCCCCCCGCCGCGAAAAGGTTGCCGAAGGCCACGTAGCGCCCGAGGAGAGGCACGCCCACTACGACGGGCGTCCAGTGGGAACCGAACACGCGCTGCCCCTCGTCGATCGCACGTCCCACGCTGCCCACTCGCGGCCCGCTGTCGAACGTCGAACAGATCTTGTAGTGACAGAGGGGAGCGCCCAAACGCCGCAGACCCTCGAAAATCCGCGGCAGATTCGCGGACATCCATTCGGGGCTCTTGCTGCGGCTATCGCCGGCCACGCCCACCGCACGCACATGAGGGAAGCGCGCAAGTTGACTTGGAGAGGGCACGTCGAGAAACAGAACCGTTTCCAGACCCTCTCCGGCGAGCGCCTCCATCACGTCGGTGGGACCTGTGAAATCGTCGCCGTAGTAGGTGAGGATCAGGCCGGGCGGAATCACTTCCCGAACTTCTCCAGCGCCTGTTTCAGCTCCGCGTGTTCGCGCGCGGCGTCTTCGAGCGAACAACCCGCGACAGCTGCGTCCCAAGCCTGCCGGATCGCGCGGACGCCCGAGGCGACGCCTCCAGGATGCGCCATGATGCCGCCGCCACAGGCGTAAATCAAGTCCGTGGAACCCAGCCTGCGGAACGTTTCGGGGGCCTGTCCCGCCCACTGTCCGGAGGCGAACACGGGCATCACCTCGCAGCCACGGCCGGGCCTTCGAAACATCGGCGTACGGCACTCGAGCGCGGAAGCGATCACGGAATCGTCCGGCTCGCAGAACTTGTTCCGAAGACCGTTGACATGCATGTGATCCGCGCCCGCGAGACGCCAGAATTTCTGGTACGCCACGTAGCTCAGGCCCAGGGCCGGGTGCCGGCTGAGGATACCCCATCCATTGCGGTGCGCGTGAATCGGAAGCCGCGAATGCCGGCGAAGCCCTGCAAACGCGGGAAGGCCGGTGCTGTTCAGGCTGACCATGATGCAGGTGCCACCCGCGCGAAGCACGGAGTCATGGTGGCGGAGCATGTCGTCGAGATCGCCCGTGACGTTGAACGCGAACATGGGCTTTTTGCCGGTCCGGGCGGCGTGATTGTTCAGTACACGCATCACGGCGTCGACACGCTGGTCGAACGGACAGTTCGGGCCGTCGGCTTGCAGTTCGTCGTCCTTGATAAAGTCGATGCCGCCTTCGGCGAGTTGCGCGGCATTCTCCGCCGTGGCCTCGGGAGAAAGGCCCACACTCGGCTTTATTATGGTTCCCACCAGCGGTCCTGCCGCAACGCCCGAGAGACGGCGCGTGCCTTCGACCGCGAATTGCGGACCCTGGTAGACGTCGAGGAAAGCTTCAGGCAAAGTGATATCGAGCAGGCGAAGTCCGGAAAATTGCTGCAATTCGAAGAGGTTTCCGGCGACGGTAGCGTAGAGGTTGGGAAGCGAAGGCCCCGAATTCGCGAGCGGCCATGAAACACGCACAAGGGCTCGCCGGTAGACCGGAGCGCCATTCAAGCGCCTGGGGATGGCGGCTCCAGGAAGCGAGGGCTGCGCGGCAGGTTCCAGAAGTTCGATCGATTCCACTCGCGCCGCGGCCCGCTCCAGCAACTCCGGCGTCTCGCCGGGCACGTGAAGGAATGTCCCGGAGGATTGTTCGCCTGCCATTACGGCCGCGGCGTCCTCCGGGGGGAATGCCGTTTCAATCCAGTAGAGCGCTTGAATTCGTTCGCTTGCGCCAGCGGTCATGCGGTCAGTCCGGCCGTGAACTCGTTCTCGCCGTGGACGTCGGTCAGCCTCTGACCGCGGCCCTGATACAGATAAGTAAGTCGTTCGTGGTCGATGCCCATCAAGCGGAGCAGCGTGGCGTTGACGTCGTGAGCATCCACGCGCATTTCCGCGGCACGCACGCCGAATTCGTCGGTCGCACCCAGAGCCTGTCCGCCTTTCACGCCGCCTCCAGCGAGCCACATGCTGAAGCCGTAGGGATGGTGATCGCGGCCGGTATCGCCCTGTGAAAGCGGCGTGCGGCCGAACTCTCCGCCGAACACCACCAGTGTTGAATCGAGCAGGCCGCGCCCCTTCAGATCGGCAAGCAGGCCGGCGATTGGCTTGTCAGTCTTCCCCGCCATGCGCGTGTGCGACCCCACCAGATCCGTGTGCGCCTGATCCCAATCGTCACCGGTATTCGTGCCCGAGTAAAGTTGCAGGAAGCGTACGCCGCGCTCGACAAGACGGCGCGCGAGAAGGCACTTGCGGCCGAAATCGTCAGTCAGCGGATCGCCGATGCCATAAAGTTTCTTCGTCGCCTCCGATTCCTTACCCAGGTCTACGGCTTCCGGCGCGGAGCTTTGCATGCGATAAGCAAGCTCATAGGAGGCGATGCGCGCTTCGAGCGTCGAATCGGCTCGCGATTCGGCGTGGAGACGGTCCACCTTCTCGATGAAATTGAGCGTATCTTTTTGAACCGCATCCGTGATGCCCGGCGGATTGCTCAAGTACAGGATAGGACTCTCGCCGCCGCGGAAAACCGTGCCCTGATAGACGGCGGGCAGGAAGCCCGCGCCATAAGCCGGCGGGCCCGATTTCGTGGACCCATCCGACATCACGACGAACGCCGGCAGGTTCTGATTCCCGGTTCCCAAACCGTAAGTGACCCAAGAGCCGAGACAGGGGCGCCCGGGAAATTGCGACCCGGAATTTCGCAGATAAATGGCGGGCGCGTGATCGAACACGTCACCGTAACAGCCGCGCACGACGGCGATATCGTCCATGCGGTCGCGGACGTTGGGATAAAGATCGGACACCGGCAGACCACACTTTCCGCCGGGCTTGAATTGCCACGGGCTGCCCCGGAGAATAGCTTTCGATGGGTCGTGAATGAAGCTGGTTTTGATGGTTCGCGCGAGTTCGAGAGAAAGTGGCTGGCCGTGGCGCCGGGTGAGTTCGGGTTTTGGATCGAACGTGTCGACGTGGCTGAAACCGCCATGCATGAAAAGGTAGATGACGGACTTCGCCTTTGCCCGCGAGTGAGCGGCCTTCGGCGCGAGCGGATTCGAGTTCGCCGCTTCGAGGATGCCGCACAGCGCGGCCGCGCCGAAGCCCATTCCGGTCTTCGCGAGAAGGTCTCTGCGAGTCATGACAGGTCTAATCGACATAGAGGAACTCGTTCGTATTCATCAGTCCGCGGGCCATTTCGTCCCAGGCTTTGCGGGTCGCAAGCGGGCCGGCCGCGTCACGTTCGGCCTCCGACGGCTTACGCCCGAGAATGCGGAGCCAGGCGTCATCCACCGATTTGATCTTCGGGCCCAGAACACGGGATTGCTTCATCAGAAACGGACCGTTCAGCAGCGCGAGCGATTGCGGCGCGGTCGTGCTCTCGTTCCGGCGTGCACAGGACGCAACGCCATCCGGCTCATCGAAGGCCTCAAACAAGGGCTGCTTGAAGGTTCGCCGGGTAAGGAGATAAATACTGCGCCGCGTGTGCTCCTCGGCGTTCGCGGTCACAACCCAGGCGCTCTCCGGTTTGCCGATGATGCCGAACAACTCTTCGGCTTCAAGCGGCGGAACGACAGGCATTCCTCCCATCTTGAGGTTCAGCGTGCCCGAAACCTGAAGAACGGAGTCGCGGATTTCATCCCCCTGCAAACGCCTTCTGTTCATGTGCGAAAGCAGTAAATTTTCAGGATCGCGTGAACGCGCGGTTTCGCTGCGTTTTGACACGCGGCGGTAGGCGTCCGAAGTCATGATCAGCCTGTGCATCGCCTTGATCGACCATTTTCGCTCCACTAACTCCGTGGCCAGCCAATCGAGCAGTTCGGGATGCGACGGCAAACCGGCGCGAGTGCCGAAATCGCTCGGCGTGCGCACCAGGCCTTGTCCGAAATGATATTGCCAGGCGCGGTTCATCATCACGCGGGCGGTCAGCGGATTGTTCGCGTTTGCGATCCAGCCGGCCAGAGCCTTGCGTCTGTAGGTTGTTTTCGCGAACCTGGGCGGTTCGGGAATTTCGCCGCCTCCGAGCGCGGTAAGAAAGCCGGGACCAACCTCTTCTCCCGGATTTTCCCAGTTGCCCCGAAGGGCGATGTGGGTCCGCGGCGCCTCCCGTCCCAAGTCAATCAACCCTGGCGCCATGGGGGGCGGCGCGTGCCCTTCGAAAAGCGAGACCAGCCGCTTCTCGATCGAATGCAGAACTTCGGCGTCGGCCTGGGAAAGCGCCGCACGGACATCATCGTCGCTCACCTTGATGCCGGTCTCCGCGCGCGAGGCGAGCAACTCCTGATCGGGTTTTCGCTGTTCGGGTTTCAGCCGGATCGCGTCCTGGACGTCTTTTGGCTGGCGGCCGATTTTCTCCTCGCGCAATCGGGTCCGGTAGGGCGTGAGAATGCGCTGGATGTGTTCGCCGATCTGCCGCAGCTTGAATTCACGGCCGTTGGCCGCGATATCGTAGAATCGCGACGGATTATAGTCGAGAAATACGCGGTCGTTTACGGCGGGCGCGAAGATCGCCTGCATGCGGTAGAAATCGCGCTGCGGGATGGGGTCGAACTTATGGTCGTGGCATCTCGCGCAGCCTGTGGTCAGGCCGAGGAAAACGGTGGAAGTGGTGTCGACGTAGTCGGTCAGCTTTTCGACGACGTTCAGCTCTTCCACTTTGAACAGCATGTCGCGGTTCGTGCCGACGCGGAAATAACCGGTGCCAGTTCGAGCCTCCGGATCGTCGGGCCAGAGTTCGTCGCCGGCCAACTGCTCCTTGATGAACTTGTCGTAGGGCCTGTCGTCGTTAAACGCCTTGATGACGTAGTCGCGGAAACGAAAGGCTTCCAGGGTGTAGGGGTCCTGCTCGAAACCGGAGGTGTCCCCGTAGCGAACGAGGTCAAGCCAGTGCCGCCCCCATTTCTCACCGTAACGCGGCGAGGCGAGGAGTGCGTCGATGGCGCGGTCCCAGGCTCCGGGTTGCGTGTCGTTAAGGAACGCCTGGATCTGCCCGGCACTGGGTGGAAGTCCGTGCAGGTCGAAACTCGCGCGCCGGAGCAGGGTCAGACGGTCCGCCTCGGGCGAGGGCGGCAGGTTGGCGTCGCGAAGCTTCGCGTTGATGAAGGCATCTATTGGCGAGCGAGCGGCGCCCCCGGGGACGGCCGGACGAACAGGTTTGTGAAATGCCCACCACTCCCCGGCGCCGGTCTTGGAGGCGGGCACAGACGGCCATTCCGCGCCTTTGTCTATCCACTCGCGCAGCGTCTCGATTTCCTCGGCCGCCAGTTTCCCCGCCGGCGGCATGGCCAGCTTCGTGGAGTGCGATAAGGCCGAATACAAAAGGCTGTCGTCTGCTTTTCCAGGCTTGACGGCAGGGCCGCGGGTCCCGCCTTTCAAGACCTCATCGCGGCTAAGGAGCCTCAGCCCCGACATCGAAACCTTTTCGCCATGACACTGCACGCAACTCCGGTTGAAGACCGCCAGTGCGCGGACGGGGAGTGAATCGGCCGCGAAAGCCTGGAGCGTGACCGCAAGAAAAACGTGAGGGATCGCTCTCATTTCGTGTGCTTAGTTGGCCAAGCCTACAGGCGTGACCGACTGCCTAAATGATACCATCCGTCCGGGAAGGTCCCGATTCCTACCGCGAGCCGCCAAACACCGGCTGAACCCACGCGTCATCGCCGGTCGAGGCCTGTACTTTCGCGCGCACATATTTTTCGCCACCCTGAAAGCGGTACTCGGGATTGATTCCTTCAGCACGCTTCAAAACCTTGCCGCCCTCGCCGATGAAGTAGGTCGAGTAGCGTGCGGCGCCGTCCGGCTTGATTTCGATCCGCAGCGCCCCGCCGTCAGTTCTCACTTCATTCAGGGTGACTCCAGAGGATGCATAAAAGTCGCCCGCTTCGATGGCGGCGCGGATATCGGCGTCCGCAAGCCGCGCGGCGCGTACCATGATCCAGCCGCGGCCCGGATTGGATAGCGTCTTGTCGATGGTCTTGAAATGATGGGCGTCATCGACGGCGATTCCGTGGATGCGCTTGCCCCCGGTCAGCAGCGCGTCCCACATTTCGTCAAGCGACTCGGCGCCGCCGCCGCCGCGATTATTGACCATCGGATGTCCGTTATAGACCTCGAACAGATTCAGGTTTGACACTTGCATCAGGTCCTTCGACGTAACCGCCCACCCGAAATTCGGATGGTTAAGAGACGGCAGGGCCCGCACCGCGCGGATGGCGTTGACGTTGGCTTGAATGGTCGCGGCAACTGAATTGGCCTGGACCGGGTCGACGAGCCCGCCGAGGTGATATGCGTTGACATGAACGGGCTTGCCGCCGGAGGAGGTCGTGACCTCTTCGCCCTGAATGAGGAGGAATTTTTCCGGCGACGCGAAAACCGTGTTGAGGCCCGCGGTTTCAGTCAGGTAGTTGTGATCGCTAAGCACCAGGAAGTGATAGCGATGATCCTTATACCATGACGCAACTTCGTTAGGCGTGGAGTCACCGTCGCTGTGCACGGTATGCGTGTGCAGATTGCCCTTGTACCATTTCCTGGCACCGGGCGCGTCCGGCATTGCGGTTCCGCGGGTCGCGATGAGCGCGAGTCCGGCCGCCGTGACGGAGAGCATGCATCGCACCAGGATTGCGCGTTTCAGTTTCATAAATATAGTCACCTTCCGTTCAGGACCTCTGCCGCCGGCATGCCGCGCAGGAGTTCGAGAAAGCTTCTAGCCGCACGGGTAAACTTCTTGCGCTTGCGATACACGATGCCGACCGGCCGCACGAGCGTCGGATCCCCCAATGGGATCGAGACAAGCCTGCCCTGTTCAATCTCGGGGAGGAACGTGCATTCGGGGAGTATGCTGATGCCCTGCCCCAGCGCCACCGCTTCCTTTACCGATTGGATGTTGTCGAACTGAGCGGCAATCGAGATTTCGACGGACTGTTCCCGGAAATAGCGGTCGAGTTCGCGGCGAATGGTAAGCTCCTGGTCGAAACTCACGAAGTGCTGTCGCCGGAGGTCGGCTGGCAGAAGCCGCAGTCTGCTGGCGAGGGGGTGGGTTGGACACGCGGCGACGGTCATGATTTCGTTCCGCCATTCGACCACAGCGAGATTCTTCGTGGCTTCCGGATAGCTGACCAGACCGAGGTCGGCGCGATCGTCGAGTAGGGCTTCGTAGAGCCTGTCCGGACGCAAAAAGTCAACATGAAGCTGCGTGGTGGGAAAGCGCGCCTCGAATTCGCGCCGAAGCCGAGGCAGTTCGGAAAGGCCCACGGAATAGATGGAAGCTACGCGAACAACGCCTTCAACGCGTCCGCGCTCCGCATCCAGCATTGCAGTGAACTCCTCCTCGCGCCGAAGCACATCGCGGCAGAGGTCGGCGTAAAGTCTGCCTGCCTGGGTGAGGGTCAGGGGCCGGGTGCTGCGGTCGAGCAGGGCAACTTTCAACTTCCGTTCAAGTTCCTGGATATGCTGGCTCGCGGCGGACTGGCTGATCTGGTTGCTGCCCGCGCCGCGGCTGATGCTGCGGGCCTGTGCGATGTCGCGAAACAAACGGATGTTGTCGAAAAGCATCACGCACAGCATATCATAAGTAGGGCTAATGCCAAGACTCGATAGATTCTTTCGAATTAATAGTAGGCGTCGGCTCAACTCTTCTATTGAGTAAACGCCGGATTCCGGCCATCGGGATATCGAGAGAGTTTTTGGGCTTCAAAGACGGAGGCTGGCTGGGCTGGGAACCGATGTATCACTGGACCGACCGCAAGATTCGCATTCGCGCAATAGCCCCAATTGTCCAAGGCGGAGTTCCTTTCCAGGAGCCTTTCAGCTCTTTAAAACAAACTCCCGAAGAGACCTCAATGCACGCCTAACCGAATGATTATAAGAAGGCTCTTGGCCAGTGAACCGACGCTGCTGAAATGGTGTGCAGTTTGTTACAAATTCGTTGCTGAACGCGGTTTGGAGGGCCGTGGAGGGTAGTTATCCACAGGGAATTCACGGTTTCGGTTGAAAAGTACCACCCGGATTGCCGAGTGCCTATTCCCTGGGCCCGCTTGGATCGAGCATGCGGAACGCGAGGCCGTAGACGGCTGCCGAATTCCCGGGACCCCCATGCAGACCCACGACTGCCGGCGCGTCCGCCACTCCCAGGTCTTCCAGGCTCCTGCGCCTGCTTGAATGGCAGGTGCGCACGATGGCACTCCCTCCTGGCGTTTGGATATTCTGGATTGAACCAATGAACATCTTGATCACCGGAGGCGCGGGCTACATCGGCAGTCACACGGCCGCCGCCTGCGCGAAAAGCGGGTGGCGTCCTGTCGTGTTCGACAATCTTTCCACTGGTCACAGAGAGGCTGTTGCTTTCGGGCCTTTCATCGAGGGAGACCTTGCGGATCGCGATTTGATCGCGCGCGCGCTACGCGAACATTCGATTGACGCGGTGATGCACTTCGCGGCCACTTCCCTTGTGGGGGAATCGATGGCCGCGCCCGGCCCTTACTTCCGGAATAACGTGGCGAACCTCATGAATCTTATCGACGCGATGCGGGAGTGCGGCACAGGGACTATTGTCTTCTCGTCGAGCTGTGCGATCTACGGAACGCCGGAACGAATGCCCATTACCGAGTCCACGCCGCAAGCGCCCCTGAGCCCGTACGGCGAGTCGAAGCGCATGGCCGAACGCATGCTGCACTGGCATGGCCTCGCGTCGGGGTTGGCTTGGTGCAGCCTCCGCTACTTCAATGCATCTGGGGCCTCGCTGGACGGCGGGCTCGGCGAACGCCATGAGCCGGAGACGCATCTGATTCCGCGCGCAATGCAGGCGGCGCTCGGGCGGCTTCCCGCTAAAGTCGATTTGTTCGGAACGGACTATGACACCCCGGATGGCACAGCCCTTCGCGACTACATCCACGTGGACGACCTTGCTGCCGCGCACCTGGCGGCCTTGCGATACCTTAAGGCCGGCCGCGAGAGTGATGCGTTCAATCTCGGCGCCGGAGCGGGTTATTCGGTTCGCGAAGTTATTGAGACGATCGAGCGGATATCTGGCCGGACCGTTCCCGTGCGAGAGTGTCCGCGCCGAGCCGGCGACGCGGCAGTGCTGATCGCGGACGCATCGAAAGCCGCCGCCGCGTTCGGCTGGAAGCCGCGATACTCGACGCTTGAATGTATCGTCGAGACCGCGTGGAGGTGGCACTCGGAACAGCCTGTGGGCCCGGGCGAACCCAGACAATGACCTTCGCGAGCGGAAAGGCCGCGCCGGCCGCGAGACCGCCGATGAGCGCCGCCGGCGTGGCGCTGCGAAGCGGAGGTGCACCCGTTGCGCGTCCCTTCAGGTATCCGAATGCGGCGAGGGCCAGCAGCGTCACGGCCACCGAGAAGAGCAGAGCTTGCTGGGCGGGACTGGCTGAACATGGAGGGCCCGAGCGGAATCAGCCCGCCCCACTTGTGAAATTCGCATTTGCATTTTTGGCGGTTGGATGTATAAGACTTGCAGCCATATGTCGAACGGCGGGAAGCTGTCCAGGCTTTCCGGACCCGGCTTGCGCAATAGCAGCGTTGGCCTGACCAAAGTCCTGCCTCGCCTCGCAGATTACTGCGCGGTTCCCTGATGGAGAACTGTCTGACATGCGGCAATCCCGATTGCAGGTGCGTCCGTGGTGAGCGCTACGGGCCGATCCGGCATCTGAAAGCAATCTTGGGCCAAAACCGGCCTGCCACAGTACCGCGAGATCAAACAGACCCTTCGACCAGGATCACGGCAGAGAATCTGAGGACCGCACCCAGGCGAACAAGCCACTGTTGGAGCGCGGCAGCAAGCGGTGTGGAAACGCCGCGACGATACTGCGGCCCTGGAGGTTGACGATCTGGCCGTGTTGACAGCAGGGGAAGATGACGCGCCGGCAGAAGGCGTCGCGGCCATGATGTTTCAAACCTATGCGAGCCGACCGACCTGCGCTCCTTACATCTCTCGCAATTCAAACTCGCCGGCAGCCATGGTTCTCCTTACCTGGCTCAAACCAGGCTTGATTTCACGACAAAGCAGGCCAGCGGGCGACGGCGGAGCGGGAAGGTTTAAGGAGAAGTGTACAAGCGGGTGCTCAAGTTTAACTCCAGTTCGGCCGATAAGAAATACATGGGTCGCTCTCTGGCCGCCGGCGTGCTGTGCGTGCTGTCCGGGATCATGCACGGCCAGCAAGTGGACCCATACGACGCGATTCGCAGGGTGCAGGAGGCCTCGGTCGAGCAGCAGAAGAAGTCCGTTCGAACGCAAACCGCGAGCGCCGTTGAAGCCGGCAACTTCTTCCCTGCTCCGTTCCGCTCACTGCGCGCCTCTGGGGAGGGCGGTGTCCCGGGGGTGCAACCAGGCTCCGTTGCCGCAGGTTGCGATCCGATGCCGGAAGAAGAGCTCAAAGAAACCATTGAGGCCGCGGCGGCGCGCGAGGGCCTCACACCAGACCTGTTACGCGCGGTTATCAGCAGAGAATCCGCAAACCGGCCATGCGTGGTTTCAAGAAAGGGAGCACAAGGTCTGATGCAACTAATGCCGGCAGTTCAGCGGCAGTTCGGCGTGACCGATCCATTCAATCCAAAGGAAAACGTGAATGCGGGAGCTCGCCTGTTGAAGCGTCTACTGGAGCGCTATACTGGCGATTTGGCGCTCGCGCTTGGAGCGTATAATGCGGGGCCCTCGCGAGTGGATCTGCATGGCGCAGTTCCGCTGATTCCGGAAACGCTGCATTATGTTGCGGAAGTGATGAAGAACCTGGGACCGAGGTAATGTGAGCGACGCGACGGAAGTGCCGTCCCCTAATTCGCTCGTCGATCTTTCGCGGCTTCCCCTGCAGGCGGAACGCGATCTGCAGAAATCGACGCGTCCGGCCATCTGGACCTACCCGGCCTTTGTCATAATTATTTTCCTGGCTTCGAGTTACTCGCGCGACCACCCTGTGGTTTTTGCCGCCCTTGCGACGGCCACTTTGGCTTTCACTCTGCTTCGGTTGCCTTTGGCGCTGCCTCTGGGACTCTCGCGGGCAGCGCGGCGGCGGCTTCAGAATATTTGCTCCGCGACGGCCGGCATTTCGTGGGGCCTTTTCACCGCCGTGACCCTTTATTTCTATGGGTTAGAGAGCGCAACCAGCCTGCTGATTCTGACGTGTACCGCGGGGACCAGTGCCGCAGGAATCACCGCCCTCGCGCCCAGTCTACAGCTATTGCGCGTGCACGCGGTTGGCATGCTGCTTCCGGAGATCGCGGTGGCCACGGCGGGCGGAGTCGCGGAAAGCCTTGCGCTCGCCGGGGTAAGCAGCCTCTACTTACTCTACCTGCTGATTCAAGGCGGCAATTTGCACCGCCAGTACTGGAGTGGGATCACAAACAACGCTTTGCTCTCGATTCGTGCCACCGAGCTCGAGGCTGCCTCGGTCGCCGCCCAGGCCGCGAGCCGCGCAAAGAGCGAGTTTCTCACGAACATCAGCCATGAACTACGCACGCCCATGAACGGGATCATCGGCATGACGGCTCTGACACTTGACACTCCACTCAACGGCGAGCAGAGGGAATACCTAAGTTTGGTTAAGGATTCGGCCGATTCCCTCCTACACCTGCTCAACGAGCTACTGGACCTTTCGAAGATCGAAGCCGGAAAGATGGCTCTGGAGGCCGTTCCGTTCAATCTTCATGAAATGGTGAACCAGATTACGCGCACAACGAGAGTGGAGGCTGGCCGAAGGGGGCTGACGATAGAAGCGGCAATCGCGCCCGAAGTACCGCATGCCCTGATCGGAGATCCCGGACGGCTACGTCAGATCCTCGTCAATCTTATCTGCAATGCCTTGAAGTTTACGCCAAGCGGGTCGATTTCACTGAGTGTGAGACTGTCGGATCCACCGGGCGGTTCAGCGGTCTGCCTTCATTTTACCGTGACAGACACCGGAATCGGAATCGAAGGGGAGAAGCTTCAGGTGATCTTCGAAGCCTTTTCGCAGGCCGACGGCTCGACGACACGGAAGTACGGCGGGAGTGGACTGGGACTCGCTATCTGCGCGGAACTCGTAAAGCTGGCGTCGGGGAAGATCTGGGCGGAGAGTGAGCCTGGAAAGGGGAGTTCGTTCCACTTTACGGCCGTATTCGCTGTGGCTGGGGAAGAGGCGCAGCTAGGTCCCGCCGACGACACCGAACCCAGGCGAGCTTCGCGAAGCCTGAAGATCCTCGTGGCGGACGATAACCTGGTCAGCCAGAAGCTTGTCGCGCGAGTGGTTGAGAGATACGGCCACAGAGTCTTCGTAGTGGGCGACGGCCTCGCCGCTCTCACCGCCGTCGAGAGGGAACCATTCGACCTGGTGCTGATGGATGTTCAAATGCCCGTGATGAGTGGACTCGAAGCGACCGGGGCGATTCGAAAGCGCGAGAAAGAAAGCGGCGGACATCTCCCGATCATCGCGTTGACCGCAAATGCGATGGCCGGCGATCGTGAACTGAGCGTCGAAGCGGGAATGGACGGCTACGTCACAAAACCGCTGACACCGGCCGAGTTGTTCGATGCCATCGAAAGCGCCGCTGACCCGGCCAGGGCGCGACGGCTTGATTGAGCGCGCCGGCTACTTCGGGAAATCCGGCCGCGCCTTCACTTCGAGGATCTGCGACACGTGGCGGTCGCTGTGGGAGGATATCAGTATCAGCCATTGATACCCGTCGGCCGTCTTCGCCACTGGATGATCCAGAAAGTGGCTTCTCAGGTCATCCTGAGTAGTCTGCACGTAGGCGATATGGGCGTCACGCCGGGTGCGGAATTCCTTTGAGATACCTTCAATAGTGGGCCACTGCTTCGTCGCGGGCTTGAGCGGTTCCGGCGCCTGAAACTTCGCAGAACGATCCCGGATGGCCGTCATCATGAACTCATCTTTCCCCTTCACAAGATCCTTTTTCTCTGGCGCCGCGGGAGTTTTCATCAACCGTTGCGTCACGAGGTCAAAGATAAAGTTCTCAGAAAGTGTGATATGTTCGGCGCACTCCGCCACGGACCATGTCTTATCGTCGGGCTTGAAATTCCACTGTTTTTCGGAAAGCCCCGCGATCGAATCGAGGAAGCGCTTTCGGGTTGCGTGCATCTCGCTCATGAGGCGGTCCCGCTCACCTTGGGTCAGAGTTTCGGCGAAGCATGGAGCCAGGAAAGCTGCGAACAAGAGTAGTGAATTCTTCATGTCCAAGTATACCCGCTCTCCGGCGTGGGTTGGGTGTGGAGGATGATCCTACGCCCTGGTTTGGGCTTGCGCTCTTGTTGCGCCAAGGGGGTGGGCGGTTGGCCAACCTTCCAGGCCGCCGGCCTACGGGACGAAGCTGATCGCTACCCGCCGTTCGCCGGCCGCTTGCTCTGTCAGGCGCGCCATGGCACGTACGTTTGACTGGCTGGGCGATGCGCGGCTGGGCATGGGTCTAACCGGAATGAACCGGACACACCCATGAAGGAGGGATCGCGGCGCGAGGTACAATACTCAACGGCTCAATGAAAACCTTGTTCTTCTGTCTGGCTTCGGTCGCATCATCCTCGGACACCGCCTACGTGGATGCCGGGCCGCTTGACCTGCCGGAAACCGCGGGACCAATTGCCGCCGTCGCCGCAGGTCTCAAGGACCGGATCTATGTGTTCAACCGCGGCGAAGTTCCGATTCTTATTTTCAACTCGGAGGGCCGCTACATCAAAGGGTGGGGCCGCGGACTATTCGTGACGCCGCAGGGGATGCGCGTCGATTTGTTGGGAAACCTTTGGACCGCCGACAGCGGAAATCACGTTGTGCGCAAGTTCGGTCCCGACGGCAGCCTCATCCGGACCTACGGTGAGGTCGGCGTTCCCGGCGATGGCGAAGGGCACTTCCGCGATCCGCGGGATATCGCGGTCGGGTGGCTCGGCCGGGTGTACGTCGCCGACGCTGGTAATTCCCGTGTAGTGCGGCTGTTGCGCGACGGCGCTTTTTCAGCCGAGTTCGGACGCGGCCAGTTGGGGACGGTGTCGAGCGTCGCGATCGACGCGCGGGAGCGCATCTACGTCGCCGACGGCGGCCGCTACCGCGTCCATGTCTTTACGCCGGAGGGTAAGCGGGTCGGCGAATGGCCCGGTCTTGGGAACCCGTTCGGGCTACTTGTGGTAGGGGAGCAACTACTGGTGTACGACGCGGGGGCGAACAGAATCCTGCAACTCGACATGAGAGCCGCGGTTCAGAACAACGGTCATGGGGAGATCAAAATCGCGCCCGCCGCATCAGGCCCCCGTTCCATGACGTCTGACAAGCAAGGCCGGCTTTACCTGGTGGACGCCGAAGGAAAATCGGTACGCAAATACTTAAAGCGATAGAATGAAGAATCGCTTGAATGCTTGCAAAACGAATTATCCCTTGCCTTGACGTCACCGGCGGCCGTGTGGTC
>SXGT01032235.1_pt1 | contig 16581 bp, 14 predicted proteins | sample 3176221 | NCBI WGS metagenome assembly SXGT01 (sample SAMN11356862, study PRJNA531348) | freshwater metagenome | isolation source: freshwater sample F1-120 | place: China: Fuxian Lake, Yuxi | collected 2017-12-25 | reverse complement strand
TGAATCTGATCCCGATGAGGCCGCTTGATCCGAGCTTGAGCGGCCGACACTTCATTTTGTGAGTTGGATTCATTCATGTCAGAACTTATAGCGCCCAAAAAACTTTCTTGAAGTTCGGCTTCTAAAAAATCACAGCCTCTGCGGGTTACGCCCCGGACTTCTTCCTCCACCAGGCTGCGGCGGGGTACAGAATCGGGCCACTCGCCATGATGACTACGGCGATACCGACGACCTTCCACATACCGGCGTCCTGCACGCAGTAATAAGCACCGGTGCCGATGCAGAGCAGCGGCAAGGCGCACAACACGACAGCGACACACCAACCACCAGGGACTCGAAAGGGGCGAGATAGAGTCGGCTCGCGCCAGCGTAGGACGAGGAACGACAGCAACTCCAGCGACAGCATGGCTCCGTAGACCGTCACGGCTGCGGAGGCCAGCTCTTCCAAGTCTCGAAAGACGAGGATCACGACTGAGTAGAGCGTCCCGGAAACGATCAGCGACACCCACGGTGCGTCCCAGCGATTTGTCTTCATCAGAGCCTTCGGCAAATAGCCATCCTGCCCCATCACGAACGGCACGCGGCTGTAGACCAGCACGAGCGCGGCATACAACCCGACGGCGGAGACCATCCCCATCGCGCTGACAAAAGATCCGAGCCACGGCCCGGCGATCTGTTCGGCGGCGGCGCTCCACGCTCCGGTTTTCCAGTCAAATTGTTCCGTTCCAAGCAACGCCATCGCGACTAGCGACGGCACGGCATAGACGGCGGCGATCAGCAACACGCTGATCAGCAACGCTCGTGGATAGTCGCGACGCGGTTGCTCCATCTCACCGGCGATCGTCGAGATCGAATCCCAGCCCATGTAGTTCCACAACACGATCGGGATCGCCGCGGCCAGCGCCGGCCCCAGAGTCTTGCCCGGTGTCAGTAACGGCGTCACCGGACTGAGCGGAAATCCGCGTGTCAGTCCTTGGTAAAGTCCGATGAGCACCAAGAGGAGAAACGGCGACATCACCAGCACGAAGAACAGTTTTGAGAAGTTGCCGATCGTGCGTGAGCCGAACAGATTCAACAGAGCGAAGCCCCAAATCATCGCGATCATCAGCCCCTTGCGGAGCCAATTGCTGCCATCCTCACCGAACTCCGGCGCGAAGTAGGCCAGGTAATCGGAGAACATCGTGGGATACAGGCCGATGTCGATGAACGTGTAGAGCCACGCCCACCAGCCTTGGCAGAACGCTCCGAACGGCCCCAACGCACGCTTCGACCAGGCGTAGTAGCCACCCTCTTCGGGGATCGCCGTTCCCAACTCCGCGCAGACCAATGCGACCGGAGCACTCCAGACGAGCGGCGTCGCGATCAATAACAACAGGGCCAGTCCCGGCCCCGCCGCGATCAAGTCCTCCACTGCGTATGCGCCGCCGCAGACGTTGAAGAAGATGATGCTGACAATCGCCGACAGCGACAACGCGCGTTTCACGACGGCAATCTTTCCGTAGGCCAGCCTTTCCAGGCTGACTCAGGCGATCTCAATGTCGCATGGCAATCCGGGTCAGTCTGGAAAGCCTGAACTACTCATAAACTGGCATGGCGTGGTGCGGCCACATTGAGACGGGTGAAGTCGGCTCGGTCAACGAGGTGAGCTGTTGGAGCAGATCGCGGATGACTGCCTCGGCTTCGATCTTTTCGTTGATCCAGCGCTGGCTGGCCGATCGCCACGCCGACTCGCGGACGTTGAGTTGTTCGGCCTGAGTCTGCAAGTCTCCTTCGCGGGCGCGGAGCGTGCGTTCTTGAGTCGCGGCCCAGTCCGCGAGCGTCTGCTGTTCCGCCCGGACTTCGTCGCGTTGAGTCTGGAAGACCTGCCGCATCTCATCGAGTTCGCGGCGTTGTTCGATCAAAGCGTCACGCAAGCCGCGATAATGCCCGGAGAGTTGTTGCTGAGCTTGATCAAGCCGTTGTTGAGCGACTTCCGCTCCGCAGGCTTGAGTCATCTGAGCCCACGCTTCCTCGATCGCCATTCGCCGTTCGAGCGTCGTGCGGTGTGTCTCTTCCAACTCGGCTCGCAAGTTGTCCAGCCGTTCTCGCCGGCCTTCCAGGTTTTGAGCGTGCAGCGCGAGCATATCCTGCTGGCGGCGCAGGTCGGCCAGTTGGCCCCCTCGCTCGCGTTCCCAATCTTCCCGTTCGCGAACGATCCGCTCGCGGTCGTGTTCGGTGAATTGCTCGAAGGCCCGCTGCGATTTGAAGAGCATTTCTCGCTCGCGATTGACCGAGCGTTCCCGTTCTTCCATCAACGACCGGACTCGATCAAGTTGCGATTGACGCAGCCGGATGATCGCTTCGCCCTCTTCAAGCTGCCCGCGCGCCCGTTGAGCTTCGCGGCGGAATTCGTTCTGTGCCGATTCGATTTCCTGTCGAGCCTTCGCAAGATGCTCTTGCTGAAACCGCAGCCGGTTTTCAAGCACCGCTCGCTCGTGACGCAAATCGATAAGTTGCTGCTCACGCTGCCGGGCGAAGGCATCTTGCGCTTGTTGAAGCTCCGCTTTCTGGGCCTGCTTCGCCGCTTCCAGTGTGGCGAGTTGTGTCTGTTGCTGTGCCTGCAATTCCTCACGCACTTGCGCGACGGCCGCCACCTGGACTTCGCGAGCATGATCGAGTTCCGCTCGTTCGCGGTCGCGCAATACGGTGAACTCCGCGCGGGCACGGTCGAATTCGTCTCGCTCGCGGATCAGTGCTTCTCGATCGGCACGCAGTTCAGCGGTGAGGACTTCTTCGGTGACATCTTGCCGGACCCGCGACTTGGCCGCTTCGACCTCTTGCAGCTTCGCCTGATAAGCCTGTTCGAGAAATTGCCGTTGCCGATCGAACTCCATTTGTCGGCATTGACGGTCCACGTCGGTCGCGGCGATCGCTTGCTGCAATCGTTCCCGTTCAGCGGCGACCTTCGTGCCGATGTCCGCGAGCAGTCGAAGACGATCGGCCTCCAATTGCTCGCGACGTTGAGTGAGATCGGCTTGTTCGGAATGAAGCTGTTCGATCATCCCCTGTTGCGAGGCAATCTGCTTGTCGAGTGCCGCTTCGCGCTGCCGTAAGATTTCCGCAGTCGATTGCAGTTCTTGATCTGCCTCTTGTTTCCATAGCTTCAGGCCGCGTCGTTCCTGATCGAGTTGCTGAAACTGTGTCGCGAGAATCTGATCGCGACGCTGCAACTCGGAGACTTGGACTCGCAGTTGATCCACAAACAGGCTGGCTTGGCTGAGCACTTCGCCGTGCCCTTCCGGAGGCGAACTGCTGAAGCTTGTCGGCATCCCTGCGGAGTCCACCGGCTCATCCGGGCTTTCCGACGGATCGAATCGAGCGACTCGGCCATCGGCCAGCGGCACGAAACGAGACGACGGCTCGATCGAGCCGTCGTGCGATGGTGGCGTGAATTGAGGTCGGTCAGCTTGTGTCTGTTCGCTCATTCCGGGAGTCCTTTCCCAGGAAAGAAGGACGGGCACTCTTGCCCGTCTTGGCTTAAACGACATGACGGGCAAGAGTGCCCATCCTGCTCGTTACAGCGTTTTGTCGATCATGCCCGTCAGCTTGTCCTTTTTGACCAAGCCGACCTGGCGATCCACCGCCTGCCCACCTTTGAACAGGATCACGGTTGGGATGCCTTGGATGCCGTACTGCGACGCGATGCTACCCGCTTCATCCGTATTCACTTTGCCGACGAGTGCTTTACCGGCGTATTCGTTGGCGATCTCTTCAATCGTCGGCCCCAGCATCTTGCACGGACCACACCACGGAGCCCAAAAGTCGACCAGCACCGGCTGGCTGCTCTCCAAGACTTGCGAGGCAAAATTCGCTTCCGTGAACTCCAAGATATTTCCGGCCATGACTAGGAACCTTGTGCAAGAGAGATGCGAGGGCCGGCCGCACGCGAACTTCGGTTCGGCCAGTCCTCAAAAGTCGCGGGATTATTGGGCAACAGCAAAAACGTGTCAACGCGATGCTGATTGATCGAAGTGGCACACCGATCCTGTCACCAACCAACTTGGCTCGATATTCTGCCCTCGCCGTGCGGGCAAAACGCCACGGATTTTGATGCTTGAGACCTCGGATATTTCGGGAGCCTGTTGTTCATGTCTGCCCAGTTGCAACAACGCCTGCTTGGCGAGTTGGAAAAGCTTGTTCTGATCGACCCTCACACGCACATCAATCAGCTTGATCCGGCGTCGCACACGTTGGCCGATATTCTGGGCTATCATTACTACACCGAGCTGGCGCATTCCGCTGGCCTGCCACGCGAGCAGATCGAGCAACCGGGAATCACCCCGAAAGAAAAGGTGAGCCGGCTCGTTCCGAAAATGGCCGATATCGAGAACACTGCTCAATACAGTTGGCTGCTGGAAATGTGCCGCGTCTTCTTCGGTTTCGAGGAGGACCGTATTACGCCGGCCAATTGGGAAACGCTGTACGACAACGCAGCGAAGAAAATGGCTCAACCCGATTGGGAAGAGCAAGTTCTGCGGACCAGCAAGCTCGAACGGATTTTCCTGACCAACAATTTCGATGAGCCGCTGACCGGTTTTGACACGCAGCGGTATATCCCCTGTCTGCGGACTGACGATCTCGTATTTCATCTGACGAAGCCGGAGACGCGAACGCGGCTCGCGAAGGCGACCGGCATCGAATTGAGCGGTGCGGCGACTCTGAAAGAGGCGATCGGCAAGCTGTTCGATCACTTCGTATCCAAGAACGCGAAGGCCTGCGCGATTTCTCTGCCGCCGGACTTTGAACCGATCCGCGTCGAAGCCTCGGCTGCCGATCCGATTCTGCGTGCGGTCGCTTCCGGCAAAGAGTTGACCTCTGACGAGCAGCGGACGCTCAGTCGCTTCGTGTTCTGGACGCTGGCCGAGCACTGTGCCGATCACAAATTGCCGTTTGATTTGATGATTGGCGTCAATCGTCGTGTCTATGAAGCCGGCGTCTATCAGGGGCAGGACTTGTTCGACCAGCGAGTTTCGTTGATTCAATACAAAGCGTTGTTCAACTCATTTCCGCAGGTCATTTTCCCGATCTCGGTGCTGGCGCAGATCAGCAACCAAGAACTGGTCAGCTACTCGTGGATCTTCCCGAACGTCGTGACGAACGGGCATTGGTGGTACTCGAACATCCCGGCGTACATCGAAACCGATTGCCGCGCCCGATTGCAGGCGGTCCCGCGAACCAAGCAGATCGGCTACTACAGCGACATGTACAAGCTCGAGTTCGCTCTGCCGAAATTCGGCATGTACCGCCGCATTCTGGCCAAGATTCTGGCAGAAGATTTCGTGATTGGCCGCGGGTGGGCGGAAGAGCATGCTCTGGATCTCGGGCGACAGAACTTGCGCGGCAACGTCGAAACGATCTTTGGTGTCGGTGGCCTTTAGTTGCGACGAACGATCTCCGAGGGTGACTCGTTGCAGTGACGCCCGGCGGCTTCTACGATCCTGCGCGCGGCGGTCGGCCAGCGGCAGTCAAATCGTTGTCATCATTCATAGTTGTTTCGGGAAACACAGTCATGGCGATGTTGATCGTGTTGACGGGAGGAAAAGCGGTAACACACTTCATTGGAGAAGGGGAGACTGTGCTGGGGCGGCACCCTGCCTGCACGATTCAGTTGGATTCCAACACGGTGTCCCGTCGTCACGCGCAAGTCACCAAAGTGAACGGTCAATACTTCGTTGAAGACTTGGGGAGTGGCAACGGCACGTTTGTGAACGGGAAGCAGATCGCGGGTAAGGCGCAACTCGCTCACGAGGACCGCATCAAGCTCGGCCCGATTCTGTTGCGATTCCAGAGTGAGGGCTCGGCGCTGTTGAACGTGCCACAAAAAGGGGCCATGCCACGACCGCAGTCGGTGGCAGAGACGGAACACGATATCGATTTCGTGGATGAAGCCGAAGACGCCGTGACAATCACGGGAACTTTGGTGGGAGTCGGCGGTGACGGTGGTGGGCAATTCGGCATGTTGGAGGTGCGGCCGGAGGCCAAGCTCAAAGCGGTCATTGACATCACACGCAGTCTCGCAGGGATCGTCGATGTGAAGGCGATCTGCCCCAAGATTCTCGACACGCTGTTCGACATCTTTCCGCAGGCGGATCGCGGCTGCATCCTGCTCAAAGAGGACGACGGTAAGCTGGTCCCGCGCGCGATGAAGCATCGTCGAGCCGAAGAAGATGCGACCGTCAAACTCAGCAAGACGATTCTCAATAAAGTGCTGAACGACAAGACGGGAATCCTGTCGGCTGACGCGGCGAATGATTCCGCATTTTCTGCAAGCGAGTCGATCTCCAGCTTGGCAATCCGCTCGATGATGTGCGTGCCGCTACTGAGCCATGAAGGCGAGCCGATGGGTGCGATCAATGTCGACACCCAAAATCCGATCAGTCAGTTCTGTGAAGAAGACTTGGACCTGCTGATGGCCGTTGCCGGACAGGCCGCGCTGTCGTATGAAAGCGCTCGACTGCTGGTCACGTTCATGGAAAAGAAGAAGCAGGACGGAGAAATGGAAATCGCTCGCAACGTGCAACGGGCGTTGTTGCCAAGCGAACTTCCCAAAGCTCCGGGCTATGAGTTTTACGCATCGTACGACGCGGCCCAGGCGGTCGGCGGTGATTACTACGACGCCGGCATGTTGCCCGGCAATAAGATCTTTCTGTCGTTCGGCGACGTGGCGGGCAAAGGCGTCCCCGGCGCGCTGATCATGTCGCGCATGTCAAGCTGCTGCCAAAGCACGATGCAGTTCGTCCACGAAGTCGGGCCGGCGGTCGAGGCGATCAATCACCACATGTGCGCGAATGCCGTTGAAGGACGCTTCGTGACCTATGTGTTGGCGATCATCGACTTGTCGACCCACGCGATGACTCTGGTCAACGCGGGCCACATGTCGCCGATTATCCGTCGCGCTGATGGGACTCTGTTCGAGTTCCCCGATGAGACGGTGGGTGTGCCGACCGGTGTCGTAGATGGCTATCCGTTTGACGTGCTCGACTTCCAACTGGAGCCAGGCGATCTCGCAGTGCTGTTTACCGACGGCGTCAGCGAAGCGATGGCTCCGAACGACGACCTCTACACCCTGGAACGCCTGCGAGAGTTCATCCTCAAAGGCCCCAAGAAGGCCGATGAAATGGGCAAGGCACTGCTCGCCGATGTGCGCCGCCATGCCAACGGCCGGCCGCAAAACGACGACATCACGATCATGACGTTTGGCCGCAACCCCGCGTGATCCGCTCGGACAGTGGGGAAGAAGTGCGTGTTCGGTGCGATCCGTCGCGATGACGACTTGCGAGGCCCACTATCTGCCGCCCACGTTCCAGTTCGTGGGGTGTGATTCAAAGGCGTTTTGACAAAGCGTGTCAAACTCCGGAGAGACCTGCTTCGCCTCGCGTTTCAGTTCTCGCAGAAACTCCAATTCCCGATTCCGGATCACGCGGTCTGAGTAGAGCATTTTGAGAAGATGGTATTGCTCGTCCGGAGTCACCTCTCCGTCGGCCAGAAAAACCTTCTTGAGGACGTCGAAGAATAACGCCTCAAAGGCGGCAGGGTATTCGCGAGCTTTACAGTAGAGTTCGATGAGCAAGCGAACGTCATCAAAATCCAATTGGCCGTCGCGATTGATCTGCTCGCGAATGGCACCGACCTCGTCGTCGTCGTCGATCTTTCTGTTGACCAGGGTGGTGCTCAGCAACTCGAAGCAGCGCGACATTCAAAGATCCCTTCTTATTTCTTAGGCGATCGGGGCGGCGTTAGCCCCCCGGTTGATGCCGGACAGACCGGGGGGCTGACGCCGCCCCGCTCGCCTGGCATATTCGCTTTATCGACTCTTAATGACGATTTCGTTGGGAGCCTCCACCTTGCGATAGCCGAGGCTCCGGACGACTTCCAGAACTTCGCTCCACGTTGGGAACGGTCGGCCGCTGCGGCGTTTGTACGTGTCCATCGCGTTCATGAATTCGACTTCGTCCAGCGAGTAATCTCGCTCGCAAGTCGTGGGATCAATTTCACGCCGACGTTGATCTTTGCGACGCGGTTCTCCGGTGCGGCGTTCGGTTCCGCCCGGCGCGATTGGGTACGGAAAGCGGCGGCGATCGGTGACACGACGATCATTTTCCAAACGCTGTTCGACGACCACATCCATATCCACGGTGGCAGGCATTGCAGACTCCGAGAGGGAAGAACTGTGCGACCGGATGGCTCCCAAACACATTCGTTCGCGCCGACAACGACTCAAGACTGGGCATCGCTTTCGGACGTTGAAACTCTGCCACACGTCCACACAGCCGGCAAATTGTGACGATCACGAAAGCAGTAATTCTTGAGCCGAATTTGGAGATGGCGCAGTCTCGCCGGTCGTACCGATTGTGCGGCGGTTTGTTACTTCCGCAGATCGGGAGTCACGACACCAGCGGTGAAGCGGACTTCGCTGGGCGTCACCTTCGCGGCCACGAACGCCGTATCGAAGGGCGTTAGGAACTCACGCACTCGGTCCAATTGAGCAGCGACCGATGGTGGCGCGAGCTTGCGCCAATGAGCGACCTGATGGCTGAGCGGTTCGTGCTGCTCGATGAGAAACTCGCGTGCGGCACGCGAATTCAAGAACAGCCAATGCGAGTGCTCGGCGAAATGCCGCGAATGGACCGTGGCAAACAACGGCTCTGACTGCAAACAGGGATCGCCCGTGGAGCGACCATGAAACGCGGAGATCAATCGCGGATCGGTCGCCAACAGGATGTGTTCCGGGCCAAGTCCGAATGCCGGCCGATAGGGAGGCAGGCTGTCCAGCCACTTGATGGTCAGAGCGTCGTGATGTTGGACTCGCAGCGTCGCCGGCGCGTCCGGATTGCGGCTGTTGTGAGCCACGGCCGCGAAGTTCAGCAGCGTCAGCAAGCCACTATCGAGCGACTCACGCAGTTCTGGTTGGCCATCGGATCGGGCCGGGCCACGCGATAAGTCGAATTGCCAGGTGAGCAATCCATCCACTGGAGCCGATCGCTCCTCAACTGGTCGCTTGGGGACGACCGCTCCGCCGAGACTGGAACGCGCGTGTGACAGCACGTCGTCAAATAAATCGCGGCCGAGCAACCCTCGTGTGACTTTGCCGAACGTCTCCCAGTCGGTTCGTGCTTTCGCGGAGTCATCGAGCGAGCGCATCCAACTCAAAAGATCCGGGGCGATTCGTAGCTCGCCCGCAAGCACCGCGTCGGAGGGTAACCGAGTGGCGAGATCGCTGGGTGTGGCGGATGCTTCAACGACTTTCTGCCAGACAGTCGGTAAACCAGCGGACTCGTGATGCACCACCGCATGGCCGATGATGCCGTCCCGTAGTTCGACTCCAGCCGCGAACCATTCCAATTTGTGCCACATCGGCAACAGCCATTCCGGCGACGCCGAGTCTTTGCGGAGTTCATCCTCCCATCGGCGCGGGTCTGCGAAGACACGCACCGCGCACTGTTCCGGTATCGCCGCCATCGCGTGCCGATACGCGGGTGATTGGTCCAGCGAACTCGCCTGGCCGACATTGGGAGCCGACGAGGATCGCGCGAGCACGTCGCGGATCAGCTCTTCACGCTCGCTGATCGCGAGAATTCGGCCAAGCTTCACGGTAAAGAGATCGAGGCCAGACTCCTGTCCGTTCGACTTCTTTTGCCGACGCTGGAAACTGCGTCCGAAGGCCGACTTCGTCTGCACCTCGTGAGCTTCGAGCTGATCCCACAGTGTCAAAACGCGATCCCAGGTGTCGTCCTTTGCCGCTCGTGACAACAGCACGACTCCCGGAGGACCGGCCTGCGAGGGCGAAACCGCCAGCACGACCGATTCGCCGAATAATTCCACCACGAATTGGTCGATCGGTAGCCCGATCAATACCGCCAGCGTGGCCTGGCCGGATTGCAATTTGGCGAACTCCGGCCCCTGTTGCCAACGCTTGACCAGAGGCATTTCCCGCAAGCGGCGAAACCATTCGGCGGATGGCACGTCGCGCAAGTGTGAGCGAAGATCGCGAACCTCGACGCACAGTCCGACATCTGCGCCGAGCAAACTCGTGAGTTCCGGTTCGTCGGCGCAGGCCCGCGAGAGATACAGTCCGCTCAACAGCGGAAAGCCCACCAACATCGCGAACGTCCAGCGCAGGATATTCGGCCGGAAAGCAGGAAGTCGATTCACGTTGATGAATCCTGATTTTGAAAGACCTGTAACAACCATGAATCCACCGTGTCTCTTAACTCACGGCCATAGGGGGCCAGAGGCCGGGACAACGTCTCAGGAACACTTGCGGCGGGATCATCGCCGCTAAACGGTGCCGCAGAGTCTGTCGGTGGCAACAAAACGTTGGTGGTCGAGACTTCCTGCCACGCTTGCGACGCCAGCGCCGCGTAGGCGTCGCGAGCGCCGTGCAGCAACACGTCTAACTGCCGATCGGCGGCGGGGGCCAATGCGGTGACCGATACCAAGTGATTCGCGGCGAGAGCCGCCGCCGAAGGTTGCCGGTTCGCATAAGTCGCGTTGCTGGAGATTCGCCAGCCGATTCCCAAAGCAATTAACAAGGTGGCTGCGGACGCCAACAGTACCACGAATCCCGACAACGGCGAGCAGGCAGGGCGAGTGGTGACGATTTGCCTGTTTGCCGTCGTCTCGAAGTCGACTGGCAGACGTTGCAGAACCGCATCTGCGAGAGTGACCGTCGGAGACCAAGTTTGCCAAGCAGCGACGGAGTGCTGCAATTGCTGAAGGTGTCCCCAAAGTTTGTGACACTCAGCACAGTGCGTCGCATGCGCGGATAGCTCGCCCGGCAACTCGGTCTGCCGGAGATCCAGCAACTCTTGCACTCGGTTTTCAAAATCCAGACAGGTCATGATTCGTCACTCAGTCACGGATGGGGCAGTGATTGATCGCGCAATTTTCAGTCTTGGTCAATGTCGCGTTTTCGCAGGTACTCGGCCATCTCTTTGCGAGCGCGGTGCAGCCAGGTCTTCACGGTTCCTTCGGGGCAGTCGAGCACTTCGGCCACCTCTTGGACGGACAATTCTTGTTGGTAGAACAACACGAAACATTGTTGATAGTCTGGCCGCAGCGTCGCCAAGGCTTGTTGAATTTCCTCGGCATCGTCACGGCCACCCGGGCGGCGGCGCTCCGGCAGCCAATCGGCTTGCAGGTCAGTCGGCGTGGGACGGCGACCACGTTCTTCCAAGTGAGTCCGGCAGCGATTCGCTGCGATGGTCAGCAGCCAAGGTCGCAATGGCCGTTCTTGGTCCCAGCGATGCAAGTTGCGGAAGGCTCGCAAGAAAACCTCTTGCGCGACGTCCTCGGCGTCGTGACGCCGGCCGAGCATTCGCAGGCAGAGTCCGAAGATCATGCCTTCAAATTGCTCGACGAACTGCCGCTGGCAAGCCACCTTGCCGGCCAAGCAACCTTGGACTAACTCGAGCTCGCTGACGTCAACGCTCAAGCCGGGATCCCATTGTGGAACAGAAACCGTGAATGGCCAACGTCAACCAGACCGAGTCAACCGGCGGACATACCGGTGGCCTTGCACAACGGTTTCGAGAACACCGCGACTGCCGGGAAAATTCGATTAACAAGCCGCGAAGCAGTCGGATCGAACGAATTCACTGCCGCTGAATGTAATCTCGTGCCACCTGTCGAGCGAATTTGAAGGCGTGCTTGACCGTGCTTGCCCGAAGTTCGATGGCTTCTTCGGAGTAATACCGAGTGCCTTCACTGTGCGGCAGGCCAGCCAAAGTGATGGCCAGTGGCAACAGGTCGAGAAACTCTTTGTAGCGTCGCTGCTGGTCGGCGGCGGCAGCGGCGGGATTCGGTTCGGACACGGGAAAGCTCCTTCCAACGTCGAATGAAGCGGAGTGACGATCCTCACCCGCGGTTCATGAACTTCTTCAGAATATCCGCCGCCACTTGCCGGTTGGGGACTTCCGCAGCGATGACCGCTGTGGTGCCCTCCGTTCGAGGCGGTGGGGGAGGAGGGGCAGGCTTGGCTCCCGTTTCTTCTGGCGGAGGCAGGCTGATGGGAACTGTATTGACGAACTTCGACTGAGCTTCCGGTTCTTCCACTTCTGATGCGGCAGCAGGCGCTGACTGTGCAGCGTACTGAGCCATCATCGCCTGTTGAGCCATCGCTTGCTGATAGGCCATCTGCTGTTGATACGCTGGGTCCATGTAGCCCGGCTGTGGCATGAATGGTTGCTGCATGCCGTACGGGTTGGGCATGTACTGGGGCGGATAATTAGCGTACGGAGCCTGCAAGTAGTTTGGTTGTGGATAGGCTCCTGGCATGCCATACGGCGACATCATTGGAGCGCCTTGCATGGGCATTCCCTGAGGCGTCATCGCAGCAGGAATTCCGGGTTGCATGGTCGGCATCGGTTGGTTGGGTGTCGGCGGAGCTGAGGCATCGACCATGCCTGGGATTTCCGTCGGCGTGGTCGATGTATCTGATAATTCCACCGGCAACTCTGATTCGGTGGGAGGAGCGGTTGGTGGCATCAGCGTTGTATTCTCACCGCTCAACATCGACGTTTCACCAGGACCAGCGTTCGCTGCCGCATCCAGAATTGTCGTCCGACCAATCTCCGTCAGCGTTTCATCGGTTGCAGCGGGTTCCGGCATCTCCGCCAACTCATTCAGCATGAACCCGGCGTCAGAACTGGAACCGAGGGCGGGTGCCGGAGTGGCACGCGCGTAGTTCACAGCAGCGACTGAATCGTGAATGGCGATCTCGAATTCCAGCTTGCCGATCAGAATCCGATCACCGAGTTGCAGGATCGCTTGGCCCTGGACTCGCTGGCCGTTGACGAATGTGCCATTGGTGCTGCCGAGGTCACGCAGGCGAACGCTGAATTCATCGATGGTGAAGACGCAGTGGTGCCGACTGACCGATTCGCTGGACGGCCGTAACTGGCAATCCTGTTCGCGTCCAACCAGAAACTTCTTTGTTTGAAGGGGGATCAGGGAACCGTGTTGTTTCCCCCCGATCACTTTCAGTTCCGCCCGCACCATGACACGACTCCCCATTCGCTACGGGATAAGCCACCGCACAATAATCTAAATTCTGACCGAAATTTCTTTGAGACAGCTTGCGATATAGGACATGAAAACGTAACCGAAACTCGGCCGCAAGTGATCCGCCTGGCTGAATGTCCGCGACCGATAAAGAAGAGCCGGTTGAGAGAGGCACGTACCTCAGAAAGGTGAAGAGAACGCTACCCATGCGTTTCCCGACTGTCAATCTGGCGAATTCTGAAAGGCTGAAATCTTAGCGGTTTGCGCAGATTGACTGCCGGTCATGGCCGATGCTCTTGACCAGTAAAGAGGCCTGGGACTGGACCGTTAGCGGAACTTCATTTTGGATGATCTCATCGCCGAGGCATTGCGACAGTCGTTCCGCCAACGCAAGTATTGTTGCTGAGGACTCGGTGAACTGCGGAGCCAATTCGGAAACGCCGATCAATTCCGGCGCATACTCGGACGCTCGCAGCAACAAGCTGCCATGTTGCAAGACCGTTCCTCGCCGTCGCCGCTGAGCACTCCCCAGCACTTTGTGTCCCTTCACGACCAAGTCGGGAGCTGCCTCCCGGAGGAAACACAGGAACGGTTCGTGCGGTCGGCTGAAGTCGCTCCCGCGAGGTGCAACTGCGACGCCGAACTCCGTTAGCCACTCCACAAAGACGGCATGAATTCGTTCGTAAAGTAGCGACGGTTGTTGGGCGAGCGGATGTGAAGGGGGCAAGCAGCACGAGTAAGTCTGTTCGTGGTGATGCAAGATCGCCCCGCCCCCCGAGAGCCGGCGCACGGTCGGTAGGCTGGCGAGTCGCGGATCGCGCTGCTGCTCGGCGGCGTCTTGGAAGTGTCCGAGAGAAACCGTCGCTTCCGACCAGCGATACAGCCTCAGAAAGATCGCATTGCGATTCAAAGACTCTTCCAGCAACGCGGCATCGATCGCCATGTTCCAGGCACCGGATCGCGGCGGATCAAGAATCAGATGCACGGGGCCGCTCATCGCTTACCGTTTCCAGCGCAGCACGAGTTGCCGTCCCGCTTTGACTTCGTCAGGGCGAGACACCGGTGTCGCATGCGGCGCGCTGTGCAGGAACTCCGCCGGTTCGCTCAGTATGGTGCGAATCGCGTCGGCAAAGGCATCGAGCGTTTGTTGCGATTCCGTTTCGGTCGGCTCGACCATCAACGCTTCGGGAACGACCAGCGGGAAGTAGACCGTCGGGGCGTAATAGCCGTAGTCGAGCAACCGCTTAGCGATGTCCAGCGCGGTGATGCCTTTCTCAGTCTTCGATTTCTGGGCCGAGGCTACGAACTCGTGCATGCAACGTTCGCCGTGTGGGACTGGCAGGACATCTTCTAACTTTGCTCGCAGATAGTTGGCGTTAAGTACCGCTTGCTCGGACACCGCTTTGAGTCCGGCCGCTCCGAGCGTTCGCAGGTAGAGATAACCTCTCAGCAGAATGCCGACGTTGCCAAAGTGACTGCGCACTCGGCCGATGGATTTCGGGGGCGTCGCCAGTTGAAAGTGATCCGTTCCTTCGGATGAAGTTCGAGTCACGATCGGTCCCGGCAAGTAATCGGCCAAGAAGTCTCTGACTGCGATTGGTCCCGCACCGGGGCCGCCGGAGCCGTGGGGGCCGGTGAAGGTCTTGTGGACGTTGTAGTGCATCATGTCGCCGCCGAAGTCACCCGGCCGAGTGATGCCGAGAATCGCGTTCATGTTTGCGCCGTCGATGTAAACGAGACCGCCAACGTCGTGCAGCAGGTGCGAGATCTTGGCGATGTCTCGCTCGAAGAGGCCCAGCGTGTTTGGATTGGTAATCATGAACACGGCGGTCTTGTCGTCGAGGTTGGCTTTGAGCTCTTCAAGATCTACGAAGCCGTCGGTTTGCCCCTTGAGCTGCACGCAATCGAAGCCGGCAATCGCCGCGCTGGCAGGGTTTGTGCCGTGAGCGCTCTGCGGGAAGAGCACCTTTGTTCGCTTTTCGCCTCGATCATGAAAGTAGGCTGCCGCAGTCAGCAGGGCGGTCATCTCGCCGTGCGCGCCAGCCGCAGGTTGCAGTGAGACGGCAGGCAACCCCGCGATCTCGCCGAGCATCTGTTGCAGTTCAAACAGGATGGCCAACATCCCCTGCTGAGCGTCTTCGGTCTGATACGGATGCAGATCGACCAATCCTGGCAGCGACGCGAGCCGCTCATGCCGTTTCGGGTTGTACTTCATCGTGCAACTGCCGAGCGGATAGAAGTGAGTATCGACCGACATGTTCAGCGTCGACAGATTTGTGAAGTGTCGAATGACATCTGGCTCTGTCAGCTCCGGCAGGTTAGGCGACTGCGACGTGAGGTGCGTGCTCGGCAACAACTCCGACAGCGACATTTCAGGGACATCGCAGGCCGGATACATCGCGGCGCGTCGGCCAGTTTGCGAGAGTTCAAACAACAGATTCGTGGCTTGTCGGTTTCGCATAAAGGTCATTTCTTCGTCACGGACGAGCATTCGGTTCGGATCGTTTTGGCGAGACAGTCGATCTGCGATTTGGTTCGCGATTCCGTCACTGCGACCAGCAACAGGTTCTTGGCTGAGGCTCCGAGTTCATTGGCCAGCGCTGGAAAGCGATTGAACTCGGGGCCGATGTCACCTGCGTTGCGGACACGGTGAGCGATCTCTGCGGCATCATCGGGACAGTGGAGGACGAACTCTTTGAAGAATGGTCGGTCAAAGGCGAGTTTCAGGCCGGTGTTCGCGGTCAATTGCTCGGCAGCGTAATGGGCCTTCTGGCAGCAAAGTTCCGCGACTTCACGCAGGCCGCGCGGGCCGAGCAGCGACAAGTACACGGTTGCTCGGATCGCCAGCAGCCCCTGATTCGTGCAGATGTTCGAGGTGGCTTTGTCACGGCGAATGTGTTGCTCGCGAGTTCCCAGAGTGAGCACGAAGCAGCGTCGGCCTTCGCGATCCACCGTTTCGCCGATCAAGCGGCCGGGCATTTGACGGAGGTACTCCTGACGACAGGCGAAGATACCTAAGAAAGGGCCGCCGTACTGCAACGGGATGCCGAGCGACTGTCCCTCGGCAACCGCGATGTCCGCTCCGTGATCCGACGGCCGTTCGAGGATGCCGAGGCTGATCGGATCGAAGACGGAGATGCTCAACGCCCCACGCTGTTTGGCGGCGGCGAAGATCTCTCGCGGCGATTCGAGGCAGCCGAAGAAGTTCGGATGCTGGACGATGACAGCGGCAGTTCGGTCGTCGATCAAGCACTCGACATCGCCGGGGTCAGCGGTGCCATGTGGGGTGGGAACCGTGACGATTTCGGTTTCGAAGTGCCGCAGATACGTCGTCAGCGATTCGCGAAACTCTGGATGGACCGAGCCGAGCACAATCACCTTGCCGCGTCGGCCGGTGACGCGCATCGCCATCAGCACGGCTTCGACCATCGCCGTCGCTCCCTCGTACAAGCTGGCGTTCGAGACATCCATGCCGGTGAGTTGGCAGATCAGCGTCTGATACTCGAAGAAGGTCTGCAAACTTCCCTGGCTGGCCTCGGC
>SXGT01305337.1_pt1 | contig 16583 bp, 12 predicted proteins | sample 3176221 | NCBI WGS metagenome assembly SXGT01 (sample SAMN11356862, study PRJNA531348) | freshwater metagenome | isolation source: freshwater sample F1-120 | place: China: Fuxian Lake, Yuxi | collected 2017-12-25 | reverse complement strand
GAACGGCCTGTTGATCCTCGGCTGCGGCAAAAACACGATCCGCTTTTGCCCGGGTTTGACGCTCACGCGTGAAGAAGCGACCGTGGTCGTGGAGGTGTTCGCCGCCGCCCTGGAGCAGAGCATCGCCCACCTGAAGGCCTAGCCCGATTCGCTGTGGCACCGGGCGCAGGCCGCGAACCACCGCGCCGCCTGCGCCACCTGCGGGTCAACGCCGTCGGTGTCCTTCGGAACAGGCTCCGACCACTGCTGGATCAGCGGCTGTAAACGTTCATCTTCGCTCGCCGGGATGCGAGGATCGTGCCAAACCAACCCCCAGGCGACCCATCGCGCCGCGGTGGGATGGGCCAAAGCCGGGCGTTCGAGCTCATGGGTGGCCCCCGCAGCGGCGTGGCAGTCGCCACAGCCGAGCGCCGCGGACGCAAGCCCGTCCGCCAACTCCTCCGAATCTTCCGCCATCGCGATGAACCCCAATCCGGCGCCGACCCGAGCATTGGCATCCTCAGCTCCGGGGCCGCTCCATAACGATGGTTCTCCCTCGGTCATGAGCCTAGATCGCTCGGCCGCATCGCGACGGTCCCCCCGGGCGACCGCGTCCACCACGGCCTCCCATCCCGCATAGTGCGGCGCAACCGTCACTTCTGCAGGTTGTTCGCCGCATTGGCAACCGGCAACTCCGACCAGCACCAGGATGGCGATCCACGGGGTTCGCAAGCGTCCTCCTTGCCGCGCGCGAGGCGCGGCCATGGTCCAAAGCTATCCCAACCACAGCCCCTCAACCCCCTCAGCTAATGGTACCCTGCGCCGTGACCTCCCCTCGCCTCCCGCGTCTAACTCGATGGATCGCCCGAATTGTCGGCCGTGAACACGGCGAAGTTCGCGCTTTGCAAGATCTCTTGGCGCTGGAAGGAGTCCTCCGGTTCACGCTGTTGTTTGGCGTCACCGTCGTCGTTCCCGCGATCCTGCTCGCCTATTTCGCGCTCGCATCCATCCGCGCCGAAGAGTTGAACATCGACGCCGGGATCGAGCGGCGGTCGGATTCGGTGGTGGATCAGATCCACGGCGATCTCGTCCGTCAATTTGGAAGTTTTGAGGGGGCTTGTACGAGCCGACTCACCTCCAACCAGTCCCCGCTCACTGGGCTTGCCGACCTCTCCCCTTACCTAAAAGTAGCCTTCCGCTTCGATCGCGAAGGCCGGCTGGTCGCCCCGTTTTCGTGGGTTCCGGAAGAGCCTGTCTCCGAACCCAGCACTTTCTACCGCAACCAAGTCCGGCAAGCGCGCCAACTCGAAGTCGAGGGAAAGCACGCGGAAGCCGCACTTCGCTACGAACAAGCCGCCAGATCCACGGCCGATCCGTCGCTCGCCGGGGAGGCGGAGTTCGCCAAGGCGCGCGCCTTGCGGCAAGTCGATCCGGACGCCTCGGAAACCGCTTATGCCGATGTATACGCCGATTATGCAACGGTGCGCGACTCCTACGGTTTTCAGCTCGGCGATCTGGTCACCCTGGCGCGCTCAGAGAATACCCTGGCGCGCGATTCTGACGTTGCTTCTGTCGCTTTGCAGGAGCTTGTCGAACGCTTGCTGGCGGCCCGGTGGACCATCGGTCGGCCCGGTGAGGCCGCCATTGCGCGCCGCGCACTTGTGCTCTTGGAAGATCGGCCCGATCGGGATTGGGTCGCTCGTTCCAGGGTGCGCCTCGAGGAGCGGACCGAACAGCTGTTTTGGGCGGGGAAGCTCTACGACGAGCTCCAGCTTCTCGTCAACGCCCGCGCTTCCGCAGACCGGACGGAAACCGCCGTATTTCACTATGTCGAACGCCCCGAATCCGGCACGCTTTGGGCCACCGTCTGGTGGGGTGGCGAAATCTACGCTTTCGCCTTCGATTATGACCGAATCGCCGAGTCCCTTTCCGAGGCCACCCAACGCGCCAACCAGTTGGACCCAGAACTCCGCGCCAACATCATTTATCCGCAGGGGAAACCCTCACAAGGAGCGATGAGCAGTCGCAGTTTAGGTCCTTGGCTCCCCTCCCTGAGCATTACCGCGGGACCGGCCGATCCGACATTGCTGGCCCAAACTAAAGCCCGAAAGCGCTGGGTGCGCATCACGATCATTCTGATTGCGGTGGGCATGAGCGTGGTGGGCGTGATCATCGCCGCTCGCCTGTTGGGGCGGGAGCTCGAAGGAGCTCGCATGAAAGCGGACTTTGCAGCCAATGTCTCCCACGAGCTGCGTTCCCCGATCACCCAAATCCGCCTCAAGGGCGAGGCGCTCCAACTGGGATTGGTGTACGACGACGATGACCGACAAGCCCATTACGACGCCGTGGTTCGCGAGGCGGAGCGCCTCTCCCGCCTGGTAGACAACGTGCTTGACTTTTCCACCATTGAGCAGGGCGCGAAAAAGTACCTCTTCCGACCCGAAGACCTGGGCGAAATCATTCGCAATACGGTGGAAGCCGGACGAAACGCCGTAGAAAGCCGCGGTTTGGATATGGAAGTCACCGTTCCGGAAGACCTTCCGGTGGTGTGGGTCGACCGGGAAGCGATCGCTCAGGTACTGACAAACCTCCTATCGAATGCTGCAAAGTACGGTGCAGCGGGAGGATGGGTCGGAATTTCCGCGCGCGTGCAAGGAAACCACGTCGAGATGGCGGTGCGCGACCGTGGAGCAGGAATTGCATTCGAAGATCAGTCGAGGATATTCGAGCGTTTTTACCGTTCTTCGGATCCAAGCGTGCGAAGAAATCGCGGAACTGGGATAGGATTGACCATCGTTCGCTACATCGTGCAAGAGCACGGAGGCGAAATCCGCGTAGACAGCGCGCCCGGAAAAGGAACCACTTTCACGATCACCTTCCCGTTGCAGCCACGAGAAGCCGGAGCTTGAACGATGCCACGAATCCTCTTCGTCGAAGACGAAAAAGAGGTGCTAGATACCCTGATTCGGTTCTTCGATCGCGAAGGATACACAGTGTATGGCGCCCGCTCGTTGTCGGAAGCCGTTGCTGTGACAGAGCGTTTTACGCCCGATGTTGCGGTGTTGGACGTGATGTTGAACGAGGGCCCCGAACCCGAGCACACCGGGTTTGACGTGTGCAAAGGCCTTCGCGATCGTGGTTTTTCCGGACCCATCATTTTCCTCACTGCGCGCACCGCCGAGCAGGACAAATTGCTAGGGTTCAACCTTGGTGCCGACGACTATGTGACGAAGCCTTTCTCGGTGAAAGAGTTGGAGGCGCGGGTGACCGCCGTTCTCCGTCGCGCCGGCGGTGCTCGTTCGGTCTACCGGTTCTCTGGGATCGAAGTCGATCTCGACAATTACGTCATCCGCCACGACGACGGCGAAGAGCGTCTGTCGAACCGCGAGCAGGAGTTGCTGCGGTACCTGATCGAGCGGCGCGGCAAAGTCCTGCCTCGCGAGGAGTTGCTCACCTCGATCTGGAAGTATTCGCCGAATGTCACCACCCGCACCGTAGACACCCACATCCTCAACGTGCGCAAGAAACTCCGGGATGACGCCGGAAGTCCGAAGTTCATTGAGACAATGCACGGTGTAGGGTACCGCTTCGTCGGTGAAGAAGGATGATCCTCGGGTTCCTGCTCGGCGCGGCGCTTGGTGGGGAAGTCGACGACTGGAAGAAACTGCAGGACGCTCTGCTTTCCGAGGCAGCATACGCCGATCTTCCCCAGGCGACCGCCTCCTATCAGCTGCTCGCGCGCAATCTGAGTGTGGAAAACCCAGTTCGGGTGGAAGCGCTTTACCGCTTGGGTGCGGCACAATATGCGATCGGCGCCGTGGAAGAGTCGCGCACCGCCCTCCGCGAAGGGATCCGGTCCTCGACGCCGGGGCGCGTTCGCTGTTTGGAACTGTTGAGCCAGATCGAACTCGAGGAAAACAGCATCCGCAGCGTCCCTATCGAATGGACGTTCGATCACCCCAAACACGGATTTGTGCACCCTGCCCGGTACGCCGACCGCGGGTCAACCCGGATCGACAGCGCCGCTCCCGGGGGAGATCCTGCCCTTCAATGGACCACCACCGTCGACGGCAGGCGCGACGACATCCTGGAGATCGGCTTCAACGAACCCAGCCCTTCGCCCAGAGGTTTCCGCTTCTCCATTCGATCCGCCTCTTATGAAGCGCGCATTCGAATCTACGCCTTGGATGTGTACGGACGGCGGTTCCTGTTTGGAAATGAGCCCGGAACCATCGAAATTCCGAAGGAAAAGTGGCGTTTGGTGGAAGTCCACCTGGAAGATTTGGAGCCCCTCGATCCGGGTGGTCCATTGGTTCCCGCCGACATCGACCGCATCATCATACAAGATGTAACCGCGTTTTTCGAGAGAGCTGCGGGCTTCAACAGCCTTCACATCGACGATTTCGTCGTTTATAAATAGGGGTCAGTTCGCCTGAAGCACTGCATGGGCCAACCGGGTGGCTTCCGCGAGTTGACTGGGTGCAACCTCCCACCACGCGCAATCCCCTTGCGAACCGACGGACCGCACTTCGACGCCTGACGCGAGGAGGGATGTTTCCACATGGAAACACCGATCGGGAGACTCCCCCAATGCGGAGCCGACCGCAGTTACGACCGCGATCGGCCCCAACACTTCGGCCCCGGGGAGCGCCGAAAGGCCCCCGTGGGCATTGCGAATGTCGACGTGCAGCACAGGCCCCACCCGACGGCGCACTTTGCCTCCGGAAGCCCTCAGCGCGGCCGCAAGGTCGCCATTCGGGGCCAACACCCGAACCGCCAACAACTGATCGTCCCCGGTGACCGCCACCGCCGGCGGGCTCAGAGGAGCGAGGCGAGTACCCGTCCCCTCACCAAAAGTGGAGGAAGCATGGATGGAAATCCCTCGATCTCTGGCATACCGAACCGCATCCTCGAACAGGACCTTCGCACCACCGCGGGCAAGGATTAATGCCTGGTCCAACGGCATTTCATCCAGCTTGATCGCCTCCGGAACGACGCGAGGATCCGCGGACCACACGCCATCGACATCGGAGCAAATTTCGCAATACTCCGCCTGCAACGCCGCAGCGAGCACGACCGCAGTGGTATCGGATCCTCCGCGTCCGAGGGTGGTCACCTCCCGTTGGCGACTCATCCCTTGGAAACCCGCCACAATCGCCACCTGTCCTTCGCTCAGCGCCCGCAGAAGCCGATCCGGGCGAACCTCCACCACGCGCGCGTCCGCATGCGATTCGTCGGTGATGATCCCCGATTGTGAGCCCGTCAGCGAACACGCCGGTACGCCCAATTCGCGCAAGGCCATCGCCAGCAGCGACATGGAGATCCGTTCGCCCACAGAGATCAGCATGTCCAGTTCCCGCCGATCGGGGCGCGGCGATATCTGTCTTGCTAAGCCGATCAATTCGTTGGTGGTATTGCCCATCGCGGACACCACCACCACCACCGCGGCGCCCTCCTGTCGCACTTTTGCAATTCGAGCAGCGACCGCACGAAGCCGATCCAGGTCCGCAACCGAGGAACCTCCATATTTCTGCACGATGACCCGCATGTCCCTTCTCCTCGTGTATGGCCCGCACTCGACCGAATCGTCAAATCTGAAATCGTGCATTGCCGGTGCAATACTTTCACCCTAATGTGCGTCGACCGTTTCTGGGAGGCTCACGGTGATCCGACACTTCCTCAATCCGCCCAACTGGTTTACTTCGGCCAGCATCTTTTGCAGCACCTACGCCATGTCTTTGCTGCTGGGCCCCGGGGACGTCGGCGCTCACCAATTCATACAAGCCTGCATCTTGGTGCTGTTTGGCGGTGTCTTCGACTTGATGGACGGTCGCGTCGCCCGCATGACCAACCGTTTTACCGAGTTCGGCGTTCAGCTCGACTCGCTCGCCGATCTGGTGTCCTTCGGCGTCGCTCCGGCGATGTTGGCCTATAGCTGGAAACTCCACGAATTGGGCACGGCCGGCGCCCTGATCGCGTTTTGGTACGTGCTTTGCGCCGCCTTTCGTCTGGCGCGTTTCAACGTCAACGCCGCCCACAATTCCTGGAAGCTCGCTGGACATACTCAAGGTTTGACCTCCACCATGTCGGGGGGGTGCTTGGTCATTTTGGTGTGGATCGGCAATGGTTACCTCCACGACATCTACGCTTTTCCGGCCTGGTTGGTTGGTTTTCTGGTCGCATGGAACGGCCTGATGATGATTTCGTCGGTCCCTTTTCGTTCGTTCAAGGACATTCGACGCAACCGAAAAGCCCGTGCATGGTTCGCTATCACGTTCGCAGCCTGCCTCGCCGGGGCCGTCGTTCTCGACCCCTCGATGTGGTTCGGCGTCGGTGCGGCCATGTACATCATCTTTGGTCTTGTGGACGGACTGATCACAGCGCTACACTTCAACCGCGTTGGGCACGTGCTGGATTCCGTGGGGGAAACGGTCGGGACCGATGAGGATGACGATCTCGACATGGTCAGCGAGGAGGCCCGATGAACGGTTGGCGGCGACGAGAATTCCTGCAAAAGGTGGTGGCGGCATCGGCGATGTTACCTTTGATCGCCGCAGGATGCGACGGAGGGGGCTCCGGAACAGGCGATACCTCGGACACCGAAGATCCTGACACCTCCGATTCGTCCGACACTTCAGATACATCGGACACCTCCGACACGGCGGATACATCCGATACTTCGGATACGTCCGACACCGCGGATACTTCCGATACGTCGGACACTTCCGATACATCGGACACTTCCGACACGTCAGATACCAGCGACACTTCGGATACATCTGACACTTCGGACACCAGCGATACCTCTGATACATCTGACACTTCGGACACCAGCGATACCTCTGATACATCCGACACTTCGGACACCGGCGATACCGCGGACACCGACGTCGTGGCCACCTGCAATTTGGTTGACGCCTCCGGCACCTCCAATTCCCATGGTCATTTGCTCACCATTCCGCAGGCGACGATCGCGGCGGGCATCTCGGGCAGTTTCCAGTCCACGGCCGGCGGCCATGTCCACACCGTGGTGTTGAGCTCGTTGGAAATGCAAACCCTACGAGACACCTGCACAGTCACGGTCAACAGCAACGACAGCCATCCCCACAGCTGGGTGATTACAATCCCGTAATCGCGTCAGAAAACACTTGTGTGTCTCCATTTGGACCCGCTATGTTGGCGCGGTCGCACTTAGGAGACACAATGAACGCTTGGAATCGACGAGAGTTTCTACAGAAGTTGGCCACCGCCACCGCCGTCGCGCCGTTGTTAGCCGCGGGCTGCACCGGAACGGACACCGACCCGGTGGACACCGACGAAACGGACAATGATACCTCCGATACCAGCGACACCGATCTTCCGCCCGATACCGATGTTCCCCCTGACACCGATGTCCCACCCGACACCGACGTGGTGGTGGAATGCGTGGTCGACGACGCTTCCGGTACTTCGGATTCCCATGGTCACACCGTGGCTATTCCATTGGCCGATATCAACGCCGGCAATGCAGGCAGCTACACCTCGGCCGGCGGCAACCACACGCACACCGTTGAACTGACCGGGCCGCAGATGGTGACCCTGCGCGATAGCTGTGCAGTGTCCGTCACTTTCAATGACGGCAGCCATTCGCACACCTGGAGCATCTCGATTCCGCAGTAGGCCGAAGGACCGCATTCGGTTCTTTCACTCTACGCTTTTACGCACCGCATCGCGCCAGCGACGGTGCGTTTCGCTTATCGGGGAATCGGGATCAGGGGGAGGCGCCAGTTCGCGAAGGGCGTCCTCCCAATCGCCCTGTTGAATCCCCTCCAATGCCCGGCGTGCGTACGGCGAATCCCCTTCCATCGCCAACGCCATCGCCCAGACAGACCGGCGCAAATCGCCTTTTTTGGCGTAAATCGAGGCCAAGGCGCCCCACGTCTCCACGTCTGCGGCGGGCACTTGGGCACCGGCCAGCAACTGATCGAGGTTGTCGGTCGCCGTTCGGGTATGTAGGTACAAAGGGGCAGAATGCTCGATCCGGGCATTGTCGTCCGTATTCAACGGTGCATCCTTCGCAATGCTTCGGATCCCGTCACGATCCGCCACAAAAGTGGAAAGCAGCATCCTGGGATCGGACATCCCGATCAACCCGAACTCCGCCGCCACCGTAGGCCAACGCGCGTTGGTCGCCGCAAACCGCTCGGTCGTTGGGAGTAAAGGGCGATCGGACCCGATCAAGATCAGATCGGCATCCTCCAACGTTCCAAACAACAACACTTCCGGGTACACCTCGGTAAAGGTGGCCAGCAACGTCCTTAGATCCTCGGGCCCCATTCCATACGTCTGTACCCACTGTGCCCATACTCCTCCCGGAGCCAGCCTGGAACGCCCGAGTTCAAAGAACTCCCGCGTAAACAGATTCGAAACGCCCGTAATCCAAGGATTACTCGGCTCACTGACGATCACCTGGTACTTGCCGGGCTCCGCGCGCACCAAGTGGTTTCGCGCATCATTGATCACCAATTGGGTACGAGGATCGTCCAATACCCCATGGTTGTACGCGTCAAACAAGCGCGCACCAGGGACCACCGCGGGTTCCAGCTCCACCACCTCCAGCGTGCGAATGTCCGGAACTTGGCTGACGGCGCCCGCGGTAATTCCGCTCGCAAGCCCAATCACCAACACCCGATCGACCGATTCCGCAAACTCAAACGGGAGGAGGGCCACCAGCACCTGAGTCGGCATATCCCGCAGAGTAGAGGCTTCTACCTTGCCATTGTTGGCCATCCACACGGTACCCGAGTCGCGAACGCGCGCCACGGTCACGACCGAAACCGCGCCTTCGGAATAATAAAGGAGATCATTCCCATCCACGGCGTATGCCCGAAGCCCCGCGCGGCTGTGGTCGTCCGTCGCCGTGACCTCCTTGTACAACCCAGCGGTCATCCAGAGCGGCTCCCACGCGGGCAGCCCAAACACAAGCGGAAACGCCAACACCAGCGCAACCGCCCCCGCCAAGGCCAACCTCAGGCGCGGCGTTCGCGCCCAAAACAACGCCGAAACGAAATTTCCAAGCAGCGCCACTGCGATCGTGCCGCGAACAAACAAAGACGGCAAGAACACAAACCCAGCGAGCAAAGCTCCTAAAACCGATCCGATCGTGTTTGAGGAATAAATCGCACCGGAAGCCGCGACCGGATCCCCTTTGGCCGCCCGCACCGTCAACGGAAACGCCATCCCCATCCCGATCGCCGGCAACGTCATCATTGTCATGGCCAACGCGGCGGTAACAAACCAGGCCGCACGCGGATAATCAGAGACATTCGCCGCGTCGAACAGCCAAACATAGGCGTACGGCAACTCCGGCGCGAAGTACAGGCCGATGCCCGCCAAGCACGCAATCCCGAGTTGAACGCCGATGTTGAGAGGCTCAAGGCGCGCCGGATACCGCTTGGCCAATTCCCCGCCGAGGGCACCCCCGATCGAAATTCCGATCAGGATCGACGCCAGCATCAACGGAAAGGCGTACACCGACGCGCCGACGGTCAACACCAACAGGCGCGTCCACGCGACCTCGTAGATCAACGAGGAAAACCCTGCAATACCCGCCGCCCATCCCAGCCAACCCGCCCGGGCGGCCACCGGCAGAGGCACGGGCGCCACCGAGTCCCCCGCGCGTGCGAGAAAGAAAACCACCGCTGCAATGCCCAGATTGCCGACCGCAGCGATTTGGTTGGTGAGGCTCACCCCCAAGAACGGCAGGCCGACAAACCCGCAGGCGAGCGTTCCCGCACAGGCTCCCGCAGCGTTTACCGCATACAAAGCGCCGACCCGCGCCCCCGGGTGGGCAGATACAAAGCGTACCAAAAATGGAAGCGTCGCCCCCATCATGGCGGTGGGAGGGCCCAATGCCGAAGCGACCAAAGCCGCCTGCAACCAGGGAAACCAGCTCCCCAACGAGATGTGAAGGTAGGCCGCTTCCACCCCGCGAAGCACGGTCGGGAATGCAAGGGCGTACACCCCAATCCCAAGTTCCAATGCGGCATACATCAGCAACGGTCGGTGCGTTCCCGGCGCGCGCCGGCTCGCCCAGTGCCCGCCTAACGCCAACCCGCCCATAAAGGCCGCCAACACCGTCGCGATCGCGAGATTCGATGTGCCCAGAATGGGGTGCAGTTGGCGCGCCCACAGGGTTTGGTACACCAGGCCGGTCACGCCCGACCCAAAGAAAATCGGCATCAACCAGCGCTCTACGTTCTCGCGACGGAGGCGGCGGAGCTCGGGATCCTCGGACACAAGTGGCAGCCGATCGTCGGACACGACGTTCGCGTAACCCGATCCGCTGCCAGTGCGCCGATTTTGATGGATCGCACCGGTCCGCGGACCCGCGAAGTGATATGATCGTCCGTCTCGTTCCCCGCGCGCGCACATGTTCCCTCACCAAAAGCTCGACTGGAACCTTCATCGCCTCGAAAAGCGCCTCGCTGAGGCGCCCGAGGACGTGCCCGCACATCTGGACTATGCGACGGCATGCCTGTCCCGAGCGTGGTTTCACGAGGGCGGCGAACCCTGGTTCAACAAAGCGCTCACCCAAGCGCGACGCGTTCTTCAGGTAGATCCCTCCAATCCCTCGGCGCTCACCGTGGCGGGGATTTCGCTGGCACAGCTCGATCGGCTGGAGCCCGCGGCGCGTTACCTCGACGAGGCGTGCAAACTCGATCCTGAGCGAGCGGAAGCCCACATCGGTCTCGCGCTGTTGCATGAGGCCAACGGCGACCGCCGTGAGGCGATCCGGGAGTTGGAAGCTGCTTGTCGGATGGCCCCTGAGTCCTGGGAGCCCCACTTTCTGCTTGGACAAATGCTCGCGCGCCACGCCGAAAAGATCGGTTCTCCGCAGCGTCTGCTTGAGCGCAGCCAGTTTCACATCGTCAAGGCGTTGGCCCTCGACCCGGCTCCGGCCGTGCTCCCCTCTTTGCTCCATGATCTCGGTGTCAGCTGCCTTCGCGGCGGCCGGCTCAACGACGCCCACAAGATCTTCAAGCGCCTGCTTGAGCACGACAAATACAAGGCAAAGGCTCGCTATTACCTTGGGCTCGTCCTGTACCACATGGGCAAGTACAAAAATGCGATCACCTTCCTTCGCCAACATCTTGAAGACCAGCCGGACAATGCTCAGGTGTGGACGCGCATCGGCATGGCGTTCCTGCAGCTCAGCGAAGTAGAAAAGGCGCGCGAAGCATGCAATCGCGCGCTCGCCGTGGAGCCGGGCGATCTCCAGGCCCGGTGGACCCTCGGTTGTGCCCTACTCGAAGAAGGGCAACCCGACGAGGCCATCCGAATGTTCCGGGACATCCTCCAGGATGCGCCGGATCACACTCCCGCCTTCACGGAATTGGTCAACCTCCGCACCCAATCCCGCGATGTGCGTTGGCTGAGGCAGGCGCTTCGCGCGGAAGTTTCCATTCACGATCGACTGCCGATCGCCGATGAGCGGGAGGCAACGGGCCCCACGCCGCTTTCAAGCCCGACCCCTTTACGGGATCGACGCCGTACCCCGATGATCCGCATTGCGCCCCGATCCACCACCCGTGAGCGCATTCGCGTGGTGTTGGAATCGATGGGGAGAATGGACTCCGACGAAGTTCCCACCATTCTCGAGGCGATGGATCTGACCACGGACGAAGGTCTGCGTTTCCAGCTTTGGGAGTCCGCTTTGGACATGCTGGCCACACGAAAAGCGGAGGATGCCAGCGAGCGACTGAAGTTGCCGGGCGCGGGATATGGCGCCGGCGCTGGGCGTGAAATCCTCGTTCTCGCGCCCTTTATCCCCGAGCCGCTGCTCACCCGCGGCCTGCAAGTTGGCGAGGAAGACCTCAAACGTGCCGCGGTCGATCGCCATGGTCCAGCGCGCGACGTCCAATTGCATCGCGACAATGTCGACCGTGAACGCCAAGAAGCGCGGGCATGGCAGGCGCTGTTGTTACTAGCCATCGCCGCCAAACAGACCCGTACCGGACGCAACCTGCTGGTTCGTTGGGCGTCCGACGCCGATCCTGAGCTGGCCGATGCTGCCCGCGCTGCCCTCGCCATGTACGGCGCCACACAAGCCGCCGATCGGCTTAGGGAGCGTGCTCGTGCGCGCGGCGCCGAAAGTTTGGTGGATACTCTCGTGAGGGAGGTGTCGTCACCGCCCACGCGCTCCCATCCGCGGCCGGTCTCCGAAGACGAAGATCTGTGTTGCAGCACGTGTGGGCGACGTTCCTCAGAAGTCGACCATATGCTCGCCGGTGGCGAGGCCGCCGTCTGCGACAAGTGCATGATGGGAATCGCCCGAGATCGCCGCGAATTGGAGACGGACGATGCCTCCATCTCCTGCGGCCTGTGCGGCAACACCAGCATCGAGAGCCGCGGCGTCTACGTTTACCGCGGCACCCCCGTCTGCGCGGATTGTGTCGATCAAAGCCTCGGATTGCTTGAGCGCGAAGAAGTTGAGCGGTACCTCGCCGCCTGGTGAATTGTTCGGAATTTCCGAACACCGGCATTTGCGTTAACGTCGAACCGTCAACCAATTGTCGAATGTGCGCAAAGTGGGAGACACCATGGCAACTGGCCGGCCATGGTTAACACCTGTTTGGTGTCGTCTGAGGTGAACATGATTCGTCGTCTGGTAGGCCCCCTTGGTTTGAGCGCCCTGTTTGCATCTCCCGCATGGGCGTTTGCACCAAGCGATTCCGTACACATCGGTAAGGAACCGCAGCGGATCTACCGCACCGACCCTTGGTCGCAACTCCACTTTGCACAGGATAAAGACTGGACGCGATTCACCGCCGGTGAGGGCCGGGGTTGGACCGCCACCTTCGACCTCCGCACCCACCAACCGCGCCGCATGTCCGGTCCGGGGATCCCAATGACCGGCCCCGACGTCACCGGTCAATTTGAAGCTTTTGTCTCCCGCAATTCAGAAATGCTTGGGCTTCAGCAAGGCGAATGGCGGCTCGCCTCCGCCAATTATTCGGCGGCGAACGACACCTGGTACATGAATGTCGACGTCACCAAAAATGGGCTTCCTATCTATCGAGGCGGCGTCACTGCGCGAATCAAGCACGGAAACCTGATGTTCATCGGCGCTGAAACCTACCGCCATACGCCGGTGGTCGGCAGCGCCAACCTCACTGCGATCGAAGCACTGAAAAACGCGGTGGTCAACGGCCCGGCCGCCACCGCGGTGCACACCGATCAAGCCGCAAAATTGGTCCTTCTCCCGATGGAAGTAGCCGGCGAAGTTCAGCTGCGAACCTGCTGGATGACCACGTCGGAAACTCATACACCACGTGGAAAATGGGTGACTTTTGTTGACGCCGCGACCGGCGAAATTCTGAATGTCCACAACGAAGTACGCTTTGTGGACGGTGTGGTGGAAGCGGAACACGACACCCGCACCGTGGACGGAAACCTCTCCGTCTCCCCTTTGCCCTGGGTCAAACTCGAGTACGGCGACGAACACATCTACACCGAACTCGATGGTTCCTACGCCATCGAAGGCGATCCCGGCGACTTGATCGCCACGCTCGATGGAACCTACGTGCGCGTAAGGAACGATGATGGCGCCGAAGGTTCCTTGACTTTCGACGGTGATGGCCTGATGACCGACGAAGACGCCACCCTGGCCGAAATCGACACCTACATCTTCCTGCACCAGATGCGCGCTTGGGGTGAGCTCGAAGCGGCCGACGTCGACATGGTCACCAACGATCTCGACGCCTACGTCAATATCGACGACACCTGCAACGCCTATTGGGACGGCAACGTCAACTTCTTCAAAGCCGGTGGAGGCTGCAACAACACCGGCCGCGTGTCCGACGTCATCTTCCACGAATGGGGCCACGGCTTCCATTACTACAGTATTGAAGCAAATAATCCGATCTTCGACGGGTCGTTGTCCGAGGGCGCAGCGGACTTCACCGCGGCACTTCAAACGAACGACTCAGTCATTGGGCCCTACTTTATCACCAACGGCGACGGCATCCGCAATATCGGACCAAACCGTGTCTACCCGACGGATCTGGTCGGAGAAGTGCATGAGGACGGCCTCATTTTCGCCGGCGCCATGTGGGACATGTGGGGCCTACTGAACGAGGACCTCGGCGAGATTGAAGGAACCGCCACCGCAACCAACATTTTCGTCGGTCTGCTCAAGGGCGACCCCACCATCGAGTCGAGCTACGACGAGGCGATGATCGCCGACGACGACAACGGCGATCTCTCGGACGGAACGCCAAACTCCTGCGGCATCATCGAAGCCTTCGCGATTCACGGGCTCGGTCCCGCGGCTTCCGGTGGTTCGCTGATTTCGCTGTGGCACAACGGCGAGGACATTCAGCTGCCCGACGCCACAGTCCCCGTTTCCGCCACGGTCAGCAATCTCGCTCCACAATGCGGCGATTTTGTGGTCGAAGAGGCCGCTGTTCACTACCGCGTCTTCGGCGGTTCCTGGCAACAAACTGGCTTAGATACCGATGATCTCAGCGTTCAAGGTGCGATCCCAGCCCAAGAACCGGGCACTTTTGTCGAGTACTACCTCACCGCGACCAACAGCGAAGGCGACGAAATCCAAGCACCGCAGGGCGGAACCATCAATCCGTTCTCCTTTTACGCAGGGGACGTCCTCGAGGTGTTCTGTGAGAACTTCGATTCTGGGGACGGCGGCTTCCACCACGATCTCCTGGCCGGCGAAGAAACCCTCGGCGCCGACGACTGGCAATGGGGCGTTCCCATGGGTGAAGGAGGCGATCCTGCGGCCGCCTACTCCGGCAACAAGGTCTGGGGCAACGATCTCGGCGACGGCGAATACAACGGCGAGTACCAGGGAGGCAAGACCAACGCGCTTTATACGCCGGTGATCGATACGGCGGGCTACGAGGGGTCCTTCCTGTCCTACCGTCGTTGGTTGACGGTCGAGGATGGCCTCTACGATCAAGCCACGATCTCCGCCGATGGTGAGCCAGTCTGGACCAACCACGACAGCAACGGCGGCGAAGAAAATCACGTGGACGGCCAGTGGGCCACCCATGTGGTTCCGCTCGGTGCGGCCGCCGAAGATGGAAGCGTGGAAGTCTCTTGGACGCTCGCGTCCGACGAAGGCCTTCAACTCGGCGGCTGGAACATCGACAATGTGTGCGTTTACGCCCCTGCAACCCCAGACAATCGCCTGAGCATTGGCGACTTCCAAGCGAGCGACGGCGAAGATCAAGTCACCTTGACTTGGACCCAACCACGACATGATCCGGTCGAAAGTGTCAAAGTCGTCCGCACGACCAGCGATTGGCCGACCGGTCCGGACGACGGGACGGTGGTCTACGAGAGCTCCAGCATCACCCTTGGAGAAGCGGTCTCCTTCGTCGATGACGGTGCACCTGGATCCGCTTACTACGCCGTCTATGCATATGACGGTGAAGCGTGGCTGTCCTACACCGATCCCGAGCGTAATGCGGATCAGGGGTCGCTGGCGGGCAGCGGTGGCGGCGACGACGACAAACCCACGGGGTGCGGGTGCAACTCCGGAGCCGCGGGGTGGGGCGTATGGACGTTGGCGCTTGCCTTTGGCGCCGTCGCGCGCCGCCGGAAATCGTCAATCGCTTGACCATTTCCGGAGCCATCCTCCAACTCGTTCTAACCTCCGCACTCGCGGAGACACCCCTTCCTTCCTATGAAGATCAGGTGATCCGCGAGAAGTGGTATGAGGTGAACGAACTGTTGGAGGCTGGACTTCCCGCGGAGGCGGAGGCGAAAGCGACCGCTTTTCAAGAGCAAGTCACCCCCGACGGTGGATTGGAGTACTTGGTCGGGCTTTCTTGGCGGATACGGGACGACGGGGCAGCCGCAGAAAAACACTACCGGCGTGCGCTCGAGCTCAACCCCAACTTGCAGGAAGCGTGGAGCGATCTCGGTGAACTGCTGTTAATTCGCGGCGAATTGCAGGAGTCCGAGAAGTGCTATCGCGAAGTCAGCCGCTTGGTGCCCGCGGGCCGGTTTGGCTGGTTGGGCCCGCAACGCCTCGCGGAAATTGCCGCTCATCGGCATGATCCCGAAGAGTTCGACGTGTGGATGCACGAAGCCCTCCGGCGCGGCTTTTCGATCTACAGCATCGCCGGCTTACCCAATTGGCAAGGGTTCTATGCCGATCCCGCGATGCACGACACCGTGGCGAAATTCGTCACGGTGTACGGGGATGAGGACCTCCGGCGTTCGCTTGAACGGCCCGTCCCGATCCCAAAGGAGTAACTCCGGTAGGCCGCGACTGCGGACCGCAGCGCGCGACGCCGGGATCGGGGCCCACGAACCGCGCGTAGAGCGTGGTCCGGAGGCCGTGAGTCCTAGGAACGCGGCGAGGACCGCCGGGAGCTGGCCTGTAGGCCGCGACCGAGGGGCACCGCGAGGACAACAGGATCGGGGTCCGCAAACCTTAGAACTGATCGTGGGCCCCGAGGCCAAGGAGCAAGGCGAGGATCGCAGGGAAGCTGGGCTTAAGCCCGCGACCGAGCAACCGTCTTGATACGGTTTGTTCGGCCGCATCTGTCGGCCGAGTGATTGTCTCTATCCTAACGCCGCTTCAACCTGGGTTC
>SXGT01037598.1_pt1 | contig 16584 bp, 12 predicted proteins | sample 3176221 | NCBI WGS metagenome assembly SXGT01 (sample SAMN11356862, study PRJNA531348) | freshwater metagenome | isolation source: freshwater sample F1-120 | place: China: Fuxian Lake, Yuxi | collected 2017-12-25 | reverse complement strand
GTTGGCGATAATCGCGATCTTCTTCTTGGGCCGAATCGGCTGCGCGCGGGCTGATTCTTGCGCATAACTGGGGCACAAACCGCTGACGCCGGCAACGCCTAGTGCGCCGAGAAAGGTGCGGCGATGAATCATGGTGTTAAGTCCTCCAATACATCGACGCCTCAACCGGCTGGTAGTCGAACGTCAGGTGCGGCGTTTCCAATCGCTGTTGCTGCTGGAAAAGGGACTCGATTCCCGCAGCCGTCATCCCCGTTGTAAGCAAGGTGCGTTCCACCGGATAGGGGGAACGTCCTGTGGTGAACAGCGTCTCGATATGGTGTACCTGAGGGCTGAAGAAACTGCGCAAGGACTGATACGGGAGGTAGAACAAGAGCGAAAAGACATCCCCATTCCCCAGACGGGCGGCCACGTTGACATCTTGGACGACCCCGGGACCCGTGGCATTGGCCAGTTGAATCATAGTCGCCCGCAGGCCATCGGCGTATTCAAAACGGTAGGCATGGGAATTGGGTGCCATCCGCTTGATATCCGCGCGCGTGGGGAAGACATGGTTGTAGGTGGCGCGAGCTGGGGTCAATTGGTGGCTACGTGCCAGGGCTGAGTCGAGCAGCTCGGCGTCCCAGCCGCCGGCATCCCAGGATCCCGCCTCGAGTGCTTTCCAAAAGGCGTCCCCTTTGAACGCTTGCACCGCGCGCACGCCGGTCTCCCCCCCTTTGCGCCGTTCGACAATCGCTTGCATGGCTTCGATCACGTGGATGTCGCCGCCATCGATCCCGTTCGCCCAGACGCCGACCGCCTCGCGCACATCCGCCCCCCAGGGCAGATCCAGCGAAGGTTGACGCCAGGTGACGGGCAACGAGGATCCGGCCATGAAACCGAAGTTCAGCTCGCGGGCCGTATCGACCATTTGACGGGCGTAGTCCCAATTCCAAGACAGATGCTTATCGTTAAAGACGGGTGCCGTGCGGCCGCTCTGGCGATAGACCTCGACGATCTGCTGAAAGTACTCGTAGCGAGGAAAGAGCACCTGTCCTTTCTCGTTGGAGGGAAACTGGCCGAACTCCGCGATCAACAGGACGCCGTCCACCGCCAACTGGCTCCCCCCTTGGGTCAGTGCCTCAGCGATGGTCGGATAGATCTTCATCGACGGATGTCGTTGGGCGCGTTCCCGGCTCAGGTCGTTATCAGGGACCTGTTCCACATAGAGCGAGACCACATCCATAGCGGGACGATGGTGCCGCCCCTCCCAGCCATAGCCTTCCAAGAAGCGATCGATAATATGTTGCGCATGCGAATGCTTGTGATAGGCGGTGGTCAACGCGGCGATGCGGGGCCGTCGGTCGTTGCCTCGAACCGGGGCTTGCAGAATGGCAGGACCCACCGCCACGGCAGATGCAGCGCTCAACACGAAATTACGACGTGTGCAATTCATGGTCCATTCTCGTGAAAGCTTGATCGGGGATGTCAGATTTAGGACTGTCGTCCGGCTTCTTGGAGGCTGCGGAGAATGCCATCCAGCACAGCCGGGGCGTCCACCTCGGTGGCCACTTCCATGTTCTCGCGCCACTGACGACCCGGACGGCGATCGAAAACGGTGGCTCCCGTGGTCAGGGCCCCCTGAGTCTCGACGTCACCGGCCATGTACGTGGTATGAAACAATTCAGGATGAACGGCCGCCATCAAGGTCACCACATCTTGCAGTCGGATTCCTTCCATGCCCAACAACTGGCGGTGTGCCCGATACGCGAAGGGGACAATTCGCCGCAGGAACGCGCCCACCCGAGTCGAGTCGTCGGGGAGCTGGTCTAAAAAGTCAAGGTTCAATGCCACTTGGTTCGTGATGTCCAAGGGAATCAAGGTTTTCGTCGTGGGGGAACGGAAGACGGCCTGTGCGCTGGCCGGGTCATAGTGCATGTTGTATTCGGCAATGGGGGTGATGTTTCCCATTCCGCGCGGGCTTCCTCCGCTGATGATCAACCGGCCCACTAGCGAAGCTAACTCGGGGTCACGTTGAAATGCCCGAGCGATATTCGTGAGCGGCCCCAGCGCCACAATGGTCACTTCCTCGGGTGCTCCCCGTACGGTATCCGATATCAGCTTGTCGGACGGACGCGGGTGGTGAAGTTCCGAAACTTCGTAGCCCGCATTCCCCAGCCCGTCTTCGCCGTGCATGTCGCGCCCATGAACGGCGCTTGAAGAATCGGGAGGGCTCGCCGCACCCATCCTCGGATAGCGCGGAGGATCGAGCTGATCCACAATGACCTGCACGTTGCGTGTGGCCTGTCTCGCGGCAACATTCCCCTCAACGGCCGTAATCGCCTGCACTTCCAGTCGTGGATCAAACAGCGCCACGCACAAGGCGACGGCGTCGTCAATCCCGGGATCACAGTCGATCAACACCTTCCGGGACATGAGTTCCTCACGATCTACGGGCACCACCGCGTCCAACGCCCCCCGATTCTAAATGGTGGTAGCGTGACCAGCAAGATCGGTGCCACGGGCGGCTTGTCCGAGCGTGCCCCTGTGTTCGAGTCACGCTCGACCCCTGTATAATCGCTGGTTCGTCGGTCGCCGCACTTACTTGGTCACGGGCCGACAGTCGCCCTACAACCCGCATCGCAGACCCGCCGATGAAGCGGGACGGAGACCGCGTATTGTGTTAGAAGCCATATTGGGGCAAATTGCTGGCGGCCAGGACCTGACCATGGAGCAAACGTCCGCCGTGATGGATCAGATCATGAGCGGCGAATGTCCGCCGAACGAGCTGGGATTGTTGCTGATGGCGCTGCGCGCCAAGGGGGAGTCGGTTGATGAAATCGCGGGTGCGGCCGCGACCCTGCGCCGTCACATGGTTTCCATCCACACTTCCCGTGAGAACTTGTTGGATACCTGCGGCACGGGGGGGGACCACAGCGGCACTTTCAATATCAGTACGGCGGCGGCTCTGGTGGCCGCCGCAGCGGGTGCTCATGTCGCCAAACATGGTAATCGCAGCGTTACCAGCAAGTCGGGATCGGCTGACGTGTTGATGGCGTTGGGGGTCAACGTCGAGGCCGACACCGGTCGAGTCGAGACGTGTCTCAACCAGTTGGGCATTGGCTTTTGTTTTGCGCCTTTGCTACACCCGGCCATGAAGCGAGTCGCGGAGGTGCGTCGCCAGTTGGGGGTGCCGACGATCTTTAATCTATTGGGGCCCTTGTGCAATCCGGCCGGCGCGCCCTTTCAATTGTTGGGAGTCGGCCGGGCCGACATTCAACAACGGATGGCCCAGGCAGCGCGCCGTTTGGGTACGATCAAGGCGGTGGTGGTGCATGGCGAGGATGGGTTGGATGAAGTGACCCTTAGCGCGGCCACGCGCGTGCTGGAGGCCACGGCGGCCGGTGTCCGTGAATTCACTTGGCTGCCTGAGGACTTTGGGCTGTCGCGGGCGGACCGCTCAGCCCTGCTCGTGGGGACGCCCCAGGAGAGTGCCGACCGCATTCGACAGGTGTTTGCGGGTGAGCGGGGACCATCACGTGATATCGTGGTCCTCAATGCAGCGGCCTCGCTTTGGACCGTTGGCTTGGCGGTCTCGCCGATTTCTGCGGCGGAGCGTGCGGCGGCGGCACTCGATAGCGGTGCCGCCGAGCGGCTTTTGTCCCGATTGGCAGCGGTCTCGTGGGGAAAGGAGCCCGCCGGCTGATCCTCCGCCACGATTCCCCTTGAGCTGGGTGTTGGCGAACGCTATAGGAGCCATCATGACCCAAGTCGCTAGTTGTCTCGAACCGCACTCCTGGGCCGCGCGACTCCTCGCTGGGATGACGCGTGGGGTGGTACGGTTTCCCCGCTCCGTATTGGCCCTTTCGCTCCTCACGGCCGTCGCGGGCACCTACTTGGCGGCGACCCAGATGCAAATGCGCACGGGACGTTTGGACCTACTGAATCCGTCCAGTCGCTACACGCAGCTGTGGATGAATCATCTAAAACAGTTCGATCATCAAGATGATGTGGTCGTGGTCGTCGAGGGGGACCAACGCGCCATCGCGGAGGCGGTGGTTGAGGAGTTGGGTCGCAACTTGGAGGCACGACACGAGTGGTTCACGCAAATCCTTTACAAAGTGGACCTATCGCAATTGGCCGCGAAGGGGGTGCACTACCTGCCCGAGCAGCAATGGGCTGGCCTGCAGCAATTTTTAGCCCAGTCGGATCCGGTTCTGGCCGATGATTGGTCGCGGTTCAATCTCGGCAAGCAACTCATCCAGTTGGCGGAATTAGCGTCCCACGCCCGGGCAGCGCCCCCTGCTTCCCCTCGGGCGGGCTCGCCGGAGGTTGGTGGGGCTTTGTCATTGAGCCCCGCCATGATGCAACCGCTCCTACAGGGACTGGAAGCCGCCTTGGAGCCAAGCGGTGATTATGCGTCCCCTTGGCGCGACATGGATCGGCTGCAAGACATTCACCAACAATTGCGTTCGCGGTATTTGTCCAGCGACGATGGTCGGCTCCACTTCATCCAATTGCATCTGACGCATGGGAGTGACAACGTTCCCAAAAATCTAGCGGCGATGGCCGAACTGCGCCGGCTGCGAGATGAATCCCGGCGACGGTATCCGCAGGTGAAGATTGGCTTGACAGGGCTCCCCGTGATGGAAAGCGACGAGATGGAGACCAGTCAAGTGGATATGACCTGGGCCACCATCTTGAGTCTGGCCGGGGTCGGCGTGGCGTTTCTTGCCGGTTTTGGTGGCGTCCGTTACCCCGTGGCCGCCGTGGTCACGTTGTTGGTGGCCTTGGGTTGGACCGTCGGTTACCTCGTTTTGATCATTGGTCATCTGAATCTATTGAGTAGCGCGTTTGGTGTTATCTTGATTGGATTGGGTATCGACTTTGGCATTCATTATGTGGCTTCCTATGTGGAGCATCTGCAAGAAACAAGGGATTGTGCGACGTCCTTGATCGCCGCGTCCACTCGCGTGGGGCCGGGGCTCATCACCGGGGGAGCCACGACCGCTGTCGCATTTGCCATGTTTTGGCTCACCCCATTCACGGGGATCGCGGAGCTGGGAATCATCGCCGCTGGTGGCATTGTGTTTTGCGTCCTGGCCGCACTCGTCGTACTCCCCGCCCTCATTCGCCTGGCCGATGGCGATCGCTCCGTCGAGACGCCGATTCCCGCCATGCTGGCTGTGGATGGGCTGGTGTCGGCTCTGCTGCGCGTGCCTCGTCTGCTCATTTTGTTGACGGTGGGCGCCACGGTCTGGTGTGGGGTGCATGCCAGCGAGATTCGCTACGACCACAATCTGCTCAACCTGCAGGCCGCCGACGTGGAAAGCGTGGCCTGGGAACGGCGGCTGCTGGAAAACACTGAAGACAGCGTGTGGTACGCGGTTTCCTCGTCGGCCGATCTGGCGGAACTCGAGCGGCGCAAAGAGGCTTTTTTGACGCATGAAAGTGTGCAGCGTGTGGAAGAGCTGTATTCGCTGATTCCGCCGCGCAACGCACAACGAGATCGCGCCGTGGCGGAATGGTCGCAGCGTCTGGTCCAGGTCCCGGCGCGTCCTCCCGTAATTCCGGTGGCGTCGTCGGACGAAGTGGCGGCCGCTCTGACGGCACTGCAAGGCATGTTCGCCGGCCAGGCGACGGATGGTATGAGGGAGCAACTAGTCCGACTGGCCGATCGATTGGTGCAAATGCCGCAAGCCGAGTATTTCCAAAGGGTGACCACGTATCAACAAACGATGGCCCAGGACTTGTTGCGACGACTACAATCCGTGCGTGCGATCAGCGCCCCTGCCCCACCGTCCTGGCACGATTTGCCCCCCAGTTTAGTTCGAAGGTTTGTCGGTCGAGATGGTTTTCATCTGCTGCGAGTTTACGCGAGGGGGGCCATATGGGATATGCAGGAGCTGGAGCGGTTTGTGCGAGACGTCAAGGGTGTGGATCCCAACGCAACGGGGCAGCCCTTGCAAACCTACTATGCCTCTCGTGAAATGCTGCACAGCTATTTTCAGACGGCGATCTATTCGTTCATTGCGGTTGTGGCCCTACTCGTGCTTGACATGGGCTCACTCTCTTTAGCAGCGTTGGCAATGATGCCCATGCTTCTCGGTGTGACGCATATGCTGGGCTTGATCGCTTGGCTGGACATTCCTTTGAATCCCGCCAATATGATCGCTTTGCCGCTCTTGCTCGGCATCGGTGTCGACGACGGTGTCCATGTCGTGCATGACTATTTCCGACAGGGGGCCGCGTATCGGATGAGTCGCTCAACCGCGTTGTCAGTTGTCATGACGTCCGTAACCACGATCGTAGGATTTGGCAGCTTGATGATCGCCCACCATGAGGGACTGCGCAGCCTGGGACGCATCATGACGATCGGCATGACCACCTGCCTGATAACGTCACTGTTCACGCTGCCGGCCCTGCTGAAATGGTGGCAGCGTCGTCAGTCGCTTGGGGCGACCGTCCACAACGATTCGCCGGGGCCGGCGATCGACGGCCAACTCCCGCCCCGCCGGTCCAAGGCTGCCAGTCTGCCGCAGACGGCCGGGTCAGGTGTCCCTCGCTGACGCTTCGGGTTACGACTGTCCCCCCGTTTATCGAGATCCCTTTTCAGTGAGGGCGATTATTGGTAGGATGGCGGGGCTTGAGATTTGAGATTCTAACTGATCCCCTTTGCATTTGCAAATATATATATTCGAAAACCATTACCAAGGAACGATCATGGCGAAACCACATCGGGTATTGAAGAAAGCTAACCATGGTAAGCGGCCGGCCAACGCCAAGGCTCGTCGGGCCAAACGCCGCAAGATCCGCACGTGAGGCGTAGTCGTGGCTGGCAGAGATTACATCGTTGACCCAGCTCAGCTGGACTTCGATCGTGTGATTGCGGATCTTGATGACATCCGCAAGTACAATCCGCAACGCTTTGAAATGGAACAGTTGACGGCCGTGATCTATGAGGATCTGGAACGCAAGATCTGCGTGGGTTACCACGACGTCAAGGCCGATGAATTCTGGGTGCGGGGGCACATGCCCGGCGCGCCTTTGCTGCCGGGTATCTTGATGTGCGAGGCGGCAGCCCAACTGTGCAGTTACTTTGCCGTACGTTATGACCTGCTAGGGGCGGCGGTCGTGGGCTTTGGCGGACTGGAAGAGGTGCGGTTCCGCGAACCGGTCTTTCCGGGAGATCGCTTGATCATCGCCTGCCAGGAAATCAAGTCGCGGCGTGGCCGAATGATCAATTGTCGATTCCAGGGAATTGTCGGGGAGGCGATCGTGGTCGATGGCATGATCAAGGGTGTGCCCCTGGAATTGTCCGAGGTGTCGGCGGGACGCCGCACGGGGTGATGGAATGGGACGACGCGCTGTTCCGCGGATCGATCCCGAGTTGGATCTAGCACGCCATCTTTGCCACAGCGACGATTTGCCGCCGGTTTGCGACAGCAACACGCTGTTTGGCAATGATCTGCCGTGGGAGATTGAGGTCGGCTGTGGCAAAGGCCTGTTTCTCCGCAATGTGGCCACTCAGGTGCCGGGGACGAATTTTCTGGGGGTGGAAGTCGCGCGTAAATACGCGCGCACGACCGCAGCACGATTGGCCAAGGCCGATCTGACCAATGCCAAGATCGTCCATGGGGATGCGCGAGAGGTGTTTGCGCAACACATTCCAAGTGCCAGCGTCCAAGCGGTTCATGTCTACTTTCCCGATCCCTGGTGGAAAAAGCGTCACCATCGTCGACGCCTGCTCATGCCCGACTTTGTCGAACACATCGAGCGCGTACTGGTCCCCGCCGGCCGGCTAGTCCTCTGGACCGACGTGCAGGAGTATTTTCAGCTGTCCTGTGAGGTATTGGCGAACGCCTCGCGATTGGTCGGACCCCATCCCATTGCCGAGCGGCACGCCGAGCACTCCATGGACTACCATACTCACTTCGAACGCCGCATGCGTTTGGAAGGCAAGCCCATTTACCGGGGCGAGTTTCGCAAGACGTCCGCTGGCGATCGCTCGATGATTTAGCCAAATTTCGGGAGCGGGCGTGAGCCATGAGCATGCTGTCGCAGATTGAAAACAGCCTGATCTTTCCCGCGCCCCGCTATCCGGTCGGCGATTGGCATCCGACCGGTTTGGACCAGGAGGAAGTTCATTTTCAATCGGCCGATGGCACGAAACTCCACGGTTGGTACGTCACTCCGCCGCAGCCGATCGCTCAGGTCCTGCATTGTCATGGTAACGGCGAGCATGTGGCCTACCTGGCGGACCTCTTGCGTTTTTTTCGTGATGAGTGGCATTTGGCGATTTTCGCCTGGGACTATCGCGGTTATGGACGAAGCGAGGGCACACCCGACGAGCTGGGCGTGTTGGCCGACGCGGCTGCCGCCCAGCGATGGTTGGCACAACGGGCCGGCATCTCCGAGGACCAGGTGGTCCTACTGGGACGTTCGTTGGGGGGGGCTACGGCGATCGACCTGGCCGTTGCCCGCGGCACACGTGGGCTCGTTTTGGAAAGCACCTTCACATCAATGCGCGAGATGGCCGCCTATCATTTCCCTTGGCTCCCCGTGCGACAGTTGATGCGTAGCCAGTTTCTATCTCTGGAGAAAATCCGTCGGTACGAAGGCCCGCTGTTGATCAGTCATGCCGTCCACGACGAAATTGTCCCGTACGAGATGGGCCAGCGGCTTTTCGCGGCCGCTGGTGGGCATGACAAGACATTTTTTTCCATCCCCACGGGGGGGCACAACGACTTGCCGCCGATCGAGTATTATGCGGCCTTGCGCGAGTTTCTGTCGCGGCTGTCGTGACTCCAGCAACACCCGTCCATCATTTCAAATGGCATTTCGAAGAGCTTGAGGAATTGCAATGAAGCCGTTTCGACTGGGCATGTTGGGTATGTGGCACACGCACGCCGATGGCATGGCCCGACAGATTGTCACCCATCCCGCTGAGTTTGAGTGGGTCGGTTGTTACGATCCCGAGCCGGCCGTGTGCGAGCAGCGTCGAAAGGCTTGGCGCGATTTGTTCCCCGACATGCGCGAGTTTTCGACGCCGGAGGAGCTTCTGGAGCAGCCGCTCGACGGAGTGGTGATCGAGGGACGTGTGACCGACAACTTGCGTTGGGCACGCATGGCCCTCGAGAGTGGCCGCCCCGTACTCCTGGAAAAGCCAGCCGGATGTGACCTGCAAGAACATCGGCGCGTGGCCGCGCTGGCGCAGGACCGCGGATTGCATCTGCAGATGACCTATCTGTTTCGGTACATGCCGGCGATACAAGAAATTCTTCGCTGGTCCCGGCGTGGCGACTTTGGGCACATCTACATGATGCGTGGACGAATGCCCAAGGAACTGTCGATCTATCATCGCTGGGTCGAAGAATTGGCCCCGTATCATGGGGGCATTTTCTTTGAGATGGCAGGCCATCTCGTCGATCTTATGGTCACACTGTTGGGTAAACCCCAAAAGATACACTCCATTTTGGCCCATCATCACACCGCCCCACCCGCTTCCTTCAACGACAATGGCGTGGCCATCTTCGGCTGCGAGGGGGCACATGCGGTGATCGAGGTCCCGGCATTGGAGACCGCCCCCACCTCGCGGCGCATCGAAGTCTATGGCACCGAGGGTTCGTGCATCATTCCACATCTGGGGAGTGGCCACCTTGCGAATCGCAAGGTTCAGGTGATACAGACCGTTCGGGCTGGCCAAGCCGATTGGGAAACCCTGGAGCTGGAAGACCAGCCTTTGCAGATCAACGATTTGCGCGAGTTTGTCGCGGTTGTGCGGGGCACAAAACCGCCCGAATGGACCCGCGAGCACGATCTCGACGTCCAAGAAACATTACTCACGGCCAGCGGTATGCTCGGCTGAGTTCGCGGGTGCGCCCGCATCCTATGCAATTATTTCCCGAATCACTTTGCCGCTGACATCGGTCAGCCGGAAGTCACGCCCCGCGTAACGGAACGTGAGTTGCTCGTGATTCAATCCCAGCAGATGCAGGATTGTGGCATGCAGATCATGCACGCTGGTGGGGTTCTCTAGGGCTTTGAAGCCAAAATCATCGGTCGAGCCATAGATCGTACCGCCGCGAACTCCACCGCCGGCCATCCAGACTGAAAATCCGTAGTGATTATGGTCCCGACCCAATTGCGATTTGCCATCCACAGTCAATTCGACGGTGGGGGTACGCCCGAATTCCCCGCCCCAAATGATGAGTGTATCGTCGAGCATACCACGTTGCTTGAGATCGGTGATCAACGCCGCCAGCGGCTGGTCCAGTTCGTTCGCCAATTGGCGATGGTTCTTCTCGACTTCCGTATGACTATCCCACGGATGAGCGGGCCCATGCCAGAGCTGGACGTACCGCACGCCGCGTTCCACCAGGCGTCGAGCAATCAGTGTTTGCCGGCCATGCATGGTGTCCCCATAAAGGTCGAGCATCTGCTGCGACTCGCGCGCTAAATCGAAGGCCTCGGCTGCCTCCACCTGCATGCGAAATGCCAACTCGAACGACTGAATCCGCGCGTCCAAGCGTTCATCGGGGCGCTGTTTCTGGTGGGTGCGGTTCATCGCCATCAGTAAGTCCAGCTGATGGCGCTGCGCGTGCGTCGTCGCGTGAGGACTGCGAATATTTTCAATCAGCCGATCGACCTCGCGACGTTGTGGATCGATGTACGTCCCCTGAAAGGCACCAGGCAGGAACGCTGATTGCCAATTTTCGATAGCCTTGAGTGGGTAACCCATCGGGCACATGGCAACAAAGCCGGGGAGATTCTGGTTCTCGGTTCCCAGTCCGTACAATACCCAGGAACCCACGCTGGGGCGCGGGAGCACGGAATTGCCGCAGTTCATCAGCATCAACGAGGGCTCGTGATTCGGCACCTGTCCGTACATGGACCGAATCACCGCCATTTCATCGACATGCTGGGCCGTGCGGGCGAATAACTCACTCACTGGAATGCCGCTCTGCCCGTATTGCTGAAACTTAAACGGCGAGGGAAAGGCGGCTCCTGTCTTGCTCTCGGTCAACAGTACTTGGGGGAGTGGCTTGCCAGCGTATTTCTGCAGCGCCGGTTTAGGATCAAACGTATCGACCTGAGACGGACCTCCGTTGAGGAAAAAATGGATCACCCGAGTCGCCCGCGCCGGTAGTCGCGGCGTACGCAACCGCAAGGTGCCGGGGGATGGGAGGGAGGATACGGTGGTGCTCGGGGCCTGCGCATCCCCGGCATCGGCCCATACCTGGGCCAATCCAAGCGCCCCCAGGCCGAGTCCTGCCTGCTGTAGCCATTCGCGACGACCGGGTATCATCATTTCCGCATCCCCCTTCGCGTGCGTTCTTCTCCGCCAATCCACGCCCCGCACGCATCACCGATTACGATTCCATAGACTTCAATCGACAAAAACAAACTCGTTGGACAGCAACAGCACCTGCGCCAATTGGTCCCACTTGCCCAACGGTCCACTGGTGGGGCCGCTGAAGTCGCGTTGTGCGTTCCAAGTGGTGACCGGTGGATCTGAGCCGTCGTGCGCCGTGGGAGCGACGGCGGTTCCTGCAACGTTGGCACCATCGATGGCCACTTCGGTAATGGTAGCATCCCACGTGAAGTCATCGTCTTCTGAATCTTGATTGCAGCCGGTCACGAAGTCCAAGGGTTCTCCCGCCTGAACCGCAAGTTGTTCCACCTTCAGCGGCTGGCGTTCCTTTGGCACATTCGCGGAGGCCAACACGCCCAGGCGACGGGATACGATCCACCCGCGAACGCCATCCGCGGCGGTTGCCGGCCTCGCCAATTCGGATTGAATCTTGACGGTCATCGAACGGGGCGCCACCCAGCGACGTACCACCACCCGCCCCCCTTCATTTCCAGCATCGCCTCCGGTGTCGCTCAGTCGGATCATGCCCAAGTGGCGGGTGGGAACCTCGGGACCACCTTGCCAGCTCACCCCATTAAAATGTGAAAATGGCGTGAACTCTCCCAACCGTCCGGTGTCTTCTTGGAACACGCCATACCCGTAGCGCCACGCTCGAGACGCCGGAGGTGGAGCGTCTGTCGGATGTTCATTTGTCGATGCCAGAAAATGCCGTGCCTGTTGCATTTCCTCATCGTGTGGGGATCGCTGCAACACCTGCTGGTAGAGCCAGGTGATTCTGGCCTGTTCCCACTCGCTGGATTCATTTGGATCCGCAGGGAATCCGTGCGTTGTCCGATCACGTTCGAGGCGTGCGATCAGGGCAGCGGCACGTCGCGCGACGAATGGGTGATTAAGTCCGAATAACGCCTGTTGTGGAACGGAGGTCTCGCTGCGCTGTGGGATGTGCAGATCGGGATTGGCAAAGTCGAACGCGCGATGCACTTGGGGGAGGTATTGGCGGTCGACCAGGCCAAACAACGTACGCTGCCGATGGGTGTCATCCGCCGGAAACAAATCTCGCGTCGTCCCCCCCAGCTGCGGATCGAGATCACCAGATGCCAGCAATAAGGCATCTCGCACTTCCTCGAAAGCCAGGCGTCGCGACGGCATCCGCCACAGGAGGCGATTTTCGGGATCAATTTTCGAGGCGTTTTGAAACGCCAGCTCCTGGGGGTCGAGGGCGGATTCTTGCTGGTAGGTCTCCGACAACAAGATGAACCGGTGGATGGCCTTGGTACTCCAACCTTCCGTCAACAGACGACGAGACAGCCAATCCAACAGGCGGGGATGGCTGGGGGGTTCCGCTCGGACGCCAAAATCGCTGGGCGTGCGAACCAGACCGCTCCCGAAATGATGCATCCAAATCCGATTAATCCAGACACGCGGTGTCAGCGGATTCGTGGGATCGATGATCGCCTGGGCCAGCTCGCGTCGACCGCTTCCGTGGTTGAAGGCCGGCGCTGCAGGGCCAGCGATCAACGAGAGGAATCTTCGCGGTACCTCGTCCCCCCGATTGGCGGGATTTCCTCTTCGGAAGATCCGCGGTTCGCGTAGCCAAGAACGATCCACCAGGGCTACCGCCATGGCGAATTTCGACGCGTTTGGCGACTGCATCAGCCAACGATCCACGCGGCTCTGGGCCAACCAGATGGGGTGTCGCGTATCGCGATCGAAGTAGTATTCGATGCTCACGATCGGTTCATTGGGGACGCGGCAAGGCGATGATGATCCGTACAATACCTGTCGCAACGCCTCGGCATCCGGGTCCGGTAACGTGTGGGGGGGCTGGTTGGAAGCTTCCGTCGCGGCGGCCACTGAGCGTTCCCACTGCTGGTCAATATCGGTCAGTAATTTTCCGTAGCGTTCTGCGGCTTCGCGCATGCTTTCCGGAGGGGCGCGAAAGGCCGCAGCCACCAGCCGATTGAGCTGCGTCGCAGGCAGTTCCTTAAGCTCATCCACGACGGCCTGAGATTGCTCGGCAAAATCACTCGTTGGCAGCGATGCAAACCGATGCCACGCCAAGAACACGGGGTCCTGACTCTGTTTCGTTTCTGCCAGATAGCCCTGCCATCGTCGGACGATCATGGCCACCATGTCGTGCTTTCCAAGCACTTGGTTGAATCCCTCCTCGGGGTAGCGGTGTAGTTCGAGCTGGGCTACCAGGTAATCGGTAACCCGCTGACGGACTCGCTGGTGGGACGCAGACTTTTCGGCGGCCAGGACCTCTTCAAGTTTTTGTTGCCGTGACCGCAGTTCGCGGACAAATGGGTCCGATGCGGGATCGGCCGCTTCGGGGCCGGTGATCTCGATCTGCTGTTCCGAACAGTTGTTGAAGACGCCGTACAAACCGTAATAGTCGGCGGTGGGGATTGGGTCATATTTGTGGTCATGGCAACGGGCGCACATCACCGTTAGCCCCATGGTGCCGCGCGTGACCACATCGATCCGATCGTCGATAATGTCATGCGTTAAGCCCAGGAACCGACGGCCCACCGTCAAAAATCCCATCGCTGCCAGGTCCTGTTTTTTGGCAGAATCGACTTGATCAGCCGCCAATTGCAGCATGAGAAATCGGTCGTAGGGCATGTCCTCGTTCAGAGCCCGCACCACCCAGTCGCGGTAGGCCGAGGAATGAACGAAGAACCGTTCTTCGGATCCCGCCACATAACCCTTGGCGTCCGAATATCGTGCTACGTCCAACCAATGTCTGGCCCAATGGACGCCGTAATGAGGGGAGGCCAGCAGACGATCCACGAGATTGCGAAAGGCATCCTCGTCGGGGTTGGGGTCCTGGAGAAATCGGTCCATCTCCTCCGGCGATGGAGGCAGCCCCGTCAGGTCGTAGGTAACGCGACGAATCAGGGTGGCGCGATCGGCGCGAGACGCCGGCTTCAAGCCTTGCGCCTCCAATTGTGACAACACAAACCGATCGAGCGGATTCCGGCACCAACTCGCCTGCCGGACTTGCGGCAATGGGGCGTGGACTAGTGGTTGAAAAGCCCAATGACGGGCGCTGGCATGACGATCACGGCTGGAAGTCGCCGCCTCCTCCGGCCATGGAGCGCCCATCAAGATCCAACGTTCCAGGGCTTCGATTTGTGAAACATTCAGGCGGCTGTCAGGTGGCATGCGCAGTTCACCCGACTGATGAACCGCCGTTATCACGAGGCTCTCGGCTGCATTCCCGGGGACCATGGCCGGCCCCGTATCCCCTCCAGTTAGCAGCGCATCGCGCGAATCAACCCGCAGGCCACCTGATGACTCGTCTGAGTTGTGACACTCCAGGCACTGCGACACGAGCAGTGGGCGAATGCTCGCTTCAAAAAAATCAGCCTGCTCGCGTGACACGACGGCCTGGGAAGGTTCGGATCCCTCAGCGAACAGGCCACCAGACCAGCGGCCGGCTGAGAAGATTGTGGCGATCAAGAGCCCAACACCAACGTACCCAGAGCGGTTTGGGGAATGTGGGAATCTCGCGCGTTTCATGCCCGCTCTCCCATGCCAAGCGGAAGCCGGCGAGGGCGTGCCGACCTCGCCCACCTCCGCGCCCGGTCATTTTGGCAATTTCTTCGTCAACAGGCGGGACCAATTCTTCATTATACCATGAAAAAGGTCGGATTTCGAGTGGAACGGGAACCCGGTCAGCCGACGTAGGCGTCGGCCTCGATTTCGATGAGTGCCGCGTCGTCGATGAGTCGGGCGACCTCCACGATGGTCGTCGCCGGGCGGATTTCGCCGAACACTTGGCCGTGCACGCGAGCGACCTCCTCCCAGCGGCTGACGTCGGTGACGTACATGCGGGTGCGAATCACCTGCGACAACTGGCCCCCGAGGCCCTCCACGGCCGCTTGAATAATGGCCAGCGAACGGGCCGTCTGGTCAGCCAGGGATGTGCTGTAAGTGCCGTCCGCATGGACTCCGACGGTGCCGGTAACGGCGATGAAGGGCCCGCTCCGCACGGCTCGACTGTAGCCCATAATGGGCTCCCATCTCGAACCGCTGCTGGCGCACTCTCGCCCGGCGCGGGTTTGGACGGTGATTGAAATGTCAGACATGGTAGCAATCTCCCTCTCAGTGATGGTCGTTACAGTTCGCCGGCGGGCCGGATCGGGTTCGTTAACGTACCGATGCCGTCAATCGAAATGGAAACTTGGTCGTCGGGTTGCAACGTAAAATCGCTGTCCGGTACGACGCCCGTACCCGTCATCAGAAAAACGCCTTGCGGAAATCGATTTTCGCGACCGAGCCAACCGATGAGTTCCTCGAAGGTACGGGCCATTTCTGTGGCCCGCGTGGCGCCTTGAAATGCCACCGTACCACTGCGGTGAATCTCCAGCCGAATACCGATGTTGGCCAGCGCTGGCATGGCCGGTCTTAGTGTAATCACGGGGCCCAATCCGCAGCAGGCGTTGTAGACCTTGGCCTGGGGCAGATACAGCGGATTCTCACCTTCGATATCGCGACTGCTCATGTCATTGCCGATGGTGAAACCGACTAAATCCATTCGGGAATTCATGACGAGAGTCAATTCGGGCTCCGGCACGTCCCACTTGGAATCGGTGCGAATGCCCAATGGTTGGTTCGGCCCGACGACTCGATGGGGCGTGGCCTTCATGAATAGTTCCGGACGGGCGGACTGGTAGACGCGGTCATAACACGACGCGGCCACATCCGACTCTTCCATCCGTGCCGTCTTACTGCGGCGGTAGGTGACTCCCGCCGCCCAAACCTCCTGCTGATCGATTGGTGCCAGCACCGCGTACGCCTGGGCTGGAACTCGCTCAGTCGCGGACGCCGCCAATTGCTTGGCACTCTGGGTCGGATCCGGTTGCTCCAACAAATCGGCCAGGGTGCGGATCGATGGATCGACGCCGGAAAGTACGATCAACTGGTCCTGTTCCAGGCAACCAAACACAACCGAGCCACCATGCAGACGGCACTTGGCAACATGCATCGCAAACCCTTTTTGTCATAAATTTCTGGGATTGTTTTCAGCTGCCGCAGGCGACAAGTGACCCCATGATTCCCACGAACTGGGTTTTAGCAATTAGCAGGAAATTCCGGGAGAGTTGGGGACTCAAAACGGCCTCCCCATCCTAATCTCGTGCCGTCCGCTTGCCTACGGGCTGTTGGTCAATGAGCACCCTCGTGTCCCAGCAATTTTGGATTGACGATTGTCACCCGTACCCCGGAGT
>SXGT01572627.1_pt1 | contig 16585 bp, 11 predicted proteins | sample 3176221 | NCBI WGS metagenome assembly SXGT01 (sample SAMN11356862, study PRJNA531348) | freshwater metagenome | isolation source: freshwater sample F1-120 | place: China: Fuxian Lake, Yuxi | collected 2017-12-25 | reverse complement strand
GGCTCGTCCTCGGTGTCTGCAACGGCTTCCAGCTCCTCGTCGAGTGTGGGCTCCTCCCGGGCGCGCTCACGCGCAACGCGCACCTCCGCTTCGAGTGCGGCGACGTCTTCGTCAAGGTGACGGCCGAGGGCCCGTTCACGCCGCACCGGAGCGACGTGTGGCGGCTCCCGATCGCCCACGCAGAGGGCCGCTACCAGGCGAGCCCCGGCGTGCTCGAGACGCTCGAGCGTGAGGACCGGATCGCCCTCCGCTACTGCACCCGGGAAGGCGAGCTCACACCCGACGCCAACCCGAACGGCTCCCTCTCGAACATCGCAGGCGTCTATGGCGGGCGGAGCAAGAACGTCCTCGGCCTCATGCCGCACCCGGAGCGCATGAGCGAGGCGATCCTCGGGGGCACCGACGGGCTCCGCCTCTTCTCCGCGGCGAGACGGGCGAACAGCGAGCGCCCCGCCGCCCAGGCCTGATCCGCGGACGGCATACAGCGGACAGCGCAGAGCGGACAGCGGACTTGGATCTCCTCTACTTCATCCTCTTCGTCAGCGCGCTCATCTTCATCCACGAGCTCGGCCACTTCTCGTGCGCCAAGTTCTTCGGGGTGAAGGTGCTCACGTTCTCGATCGGGTTCGGGCCCAAGATCATCCGCATCCGAGGAAAGGAGACGGAGTACTGCATCGGCCTCCTCCCGCTCGGCGGGTTCGTCAAGATGCTCGAGGAGGGCAAGGGCGAGGAGATCCTGCCCGAGGACCGGCGGCGCACATTCGAGGCGCAGGCGCTCTGGAAGCGCGTCGTCATCGTGCTGGCGGGGCCCGCGATGAACGTGCTCTTCCCGATCCTTCTCTACACGTCCGTCTTCCTCGACGATCGCGAGTTTCTTCCGCCCGACATCGGCGTCGTGCTCCCCGATCGGCCCGCGGACGGTCGCCTCTTCGCGGGGGACGTGATCCTCGCCATCGACGGCACGACGGTGACGAGCTTCCCGGAGGTGCAGAAGATCATCTCGCGCCGCGCGAACAAGCCGCTGACGATGCTCGTGGAACGGGACGGAAAGCAGCTCTCGATCGACGTCACACCCAGCGAGGAGATCGAGCGCCTCGAGCCGCGCGAGCTCGAGATGACCGAGCGCGTGGGGCGCATCGGCATCGTCCCGACCTTCCCGGCACCCGTCGTGGGCATCGACAACACGCAGAGCCCCGCGTACCGCGCGGGCCTCCGCACCTTCGACCGCGTGACGTCGATCAACGGGCGCAAGATCGAGCGCTTCGTCGACCTCGTGCGCGCGCTGTCGCAGAACCGCGGCGACACGGTGGTCGTCACCTTCATGCGGCCCGTGCCGGGGCGCGTGCTCGGCGGGCTCGCCGACGTTGCGGTGATCGAGCCCGGCGTCGCGACCCTCGCGCCGATGCCCCGCGATCCCGACGCCGCGCGCGCCGAGGACCAGCCCTCGCGGGAGCGCGACGTGCTCGAGCGCACGGGGATCGAGAGCGCCGACCTGTACGTCGCGTTCGTCCCCGAGGGCTCGAGCGAGTGGCTCGCCGGCCTCCGGCAGGGGGATCGCGTGCGGTCGCTCGACGAGCAGCCGGTCCGCAACTGGAAGGTGATGGAGACGGAGCTGCTCCGCACGCCCGGCAAGCTGCGCACGCTCGGGTGGTCGCGCGGCGGCGAGGCGCGGCGCGGTCAGCTGTCGCTGCGACAGGAGCAGTGGGCCGACGACTTCGGTCAGCACTACGAGCGCTACGTCTTCCGCACGACGCACTGGCTGCCGAGCGCGCCCGACAAGCGCGTCAAGAACCCCAGCCTCTACACGTACGCGCTCCGCCGCGGGCTCGAGGAGACGAAGAACACGGTCGGGTTCATCGTGGTGACGATCCTCCGCCTGTTCCAGGGCAAGGTCAGCATCTCGCAGGTGAGCGGGCCCATCACGCTGTACGACGTGGCGGGGCAGGCTGGCGCGAAGGGCGCGACGTACTTCGTGTGGGCGATGGCGATCACGAGCGTGAACCTGGGCCTCGTCAACCTGCTGCCCATCCCGGTGCTCGACGGGGGCCACCTGATGCTGTTCCTGCTCGAGGCCATCCGGAGACGGCCGGTGTCCCTCCGGACCCGTGAGATCGCCAGTCTCTTCGGGGTGCTCCTGCTCGGGCTGCTCATGGCGATCGCCCTCAAGAACGACGTCACCCGCAAGTGGGACGTGATCAAGAGCCAGGTACAGGAGATCACGGGCTGAGTGGCATGAGGTGGCGAGATGTGCTCTATGAGGCGCATGGTGGTTCGTCGAGTTGCGCTGTTGCTCACCCTGTTGCTCGCGATGGCCGGACTGCCCGTCGGCTGCGCGACAGGGACATCGCCCGAGCTGGCGATACTCATCCCCGACGCGGCCGTCGTCGTCGTCAAGGAGTCGCCGGACGGCGCCGCGAGCGGCGACTCCGGCTCCGCCGAGGACGGCGGGACGGACAGCGAGGTTGCCGCACCGGTGCCGAAGATCGCGTCGCTGACGCCGAGCTCGGCGGCGGCGGGATCGCCGGGGCCGCTCGTGGTCGTGGGCGGGACCGACTTCGTGGCGCGGTCGATCGTCAAGGTGGACGGGGACGCGATCGCGACCACGTTCGTGAGCCCGACGGAGCTTCGCGTGACCTTGCCGACCGCGAAGATCTCGAAGGTGGGGTCGCTGGACGTGATGGTCTCGACCTCGGGCCCGGGGGGAGGGGACAGCGCGAAGCTCCCATTCGCGGTCGAGAGCCCGGGGCCGCTGCCGACCACGATCGCGCCGCTCTCGGCGGTGGCGGGGTCGCCCGATGTCACGCTGACGGTGACGGGGACGCGGTTCATGACGGGAGCGCTCGTGCAGTTCTCCGGGGCGCCGCTCACGACCGTGTTCTTCGACGCGACCAAGCTGACGGCCACGATCCCCGCGTCGAAGATGACGGCGTCCGGAGCGTTCGACATCACGGTGAAGAACCCGGCGCCCGGTGGGGGGGTCTCCACGCCAATCTCGTTCACGGTGACCAACCCGATCGTCACGCTCTCGAGCGTCACCCCCGCGTCCACGCTCGTGGGAGCGGCGGCGACGAACATCACGGTGAACGGGGCGGGCTTCGTGGCCGCGACCAAGCTGTCGTTCAACGGCGTGGCCATCACCACGTCGTTCGTGAGCGGGTCGCAGCTCACGGGGACCATCCCCGCGGCCTCGCTGGCGACCGTCGGGGACTTCCCGATCGTCGCCACGAACCCGCCGCCGGGCGGCGGCCTGTCGGCGCCGGTGACGTTCCGGGTGCAGTACGCGGCGCCGACCGTGGCGTCGCTCGCGCCCGCCTCGACCACCGCCGGGTCGGGCCCCGTCACCGTCGCGGTCACCGGGACGGGCTACTACGCGGCGTCACAGGTCACGTTCGACGGAGCGGCCGCGGCGACGACGTACGTAGGCCCGACGGAAGTGCGCGCGACGTTGACCGCGGCGCAGCTCGCCGTCGCGGGGACGATCAACGTGCGGGTGACCACGCCGGCGCCGGGCGGAGGGACGTCGTCGGCGCTGCCGTTCACCGTGAACAACCCGGCGCCCACGATCACGTCCCTCGCGCCGTCGTCGGCGACGGTCGGCTCCCCGGACACGGTCGTGACCGTGAACGGTACCGGGTTCGTCGCCGCGAGCGTGGTCCGGGTGAACGGTGTCGCCGTCGCCACGACGTACGTGAGCGCGACGCAGATCAGGGGCACGATCCCCGCGGCGTCCCTCGCCACGCCGGCGAACCTCGCCGTGACGGTCGTCAACGCAGGGCCGGGTGGCGGCACGAGCGCGGCGGCCACCTTCACGGTGGGCTGCAATTCGGCGGGCGTGGACGTGCAGCTCGGGGCGATCAACACCGTGACGACGAAGAACACGGACTTCGCGCTGGCGCCGAACATGTCGCGCTTCACCGACAGCGGCACGTGCCCGGCCACGCTCGACGCGGCCAACCTCCAGCCGGGGAAGTACTTCATCGTGCAGAACACGGCGGGCGTCCCCGTCGTGCTCTCGGCGTGGGCGGTGTGTCCGGTGACGACCGCCGAGGAGGACTGCTTCATGGCGCACTACCGCCGCGCGACCGTGCCCGCGACGGCCGCCGAGCGCCTGGCGTGCACGGGCGCCGTCTCGGAGGGGCTCAACGGCATTGGCGGCTACGCGAGCCCGGAGTCGGGGACGTCCGGTTGGTGCCCCGGGCTCACCAAGGCGAACGGAAGGGGGCTCAGCCTCGCCGTGTGCGAGCGCGCGGTCGTCCACGTGCAGCCGTGGAGCCTTGGCAGCACCGCGTACCCGCCGCCCGCGCAGGTCCGGTTCAAGCCCGAGGCACCCTGAAGCGGCAGGGCCCGCGCGCGATCGCGGCGAGGGTCCTCCTCCGGGTGGTGGCCGACGACGCGTGGGCGGCGGCCGCGCTCGACGCCGAGGTCGCGCGGGATCCCGGGCTCGACCCGAGAGATCGCGCGCTCGCGACCGAGATCGTGTACGGCGTGCTGCGCGCCTACGGCCAGCTCCGCGAGGAGATCCTCTCCCATGCGCGGAAGGGGAGGGCGCCCGATCGCGAGACGGAGATCGAGCTCCTGATCGCGACGTACCAGCTCGTCTTTCTCACGCGCATCCCCGCGTTCGCGGCCGTGGACGCCGCGGTGCGGGCGATCACGGAGGACCGCGGCAAGCAGGTCGGCGCCTTCGCGAACGCCGTCCTCCGGCGGATCGCCGCGCGCGTCGAGGCGGGCAAGGTGGTGGGCGAGCGATCGCTGTGGACGCCGCCGTGGCTCGCGGGCGTGCTGGTGAAGTCCCTGGGCGCCGCGGGTGCGCGCGCGTTCCGCGAGGCCTCGTTCGCGCCGCCCGAGGGCGTGCTGGCCGTCGCGGACGTCGCCCGCCGCGACGAGATCGTGTGCGATCTGCACGCGGTTCGTCCGGTGCGGCCCGGACGATGGTCGCCGACCGCGATCGTCGTCGAGGGGCACGGCGCGCTCGCCGCGCTGCCCGGCATCGGGGAGCGTTTCATCGTGCAGGAGGAGGGCTCGCAGCTCGTCGCGCATGCGGTGGGCGCACGGGCGGGCGAGGTGGTGCTCGACGCCTGCGCGGGGCGCGGTCACAAGACGATGATCCTGGCCGCGTCGGCGCACGGCGGGGGCAGGGTCGACGTGGCGGATCTGCACGAGGCGAAGCTCGAGCGGGCGGGAGCGATGCTGTCGTCGCTCGGGCTGGCCGTCGGCGAAAGGGCGGTCGTCGATCTGTCCGTGGGCGTCGGGCGACTCCGCGGGCCGTACGATCGCGTGCTCGTCGACGCGCCGTGCTCGGGGACCGGGACCTTGCGGCGGCGGCCGGAGATCCTGCTGCGCCGCCGCTACGAGGATCTCGCGGAGCTCGCCTGCCTGCAGCTGGCGATCCTCTCCAGCGTCGCGCCGCTCGTGCGGCCTGGTGGCAGGTTGATTCATGCAGTCTGCACGGTCCTCCGTGCCGAGTGCGAGGACGTCGTGGACGCATTCCTTCGTGCACACCCGGCGTTCGCGCCGGCGCCCTTCGACGCCACCGCGGCGAGGGCGATCGCGGGGGAGGCCGCGGCGATGAAGCTCCTGCCGCACGTCCACGGCACGGACGGCTACTTCGTCGCGAGCCTGGTCAAGTCGTGCTAGAGGGGGACACCCCATGATCGACGTGAAGATGCCGCAGCTCGGCGAGAGCGTCTCCGAGGGCACCATCACCAAGTGGTTGGTGCGCGAGGGCGACACCGTGAAGAAGGATCAACCGCTCCTCGAGGTCGCGACCGACAAGGCGGACACCGAGGTCCCCGCCCCCGTCGCCGGTCGTGTGACGAAGATCCTCGCGGCCGAGGGCGCGGTCGTCCCGGTCGCCACGGTGCTCCTCCACCTCGACACGAAGGCGGCCTTCGCGTCCGGATCGCCGCTCGCGAACGGCCCCGAGGTGCCGAGCCTCCAGCCCGTCGCGCCCCCCCCGAGCGCTCCCGCCTCTCGCCCGTCGCGCAGCGCCACCGGCGGGGCCCTCGCCACGCCCGTCGCCCGCAAGGCCGCGCTCGAGAACGAGGTCGACCTCCACATGGTCAAGGGGACGGGCGACCACGGCCGCATCACCAGGGAGGACGTGCTCCGCGCCGCCGAGCCCGAGCCGTCGCCCCGCATGCCCGCGCTGGTCGGCACGCTGCCGGCCGACAAGCTGCCGCAGGTCGTCCACCCGGGCGCCGGTGGCTTCGTCCCGCCCGTGCCGCACGTCGGGTACGGGGCGTTCAAGGTGCCCCCGTACCGCCCGCTCGAGGGTGACAAGGTCGTGCCGTTCACGCGGCGTCGGCGCATCACGGCCGATCACATGACGTACTCGAAGGTGACGGCGCCGCACGTGGTGACCGTCGCCGAGGTGGATCTCCACAAGGCCACGCGCCTCCGCGAGGCGCACAAGGAGCGCTACAAATCCGAGGGCCTCGCGCTCACCGTGCTCGCCTTCGTGGTGGTCGCGACAGCGCGGGCGCTTCGCGAGAGCCCGTCGCTCAACGCGCGCGTCCTCGACGACGCTTACGTCGTTCTTCGCGACATCAACATCGGCGTCGCGGTCGACTCGCCCGACGGCCTCGTGGTGCCCGTGGTGCGCCGCGCCGACGAGCTCGGCGTGCGCGGCATCGTCCGCGCCGTCGACGACCTCGCGAAGCGCGCGCGGGGCGGGAAGATCACCGCCGACGACCTCAGCGGCGCGACGTTCAGCGTGTCGAACCCGGGGCTCAAGGGTAACCTGTTCGGTGGGGCCATCATCAGCCAGCCGAACGTAGGGATCCTGCGGATGGGGGAGATCCAGAAGCGTGTCGTGGTGGTCGAGGGCCCGGACGGGGAGGACCAGATCGCGATCCACCCGGTGATGTACATGGCGCTGAGCTACGATCACCGCGTCGTCGACGGCGTGGCGGCGAACGGGTTCCTGTGGAGGGTGGCAGAGATCCTCGAGGTGGCGGATCTGGAGGTCTGACGGCCGTCGCCGGGTCAGAACCGCACGGCGGGGGCCCTGAGCACCCCCGGCGGGTACGAACCCGGCTCGGGTGACTTCTCCGTCGTGAGCGCGACCACCGTCACGACCCCGCTCACGACGACGATCCCCACCCCCGCCCAGAACCACCAGCGGGACGTCATGGGCCCCGTCGTCCCGGCGTCCGCGGGATTGCCGGGCGTCGGCACCACCGGGTTCACCGCGCGCGCCGCCTCACGTCGCCTCAGCGTGACCTCGAGCGCGGTCCGCGCTCCGCCGTCGAGCGTGATCTCGCGGCGCTCCGTGTCGTGGCCGTCCGCGCTGATCTCCAGGGTCGCTCGCCCCGCATTCACGCGCGCGGGCGCGAGCGGCGCAAGGCCGAGCTGCACACCGTCGAGCAGCACGCGCGCGCCGTCTGGCCTCACGAGCACCGTGAGGGTCGTGACGCGCGCCCGAGTGGTGGCGAGGATCTCGTCGAGCTTCGGCACGCGCGCGCGCACGTCCTTGGCCGCCTCGCGGTCGAACCGCTCGAAGGTGTCGAGCGCCTCGGGGTAACGTCCGAGCGCCTCGAGCGCGCGGCCGCGGTTGAAGAGCACCGCGGCCGATCTCGACGCGGCGTACGCACGATCGTAGAGGCCGAGCGCGTCGAGGTAGCGGTGCTCGGCCATCGCGCGATCCCCGTCGGCCTTGAGCTGCGCGGTGGGGTCGGCCCCGTCCGCTTGCGCATCGGCGAGCGCGAGCCGAGGAGCGAGCGCGCAAGGCGTCGCGAGCGCGAGGATGACGAGGGCGGGGTGGAGTCGCATCGGGTCGCAGCATGCCCGCGCGGATCGTTCAGAGCAAGTACGGGTTCGAGGCGGCGGGCCGCGCCTCGCCAGGGGGTGGGCCCGGCGTCCCGGTGGGCGCGCCCGAGCCGGAGGAGGCCGCGCCCGCTGGCGCGATCCTCGGGGCACCGCGCTTCGGACCGGGGAGGCGTAGCCCGCTCGCGATGGGCGGGGCTGTCTCGACGGCCGACCCGCGCGCCGGCGGCGTCGTGTTCGAGGCGGAGGGCGACGGCGCGGCCGTCGTGAGCGCGGATGTCCCCGCGGGCGGCGGCGACGCGGCGCTCGGGTTCGCCCCACCGCTTCGCATCGCCCGGAGGCCCAGCGCGCCGGCGCTCGCGATCACCACCAGCAGGATCCCGAGCGCGAGGAGCGCGCCGCGAAGCGGTGCCGGCGGCCTGGACGCGGAGCGCTCCCACTCGCTCGCCGTCCGCGCCTGCTTCTCCGCTGCGGCATCACGGGGCGTGGCCGAGGGCCCCGCGCGGCCGGCGTCCTCGAGCGTATCGGCGCCACGCGCGATCGCCCTCTCGACCGGGCGGCCCGCGAACGGCCCGAGCGCGCGCAGCAGGGCCGCCCCGTCGGCGAAGCGCTCGGCGGGGTCCTTCTCGAGGCACCGCATGACGATGGCGACGAGCGCCGCCGGCGTCTCCGGCCTGAGGAACGCGAGATCGCTCGGGGTGTCCGCGACGATGGCGGCCGCGGTCGCCGTCACCGTCTCGCCCATGAACGGCGGCCGCCCCGCGAGGAGCTCGTAGAGGATCACGCCCAGGGCCCACACGTCACTCCGCGCGTCGACGTCGCGCGCGCTCCGAACCGGCTCGGGCGACATGTAGAGTGGCGTCCCGAGTGACGCGTCGGTAGATGTGATCGACGGGTCCGTTCCTTCCGGGAGCTTCGAGATCCCGAAGTCGAGCACCTTGCACGAACGCCCGCTGCGATCCTCCGCGAGGAACAGGTTCGACGGCTTGAGATCGCGGTGCACGATCCCCGCCTCGTGCGCCTCCGCGACGGCGTCGCCCGCCTCGCACACGAACCGCACGGCGTCGTCGATCGGCAGGGGGCCCCGCGCCTCGAGCTCCGCGTCGAGATCGTGCCCCTCGAGCCACTCGAGCACGAGGAACGGGAGGCCACCACCGGTCGCGTCCACGTCGTGGATCCGGACGGCGTGGCGGCTCCGCAGGCGCCCCGCGGCGCGCGCCTCGCGGAGGAATCGCTCGCCGGCGCGGGGCGCGTCCGCGACGTGTGGGCGGAGCACCTTCACAGCGACCTTCTGGCCGATCGTCTGGTGGGTGGCCTCGAACACGACGCCCATGCCGCCCTGGCCGACCACGCGCTCGAGCCGGTATTTCCCGAGCAGGACGTCGCCCGCCACGGGCAGAGAGAGGGGCTCGCTCACGACGCGACCATCCTACCACACGCACGCGAAACCTGCGGGGCACGCAGGGCTTGCGGCCCACGCGGTACCACGCGTGCGGCCCTGGGCCGCGCCACGAGGTCGGGAGGCGGGCATGACTCTTTCATGTGGCCGCGCATGGCCTACGTGTTCGCGGACGCCCCGCGCAGGATCTACTGGGAGATCACCCGCGCGTGCAGCCTGGCGTGCCGGCACTGTCGCGCCGAGGCGCAGCGGGTGGCCGCGAAGGGGGAGCTCACGACGGACGAGGGCCTCGCGCTCCTCGACGCGCTGGCGGGGTTCGGCGAGCCGCTCCCGCACCTCGTGCTCACGGGGGGCGATCCGCTCGAGCGCGCCGACCTCATGACGCTCCTGGCGCGCGCGAACGACATCGGGTTCGACGTCTCCCTCTCGCCTGCGGCGACGCCGCTCCTCTCGCCCGAGCGCCTCGTTGCGCTGAAGGGTGCGGGGGTCGCGGCGATGTCGCTCAGCCTCGACGGCTCCACCGCGGCCCTCCACGACGGCCTCCGCGGGGTGCCGGGCACGTACGCGCGCACGCTCGAGTCGGCCCGGCGCATCGTGAGCGCCAAGATCCCCCTCCAGATCAACACGCTCGTCACCGTCGACACGGCGGAGGATCTCGAGGCCATCGATCGGGTCGTCACGGCGATCGGCGCGCAGCGGTGGAGCCTCTTCTTCCTCGTCACCGTCGGCCGGGGCAAGCTCCTCCGGCAGCTCACCCCCGGGATGTGCGAGGCGCTCTTCTCGTGGATCCTCGCGCGCTCCGCCCGGCCTGGCCCGATCATCACGACGACCGAGGCCCCGCACTACCGGCGCGTCCTCCTGGAGCACAAGCGGCGCGCGGGACACGGCGACCTCCCGCTCGCCGACGGTGGCCGCGCCCGCGCCGCCGCGCACCGCAGCGCGTTCGGGATCCGCGACGGTAACGGCATCCTGTTCGTGGGGCACGACGGCGACGTGTGCCCGTCCGGCTTCCTGCCCCTCGTCGCGGGCAACGTGCGCACGGAGAGCCCCGTCCGCATCTACCGCGATGCTCCGCTCTTCCGCTCCCTGCGCGACACCCGCGCGTTCGCCGGCAAGTGCGGCGTGTGCGAGTACCACGACGTCTGCGGCGGCTCGCGCGCGCGGGCCTGGTCCGCGACCGGGAGCCCCGTGGCCTCGGATCCCCTGTGCCTGCACGAGCCTGCGGGCCCTCTGTGAGCCCGGGGTCGCTGCACGCGCTCTACGTCCTCTCGGTCACCGTCCACGTGCTCGCGGCGGCGCTCTGGGTCGGCGGGATGGGCTTCTTCGCGCTGGTGGTCGTCCCCATCGTGCGCCGCGCGATGGATCCCGAGCGGGCCTCGGCGGTCCTGCGCGAGGCCGGGCTCAGGTTCAACAAGGTGGCGTGGATCTGCCTGGGTGTCCTCGCGGCCACCGGCGTGTGCAACCTGTACTGCCGGGGCCTCCTGCCCGCCATCCTCACCGCCGAGTTCTGGTCCACGGCGTTCGGGCGCGCCCTCGCCGTCAAGCTCGGCGTGGTCGCGTTCGTCGTCGCCGCGAGCGCGGCGCACGCCGTCGACGCCCGGCGCCCGCCCGTCCCGGCCGGCGCCGAGGTCGCACGTGCCCGCAGACGGATGACGCTGCTCGGGCGCTCGATCCTGCTCTTCTCGGTCGCCGTCGTCGCCCTCGGCGTCGTGCTCGTCCGCGGCGCTCCGTTCTAGCCTGCGCGGGCTCAGCGCGCGATCGCGCCGTCGGCACCGATCGACCAGCGCGCGAGTTCGACGCACGCCGACGCGTACGGGGTGCCCGTGGCACGGAGCAACGGGTCGCGCTCCTCGTAGAGGCAGAAGCGCACCGAGAGGACGGCGGGCCACGCTGCCGGTCCGAGCGTGACGGCGCGAGCCTCGCCGGGCAGCAGCGTGTCGTCCTCGCCCTCCTCCTCGACGAGCGCGATGCGGTCCATGCGCCGGAGGATGTGCTTCTCGAGCCCGACCCCGCTCGCCGGGTCGAGGCGTATCGCGAGATCGCGCCCCGGTTCGCCGGTCGGGAACCGGTGTCCCGCGCGGTTTCTTATATGTATAATACATGTAGTGCGCTCGCAGGACGCCGACAGGTCGAGGTGCGCGCGGAGGAAGTCGCCGTCCTCCGCGCCGAGCAGGCGGTGGCTCCGCCCGTCGCGCTGCGGCCTTCCGGGCGCGAGGGGCCGCGAGACCTGGGGGAGGTGACAGTCGATGCAGCGCCGGTCCCCCCCCTGGCGCCGGTACTCGGCGTTCTCCTCGAACGTCGCGAGCGCCGCCCGACGGAGGCGCGAGAACGGGAACGCCTCCGCCGCGTGGCAGCGGACGCAGAGGGCGTCCCCGCCGAAGGACGGATCGATCTCCGTCGCGTGGCGGATCGACGCCGTGTCGAGCGCGAGCGGTCCCACGACGGACTGGTTCCGCTGGTGGCAGACGACGCACGTCACGCCCTCGGCCTCGAGCGTGGCGTCATGGGACGGGTTCGGGAGCTCGCGCCACCGCGCAGGGGCGATCCCCGCGAGCCCGGTCACGATCCGCGGCGACTGTTCGAAGAGAGGCGCGTGGCAACGGAGACAGACGTTCGCGCCGCCCTGCGCTTCCCGCTCGGCGCGGAAGAACGGGTCCGTGGTGGCGCGTCCGTGGCGGCTCGCGCGCCACTCTCGCGCGTTGTCGGCGTGGCACCCGCCGCACGCCTCCGCCGAGCGTGACGCGAGGCCGACGACGGGGAGGCTCCGCGGCAGCGCCGGCGGCTGGATGGCGGCGTACAACCGCTCGAGCGCGAGCCACCGCCCCGCCACGCACGCGAGCGCGACCGCGCAGATCGCGAGCGCGAGGCCGCGCAGGCGTCGGGACGTCGTCGGGCGTGCCATCCGCGTCGCGCTCAGCCCACCCCGGGAGCCGGGGCTACAGCGTGTACTTCAGCACCGTCGGCGCGCTCCATCGCGAGCCGACGGGGGGGGTGGACGAGACGCTCGGGGGCACGGGCGTCGTCGGGTCGAACGTACGCACGAACAGCGTCGTCGCGGCGCTGATCGTGATCGGCCCCTGGTACTCCACCGCGCTCGGCGAGGGCGTGGTGCCGGGGCCGGGCGGGCGAGGATCGGTGCCGTCCGTCGTGTAGTAGATCGTCACGCCGGCCGTGGCCTGGCTCGGCGAGGTCAGGGTCACCTTGCTCCCCGCGGCGACCTTGCCGGGCGGCAGGCTGCTCACGGCGGGCCGCGTGAACTGGCTATCCATGAAGGACAGCCGGTTCGACCAGAAGTACTTCAGCCACGCGACCTCGCCGGTGAAGGTGCCGTCGAACAGGTCGTTCGTGATGGGCGTGTTGCTGCCCGCACCGCGGGGCGTCTGCGTGGGCCATCGCTGGATGGATCGCTTCGCGGGCGTGTTGGGTCCGTCGCCCGGATTGAGGAGCTTCGCGTACGCGTCGATCCGCGCGACGACGTGGTCCGTCGCCAGCGCCCCCCGCCGGAGCTCGTCGAAGCGGTCGATCCACTTCTGCCAGAAGTTCGGATCGTAGAACATCTCCCGGTACCAGGGATACGCGAACAGATCGCGGCCCACCGCGCCCCCTGCGCCGGTACCCGGCCACCAGCTCCAGTCGAAGTCGCGGCCGTCCGTCGAACCCTCCGCGCGATCGTAGTCCCACGCGGGGCCGGCGGTGATCTTGCCGGAGCGCGGCTTGTGCCAGAACGAGCTCAGCGCGAAGGCGTCCGCGTTCTTCGTGACCACGTCGAAGATGTGGTGCTCGATGACGGAGGCCACGTCCCAGTACTTCGCGTACCCGTTCACCGGGTCGGCCGAGTTCGGGCCGTTGAGCACCGACCACGCCTCGCCGATGTGCGCGCGCAGCCAGTCGCTCTGCGCCGTCGTGAAGTTCTTCAAAGGATCGAGCGCGCCCTCCTTCGGGTACACCCACGCCAGGGTGTTGATACCGCCGAAGCTCTGCCCGGGGAGGGGCCTGATCCCGGCCTGCCCGACGTCGAGGCGATCCACCTTGAAGATGTACCCCCCCTGGATGGCGGGCAGCGTGTTGTCGGAGGGGCTCAGGCTCTCGATGTCCACGCGGTTCTTCCCGCGCCGGATCCGCTCCATGAACGAGTAGACGCCGAAGTAATCGACGGAGCCGACGGCGCCCTCGATCGTGTCCGGGAGCGACTGCTCGTTGTGGAAGTGCTCGACGTGCCGCGTCCTCGGCGCCCAGCGGCCGGCCTCGTTGCGCAGGCCGTACAGGAGATCGTTGTGCATCATGGGCGGGTCGAACCGGAACGGCGCGTACATGTGCCAGTCGGAGTCGAGGGGCATGCCGAAGGGGCTGCACTCGTGGTCGACGCCGTCCTCGTCCTGCAGCTCCATGACCATCGAGAACTTGGCGTCGCCGCCCGTGGAGGAGCCGTGCCGCTCCATCTTGCCGGGAGAGGAGAGGTCCGGCGCGCTGGTCATCCGCGCGAGGTTGCTGGGCGGCTTGGGCTCGAACATCATCACCTGCGACTCGACGGCGTTGCCGTCGTTCGACATCACCGCGTTCCACGTGTGGGTGAGGACGATGGGGACGTTCGAGGTGAAGGCTTGCGCCTCTGGGTCCAGCGAGAAGTACATCTCGCTCGTGATCGGTCCGTCGGGGCGGCCCGCCTCGAACGCGCGCGCGCGGACGCGGGTGCTCTTGGAGACGGAGATGGGAGCCGTGTAGATCCGCGACGGGACGCGCTTGAGGGTCAACGGTCCCGAGCCGGTCGACGTGATGTCGACGACGGGGGTGAGCGTGGGTGATGCCGAGAGCCGGAGGGTCGTCGCCGAGGCGACGACGACGTAGTAGGTCGTCCCCGCCACGAGGCCGCCCGGCAAGGTTCCCGCCGTGGACACCTCGACGGCGTCGCCGGTGAGAAGCGCGAGCGGCATGTTTGCCGTGATGATGTCGGACGTCGCGGCGGTCCCTCTCGCGGCGTCGCGCCGGATCTCGAACGAGCCGCTCGCGCTGAGATCGACGGCCGGGCCCCGCGGCTCGGTGGCGAGCTTGAAGGTGTCCGGCCCGAGCACGATGACGAAGTAGTTCAACGTGGCGAGGAGCGGCGCCGGACCCGTCACGCGGACCATATCGCCCGTGGCGAGGCCGTGACCGGCCATCGTGCAGACGCCCGAGGCCGCGTCTGCGGCGAAGGTCCCGGACATCCCCGCCTTCGCGATCGGGCGCGCGCGGTTGGTGGTGTAGCGGATGGTCGCGGTCGGCGAGCTCACCGCGAGGCTGACGGAGATCGGCGCGCCGTCGGGGAAGGTACGGCTCGACGGCGTGAGGGCGACGCGCTCCGTGAGCGCCGAAGCGGCGTCGTTTGGGCCTCCGGGCGTGGGCGTTCCAAGCGACGCGAAGCGGGCCGTCGGGCTCGGCGTGAGCACCCCGTACGACACGTCTCGCGTCTGCGCCGGGTAGGGATCGAGCTCGGGCGCGATCGCCGCACCGAGCCTGTCGGTGAGGGCGAGGTACGCGCCCTTCCCGCTGCACGCGTCGCCGGACGAGAGGTTGAAGTTCGTGTGGAGCGGCTTGCCCGCCACCGCGCGGTTCTTGCCGCTGGCGAACACGATCAGGTAGCCGCCAGGCTCGATCGTCGTCCCGGCGGGGAACGTCCAGCGGAGCGGCTTCGCCTTGCTGTCCGTCAGGTTGTAGCCGCCGAGATCGACCGGGACGACGTCCGGGTTGTGGATCTCGAGCCAGTCGGATGCCGCGCCGTCCTCGTCCTTGAGGCCCGTCCCGCTGTTGGTGAGGATCTCCGTGATGAACGGCTTCGGGCCCGCGCGGCCGGCATCCGGCGGCGGCCGGGCGGCGTCGGTCTCCACGCTCGAGCCCGCGTCGGTCTCCGCGCTCGGGCCCGCGTCGGGCGGCGCGACGGTGCTCGCGGGGTCCGTGCCGCACGCGGCTCCGAGGGCGAAGAGGGCAGGCCACGAGCGAAGAAGGCGCATACTCGCAGCTTACCACGGCGGACGGTCCCGAGCCTCAGGTCCGTCTCGCGCGCGCCGCGCCGCCGGCGGGCGGCCGCGAGCGAGGAATACGGACGCCGGCCTCCGAGTCTCTCCACACGGCGAGGACGATCGCGGGCCTCACCCGGGGCGAGCTGCGGTATCCTGGGAGCATGTCGCAGTACCGCTTGCTCGGCCTGTTCGCTCTCGCCCTCGTCCCCGCCGCTTCCACGCTCGCCTGCACGACCGAGGTCGCGCAGGACGACGGCGGCGAGGACGCCCTCCGCCAGCGCCAGTACCAGGGGCGCGAGCTCCCGTCCAAGACGCTCTCGTTCACCTTCGACGACGGCCCCGGCGACCGCACGGGCGAGCTCTCGAAGTACCTGAAGGAGCAGGGGATCCCGTCGGTCTTCTTCATGATGGGCAAGAACGCGCAGGGCAAGGACGCGCTCCTCTCGCAGATCGTCGCCGACGGACATCTGATCGCGAACCACAGCTGGAGCCACCAGCAGCTCACGGCGATCGGCAACCAGTCGGTGATCGACGAGGTCACCAAGGCCGACAACGTGCTGTCGCCGTTCTACTCGGGGAACATGTACATGTTCCGCGCCCCCTACGGCGCATGGAACGCGCGCGTCTCGACTGCGCTCAACGGAACGCCACAGAAGCGTTACGTCGGCAGCATCTTCTGGGACAACGGCGGCGACATGACGAACGGGTACACCGCCGACTGGGCGTGCTGGGGCTCACGCTACAACTACTCGGCGGAGAAGTGCGGTGCCGGCTACATGGCCGAGATCGCGGCGCGCGGGCGCGGGGTCGTGCTCCTGCACGACATCCACTCGAGGACCGTCGACATGGTGAAGTGGATGGTCCCGCAGCTCAAGGCGCAGGGCTACAAGTTCGTGCGCACCGACGTGGTGCCCTCCATCAACGCGGACCTGCGCGCGGCCGGGGCGACGCCGCTCCCGGCCTTGCCGATCACGAGCAACCCCGCGAGCAACGAGTGCTCGCGTGACGCGGTCCTGTGCGGCGCCACGATCCAGCGCGATCCCTCGACGCTCTACAGGTGCGAGAACCGCCGGCTCCACCCCGTGTGCACGTGCCGTGACGTGTGCCGGCCGCAGCCGGTCGGCACGCCGGACGAGTGCACGTGCAACGAGGGGACGTAGTCCCGCCGCCGCTCAAGAGCTGTCCAACAATTGCCCGGGGCTGCCCTTCGTTGACGTTGACGTTGACGTGAGCGTTGACGTTGACGGCGACGGCGACGGACTGGCGAGCTGGATGTGCGCTTCGGAGGCGTTTCCTCGCAAAATCTCGCCGAGAGCGGCCCGTCGCCTAGCCAGGAATCGTCGCCGTCGCCGTCGCCGTCAACGTCAACGTCAACGCTCACGTCAACGTCAACGGGAGAGGGCGCGCGCAATTTTGGACAGCTCTT
>SXGT01554116.1_pt1 | contig 16588 bp, 11 predicted proteins | sample 3176221 | NCBI WGS metagenome assembly SXGT01 (sample SAMN11356862, study PRJNA531348) | freshwater metagenome | isolation source: freshwater sample F1-120 | place: China: Fuxian Lake, Yuxi | collected 2017-12-25 | reverse complement strand
GTTGAAGCCGAAGAGGATGAGGGCGAGTGCCAACGACGGATAGAGAATCTGCCATGGCATATTCTCCATGGTGCGCGTGCCCTCGGCGATCATGTTGCCGAGCGAGAGGTCGATGCTGAGCCCGAGGAACGAGAGGAACGCCTCCTCGAGGATGACGGCGGGCACGAGCAGGGTGGCGTAGACGATGATGGGCCCGACCGCGTTGCGGATGAGGTGGCGGAAGATGATGCCGGTGCGCGAGACGCCGATGGCGCGCGCAGCCTCGATGAACTCGCGGTTCTTGAGCGAGAGGACCTGACCGCGGACCACTCGGGCCATCGTCAGCCACTGGACGAGTCCGAGCGCCATGAAGAGGAGGATGGGGTTATTGCGGTCGTCGATGATGACGATGAAGAGGATGACCAGGAAGATGTAGGGCAGGCCGTAGAGCACATCGACAAGCCGCATCATGAGGCCGTCGACGCGACCGCCTGCGTAGCCTGCGACAGCGCCGTAGAGGACGCCGATGAGGAGCGACACGAGCGTCGAGAGGAGCCCGATCATGATCGAGAGGCGCAGGCCGAAGAAGAGGCGCGTCAGGATGTCGCGGCCGTTGTTGTCGGTGCCGAGGACGTAGGTGTGGAGCTCGGGGGCGCCTGGGAACTCGGCGAGCGAGATGCGCAGATCGCCGTCGGCATCGAAGTCGTGGAGGAAACGATCGAAGTTGCGCGGGCCCGCCTCGGGCTGCGAGGCGTAGCGCAGGGTCCGCGTGCGCTCGATGATCTCCCAGCGCGAGAGGACGTGGTCGCCGTCGATGTCGAGCGCCGTGAAGGCCTCGAGGCCGGCGAGGCCGAGGCCACGGAAGCGCGCTGGTAAGTCGTTGTCGTTCTTCGGGAATTCGTCCCACAGGAGGTAACCGGCTTGGGCTTTCTCGCTGGGTTTGTCGCCGCCCAGGAGCTTCTCGAAGTGCTGGGTGGCGACCTCGTCGGCGAGGCGCAGCTCGGGGCAATCGATGACGCCGAGGATGACGCCGAGGGCGCGCCCAATATCACCGTCGCCGGCCTGACGGAGGAGCGCGGTGAGGTCGCGCTGGACCTCCGCGTGCAGCGACGGGGCGAACGACTCGAGGAAGCGGAGGCCCGGCGGGACCAGGTTTTGTGCGGGGATGAGGCGGCAGGTGAGGAAACCGTCGCCGTCGAAATCGACGAGCGCGAAGGCGCGCGGGTCGCCGTCGTAGGTCGGATGGGTGGAGGAGACGCCGCGCACGCCGGGCGGTTGGCTGGCCAGGAGGCTGTTGGCTTCGTTGCGACCGAAGTGGGTGACGTTGGCTTCCCACCACGGGGCGCTGAAGCCGACGAAGGCCACGAGGACGATGAGGCACAGGCCGCCGAGGGCCAGGCGATTCCGGCGCAGGCGGCGCCAGGCGTCGGCCCAGAGGCTCCGAGGTTTCGCCGCGGGCGAGCGCTCGGCGCTCTTCGCGAGAGCAGGCGCGGTCATTCGAGGCTCACGCGCGGATCGAGGAAGGTGTAGGCCAGATCGACGAGCAGATTGAGGACGACGAGGATGACCGAGTAGACGACGACGACGCCGATCACCATCGGGTAGTCGCGGTTGAGGGCGGGCGTCACGAAGTGCTCGGAGAGGCCGGGGATCCCGAAGACGCGCTCGATGACGATCGACCCGGTGACGATGCCGGCGGTGCCGGGACCGAGCCACGAGATCGTCGGGAGGAGGGCCGGGCGGAGCGCGTGGCGCAGGACGATCGTACGCTCCGAGAGGCCTTTGGCGCGGGCGGCGCGGATCCAATCCGAGCGCACGACCTCGAGCATGCCGCCGCGCGTGAGGCGCGCGATGACCGGGACGTAGGCGAGCCCGAGCGTGATGACCGGCAAGACCCGATATTGCCACGTCGACCACTCGGCCTGGCTCGATTCCCAGCCGGCGACCGGAAACCAGCCGAGCCCGAGCGCGAAGACGGCGACGATGAGTGGGCCGCTGACCATCGTCGGAATCGAGGCGCCGACCATCGCGCCGGTCATGACCGAATAATCGACCCAGGTGTTCTGCTTGAGACCGGCCAGGAGGCCGAGGGTGATGCCGATGGCGAGCGCAAAAAACAGAGCCATGACGCCGAGTTGGAAGCTGATGGGCAAGGCGCGCAGGAGCTCCTCGGAAACGTCACGCGTGCCCTCGGACGTGATGGTCTTGCCGAAATCGAGGGTCAGGTAGTGACCGATTGCATCCCAATATTGGGCCAGTAGCGGCTTGGGCACGACCACGATGCGGGCACCGACCGCGACGGTGGCACCGGCCTCGACGCCGACCGCGACGATGGGGCTGTCGTCCTCGAGTCGCACCTCGACGGGCGCGCCGCCGGCGGTCGGTTGGATGGTGGCGAGCACCGTCCCGGCCGCGTATTCCGTGTGTTTTGTGACGAAGGTGCCGACCGACGTGATGGTGCCGGCGACGGGCGCCGTGACCTCTTCGCCCATGCCGAAGATGAGCCACTTGTTGGCTTCGACGTTGGGGGGCAGGCGGCGATCGCGATCGAAGGGGCCGCCGGGCGCGAAGCGCATGAGGAAGAACGAGCCGGTGACGATGACCCAGAGGACGAGCACAGTGCCGAGGAGGCGACGGAGGAGGTAGCGGCCCATGGCTACGGGGCTCCGGGCGCTGTTGGGGGGGACGCGGTCGTCGGGGCGAGCGAGATCCAGCGCGCGAGGTGATGGTCCTGGTACTGCGGCAGATAGCCACGGACCTCGGGGCGGATGAGGGCGGCGCGCGTGTATTGGTAGATGGGGATGACCGGCATATCGCGCATGAGGCCCTTCTCGGCGGCGCACAGGAAGACATTGCGCTGGCGGCGATCGGGCTCGAGGCGCGCGCGCTCGAGGAGCGCGTCGTAGGCGGGGTTCCTGTAGGCCGGGTAGTTGTTCTCGGAGTCTGATTGGAAGACCTCGAGGAACGCCATCGCGTCCGGATAGTCGGCGCACCAACCGGCGCGCGCGATGTGGAAATCGCCTGCGTTTTGGCGTTTCAGGAGTGATTTCCATTCCATCTTGGAGCTGGTGAACTCGAGGCCGAGCGCGGTTTTCCAGTTGTCGGCGAGGAATTGCGCGATGCGCGCGTGGACCTCGTAGCTGTTGTAGAGGAGGTCGACCTTGCCGAGTCCCTGGCCGTTGGGGTAGCCGGCGCCGGTCAGAAGGCGCTCGGCTTCGGCGCGGTCGTAGCCGGGTCCAGGGGGCGGCAGGTAGCCTGAGATCGGCGTGGCGATCTCGGGCACAAGCGTGGTGGCGACCTTCTGAAACCCGCCTAGAATGTGGCCCGTGACGCGTTCCTTGTCGAGCGCGAGATCGAGCGCGCGGCGAACGTCCACGTCATCGAACGGCGGTCGGTCGGTGCGGACGACGTAGTAATAGATGCACATGTTGGCATCGATGCGGAGGTCGGAGCGACCTTCGGCGATCCACGTGCGCATGGAGTCCGGAGAGATGGGGCGCGCGATGTGGATTTGGCCGCTCGCGTAGAGGAGCTCGTTCTTCCGCTCGTCGTCCGAGTGGTAGATGACCATCCCGTCGAGGGCCACGTTCGCGGCGTCCCAGAAGCGCGGGTTCTTCTTCAGCTCGAAGCGGTCGCGCTCGGCCCAGTGGGTGAGGGTGAAGGCGCCGTTGCTGACGAGGTGCTCGGGGCGGGTCCATTCGCTGCCCCAGCGCTCGACGAGCGCGCGCGGGACGGGGGCGAATGAGGGGTAGGTCGTGACGTCGAAAAAGAACGGGGTAGGGGCGACGAGGACCACCTGGAGGGTGAGCGCGTCGGGCGCGTGGATCTGTACGCCGTCCGCGGTCTTGGCGGTCCCGGTGTTGTAGGCCTTGGCACCGACGATGGTCCAGAGGAGCTGGGCGTTGCGGCTGCCGGTCGCGGGATCCAACGCGCGCAGCCACGAGTAGCGGAAGTCCTCGGCGGTCACCGCGTGGCCGTCGCTCCAGCGCATGCCGGGGCGCAGATGAAACGTGAGGGTCTTGCCGTCGGGGCTGACGTCGGTGCGCTCGGCGGCGCTGGGAACGGGCGGGGCGTTGCCGGGGGAGAGGGCGTAGAGCGTGTCGAAGAGGTTCGCGACGATCGCGGAGCCCGCCTGCTCGGCGACCTTGTTCGGGTCGATGAACTCGGGGTTGGTCTCGGCCACCCGCAGGATGTTGTCGCCGGCGAGCGGCGGAAGCGGCGGGGGAGGGCGCTGGCCGCGGTAGATCTGGCCGAGGGCGCTCTCGTCCTTGCCGGGTGCGAGTCCGGGCTGCGGGACCTCGCGCGGCTCGAGCGCGTCACATTCGCGCTGGAATCCGTCGAACTGGGCGGCGTTCGTGAAGGCCGCGGGGCCTTTGGTGATGCGGGTCTCGACCCGATCATTGGTGTGCAAACTATCGCGCGGAGGGATCACGCCGTGCTGAGCGGCGAGCTCGGCGACGCGCTCGGGGCTCGGGCGGACGAGCTTGGGTGAGGGCGGCAGCTCGCGCGCGTCGGGACAGCCGCAGGCCGACGCGGCGGCGCCCAGGCTCGCGCAGAGCATCACGCGCGCGGTCACCCCGACGCACGCACCGCGACCGGGCCCGAGCCGCAGCGTCTGTGTTCGTCCCGTGAGGTGGCCCATGACAGCCCTTGGTTTCGAAGGTTTGCCTGTCGGTGTCAAGGCGAGTAGGCTCGCCGCCATGGCCGGCAAGAACGAGTCCCGAGGCGAGGCGGCGACCGCCGCCCGGCCCGCGACCGCCCGTGGTGACGACGCGGCTGAGGGACGGCTGCGCGGCAACGTCGCGGCCAAGTTCTCGGGCGGACCGGGCGGCGTCTTGCGCTATCGGATCTGGCCCGCCAAGCGCCATCGCGCACGTCTCGCCATTGCGGTCGGGGGCGTCGTGGGCGGGACGGCGGTCGCGGCGTATCTCTTGGCGAACGTGTTCTTTGCGGGCGTGGTGTTTCTCGGGCTCACGTTTCTCGCGCTGCCGTTCTTCTTTCCGACCGAGGTGGCGCTCGACGGCACGAGCCTGGTCGTGCGCCAGCTCGGGACCCCGCGCAGCCATGATCTACGCACCTTTCGGCGCCTCGAGGTGTTCAACGTCGGGCTGCCGCGCGTCGAGCTCATGACGCGGGCGCGCCTCTCACCGCTCGATCCGCTCGAGGGGATCCTCGTGCCGCTGCCGGACGACGCGGCGACCCAGGCGCAGGTCATCGCGCACCTCCGCCGTTGGGTCGGGCGGCCGCCAACCGGGCGCTTCGAGCTCGACGTGGACCAGGCCCCCGAGGACTCGGTCGACGAGGGCAGCGCGACTACTTGAGCGCGGGCGCGAGAACCAGCATGCCGCGGGCGCGCCGGGTCCCCCAGTGCGAGATGGTCACGCCGGCACGCCCAGAGGTCGCATCGTCGCGCTCGAGCGAGACCTGAACCGAGGTCCCCTCAGCGGCCCGCTCAGATCCCAGCGCGGCCCACGGAATGGCTACCTCGACGACCCATTCCTCGTCGTCGTCGCTCGGGTCGTTCCAGGTCCCGTCGAGGTCCACCCCGACCTTCCCGGCGCCGAAACCGCGCGTCGCGGTCGGAGTGAGGGCGACCGTGGCTTCCTTGCTTCCCGCTGCAAGGGTCGCCAGCGACAGGCGGAAGACATCGCCCGTGGTGATATCGCTGTCGGCCGCATAGAGTGCGACCCTCAGGCCCGTTGCGTCCCACGCGAAGTGCGCCTCCGCAAAGGGTCGCGCGGGTCGACCGCTGACATCGACGAACGCCCCCGTGCGCGCCGCGCGCCGGGTCCAAAACGGCTCGTCGGCCTTGCCCTCGGGATGAAAGGCCTCATGCACGTGGGGCACCTGGAGGTAGATCGGCGCAGGCGCCCCAGGCAGCTCGCTCGCCCGCTCGAGCGCCCACCAAGCCCATGCGAGGGCCCACGCCGCGCTCACGGCGCGTTGGTCCCGTCGGGGTTCAGGCGGAAGTGGAAGCCCGGATCGGCGACGCCCGTCGTGAAGTCGATCATATCGATGTGAAGCGTTCGATCGGGCTGCTGGCTGATGATCGCGAAGCCGTAGTTTTTGCTGCCGGTGGACGGCGCGCCGCCGTTGCCGACGATGACCTCGCGTTGCCCCGATCGCCCGTAAGTATGCGAATGTCCCGTGATCGCGAGGGTCAGTGGGTGGCGCGCCATGATCTCTTCCGAGGGCGTCGTGCCGGGCGCTGTGTCGGCTTTGCGCGGCTCGTGCCTCACAATGAAGGTGTAGGTCGTCTCCTTGGCCAGCTCGGCCTCGAGCCACTCGGCCTGCGCCGTCGTCCACGCGTTCGGGGCCACGAAGACGAGCTTGGCGGACCAGGCGTCGGCGGGGGCAACGCTCGCATCGGAGTCGACGCGGACCGTGTAGTAGGTCAGCGTTTTTCCGATGGGTGTCAGCATCTTGGCGAGGTACTGCTTGTAGTTCGTGGGCGTGCCGTCAGCCAGGCCTTCGCCGCAATTCGAGCGGGTGTAGCCGCTGCACTCGTGGTTGCCGAACGCCGGAAAGAAGGCGCCCGAGAAGCGCGCGCGTGCGCCGAGATAGAGGTCGAATTGGGGCGCCGCCTCGGGGCCGAACTTCTTCGCGAAGATGTAGTCGCCGGTGGCAACCGCAAAGGGTGGTCGCGGGACGAGGTGCTCGAGGTCCTCGTAGATCGCGGTGATGATGTTGGTCGGGTACCCGGCCGTGTCGTCGATGAGCGAGGGGCGCGTGTCGCCGACGACGGCGAAGTAGAGGCGCGAGAGCTTGCCGCCGTTCGCGTCGATGGTTCCCGCGACCGGCGCCCCGCCCGTGAACGTCACGTCGCCGGCGCAGCTGGAGGGCGGCGCCTGGCAGTGGTCCGATGAGGTGTTGCACCACCAGCCGCCGAAGCAGCCGTTGGCCTGGCAGGGCTGGTCGGCGACGCGACAGGCGTAGCACTTGGCGGTGACGTCGGGACCGACCAGCGTGCCGCAGGTGTCCTCGCCGGGCGGAGTGGTCACGGGCGCCGCCGCGCAGGGCCCCGTGGTAGGCAGACACACCGTCGCTTGGCCGCCGGCGTAAGTCGCCGTGAGCGTGCACACGCGGCCCACGTCGCAGCTGTCGCGCTCGCCGGGCCGCATGCAGATGGGAGCGCAATAGGACTCCAGGCCGGCCTGGATGCACAGCGCGCCTTCGCAATCGGCGTTGTCGAGGCACGCCGGACACGCGTCGAGCGGCGCGGTCGCCTCCGAGCCCACGACCTCCTGAGCAACCTCGGCGGTTTGCGTGTCGGCGGCCTGGGCGTCGGGCGCAGCGGCTGAATCGCCGCACGCGACGAGCCCAAACGCCAGCGCGAGGGCCGACGACGGGTGGACGGTTTTGCCAATCAAATCGAGAGCTTCGCGATGACCGGCAGGTGCGTGCTGCCCATGAGCGGAAGCGGCATCGCGGGCCCGAGGATCTCGACTTCCTTGGTCACATAGATGTGATCGATGGCGTCGGTCGGGTTGTGCGCGGGGTAGGTCGGGTGGGGGTCGTCGCCGGCGGCGTTGCGCAGGTACGGCGACAGCTGGCGCATCGTCTCTTCGTCGACGGAGGCGTTGAAGTCGCCGAGCGCGATGAGCGGCACGGCCTGTGTTTGTGCGTGCCGGAGCAGCGCGGGGATCTGCGCGTTGCGGTCGATCGGGTGGGCCCCGAGGTGCGTGACGAGCACGCTGATGGGCCCCTTGGGGGTGACGACGGTGCCCGAGAGGATGCAGCGCTGCTCGTCCTTCTTCTTCGGCAGCCGGTGTCGCGTCCAGGGACCTAGCGGGAAGCGCGAGAAGAGGCCGAGGCCAAATCCGGGGCGGTCGTCGGCGGTCGGCGCCGAGCGCGCGACAAACGGCTCGACGTCGGACGAGTAGGTGAGCACAGACGCAAAGCGAAAGTGTCCGAGACCGCTCGCGCGCGAGAGTAGCTGCGGCTGGTTACCCGGGTCGCCCTGAAACCAATCGACGGCGATCTCTTGGACCGCGACGATGTCGGCCTCGCCCATGATGTCGGCGACCGTTTTGAGGTCGCTCTCCATCCCGAGCTTGATGTTGTAGGTCATGACCGAGAAGTGCATCGGTGCTTTGGCTCCGCGGCTCGGAACATATCTCTTTTGCGGGCGGGCTGCGAGCGGGCTTCGTGCGCGCGACCGAATTTCGCTCGCGAGGGCCTCGCGGGCAGACTAGGACGCTGGCGCTTCGTTGGCGGGCGCCGCGGTCGCGGACCCGCGAAGGACGGGCGTCGGGGCCTGTGGCAGCTCGAGGATGACGGCGGTCCCGCGTCCATCGCGCACGGGGCTCGACGCCGACACGCGCCCACCGTGCTCCTGCACGATCTCCTTGACCAGCGCGAGCCCGAGCCCCGTGCCATGCGGCTTGCCGGTCACGAACGGTTCGAAGAGGCGGTCCTTGACGGCCGCGTCGATGCCGGGCCCCGAGTCCTCGATGCGAAGGATGACACCATCGGGCGCGCCACCGGGCGCAAACCGCGGCGCGAGCGCGACGGTCAGCGTGCGCGGCTCGGGCACTGTCCTGAGCGCCTCGAGCGCGTTGCGCGCGACGTTCAGGATGGCCTGGCGGAGCTGCGCCGGATCCGCGGTGATCGGCGCTGGGCCCCCGGCGGCGTGCGGGATGACGCCCTCGACGCGCAGCGTGACTCTGGCCTCCTCCACCTCGCGCGCGAGGAACGACAGGAACTGCTCGAGCAAAGCACCGACGTCGACCGACACGAGCTCGGGCCGCGGGAGCCGCGCGTATTGCAGGTACTCTTCGGTGATGGCCTTCAAGCGCGCGACCTCGGCGGAGATGGCCTGCAGGCTCGCGCGCGTGCGGTCGCGATCGGCGGGATCGGGCAGCCCCGCGAGCTCGTCCTCGAGCATCTCGGCGTTGAGGCCGATGGAGCTCAGCGGGTTCCGCACCTCGTGCGTGATCTGCGCCGCGAGCTTGCCGATGACGGCGAGGCGCTCGGCCCGAATGAGCTCGGTCTGCTTCTGCGCGAGCGCCCGGTCGCGCGCGTCGAGCCGCTCGGCCATCGTGTTGAACTCGACCGCCAGCTGCCCGATCTCGTCCTTGGATGACACCGTGACCCGCTCATCGTAGTGGCCGGCGGCGATCTTCTGCGCGCCCTCGCGGAGCGCGCGGATCGGACGCAACGTCAGCTGCGCCACGACCAACATGACGATCGAGAGGAGAAGCGCCCCGCTGGCGATGATGACGACGGTCAGCGTCGAGGAGCGCTCGTCCTCGTCGGTCCGTTGGTCGAGCGCACGAATCGGCCCGGCGAGCTGCCGAATCGCCTCGTTCACCTCGCGATTGATGCGCCGGAGCACGCGCGCCGAGGCCCGCGCCTCGGGGCTGTCGGCGTGCAGCGTTCCGAGCGACGCCTGCTTCAGCGTGCGCCGGACGAGGTGGTCATAGAACTGCGCGTTGTCCAGCGTCGCATCGAGCGGCGCCTCCGAGAGGTCCTCGCGCGGCGTCGTCTCGGCCAGCTCCTTGCCGCTGGCGAACGCCCGCAGCGCGCCCGCCAGCGCCGCAAGGTCGCGCTCCTCGGCATCGCTGACCGCGTCCGAGGCCGCGATGGTCTCGAGGCGCGCCGCGATCGACTGAAACCCCTGCGCGTCGCCGAACGGCTCGAGCGCCGGCAGGACCTGCTGTAGCCACTGCGCGTCGTTGGGACGCCGCAGCGCGAGCAGCTCCTCGGCCGACTTCAGTTGCCGCGAGAACGCGCGCAGCTGATTCGACATCGGCGTGAGGTCGTTCCAGAGCACGGTCATCGCGCGCCGCAGCGACCCCATCCGATACAGGGTGAAGGCCGACGTAGCCCCGAACGCGATGATGACAGCCGCGAAGCCAAGAAAGATCTTGGTGGCGACCGAGAAGCGCATCAGCCCGACTGAGCCGGATTCGTCTCGGGCAAGCGCTTCTCGAGCGAATTCCAGCGCAGGATCGGCTTGCGAACCGCGCGCGTCTCGTCGATCCGACTTACCAGCGGGAGGTGCGGTGCGCTCCGCAGCCGATCCGGATTCGTGCGCGACTCGGCGTCGATCTCGAGCATCGCCTCGATGAACGCGTCGAGCGTCTCTTTGCTCTCGCTCTCGGTCGGCTCGATCATGAGCGCGTGCATCACGCACAGCGGGAAGAACGTCGTAGGCGGGTGAAACCCTCGATCCATCAAGCTTTTCGCGATGTCGCTCGTGTCGCAATCGGCGTTCTTGCGCTGGTATTTGTCGGTGAGGACGACCTCGTGCATGCACGGCCGGTCGTGCGCGACATGGTACGCGCCGCTCAACTTGACGCGCAGGTAGTTCGCGTTGAGGACGGCCATCTCGCTGGCCTCCTTGAGGCCCTCGCGCCCGAGCTCGCGGATGTACGTATACGCGCGCACGTGCATGCCGAAGTTGCCGAAGAAGGCCTTGACCCGCCCGATCGAGAGCGGCCGATCGGTGTTCAGCACATACCCCTCGGGACCGTGCACGATGCGGGGGATCGGCAGGTACGGCGCGAGCCGATCATGCACGCACACCGGCCCCGACCCCGGACCGCCACCGCCATGCGGCGTCGAAAACGTCTTGTGGAGATTGAGGTGCATCGCGTCGATGCCCATGTCGCCCGGGCGCGCGCGGCCCATCAGCGCGTTCATGTTCGCGCCGTCGCAATAGACGTAGCCGCCCTTGTCGTGGACGATCTGCGCCACGGCCGCGACGTGCTCTTCGAAGAGGCCGAGCGTGTTCGGGTTCGTCATCATGATGGCCGCGACATCCGCATCCATGGCGGATGCGACGTCCTCGGGCCTGACGACGCCCAGCTCCGACGACTTGATGGGCACCGACTCGTACCCAAGCATCGAGCACGTCGCCGGGTTGGTCCCGTGCGCCGTGTCGGGCACGAGCACCTTCTTGCGCGGACGCCCTTCAGTCGTGAGCAGGTGCTTGCGGATGAACGCCATCCCCGCGAACTCACCCTGGGCCCCGGCCGCAGGCTGCAGCGTCACGTGAGAAAACCCTGTTATTTCGGATAGATATCTCTCGAGATCGAACATCACCGCGAGCGCACCCTGCATCCACGACACGGGCGCGAGCGGGTGGAGCTCGAGGAACCCCTCCATGCGCGCGACGTCCTCGTTGATCTTCGGGTTGTACTTCATCGTGCACGAGCCGAGCGGGAACATGCCCGTGTCGATCGAGTAGTTCTGCTGCGACAGGCGCAGGAAGTGCCGCACCGCCTCGGGCTCCGAGACCTCGGGCCACGCGGGCGCCGACTTCCGGAGGAGCGCCGCGGGGATCGCCACCTCGCCCGTCGCACTGGTCGCGCTCGCCGGGAGCGACGCCGCGCGACGCCCTGAACTCGAGCGCTCGAAGATGAGTGGCTCACGAAACTGGAGACCCTGCGTCGCGATGGTCGGCATCGTCAGTCGCTTTCTCGGGGAGGGTTGAAACCAGAACGCCCGCGGGGAAACCGCGGGCGTCAAGGTGCATCAGAACGCGATCGGCGTCACGTCACTTCGGTGCGGGCGTGCCACCCGGGGCCGGTGCGCCACCGGGGGCCGGAGCCGGAACGGGCGCGCCACCTGGAGCCGGAGCGGGCGCCCCACCCGGAGGGACGATCGGAGTGGGCGGGGTGAGCGGCGTCGGCTGCGTGCCGCCGTGATCATGACCGTCGTTCGGCATGTGATCGCTGGCCCCGGGCGCCTCGGGCGGCGGCTCGGCGATGAACTTCTCGACCTTCGCGGCCTTCTCGAGGTCCCCGAGGAGCTTGCGCCGCTCGGTGAAGAACTTCTTGTTCTGCAGGCTCTTGACGATCTGGTCCTTCACTTCCTCGAAGGGCTTCTTCCGGTCGTCGCGCTTCTCGATCAGCTTGATGATGTGATAGCCGAAGCGCGTCTTCACGGGCGCCGAGACCTCGCCGATCTTCATCTTGAAGGCGACGTCCTCGAACTCCTTGACCATGCGCCCCTCGGAGAAGAACCCGAGGTCCCCGCCCTTGGCGGCCGCCGGACCCTCGCTCATCTCGGTCGCGACCTTCTCGAAGGCCTCGCCCTTCTTGAGGCGGTCCTGCGCCTGCTTGACCTTCTCCATGACCTTGGCCTCGTCCTCCTTGGTCGCCCCTTCGTTGAGCTTGATGAGGATGTGGCTCGCGTGGATCCCGGCCTTGTCGGTGTAGAAGCGCTCGTTCTTGTCGTAGAAGTCCTTGGCTTCCTGGTCCGTGACGGCCATGTCGCCCTTCTTCTCGAGCAGCAGCTCGAGGGCGCGGCGCTCGCGGATCCGCTGCTCGATCGACTCCTTGGTCACGCGCCCGTGCTTGAGGTAGTTCTCGAACTGCTCGTCGCTCTGGAAGCGAGCCTTGTACTCGTCGAAGCCCTTCTTCATGTCCTCTTCGGGCACGACGATGGCGCCTTCCTTGACCGCCTGATTGATGAGCTCTTGCTCGATCAGGCGCTTCAGGATGTTCGCCTCGATGCGTGCGACGCGGTCGGGCGGGATCTGCGCCCCACGCGCCGTGACCTTGTCGACCTCGGCGTAGAACGCCTCGCTCGTGATGTCGACGCCGTTGACCTTGGCGACCGGACCGGTCACGCGCACGCGCTCGGCGGGGGCGCTCGCGCTCGCATCGTCCGCGGGCGGCGGGGTCGTGGCGGCCGACGCGTCGGCAGCGGGTGCGGCGTTGGTCGCAGGAACCGTCGCGGGGGCAGCCGTCGCCTGCGGGGTCGGGGCCTTACCGCCGCACGCAAGGAGCGCCATCGAGACCGAAAAAGGCAGGACGTAACGCTTCATGAGTCCTCTTGTTGTCGTCGCCGCGGCCGCATCAGCGGCCTTCATCAGGGGTAAATCGGGGCGGGACCATACTCCCGCAAAACCCGGCTAGCAACGCAAAACAAGACCCGCGAGTTCACACTAAAGAAGCCAATCCGGAACCGCCCCCGGAGCCGCTCCGCAGGCCAGCGCACCGGCCCCATGGAAGAACGTCTCGACCCACGCCTTGCGATGCCGCGCGATGAGCTGCTCGTAGGCCGTGCCGCGTGGCACCTTCGTCACGAGCACCAGCGCATCGGTCGCGTCCTGCTCGCTGATGCGCCCACGCAGCGACGCCTCGGCCAGCATCCCCGCCAAGAGCGGTCCCACCAAGAGCCGCATCGCCAACGTCGCCGTCCCGAGCACCAGCCCGCCCCGCCGCACCGGCTCATGCGCGTAGCAAGCCGCCAGCGCCATATCGCGCCAAAGCTCGAGCTCGTGCTCGAAGCGCAGCGGGTCGTCCGCGCGGCGCCCCGCCAGGAGCGCCTGGAACGCCCACGCGAAGCGGCGCGCCCGATCCGCCTCGGCCGCACGCCCCCGCGCGTCTTCAGCGTCCGCGATCTGATCGATACCGTCGGCGATCGCCTCCCGCAGCGCCCCGCACCGATCGAAGAAGCCCGCGACCTGGTCCTCGGGCTCGGCCGCGAGCACCCCCCAGGCCTCGCGCTCGGCGAAGACCTCGCTCTCGCGATAGCCATCCATGCGGCTCGCAACGGCCTCGCGCACCGGATCCACGACCGCGCCGACCAGCCCCGAAATCGTTTGCACACCAAACAAATTCGCGACCATGCTCTCGCGGATCGCGAGCCACTCGTCGGCCGTCGCATCGAGCCCGTCGCTCAGCGGCACCGGATTCGGCAGCGCCAAAACCGGCCCGCCTTCGGCGATGAGGCGCCGGATTCCCGCCTCGTCCTCGGCCACCGGCCGCCCATGCTGCTTGGCCGTCCACCACTTGCGGCACTCCATCGAGAACGACACGTCGATCCCCGTCCCGGTGCGCGTGAACGTGTACGGGAACTGCCGACAGATCGTCGGCTTCTGCGCCATCCCCGCGACCTTGTGGATGACGCACAGCTTGTCGGCCCCCAGAAACACACACCGCCCGTGACGCTGACCCATGAGCGTGATCGTCTGCTCGCCCGCCGCCGTCGGCAGCGCCACGGCCTGCATCCAGTCGTCGGGCCGCACGTCCGCCGGCAGATGCGGCGTCCAATCGATCGCCCGCACGCGCGCGATGTCGTCGGGTTTCAGCGGCCCTACGTCCGTCCCGTGGCAACACGCGCCGCACGCCACGCACCCGTGCCGCAGACCCTCGGGGTAGCGCAGCGTCACTGTCGCCGGATCGAACGCCGCAGCATCCGCCGTCGCCGTCACGAGCGTGTCGTCACCCGCAGCATCACCAGGTTCCTCCACGCCCGCCAGGTGCACGCGCAGCTGGTCGGCGGCCCGCGGCGTCTCGAGCAGACTCTGCCGCGCCAGCCAGCGCACACGCCGCTGCAGCTCGACCCGCGGCGCCCCGAGCGCCTCGGCGAGCTGGTCCTGGGTCATCGCCGCGTCGGACGCCAGCTCCTCGACGAGCGCGAGCGTGAGCGCGTCGATCGGCAGCCGGATCCGCCGCACCGGATCCTCGACCACGAAGCGCGGCCCACTCGGCGACTGGAGGCGCTTGACGCCGACATCCTCGCGGAGCGGCGGAACAGGCGGCGGACTGCGCATCCTTGGTACTCCTATCATCCCGTGACCTGCGATCGCGATCCGCGATCCGCGATCAGCTCTCGAGCACGAGGTCGTTCCGGTGCACGACCGGCTCGATCGGATCGGCCGGCGCCTTCCCGAGTCGCTCAGCGACGGCCTCGCTTCGAAGTCCTCGTATTTGCTCTACTTCATCCCGGTCGTACCCGGCGAGACCACGCGCCACGACCTGCCCATCCGGGCCCTTGATCGCCACGCCATCCCCGCGCGCGAAGTAACCGTCGCTGCCGGTGACGCCGATCGGAAGCAGGCTCGAGCGCCCTCCGCGCAGCGCGTTCACGGCGCCCTGGTCGATCAGGATCGACCCCGAGAGGCGCGACAGGAACCCGATCCAATGACGACGCCGATCGAGTTTCTTGCGCGGATGGAACAACGTCCCGACCACCTCGCCCGCGACGATCTGATGGATGATCCGCGGGTCCCGTCCATGCGCGATGACGAGCGGGATCCCGGCCTCGACCGCGATCGTGGCCGCCAGAATCTTCGACGCCATGCCGCCGGTGCCGACCGCGCTGCCCGCCGCACCCGCCATCATGTGGATGGACTCGTCGATGAGCGGCACCTCCATCACCGGCTCGGCCGCTGGGTTCTGGCGCGGATCCTCGGCAAAAAGGTGCGGAATATCCGAGAGGAGGATCACCAGATCGGCATCGATCACGGTCGCGAACGCCGCTGCCAGCCGGTCGTTGTCGCCAAAGCGCAGCTCCTCGGTGGCGACCGTGTCGTTTTCGTTCGCGATCGGCACGACCCCGAGCTCGAGCAACTCGCGTAAAGCATGGCGAACATTCAAGAAGTCGTCGCGGCGCGCGAGCCCCTGGTGGGTCAACAGGATCTGCGCGGCGACCCGCCCGTGACGCGCGAACGAGGCCTGATAACGCGCCATGAGATCGGCCTGCCCGATCGCCGCCAACGCCTGGATGCGCGCCAGCTCGCGCGGGCGCTCGGCAAACCCCAAGCGCTGCATGCCGCAGGCGACCGCACCGCTGGTGACGATGGCGACCTCGAGCGGCGGCTCGCCGTTCCCGCGGTGTAGCCCCGCCACGGCGTCGACCAACGCGTCGAGCGCGCCGGTGGCCGCGAGCGTCGAGCTGCCGACCTTGACGACGACGCGCCGGACGACCCCGAGCACCGACCGTCGATCGAACACCACCTCAGTCATTGTCGCGAACGATCGAGGCGCCGAGCGCGCGCAGCTTCTCGTCGATGCGCATGTAGCCGCGATCGATCTGACGGATATTGTAGATGGTCGACTTGCCCTTGGCCGCCAGCGCCGCGATGAGCAGCGCCATGCCGGCCCGCACGTCCGGGCTCTCGAGGCGCGCCCCGTAGAGCTGCGACGGCCCGACGACCACGATGCGATGCGGGTCGCACAGGATGATCGAGGCGCCCATCGCGATCAGCGAATCGGTAAAGAACATGCGCCCTTCGAACATTTTTTCGAAGAAGAGCACGGTCCCTTTGGCCTGCGTCGCGACCGTGATGGCGATCGACATGAGGTCGGTCGGAAACGCCGGCCAGGGCGCGTCGTCGACCCGCGGGATGGCCCCGTGCAGGTCCCGCCGCACCTCGAGCGGCTGGTCGGGCCGCACGCGGATCGTCGTGCCCTCGATCTCGGGAAACACCCCGAGCCGCTTCATCACATGCATGATCATCCGCAGCTCGTCGGGGCGCCCGCCCTCGATCGCGATGTCGGACTTGGTCACGGCGGCGAGCCCGATCCAGCTGCCGATCTCCAGATAGTCCGGCCCGATCGTATGCGTCGTCCCATGGAGGCGCTTGGTGCCCGTGATGCGCAAGGTGCCGGTGCCGATGCCCGAGATCTCGGCGCCCATCGACACGAGCATGCGGCAGAGGCCCTGCACGTGCGGCTCGGCCGCCGCGTTCATGAGCACCGTCTGCCCGTCGGCCAACGCGGCCGCCATGATGACGTTCTCGGTCGCGGTGACCGCGGCCTCGTCGAAGAAGATTTCAGTACCAACTAATTTCTTGGCCGCGAGGTGGTAGACCTCGGTCAGCTCGAAGCTCGCACCCAGCGCCTGCAGCCCGATGAAGTGCGTGTCG
>SXGT01721255.1_pt1 | contig 16589 bp, 13 predicted proteins | sample 3176221 | NCBI WGS metagenome assembly SXGT01 (sample SAMN11356862, study PRJNA531348) | freshwater metagenome | isolation source: freshwater sample F1-120 | place: China: Fuxian Lake, Yuxi | collected 2017-12-25 | reverse complement strand
GCCCCCTCATCATGGTGCTCCAGTTCGTCGGCTTCCTTGGGGCATGGCATCAGCCCGGAGAGCTTCCGCCGCTCGTCGCAGCCACCCTGGGAGCTTTGATCACGACGTGGACCACGTTCCTGCCGTGTTTCCTGTGGATCTTTCTTGGCGCGCCTTACATTGAGCAGCTACGGGGGAACGTGAAGCTAACGGCAGCTCTCTCCGCTGTGACAGCGGCTGTGGTGGGCGTTGTGCTCAACCTCGCTGTCTGGTTCGCATCGCCAGTCTTGTTTCCAGCCGCTCGCACAGTGACTTGGTTCGCTGTTGGCGTGAGCGTGCTGGCCCTCGCAGGGATGGTTCGGTGGCGGTGGGGCATCTTTCCTGTGGTGCTGGGCGCTGGGTGCCTGGGCCTCCTGCGCGCGGCAATTCTGGCCCTCAAGTAGGTTCCATGAGAGTCGGGGGCGTGGATTTTTGAAATGGCCGGTTCAGTGCGAACAATCTCAACTTGTCCCCACCTGCCCCGGAACCATCCTTGATTCCCTCCGGGTGTCGGGTTCCAATTCCTCCACATCGTGCGTCACCTCTTGACCAAGACTCCTGTGGATCGTGCCATTTTACCGAGGAAGCGCAAACGCTGGGAAAAGCAGATCTCTCGGCACCTTGGGTACGCACTTGGGCGCACGCTCCACGGGATCGTCTCTCGAACGCCTTACCGCCTGAGCGGCGTCATGAGCTGGTGTCTCGGCAGCGTGGCATTCATGTTCCTCTCTGGCGACAGACGGCAAGCTCGCGCGAGTCTCACCCGCGTCCTTGGGCACGAGCGCTCTCGACGGGAAATTGGATCCCTCGTTCGTGGCGTTTTCCGTCACCTGGCCGGAGTTTATGTCGAGTGGTGTATCTTGCGACGATGGCCGGACGCTCGCCTTCACGCTGCATTTCCGCATGTTGCAGAGTCCTTACGTTCGCTTCGAGATCAGGTCGCAGCCAGTGGGAGCGGTGTTGTGGGGCTGACGGCTCATCTGGGCAACTGGGAGCTGCTTTCTTTTTTCTGCAGCCGGTTCACGCCGGGGCTGCTCGTCTCGGTGGCGAACCGCATCTACTTCCCCCCTTATCACGATTTCATGCATCGCCTTCGTAAGGAGGCTGGGCTCGACATTTTCTACAACGACGAATCGGCCCGAAAGGCGATCCGCGCGATTCGCAATGGCCACTTACTCGGGCTCTTGCCGGACCACGAGGTTCGGACAAACTCGAGTGTATTTGTCGATTTCTTGGGGCTTCCAGCGCAGACGGCCACCTTTCCCGTCCAGCTGGCGCGGAAGCTTGGAGTCAAGATGACGTTGGTTTTCCTTGTCAGGGAAGGCGATACGTACCGCGTGATCCACCGTGATCTCTTCGATGTGCCGTGCACCAACGACGAGACCGGGGATCTGCTGAGTGGTACTGCGAAATGGAGCCAGATGCTCGAGGAGGAGATTCTGCCACGCCCCGCGCAGTGGAGCTGGACTCACAACCGGTGGCACAGTACTCCCGAGCGCCCGAGACGCCACCTCGACCGCGGCCGTCGAATGGAGTCAAAGACTTCTCCATGATCGAGGAGTCCGCGAGCCTGGAGAGATCTTCCGAATCGGAAGAGCCCAATCAGCCCAGATCAAGGCTAAAGCCCGTATGGAAGACGGGGCGAAAGCGAGGGCGTAGCCGTCTTCGGAAGACGGCCTCTCGGTACTTTGGCTATTGCTGCTTTCGAGTGGCACACGCTGTCGTCTCCCGGCTCCCCTGGTCGGCTGGCCGGGCGCTTTCCCGGATCCTTGGCGCCGGGGCTTATTGCATCCTGCGGCGAGAGCGTGAGATCGCGCTCCAAAGCCTTTCGAGAGTTTACGGTGCTGAGAAGTCCCCTGTTCAGATACGTCGAATGACAAGAGGGGTCTTTCTCCACGCGGCAAGTGTCATCGTCGACTGGGTTATTTTGAGGCGTTGGTCGCGAGCCAGGCTGGAGGCTCGATTTCCCGAGGTGGCCGCCTCGGTCCGTCAGGTCGCAAGCGACTGGCGGCAACATGAAGGCGCGGGGGTCGTCGCCTTGGGCGGGCACCTGGGCAACTGGGAGCTCCTGGCAATGTTTTTCAGCCATTTCGCTCCGGGTCTCATCGTGCCTGTTGCCAAGAGGCTCTATTTCGAGAAATACAACGCGTTCCTGCACAAGCTTCGTGGTGATTTGGGGCTGGAGATCATTTATTCCGATGAATCCGCTCGAAAAATGATCCGAGCCTTGAAGAGCGGAAAAGTCCTTTCGCTTCTCTGTGACCAGGACCTGCGGACGAACAGCGGGGTGTTCGTGAACTTTTTCGGATTGCCCGCATATACAGCGACATTTCCCGTTGATATCGCCAGAAAGACAGGAGCGCTCATTGCAACTTGCGTTCTCGTGAAGAGCGGAAGAGGCTTCCGAATCTCCCATCGGTTTCCTTACGAGATTCCGAGGACTGCGGACGAGGCTGCCGATGTTTTGGCCGCCACGCAGACCTGGACGAGCATTCTCGAGGAGGAGATTCGCAAGTGCCCCGAGCAGTGGTCCTGGATCCACCCGCGGTGGCGGTCCACACCTGAACAGCCGAGGCTTCACGTGGCCGCGAAGCAAAAAAAGCGTCAGGAGGACTGACCTTGGCTTGTCGAGTACTCCTTGCCGAGAACACCATTCGGGGACTGGGCGGATCTTATGAGAGTCTGTTCGTGACCGCATCCAGCCTTGATCGTCGTCGCTTTGAGCCCGTCGTCCTTTTTTTTCAACCCAACCACTTTGCGGAGAAACTTGCCGCGCAAGGTGTGCGCGTCCTGATCAGGAGATCGAGGCAGTTTTGGGAACGCGAGGGGTACATCGAAAAGGCTGCCGGGGTCCGCTCGAAGCTCCCAAGGCGCGGCCTCCTTGGGAGCCTGCGGAAGGGTATAGTATCTCTTGCGCGGACGATCTCCGGCGGGTTGCCCATGGCATGGAGCGTCTACCGAACCCTCAAGAATGAGCACATCGATATCCTTCACACGAACAACAATCTCCAGCGTGATTCCATGATGGTGCTGGCTGGCGCCCTGGCGGGGATTCCTGTTGTGGCCCACGAGCGGCAGCTGTCGCGGTGCTCGTGGCTTGCAGCCTGGCTCTCGGCGAGGGTGGACATTCTCGTGTGCATCTCGGATGCCGTGCTCGAGTTCTCGGGAACGAATGGGGCCCGCGTTCGCGACCGGCGTCGCGTGTACAACGCGATTGAAGCAGCGTCCGTCGAAGGCGTCAGGCCTTTACTGCCGCCGGGCCCCAAGCGTGTGGGCATCGTTGGCAGGATCATGCCGAAAAAGGGGCAGCGCTATTTCATCGAGGCTGCTGCGCTAATATGCCGTGAGATCCCCGAGGTCGAGTTCTTCGTGATTGGCCAGGCGACGGGGGAAGACAAGGCCTACGAGGCCGAGGCACGAGAGGTGGCGCAACGACTTGGACTCGAATCCAGGGTCCGCTGGACTGGCCATGTCAATGAGCCCATGGGGTTAATGAAGTCTCTGGACGTGATTGTGCATGCCGCAGTGGAGCCCGAGCCTTTTGGGCGCGTGATCATCGAGGCCCTGGCACTCGGCCGTCCCATGGTGGCGACTGCCCTGGGTGGGCCTTGCGAGATCATCGAGGATGGCTTGTCTGGCTTTCTGGTCCCTCCGGCGGACCCTTCAGCGATCGCCGAGAAAGTGATCTGTTTGCTGCGTGATACCGAGCGCATTCGAAGAATGGGCCAGGCGGCCTTGCGGCGGGCGAAGGACTTCGGGGTTGCGGCCTATATCCGCCAAATCGAGACGGTGTACGAGGACGTGTTGATCGCACGAGGGCGAGGCGGCTGTTTGTCTGGAGCGCCGACAACATGAGCCAACGAGCTCTCGACGCCGTGCTCTTTGATGTCGGGGGGACCTTGCTTCGTGTCCAACCCTCCGTAGGTGACGTCTATGCCCAGGTTGCTCTGGACCACGGCTTTTGCTTGAATCCTGTGGTCATCAATCAGAGTTTTCGAGCGGCATGGAAAAAAAGCCTGGAGCGAAGTCGAGCTCGAAATTATTGCACCTCGGATCTGATCCTTCGGCAGGAATGGCTTGAAATTGTTCGCGATACCTTTGGGGGCGCGATTCCTGATAGCGCAATTCAGCCCTTTTTTGCAGACCTCTATGAACGGTTTGTGTCGATCGGTCCCTGGCGGGTGGCCCCAGGCATCCGGGAGACTCTGGCCTATCTTCGGGGAGAAGGCGTTCGACTTGGCGTGCTGTCAAACTGGGACAGCCGTCTCGAACGTATGCTGCAGGAGCTGCAGCTTGGAGACGCTTTTGACTTTATTGTCGTCTCGCATGCCGTGGGATTTGAGAAGCCTCATCCGGAGATTTTTGACTGGGCCTTGCGACAGGCGATGACCTCAGCCGGTCGGACGCTGCACGTGGGAGACTGTTACCACTCCGATATCAGCCCTGCACGCCGGGCAGGCCTCCAAACGTTGTGGCTCGCACCGGAGTCGGAAAGGCGCAAGGAGGGGTATCAGGGCCTTGGCTTCGAGTCACTCCCGGAGAGGCCGCTGCCAATTTGGCGTCAAATCGTCTACGCCGAGCCGCCCTGCTGACGAGAGGGGAAAAAATCGGGCCGGCTAAGGTAGTTTGGGTCGAAAGGGTAGGGTTGGAGTTGGGTGAGATGGAAGCCGGCCCGAGGTGAAAAGTATGTACTTGCCCAGGAGCCACCGCAAGAGAATTTAAAGAAAAACTCTCTATATCACTGACTTCCGATCCGAGATAAGATCCCAGAATCCAAAAGTTTTGGCCAAGTGCAAGTCCTGGATTTGGCGCTGGGTTGAGGCAGGTTATTTTTGCTTAAGTCATTTCGAGCAAGCATCTTGGAGTTACTGAATTCCCGTGGCTGAGCCCTTCAGGATTGGCATGATTGGGTGCGGGACAGTCGGGAGCGGAGTGCTGGACTTGCTTCAACGTCGTGAGGAGGACCTCACACGGCTCTTGGGGCGTCCCATTCGTGTGGTTCGGATCGTGGTTCGAAACCCTTCGAAGCCGCGGCATCATCTGGCGAGCCTTATCTCCTCGGGAGTGGAAATCTCGGGAGAGCCTCGCCGTGTTACAAGGGATCCCGGCGTGGAACTGGTTGTGGAATTGGCGGGTGGTCGTGATGAGCCGAAAACCTGGATCCTCGATGCCATCGAGCACGGCCGCGATGTCGTTACCGCCAACAAGGCGACACTGGCGTTTCATGGTGCAGAGCTCTTTGCGCAGGCGAGGGCCAAGCGCCGATGCATCTATTACGAGGCAAGCGTGGCCGCGGCGATCCCGATCATCGAGATGCTCTCGAATGGTCTCGTGGCCAACCAGATGACGAGCCTCTCAGCGATACTGAACGGCACCTGCAACTACATACTCACGCGGATGGAGTTTGCAAATCTTGATTACTCGGCGGCCCTCGCCGAGGCGCAGGCCAAAGGTTTTGCAGAGGCTGACCCGACGCTCGACGTCTCCGGAGGTGACAGCGCTCACAAGCTGGCGCTTCTTGCCGGGATTGTCACTCGAAGCCACATTCCGGTGGAGAGCATTTATACCGAGGGGCTGGAGAGGATCACGCGCGAGGACATGGAGTTTGTGAGACAGTTCAACTACTCGATCAAGATGCTTGCGATCGCCAAGCGAAACGATCAGGGTTCCTGGGAATTGCGCGTTCACCCGACGCTGATCCCGCGCAGCGAGATCCTCGCCCAGGTCCGGGATGAATTCAACGCGGTCTACATGAAGGGAGACGCCGTGGGGCCCATGCTGATCTATGGCAAGGGTGCTGGTGGCCTACCCACGGCGTCGAGTGTTGTTGCTGATATTGTCCGCGCCGCAAAGGGCGAGCGTGGTACGCCCAACGCGCATATGGGAGTGACCCCCGCGCTCGTGCCCATCGAACGAATCGAGCTACGGAACTATATCCGCATGACGGTTCTCGACGTCCCGGGTGTGCTCGGACGCATTACGTCCTTCTTCGGAATGAGGCACATCAGCATCTCGAGCATTCACCAGCCAGAGGCCCGAGTGAACCAGCCAGTGCCGGTGGTCCTCTTGACCCACAAGACCTCCGAGCATGTTGTGGCGGAAGCACTGCGGGATCTTGAAACGGCTCGCCTCCTAACCCGAGCCCCGACGCGCATACGAATCGAGGAATGATGGATAGCCACTTTACCGCCGTGCGTGAAACACGCGTCAAACAACCGCTGATTGAGCGCTTTCGAGCGTACCTTCCAGTTTCGGACAAAACCCCCGTCATCACGCTCCAGGAAGGTGACACTCCACTGCTGAGAGCATCCAATCTTGAGCGTCACCTCGCAAGGGTCGCCGGTCGTTCGCTGGCTCTTGAGGTGCATCTGAAGTACGAAGGCACCAATCCGACCGGGTCCTTCAAGGACCGTGGGATGACGATGGCCATTTCGAAAGCCCTGGAGGAAGGGACCCGCGGGGTGATTTGCGCCTCGACGGGAAATACTTCGGCTTCTGCGGCCGCATACGCCGCCCGCGCAGGCGTTCCTTGCTTCGTCGTGATCCCCGACGGTAACATCGCGATGGGGAAGCTTGCGCAGGCGGTCATGGCAGGAGCGCGCGTCATCGCGGTGCGCGGTAATTTTGATCGAGCCCTTGAGCTGGTGCGCGAGGCGGCCGAGAAGCGCTCGATCACGCTCGTCAATAGCGTGAATCCATATCGAATCGACGGGCAGAAGTCGGCTTCCTGGGAGATTGTCGACTCCCTGGGGGACGCCCCTGACTTTCACTTCATTCCTGTCGGCAACGCGGGCAACATTACCGCGCACTGGCTTGGATACAGGGACTACCTTCAACGCGGAAAGTCCGGTAAATTGCCAAGAATGATGGGATTTCAGGCCGCCGGCGCCGCGCCGTTGGTTGACGGCGCACCGGTCGCGGCCCCAAAAACGCTGGCAACAGCGATCAAGATAGGCAATCCGGCGAGCTGGGACGGAGCGATTCGAGCTCGGGATGAGTCGAAGGGAAGGATCTGCAAAGTGACTGACGATGAGATCATTGAAGCCTACAAGCTGCTCGCGGGCCTCGAAGGTGTTTTTGCCGAGCCCGCTTCGGCCGCGTCGGTAGCCGGACTCTTGCAGCTGGTTTCAAGGGGTGAGATGCCAAGAGAAGGCGTCGTGGTGTGCACGCTGACAGGCCACGGGCTCAAGGATCCGGAACGGGCGATCCAATCCTCGTTGCCTCCCCGGGTCGTGGAGGCAACGCTCGAGGCGTTGTCGGGAGAGCTCCAGTCATGAACCCGCTCCCGTCTTGCATGAGAGTTCACGTCCCTGCCTCCACTGCGAACCTGGGTTCGGGCTTTGACGTGGTCGGCCTCGCCTTGCAGATGTACCTAGAGGTTGAGGCGATTCCGGGAGGAAGTCGACTCGTGATAGAGGCGGAAGGGCTAGGCGCTCACGATCTCCCGCTCGACCGAACCAATTTGATTTATCGCATGACGGCGGAGCACGCTGGCGACAGCATGCCCGAAGGCCTGATGCTGAGGATCAAGAATGGGATTCCGCTGACTCGAGGTTTCGGCTCGAGCGCTGCCGCCACGGTGGCGGGGATTGCTCTGGGTGAGTGGATCAAGAACGGCACCCCGCCTGAACGCTCACCCGTGCTGGATGCTTCCACCCGAGTGGAGGGCCACCCAGACAATGTCTCGGCGTGTGTGCTCGGCGGTCTCACCGTCAGTGCCACCATCGACGAGCAGGTTATTGCGGCGAGCCTTCGCGTACCTTCGGGAATACAGATTGTGGTGATTATTCCGGATCGGGAACTGTCGACCCGGAAAGCCCGGGAAGTCTTGCCCCTGACTATCCCTCGTGCCGAGGCGGTCTTCAACCTGCAGCGCCTGGGTCTTCTGCTCTCGGGTCTTTTCCTGAATCGCCGTGAGTACTTGATTCATGGTATAGGTGATCAGATTCACCAGCGCCGGCGCTTCCCGCTCTTCCCGCCCATGGGTGCGACGGTGCAAGCCCTGAATGAGCATCGATCCTGCCTGGGGGCCTTTGTCAGTGGCGCCGGACCGGCCGTCGCGGCCTTCACGGCAGGGGAAGGGATTCGCCTGGGTGAGATCGGGGTTGCCGAATTCAAGAAGTACGACGTCTCCGCCGAGTACAAGATTGTGGCGCCAGATTACCTCGGAATGACTTTCTCGGATGAAGACGGAAAAAATATTGGCTGCGTCAGGCACAAACCTGCTGACGCGTAGGTCTTTTGCGAAGCCCATCCTTGTTCAGAAGTACGGTGGGTCCTCCGTGGCCACGGCGGACCTGATCAAGAATGTGGCTCGACGTGTCGTCGCCAGGCACCGCGAGGGGAAGGCCGTGGTGGTCGTAGTCTCAGCGATGGGCAAGACCACGGATTCCCTGATCAAACTTTCGAAGGAGATCACGCAACACCCTCAGCGCCGCGAAATGGACATGCTGCTTCATGCGGGTGAGATTATATCCACTGCCCTGGTGGCCATGGCGATCGCGGAGCTGGGTATCCCGTCGGTGAGTTTTACAGGGCAGCAGGCCGGAATGCGGACGGACTCTTCACACACCGAGGCTCGCATCCTGGGCGTGGACGGAGTCAGGATCCTTGAGGAGCTTGGAAGCGGCAAGATCGTTGTGATTGCAGGATTTCAAGGGATTACAGCGGATCTTCAGATCACGACCCTGGGGCGTGGCGGGTCCGACACGAGCGCTGTGGCAATCGCCGTCGGGATCGGAGCCGACGAGTGTGAGATTCTGACCGACGTGGACGGGGTCTATACTGCCGACCCGCGCATTGTCGAGAAGCCGCTCAAGATGTCCTGGTGCTCCTATGACGAGATGCTCGAGCTGGCGATCCTCGGCGCCAAGGTGCTCCACTCCCGATCCGTCGAGATTGCGAGGCGGTTTGACGTGCCGGTGCTCGTCGCGACCAGCTACAGAGACGCTCCCGGCACTGTAATTTGCTCTCCGGAGAAGGCGAGGAAGGAGTTTCGTGTCATGGAAGAGGTTTCGGTGCGAGGCATCGCGCATCAGAAGAACGTTGCCAAGATTTCGCTGGTGGACGTGCCCGACCAGCCGGGCGTGGCAGCAAAGGTCTTTTCCACGATTGGAAAGCAAGACATCAATATTCACCTGATTGTCCAGGCCGAGCATCGCGGAGGTAAGAACGACATTTCTTTCCTGGTAGGAGGAGACAAGCTTCCGCTTGTGCGACAGATTCTTGGCGATCTGGTCCAGCTCGTAAGCGGGGCGCGTGCGGTGGTTGACGAGAATGTCGCCACCGTTTCGCTCGTTGGCGAAGGAGTGCAGCGAGAGCCTGGCATTGCGGCCCGTATGTTTACGACGCTCGCCAACGCGGGCATCAACATCGACCTCATCAGCACTTCGAATCTCATGCTCACCTGCGTCATTCCAGAAGACCGGGCTGAGGATGGCGTGCGAGCACTCCATCAGGAGTTTTTTGAGAAGAGCTCGACGGGAGATTGAAATCCGTAGTCTTCAGGGGGTTGGGTTCTTCTCGGGTCGATCCCATCGGTCGATTCGAGAGACGTTGAGGCTCACGGCACCCTGGTCATCCTCCACCTTACCTTCAAATAGAAAGGGTCCAAGCGTGCTCACCTGAGCCGAGTAAGCACGGTGCGCCGGAGGAAAGAGGATGGCCTCGATGAGGCCGTGCTCGTCCTCGATCGTCAGGAACTGCATGGTGTCACCTCTACGGGTGCGTACGCTTCGGGATGCAGCTACGAGTCCAGCGATGCAGACACGCTTTCCGGTGTTTTTCACCGCATCCTCAGTCGTGAGATAGCCTCTCCTGCGAGCCTCGTTGCGCAAGTGATGGAGGGGATGATCCGTGACAGCCAACTCGAGCACGTCGAGCTCGTTTTGAATTTGCTCCAGGCGTGAGAATGGGCGCAACGCCGGGTACACCATGCAGCTTGGGCCCAGGTCCAGCCAGCCGGAAGGATTCAGGTCAAAGGTTCGGTCCGGCGATCGGGAAGGCTTCGTCGAGATCTCAAGCTCCCAGAGGAGCTGTGGGTGGTTGAGCGGTTCTGTGGCGCAGCGAGGAGGTGGCAAATTATTGAACGCTCCAGCCAGCACGAGCGCTTCGACTTCCCGGCGAGGGAATTGTACGCGGCGCAGAAAGTCGCTGAAGCTCTGAAAGGGCCCATCCGACTGACGGGCAACCAGAATGGCTTCGAGTGAAGTGAGTTGAAGCCCCTTTACGCGACCGAGTCCAATGCGCACGGCCCTGGTGGAGAGAGTGTCGCTGGTCTGGATCTGTTCGACTGTGAATCGTTCCTCCGAGCGGTTGACGTCAGGGTGGAGGATCCGTACGCCCCTGCGCTTTATTTCCTCGGCGATCGTGCGGATCGAGTACATTCCGGCGTGGTTGTTGAGGAGGGCACAGCCGAACTCGACAGGGAAGTGAGCCTTCAGGTAGGCTGATTGGTACGCGAGTACTCCGTAACCCGAGGCGTGGGCCTTGCTGAAGCAGTAGGAGGCGAACTTCGTGAGGTCTCGCCAGACGGCCTGCGCGATGTCCGGCTCGACTCCGTTTTGAATGGATTGTCGCAGGAAGGCATTTCTCACATCGCGGATGTCGTCGGGGTGGCGATGCTTCTTGATCGCGGCTCGGAGCGCGTCGCCTTCTGCCAGGGAGCTGCCGGCGATTGCGTTGGCGATGCACATGACGTCCTCTTCGTAAATGATGACGCCGTGGGCTTCCTCCAGGATCCTGCGCAGCGAAGGATGCAAGTACGAAGGTTCCTCGTCGCCCCGGCAGCGCCGGATGTAGGACTTCTTGGCGCCTCCAGCAGCAGCCCCGGGACGGATAATTGCAACGGCGGCAATGCAATCTCGAATGTTGCGAACCTGAAGCTTCTTGAGGAGCGAGCGCATGGCTGGGCTCTCGAGTTGAAAACAGCCGAGTGTCTGCGCGGACTGCAAGACTTCGAGGGCACCGGGATCGGCGTCGGGAATGTCCGCGAGGCGCAGGTCGACTCCGTCCCGCCGTTTATGATCGAGCGTCTCTTGAAGCTCGGTCAGACATCGGTTTCCGAGAAGATCGATTTTCACGAGGCCGAAATCCTCGATCGAGTGCATGTCATACTGCGTGATCACAAAGCCCTTGGCCGCCCGCTCCAGCGGTACATAAGCGTCGATATCGCGGTCGGCGATAACAATACCGCCCGGGTGTATCGATAAGTGGTGGGGCCGGTTGAGGAGCCTTTCGGCCAGCGGGATGGCTGTGCGGAACGGCTCCTCGGCGAGCGGGATTTCCCTGGCAATGGGTGACGTGCTGATAATTTCATGGAGAGGAGTTTTCGAGTCCACTTCCGGGTGTAAGTAAGGGATCTTGCGGGAAAGGCGGTTGACCTCGCTGATGGGAACACCAAAGGCCTTGATCGCTTCACGGAATGCCAGGTGAGGCTGGAAGGTGACGTGTGACGAGATCATGGCGACCCGGTTGTCGCCATACGTGCGATAGACATGCTGGATGACCTCATCCCGGCGAATCCAGCAAATATCGACGTCAATGTCGGGTAGATCGCTTCGACCTTCGTGCAGAAAACGCTCAAAGTAGAGCCGGTGCTCGATGGGATCTACGTTCGTGATGCCCAGCGCATGGGCGATGATCGAGCTGGCCCCCGATCCCCGACCCACGACCTCAATCTCTCGTTCCCGTGCGAATCGAACGATTCCGCCCACAACGATGAAATATTCGCAAAAGCCGAGTTTTTCGATCACGTGGAGCTCTTGCGAGAGTCGCTCAAGGTGAGTCGACGAGATTACCTTGTGGCGATCCTCCAGACCTCGAAAGGCGAGCTTTGCGAGGTGAGAGTAGGCCGTCTCGCCTGCTGGTAGCGGGACGCAAGGAAATATCGGTTTCGAGCGTTTGAGATCCAGCCGACAAGCTTCGGCGATTTGCCCTGTCTCTGCGACCGCCTCGGGCACATCGCCAAAGAGTCGTTCGCACTCCCGCGGGCCCGGGAAATGACGGCCCTCTCGTGCCACGAGACCTTGCTCCTCGACCTGAGACACGAGCAGATTTTGTCCAATCGCAGTGGAAAGGACGTGCAAGGTGCGGTCACCGGGGTCGAGGAAGTCGATGTTGGGGTCGGCGATCATGGGCACTGCGAGGCGCCTGGAGGCTGCAAAGAGCGCATCCTCGTGAGTCACGCGGCGGCTCGAGGCTGATGGCCGCTGGAGGCGAAAGCGTGCGTACGCTCGATCGAGGATGTGGCAGTCGATGAGCTCTTCCAGCGTCACTGGATCGTCCGCGAGTACGAAGAGACCACCCGTGCGGCCGCCCAGCAGGCCGGAGAGGCTTGCACGCTCTGAAGGTTGCAGCGGTGAGTGTTGCGGAGCCATGTTGAGTTTTCGGCAGGTGATGATGCGACAGAGGTTCTCGTAGCCTTCCCAGTCTCGAGCGAGCAGGACGAGGCCATCGATCTCCACCCCTGTGATGGCGTGCAGGTTTCGCTCCCGGGCAAGTCTGTGGAACAGGACTTGCCCGTAGAGGTTCTCCCGATCCGTGAGAGCGAGGGCTGGGAGGCCCACCATGGCTGCTCGTTCGATCAGCCTCTCTACCGAGGCCGTCCCGTGCCCCAGGGAGTAGTGGCTCTTTACATGTAGCGGGATCAGCATGGCGATGGTGACAAGGTTTGCGTTCAGTGATAAGACCTTTTGCAGCCTGCGAAAGGTTGCGGCTGCTCGCGCCAGAGGCGCCCGGCGCCCATCAGGCGCCGAGGAGGGGGTTCGCCTTCCGGACCAGCAGAAACATACTGCAGACTTGGGGTGGTCCTCCTCTGCCCATTCGGAATGTCTCACGTGTGCGCGCGCGAGGTGGAACACCTCACTGGGTCAAGCTGGACGTTCGCAAAATGAAGCCGTGGTCGTCTTGCTCCAGCTTTCCCAGGAGGTTAAGCGACTGGCCACACACCACAGAGGCGTGCCCATAGCGTTTCCGGATCGCATCGAGGCTTTCGATGAGCCTTCGTTTTCGTCGCCGTGTCACCAGCGCGTCTTCGGGGTTTGGCTGGAGGCTGGTGCCAGTGTCGTCGAAGAGCGAGAGCTGCTCGAGTCCGTCCTCCGTGACGAGCCCGGCCAAGAGCACTCCCACTCGGTGGAGGGCCACTCGGCGAGTGAAGAGCATCCGCAAGATGGCGGCAGCGGCCACGAAGAGATCGGGGTCCAAACTTGTGGGCTCAGAAAGCTTGCGGATGGATCGCTCCTCCTCTCCGTCCTGGTAGCAGATTTTGACTCCGAGTTGACGCGCCTTCAGCCTGAGCTGACGCGCCGTGTTGGCGGCGCGTTCGGTCAGATAGTAGAGTGTGCCCTCGATAGTTTCGCGATCAGTCGTGGCCTTGTGGAAGCTCGTCTCGCGCTGAATCGAGCGGGGGACTTCTCGCGCCGAAACGGGCTGTGTGTCGAGGCCACGGCAGCGATCGAAAAGTATGAGCCCTGGAACGCCCAGCATGGCTCGCAGCGATTCCCGCGAGAGGAGACGCATCTCCTCGATTGTATGGATGTTGAGTCTCTGGAAGAGCCGCTCCGTTCTGGGGCCCACGCCCGGGAGGCGGCTGACAGGAAGACCGCGGATGAAATTGTCCTCCTCTTCGGCACAGATGCGACGGAGCCCATTTGGCTTGGCGCTTTTCGAGGCCATCTTGGCCAACATGCGGTTGCGCCCGATGCCGGCGGTCACGGTGAGGCCGGTCTCTTCCTCGACTCTTCTCCGGATCTCGGCTGCGACCACCTCAGGATTGGGGTAGAGCCGTTCCGTGCCATTCCAGTCGCAGTAGGCCTCGTCGAGGTAGATTTCAAGAGCGGGAGAGTACTCGGCGCAGATCACGAAAATTCGTTCACTGAAGCAGCGGTAAATGGCCGCGTGACCCTGGAGGATTCGTACTTCCGGGCAAAGCTGGCGAGCTCGCTGAAGCGGCATACCGGCTTGAAGGCCGAAGCTGCGGGCCTCATAGCTGGCTGAAGCAATGACTCCGGACCCCACGGCCACAGGCTTGCCTCGCAGGCGTGGATTGCGAAGCTGCTCCACGGAGGCGAAAAATGCGTCCATATCAACGTGAAGGATGCAGGGAAGCATAAAAACCTCAAGAAACCACCTCGGAGGTAGGTGGATGAGAGAACCTCCGAGGCGGTTTGCGACTTTGAAGAAGCCGCATGGAAAGGAAAGAGAGAGCTGGAAGGACCCAAAAATCGTCGTCAGGAGTGTGACAGGCAGCCGTGCAGCACCAAGCACCCGTTTGTGTTCTACCGCGAGCCTGGAGCCGATCCCCAAAGTTCATCCTGGCCACGGCCGACGGATTCCTTTGTGAACCACGTTCTAAAGGCTCGAACCCTACCCTGGTGGCTGCAACAGCTGCCTCTCACACTTCCAACGATGGTCAACCATCTGTGAGAACGTATTCAAGTCTCCACACGGGGTTGCCCTCCTCGTAACTCACTTGAAAGATCTCTCCGGTCTCCATGGTGAGGGAGAAGCCATGGCGGTGGGGGCGGAGAGATCGATCGACCCAACTGGAATTGACTCGCACAACGCGTATTTGTCGTGAAGTCTCTTGCGAGTTTCCTTGCGATATCTTTACTTTTTGCGATGCTTGCCTTCCCCACTCGATGGCCATGGGCCGGATCTTTCCCTCTTCGAAGAGGACATAGACCCTGCGCAAGGGCTCGTTGATTGCGACTTCGTTCATGGGGAGATGTTGACACGGGGTGGGCCAAAGGGCGTTGGCAAGACTTTTCTAAGGGCAAAACAAGTTTGAAAATAACTCGTGAGAGGAACGCCCTGGGTTGGCACACAAGGCGTGGTATGCGATGGCCGGCTATAGACGTGTCGTCAACTCGCAGGAGTTGATACCACTATAGAAATCGCAGGTTTCCTCTCACGAGTCCGACGTATTTCCCAATCACCAGGACGTCTTTGGCGTCCTCCTCGGAGATTTCAATGGGCGTAAATTTTTCGTTGGCTGGGATCAAGCTTACGGCTTTTGTCGTGCCATCTTTCCCGGTGAATCGCGTCCTCCAACGCTTGAGGGTACCTTCTCCATTGATGATCACCGCGGCAATCTCGCCCTCTTCGACCGAGCTTTGCCTACGGATAATCACGTAGTCGCCGTCCAAAATACCCGCGTTGACCATGCTGTCCCCTTCGACCTGCAGAGCAAACACCTCGCCGCTCTCCACAAACATGCTCGGGTCGATGGAGATCTCCTGGGCGCTTCCTTGCGGCGCTGTTGCGGCGGGCGAGCTCCCTCTTGAGCCTTGATAGAGGCCGTCTTCGCTCACGCCGTCCGGGATCCATCCAAAGCCATCCGAGTAGCTCTCAAAGGGCTTGCCGGCGGCAATGGCCCCGATGATGGGAATACGTCCGGGTATGGAGACGGAAGCGGTTTGCTGATCTTGCTGGGGGAACGGCAAGACCTGGTGGCGTAGTACTTCTCCGGAGGCGTTCACTCCACGAAAGGCTCCGGCCTTCGTGGCTTTTGTGAAAGTGTGGGAGTCGGACTGAAGCAACCGGATCCCACGACTCTTGCCGTTGATTGAGATCAGGCCGCGCCGCTCGAGCGCGCGAAGGTGCTTGAACACCGTCGCTGGCGAGCGTAGCCCCACCAGGGCCCCTACTTCCCGCACTGTTGGCAGATCCCCCTTTTGGAGGAAGAAGGCGATCGCGTCCAAAATGGCGCGCTGTTGTTTGGTAAGTGGCATGGGAGGTTGCGAATTGTGCTGTGAGTCGAACTGTGAGGAGTCGAACTGTGAGTTAGGAGAGTTATGGGGAGGCATGGGTTCTGGTGGCTTTCTCGACGCGTTCTTTCGCTCGTTTTTAGCTCGATCGTTCCCGCCTGAGGGTCACTAGCAAACACATGTTCGCTGTGGACGATGCGTAATATAGAGAACAGGCGTTCGCCCATCCAGAAGAAAATCCAAAAAATTTATATTCTCTGCATGTGCTCCTCGCGGGGGAGGAAGAGCTCCTCCGTACCCGCCGCCAGAGGCGCCCCTCTGTCACGTGGTTCGTGCTCGCTCCGGGTCTGCCGCTGTCGCACCCTTCGCGTGCGTCTTCGGGGCAGAGATCTCGGGAGCCGCCAGTTACGGCTGGCGCGGGTCCCTCCGAGCCGTTTGCGGCTGCACCAGCTCGCCGCAAACCCCCCGGCGGCGCGCTTCACGGTTCACGCCGACTTCCGGGCGGCAAGGCTGCCATCTGGGTCGCCCTGACCCCCTTCCTTGCTGCGCTTGTACTTGGGTCTGGCGCTGCCTGAGCGGACTTGTTCAACAGGCTGTCAGGTGTTCGATAAGCGTCGGGCGCCTCGGCGCCGATGGCGGGGGAGCTCTGGTCAGGATGTCCCAATCATGGCCGCTCGGAGTATAAGTGCTTACCAGTTAATTTAGATGCAGCCGCTGTGTTCAGTTTCGGGGGTGATTCAGGCCGAACTGGGGACTGTCCCGGCTTCAGCGAATCAGCGTCAGGAGGACGTAGGCCGTGCCATATGGCTTGTGGAAGCTATAGAGGGGGTAATCCCACCAGGAGCCGTCCTTTTCCTGGCGTTC
>SXGT01327634.1_pt1 | contig 16589 bp, 16 predicted proteins | sample 3176221 | NCBI WGS metagenome assembly SXGT01 (sample SAMN11356862, study PRJNA531348) | freshwater metagenome | isolation source: freshwater sample F1-120 | place: China: Fuxian Lake, Yuxi | collected 2017-12-25 | reverse complement strand
TAGGCCAGTAATTGCTCCGGCGTTTCGCCGGCTAATAATCCCTTGATCATGGCTTTAGCCGATTTGCCGGACAAATCGCTGACTACCACAGACAAACGAATGCCGGCATCAGTTAACAGTTTGTGCAGCCGGTTTCGCTCGCCAGAGGCGATACCGGTCAGCTTTTGTAGTTGCCGAGCCAGCAAACGGTACTCGCGAAAATGCCGGGGGGGGGGGGACAAAGCCGCCACGCAGCAAGCCGCTGCGAGCCAGAATCGCCAGCCATTGCGCGTCGTTGATATCGGTTTTGCGCCCCGGCACTTGCTTGACGTGGCGGGCGTTGACCACGGCCAACTTCAAGCCATGCCACCCCAGAGCCGCATAAGGGCTCTTCCAATAAATGCCGGTGCTCTCCACTTGTGCCCTGTGGGTATCACGACCAGCTCCGGTTGAAACGACGCCACCCAGGCCGCCATCTCGCGCCGGTCCCGTTTAAAACCACCGAACTCGCGGATGTGGGTCACGACCTCGCCCTAGTCGTTTTCGGACAACACACAGACGGTGAGCTTCGCTTGTTGAACATCCAAGGCCGCCACGCAACGATAAACTGTCGATAATTCCATCAGAACCTCCCAAGGTATACACTTGATATCAGGGAGGCGGCGGATGTCAGACTGAAATCACCTGCAAACCGAAACGGCTTGCGGTCTTATTACTCTGCAATCTATGACGATTTATGCCGGGGTACGAGTCAGTCTTACGGGTCACGTTAGGTGTCAGGATCCAGTCTCTAAAATTTGATCGACCTCTTTCCGTCGCCTCCCGCACAGCATCTTTCATTTGCCGGGGCGATGCAGCTGTTTCATGATCGTTAGATTAAATTTAGCATCTAGTGACTATGGTTGTCAGATCTCAGATAGATTGAGCGTTTCGACTGTACCGTGAGTTTATGAATGGCAAGCGAGCTTCGCTGGGTAACTTCGTGGTTTAATTGTAAGTGCGAGCAAGGCTATACTATGACTAGGAGAATTAATTGAAAAATGGTAAACCTATCAAATTTAGTACAATATCAAAGGACCCGTTAATCTTCGTAGCTTTTGGATTTGGGAGTGGTTTAAGCCCTGTGGCACCTGGAACAATTGGAACCATTGTGGCATTCCCGCTTTACTGGATTTTATCTGGAACAATGCCAAAAGAAGCGTTTCTAGGCCTGGTTTTTGCTTTTTATGTCCTAGGCATTTACTTTTGCGACAAAGCGGGGGAATTCTCCGGGGAAGCTGATCATTCAGGCATTGTTTGGGATGAAATCGTGGCGATGCTGCTAATACTCATATTTGTGCCTCAGTCATATTGGTCATTTATTGTAGCTTTTGTAGTTTTCAGGCTTTTTGACATATTCAAACCATGGCCAATTTATATTTTCGATAGAAGGTTTAAGAATGGCTGCGGAGTCATGTTTGACGACTTATTAGCGGCAATTTACACTTTGGCTTGTTTTTTCGTTTTTCAATCTGCATTTAATTAATAATAGGATATAAAAAATGCGTCATTTTCAACTCTCAATGTATTTTACATTGGCATGTTTAGCCATAGCTTTTTTCTTTGGAGGTGTGCAATCTGCAATTTTAGCTTTCATATTAGGGGTCTTAGAGGTTAGTCTTTCATTCGACAATGCCGTAGTTAATGCTGCTGTATTGAAGCGCATGTCTGCGTTGTGGCAACACCGTTTCTTAACCTGGGGAATAGTTGTAGCCGTATTTGGTATGAGACTATTGTTTCCAGTCTTAATCGTAGCCTTTGCAACAGACCTTAGCATCTTTAATGTTGCTGAAATTGCCATTAATGAACCCGACAAATATTCGCAACATTTGCATGATGCACATCCTTTTATTGCTTCATTCGGTGGGATATTCTTGTTATTAGTAGCCTTTTCATTTCTTTTTGATGATGCTCGCGATATATATTGGCTAGGTAAAGTTGAGAGGAAAATTCAAGATATTGGGAAAATTGATGCGATATCCACTACCTTATCAATGTTATTCTTATTAATTACATACAAGTTTGTTAATGATACTCACCAAAATGAGGTGCTTTTTGGTGGTGTTTTGGGTATTTTTCTTTATGGGTTAGTCAGCAGCCTAGATAGATTCTTTGAATCAGAAACCGATGATGACAACATTTCATCTGATCTAGCTAAAAAGACTGGCGCAATGTCATTCATTTATCTTGAGTTATTGGATGCATCTTTTTCGTTTGACGGAGTTATTGGTGCGTTTGCGATTACCCGTGATATTGTCATTATTATGCTTGGTTTAGGCATAGGGGCAATGTTTGTGAGATCTCTGACTGTTTATCTTGTAAATCAAGGCACGCTGGATGAATATGTGTTTTTAGAGCATGGGGCACATTATGCAATCGGGATTTTAGCTCTAATAATGCTTATTACAACTCACACACCGATTCCAGAAATATTCACTGGTTTAATTGGAGCTGTGTTAATACTTTTATCAATATACTCATCTATAAGTTATAAAAGGCAAGAATCTCTTGATGCCACAAAGTAAATATTTTGTAACTTAATATCTGTAAATTCATTATGCAATTCAAAAATTAAAATTAAAGTTAATTTTTCATAAAATCTTGTTTCGTGAAATTTTTTAAAAAATTAGAATGGAATTTTTGTGCAGTTATTTAAGATAGTTCTGCGGATTAAGTGTGATCACCAAGTCAACATGGACTCCAAAATTTATCTTAAAACCAGTAAAAGATAGCCCTCATAATGAACTGCCTCCGATAATTCTACATTTTTTATTTTAATTTAATGGGTTTTATACCCTCTGACAATAAGGAGAAAAATTATGCCTGTATCACTTTCAAAAGGCGGAAATGTTAATCTCAGCAAGGAGGCGCCAGGTCTCGAAAAAATCGTAGTGGGCTTGGGTTGGGACTCACGAGTTACTGATGGATCTGCTTTTGATTTAGACGCTAGTTGCTTTTTGCTGAACAGCGATGGCAAGGTGCGTGGAGATAATGATTTCTGTTTTTACAACAATAAAACCGTCGGAAATGGATCTGTTATTCACCAAGGGGATAACTTAACTGGTGACGCAGAAGGGGATGATGAGAGCATCAATGTCGAGTTAAGTAAAGTGCCGGCTGAAATTGAAAAAGTTGTTTTTGCGGTGACGATTCATGAAGCTGATCAACGGCATCAGAATTTCGGACAGGTTTCCAAAGCTTATATTCGTATCGTTAATGAAGGAAACAGTATTGAAATTGCACGTTACGATCTTAGCGAAGATGCCTCTATTGAAACGGCAATGATATTTGCAGAACTCTATCGCAACGGCGCCGACTGGAAATTTAAAGCTGTGGGACAAGGATTTGCGGGTGGACTTGGTCCTTTAGCCTCTTCATTTGGTGTCAGTGTTTGACGGATAACAGGTTAGTGAAAAACTCTTTTTCGTAACCAATCTAACCTATAATTATTATCATAAGGCTGGCTTTTTCACTAAATAAAGCCTTCTTCCAGCTTAATTAGTGGCTAGGATATGGTTTTTACCAACCTGTTAAGTCTAACGATGCAGAATAAGTGTATTTTTCTTTATTTGCCGAGCTTCATGCCTGCATCTGAATTAGGTTTGTAATAGTATTAATTTCTTCGTTAATTTTCTGGAAACTTTTATTTAAAACATAAATTTAAAGTTAAAAAATTACCTATTTTTTAATTAAAATTAATAACAGAAAATTCTTTCATTTTAAGGAAATCGCTATGGGTATCTCACTGGAAAAGGGTCAAAAAATTTCACTAGAGAAAAGCGCGGGTACAGTGCTTACAAAAGTCATGATGGGACTGGGTTGGGATACTGCTAAAAAAGGCGGCTTACTTGGTGGATTGCTCAGCGGCGGAGGCGCGATTGACTTGGATGCATCGTGCGTAATGTTCGGTGGCGACAATAAGGTGGTGGATACTGTTTGGTTTCGCCAGTTAAAAAGCAGGGACGGTAGCATTGTGCATACGGGCGACAATCGTACAGGCGATGGTGATGGCGACGATGAACAAATTATCGTGAATTTGGCGAATATACCGGGCAACGTGAAGTCCTTGGTATTTACAGTGAATTCATATACAGGGCAAACATTCGATGCGGTTGCAAACGCTTATTGCAGGTTGGTGAATGCGGAAAACCAAAAAGAAATTGCTCGCTATAGTTTGAGTGGTCAAGGGTCTCATACCGCACAAATCATGGCGAAATTATATCGACATAATGGAGAATGGAAGATGCATGCAATTGGGGATCCTGCACAAGGAAGAACAATTGAACAGCTGACATCTGCAATCTTATCTTATTTATAATCAAATTTTGCCCATGCGGATTTGGTTTAATCAAACGTTCTCATCAATTCATTCAGTGTTGGATAGTATCCGGCAGGAAGATACTACTCACAAGATCACATTATTGTTTTCTCATATTAATCCTCATGCGCTTGGCAGGTTGTTTGCTGATGAGGTATTTGTCGAGCCGGTGAACCTAGATGACGAGACCTATCTGGAATGGGCGCTGGCATTTTGCCAGGACAACCATGTGAACTGGTTCTGGCCCGGAAAAGCGGCTGTTATGATTGCAAAAAACAGGTGGCGTTTTTCAGCGGTGGGTACGGATTTGATTACAGTAGCCGAGCCTGAAACTTTGAAATTGCTCAACGATAAATCGGCTTTTTATGCTGCGCTGACTCCAGAAATTGCTATTGCTCCCGACAATATGACCGTCGGCACCCTTGCCGAATTCGATCGGGCCTATGCTGTGCTGCGTAGCAAACACTCCCGCCTATGCGTCAAGCCGGCCGTCTCAATATTTGGCTTGGGTTTCAGGTTGATCGATGAAGAGCGTGGCAGCATCACGCATCTTCTAGGTGGGGTGGAGTATCAAATCCCATTATCCGAATTACGTTTGGGCATGCGCGAAATGGCGCGATTCGAATCCTTATTGGTAATGGAATATCTACCTGGCCCCGAATGGAGCGTGGACTGCGTGGCTAAACACGGCGATCTCTGGTTTGCGGTGCAACGAAAAAAAAACCAACAAGCCGGTTATGGTCAGACTATCGACAACCACCCAGCCGTCACGGAAATGGTCGAGCGGCTGACCGCCCGTTTCCACTTGAACGGTTTGTTTAACATACAGTTCAAACAAGGCCCTGAGGGGCCGCGTATATTGGAAATCAACGCTCGACCCTCCGGCGGCGTCGGCATGGCCTGCCAATCTGGTATTAATCTGGCTGGCATGGTCATCCAAACCCTATCGCAATCGAAGCCATTGCCCAATAACCCTGAGCGTCCGGTCTACGGTCGGCTGATTGCAGAAATCAATACCCCTGTGACATTGAGTGCGGCATGAGCAAATTTAAAAACTTGTCCGTATCCCTGCAAACGGGCGATTTACAGATCACCATCAAAAAAGGCCGAATACCTCTGCGGCGCCTGCTGGGATTCGCGTCTCGCCTGAATAGCAAGCGTGGCTTTTTGTTCGTCAGCAAAATCCTCGGTAAGCATTATCCTGTCAGGCCTCGTCTGATGGCTTGGTCGTATCGGTCCTTAGCTCGGCGTATTCCGTGGGCTCAAGCACCAACACAGTCATCCCTTTGGATAGGTATGGCAGAGACCGCAACCGGACTCGGATATGGGGTATATGATTCCGCTCATGCATTGGGTCTACGGCAATCCTTGTTTATGCAAACCACGCGTTATCGGCTGTCCGGCTGCCAACGTCTGGAATTTGTAGAATCACACAGTCATGCCACCGACTTCTGTCTGTATTGGCCGGAAGATGCAGGACAACGCGCGCTGTTTTTGACCGCGCAGCATTTGGTGTTGATCGATGACGAAATCAGTACCGGCTCGACATTTCTGAGGCTGATTCATGAGTACCTCAAGATCAATCCACATCTGAAAACGGTAGTGGTTGCGAGTTTGGTCAATTTCGCGTCCGAGACAGACCGTCTCGAATTTGAACGCTCATCCGCGATCCCGGTTCACTGGATTTCTCTATTGGATGGGCGATGGCAATTCCGGCCCACAGCTCATGCAGGGGCTGCTCTCCGGGATGAATCCATACGGGTGGTTGGCGGCGATGTGTGTAAAAGGCATATCCTGTCCTGGCCCGGCCGCTTGGGTATCTCGCAACCCCTGGCGATCGATCCGTCCTATGTTACCACTTTGACGGCGTTTTTACCGTCCACGTCCGCCGATTGCAGACCGCTACTAATACTCGGTACCGGGGAATGCAACCCGCCGGCTTATTTGCTGGGCCGGTTACTCGAATGCTCGGGATTGCCAGTGATCATTCAGGCCACCACCCGCTCGCCTATTCACGTGGGCACCGATATCGATTCCAGAATACGCTTTACCGATAACTATCAGGATGGGATTGATAATTTTCTATACAACATCGATCCCAGTCGTTATCGTTTGATCGTTTTTTGCCATGAAACCCCGTTGATCGATGACGTTGACGCCAACGAACTGAGTTTTATCGGGCTCATCAAGAAATTAAACGGCGTAAGCGCCAGATTTTCCGTACATGCGAATCATCATGCAGAGTTTAGTTTTCACAGACCTTGACGACACCTTGTTTCAAACCTTGAGAAAATGCGGATCTCAAGTCGGCGCCGATCTGGAACCCAGGGCTTACCTCAAGGACGGCTCCATTATTTCCTACTCCACGCCGAAACAAAACTGGTTGTGGCAGTGGGTAAGCCATCAAAGCCATATAATCCCAGTGACGGCCCGCAATTTCGACGCATTTGCCCGTGTCGATCTTCCCTTCCGGGCCGAGGCCATCCTTAACCACGGTGCGGTCATTCTGGATCGGAATCGGCAACTCAATCAGGTATGGCATGATTACATGACTGGCATCCTGCCGACCTATGCCGACGCACTTGCCGACCTATGGCATGTCATCCTGGCGTACGCAGGTCACGATCCCGCCCTCAAGCCCAGACTGATCCAGGATTTTGGCGTCACTTGGTACGGCGTCATCAAACACGCCGACGCGAACGAAGCGGCTCTCGATGTTCTTAGATGCACCGTCGTCATGCCTCACGAGGCCGTGGCGTGCGGGCAGCTTTACTGCCATTCCAATGGCAATAATCTCGCTATACTGCCTAAAATCATCGGTAAAGCGGACGCCGTGAATTTTCTGATCGAACACTACCGCAACCATTTCGACCAATTTGTTACCATAGGTCTCGGCGATAGTCACACCGATTTACCCTTCATGTCTTTGTGCGATTACGCGATTGTCCCTCAACACAGTCAGTTAGGAGCAATGTTCGAGTGAAACCCGAGCAGTATTTTTCAGGTAGTTACCCGCCGGGCGATGTCCGCTTTCTACTCACGCCGATACGGGTCGGCTCCACCCCTGTGTCGGTCAAGGAAGCCTTGATTCAAAGCGGTCGGAAACACTATTCTGAAATGTTGACCCACGAGCGCCCCCCCAGTCGGCAATACATAGAACTGTTTCAAGCCGCGCTAATAGACAATCAGGCCCTGATGGCCAAGCATGTACTGGTGTTGGCGCACAAAATCCTGGAACGGCGGCCTTCCGGAATTACCTTGATCTCTCTCGCAAGAGCCGGCACCCCGATAGGCGTTCTGCTGAAAAGGGTATTCACACAAACCTTAGGCGTGCCGGTGGAACATTATTCGATTTCCATCGTTCGAGATATCGGAATCGATGAAAACGCATTGCATCATATACTGCAACGCCACGGCCCTGAAACGTTGGTATTCGTTGATGGCTGGACAGGTAAAGGCGTCATTGCCGGGGAATTGGCGAGTAGTCTGAATGGGTTTGGCGAACGATACGGCATATTCATTCCGCCTGAACTTTATGTGCTGTCCGATTTGTCCGGCACAGCCTTCGTCTCATCTTCGCAAGAAGACTACTTGATTCCTTCCAGCATCCTGAATGCCACGGTTTCAGGATTAATTAGCCGTTCCGTTATCGACAAAACCCAATTGTCGGCAACGGATTTCCACGGCTGCCATTATTATCGGGACTATCTGGAATACGATTTATCCAATGTTTTCATTGACACCATTCTGACCCAAATCCACGCACTGCCTCCGCAGCCGAATTCCCCCGAGGGCGGGGATGCCGGGACGGAAAAATTAGAGTTGCGAGAAAAGTCACGGGCCTTCCTGGGATGGGTTGCCAAAATGTACGGCGTAAATAATATCAATCTGATAAAACCCGGCATCGGCGAAGCGACAAGGGTTCTGCTGAGACGTGAAGCCGATTTACTGTTGATACGGGACACGAGCGATCAAGCCTTGAAACATTTGCTTTATCTGGCGGCTCAAAAAAACATCCGGATCAAATTTCACCCCCAATTGCCTTATCGCGCCGCCGCTTTGATCAAGGAGATTGTATAAGCATGGCAACACCAAGCTCAAGAGAGTATTCCAACCAACAATCGGGATGGCAACTGGGCGCGCCGCTGTACGTGCCTGCGTTACACCCCGATTTGTTGAAAATAGCTAATGCCGAAAAAATCCCTTTTATCAAGTCCATGATCATTTGCACGGAAGATGCAATCGCGGAAAAAGATCTGGCGCAATCCCTATGCAACCTAAAACATTTTCTACCGCTCATTCAAAGCGTCGAGAGCCGGTACCGGTTCATTCGGGTTCGAAATCCGGAAATACTCAAGCACATTTTGGATTTGCCAAACATCGAAAACATCGACGGGTTCGTCTTGCCGAAATTCGATTTGAGCAACTTCGCTGCCTATCATGACATTTTGATCGACACCCGCTTTCGTATCATGCCGACCCTGGAAACGGTCGACGTGTTCAATCCCTGCGCCATGCGGGAACTTGCATTGACCTTGCTTGGAAGCGCTCTGAACAGCCACATTGCACTGTTACGCATAGGCGGCAACGACCTGCTAAACCTGATTGGTATGCGCCGACCACGCGGCCTTAGCCTTTATGAAACCCCGATTGCTCATGTGATTGCCCAACTGGTTACCCTATTCAAACCGCTGGGTTTTTCCCTTTCCGCTCCGGTCTATGAGTACCTTGACGACATCGAAACCCTGGACAGGGAGATCCGATCAGACATGGCGCATGGCCTAATCGGCAAAACCGCTATACATCCAGCACAAATATCCATGATTCAGAGGCATTATCGTGTTTCCCCAAGGGACTATGAACAAGCCCTGGATATTCTGAATGTCGACAGCCCGGCTGTTTTCAAGCGCCACCAGTCGATGTGTGAAGTTTCGACTCACATCAATTGGGCCAGACAAATCGTTGCCCGCTACGACTGTTATGGTTTCGTTGACTCTGATCGGTACGTCGGCCATTGTCAATTACTTTCATCAAACGCATAACGGTGCGTTTTAGGTATGATCGTGAGTAAAACTGATTGCTGGACAAAATTTTTCTTTTGTAACAATAAGTCGGAGCGAAAAAGTTGATCCGATTTTGTATTTTTTAATCAGCCTTCCAAGCTTGCTCAAAGCATAGATCTGGATTCCCTATAGCATATAATTTACTTTGCACTTGATGAAATAGACTCCGCTATTCAAAAAATAGTGCTAGCCTCCACTTTTTTTCAGAGTAATCTCAAGGATCAAGCATTTAGGTAAATCTGACAGGTCATTAATCTTTTAAAGGATTTTTGACTGACTTGAAAATAGCCGCATTCAATCTCCACATCAGCTCTTTTCCGGAAACTGCATTGATTTTCGCCGAATTCTAACGTAAAAAGGCTAGCTGAAAATTCAGGGCGTTAAAGCCTGGATTTGTAGGTGGACTAGTACCTTTAGCCTAACCCAGTAGAATCAATATTGGACAAGGGGAGTGTTATTAAGGTGAATTAGCTGATTTGAATCGTCTGCAAGTTCTTTTTTCATCGCTTGATTAAGATTAGCCTTGAAAAAAAAGACAATCGATTTCACTAAAATATGTCAGGGCATCAGGGAAACATTCATATCAATCTCAAATGGAATTCGAACCATGTGAAACCAAACGGTTTCTCGGGTGGATTCCGGCACTTGGTAATGTGTATGGCAATTTAGAGCGTCCACCTTTATCGACTTTATAATCATGTCAGGGATTGCTCCGATTGAAAAAACGATATTCAAGTCCGTAATACCAAATTGGTGTAATACCTCAATGGTCTCCAGGAGTTGGATTATTCATACGGGTGGTGCTTAATTTTTTACCAAGTAGCAAATATACCAATTTAAGCATCCATCCAAAAAACTCCAGTTGAATAATGTTTAATTATGACTTTTACAGGAAATATTTATGAGCTTTGAAAATTTTTTAAATAATCTCAAAACCAAGGCATCCGAACTCAAAACCGAAGCATTGAAATTTAAAAACAAGGATTTTCTAAACGCAACCATGGCAGGTTCTGCTTTGATCTCGATGGCCGACGGCGTCATCTCACACGAAGAAAAGCAAAAGATGATCAAATTTATTGAGAATCATGATGCTTTATCCATCTTTTCGACCACGGATGTAATCAATGCCTTCCAAACCTATATCAAGCAATTGCAATTTGACAAGGACATCGGCCAAGCTAAGGCTTTCGAAGCCTTAAAAAAAATGGAACACAATATTCCAGCCGCACGACTAATATTGCGCATGGTGATATCTATTGCGGCATCTGACGGTGATTTCGATGTTCACGAAAAGAAAATGGCATTACTAATTGCCAAGGAATTATCTATTGATCCTGCTGAATTTGATTTAACGTGATGCATTTTGTTCGGCGACAATTACTGAGTCCGGTTTGACGACAACTATATTCACCGGTTGACCGATACTGTGGACAACGTGTAATAATACGGATCATTACAATTTTATGGCGGGGAAATCATGGGCTGGGAAAAAGTCTTCTTCGAGGTGGATCTGACTGACGTCAAAACGCCTGACTTGGATCCCAACTGGCAAAAGACGCAGCACAACTATTCCCGGCAGCAGATCGACGGCTGGATTCGTCAACTCGGCGAGATACAACGCCTGTCCGTCGAGCGCGGGTACACCTACGATGACTTCCAGCGCATGCGAAACAGCCTGGCTCCCTTAGAACGGGAGCTAGGCCAGACCCACCACAAGTTCTACGACCACGGCCCTCTGATGACCGTCAACAAAGATTTTGTATCTTTGACCTGGAACGGTAAGGAGTACGAAATCGATATCAATGGGAATCACCGCGTCTATGCTGCCCAAGAGATGGGAATCCGGCGAATGCCGGCGGAAGTCTCCGTTCGGTCCGAACAAATGGAACAGCTAAAGCGTAAGGTCTTCGTCTCGAACTTGATGCATCCGAGTGACCTTGCGGATTTCTCGAGAAGCCAGGACCAGAACCCACAACTGCCTACGAGAAATACAACAATTTCTGCCACTAGAACACCATCAAGGACGGATCAGCCCCAGCCGTCGAAGGCTCAGCCCGAGCGCATAAGCAGATAGCTTGGCCGATGTTTCAAGAACTGGTCTTTATCGGTCAGATTATACTGGCCTTCATCAAGGGCCTCTTCCTGGGTCTAGTGTTCATAATTAACCGTCTCCGCATCCCGGGCAATATCAGATTTCCAAACCAATGCAGCGGAGGTGCGAGTATTCTCTGTCCAGGGGATTCGCCTAATAAAGCCATTGGAAACCAGGATACGATGGATTACCGTGGAACAGCAATTGAGGCTGAGTTACATGCCCTAAAACAAAGCGGCGTGCCCTTAGGCCGTTTCATGCATCCAAGAGGCAAATCGAGAGGCCCTCTGCAACTCCCTATTGACCTGCTGCAAAGAGGCTGCGCTGTGATCGGTCCCACCGGTGCCGGTAAAACAGAAGGTATCGTCTTGCCTTGGATCACGTCGCTGCTTCGTCAAGGTGTCAGCGTCGTAACTTGTGACGTGAAGGGGGATCTCTTCGACCGCCTTTTACCGGAAGCCAAGAAGAGTGGTGCAAGGGTCTGGTACTGGAACATTTCGGATCCTGCCCGTTCTATGTCCTGGAATTGGTTTGACACAATCCAGGACTACCGCGACATCGAAGCAGCCACACTCAGTATCCTGGGCAAGCCTAAGCCCAATGACAACCAACCCTTCTTTTTCGAGCGGGACTATCGCTGGCTCAGAGCTCTTATAAACATCACCAAGCAAGCGTACAAACATACCGCCCAACCCCGCTACCTCTATTCACTGGCCGGAGACCAGAGCGCACTTCGGACATTGTTAACGCAAAGTCCGTCCATCCAGCATCTGGCCACCGAGGTGGCAGACATGCTTCAGCTCTCTGTGGACGAACACTCCAAAGCGGTCAGCGGACTACTCAACGCCTTGCACTTGTTCAACACGCCACCGGTCCGGCATGTCACTCAACATAGTGACTTCAAGCTGAGTGAGATATCCGATGTCCCTACACTGCTCATCATTGGTGCCGCATTGGCCGATGGACGTGCATCTGAGGTTATGTCTGGCATGTTCATAAATCAGCTGAACAACCTAGTCTATCGGAGGCTGAATGGCGCTAAGAACATGTCATTGCCGCTCTACGTTATGATTGATGAGGCTGCTAGACTAAAAGAACGGATCAACTATGAAGAGATGCTGTCGGTGGTTCGTTCGGCCAAGGTGGGAGTCTGTTTGGCCTCACAGGACGTAAACCAGTTTGGTGACGCAAGGCAGCAAGCAGCTATCCTGTCTAATTGCCTGACCTTTATCGCGTTGCGAGGTAGTTCCGCAGACACTGCCAGGTACCTTTCATCAAGATTTGGGCATCGTAATGAGCAGCAGATATTGACAAATTCGAACCGTGGTCCGTTCGATTTGTTGAGTACTCATGGAAAGAGCCAGCACACGACATCGGTTCCTGTAATCGGTGAACGGGAGATTATGCATCCTCCTGGGTCTCCTTACACAGCTGTCGTGCATATTGCCCCCGTCACAAAGAAACCTTTCATGATTGATTTAACAATTTTTAGCTGATTCCTCTTTAGAGTGTGCCACAGGCACACAAACTGATGCTTTAAGGAAATAGCGATCAGATATTTATAGGCTTGGACAAGGCTCAGTCTTGCAAAACAGATAGGCTTGTAGTAATTTTACCCTACAATCAGGTAGGATAAGTTGTTTGAATTTCCTATCCATTTCCTAACCAAAACAATTAAAAATAATATGGGAATAAATTTAACCAAAGGAGGCAACGCCTCCATCGGATCGATACAAAAGTTTGTAGTAGGTATGGGTTGGGATACCAACGAAACAGATTCTGGTCAAGCTTATGACTTGGATGCTTCAGCATTCATTCTTAATGCAAGTGGTAAAGCGCTATCTGAGAACCACTTTATCTTCTACAACAACTTAAAAAGTCCTGACGGGTGCGTAGAGCATACAGGGGATAATTTAACCGGCGTGGGAGAGGGAGATGACGAAAGCATTAAGATTGATCTTTCTAAACTCCCTGCTGGTTGCGAGAAAATTACTTTTGTAGTGACAATACATGATGCTGAAGCAAGAAAACAAAATTTTGGACAAGTTAGAAATGCATTCGTGCGTATCTATGATCCCTTGACAAACGAGGAAATCTTAAAGTTTGATCTTGGAGAAGACTTTTCTATTGAAACCGCTGTAGAATTTGGTGAACTATACAAAAAAGATGAAGCTTGGAAATTCAAAGCAATAGGCTCGGGCTTTGCAGGTGGACTCCAGAAATTTGTGGACAAATATTTTTAAACTTTAACTATAGAAAAAATGGCTACAATCAACTTAGTAAAAGGTCAAAAAATAAACCTTAAAAAAAGCAACGGTGATGCGATTACAAAATTTTGCGCAGGAGCAAATTGGGGCGTTATGCCAAACGGTGATGCTGTAGATTTAGATCTCTATTTAGCATCATTCGACTCGAATAAGAACATTGTTGAAATTATTGGCTGGGGTGAGGAGTGGGAGTCTCAAAATGGTGCAATAAAGCATTCAGGTGATGACTTGGTCGGTGACGAGGGCGGTGACGATGGATTGGATAATGAAATTTTAACTGTTGATTTATCAAAACTTAAAAGCAGTGTTGAAAAAATTGCGGTATTTCTAACTAGTTTTAGAGGGCAAGATTTCGGTACGATTCCACACGCTGAAGTCAGAATTTATGAGGGCACCAACGAAAGAGTTACTAATGTTATTGCAAACTATGCAATTGGAAAAGAGCCGTCATTTTCAGGTCATGTGGTTATGATTCTGGGTCTTTTCTATAAATATAATGGAGAATGGAAATTTAATGCTATTGGCATTCCAACTAAGGATAAAACATATAAAGATGCAATCTCAACAATTAAATCCAAGTTCTTGTGATATTAATTTATTAAATAACCGCCCACTTGAAAAATAGATTAGAGGTATGATATTCCTCTAATGTGATTCATTTCTTCCTTGATACCTGCCGTGCTTATCGTAAAGCCTGCCCTTTTCAATTCGTCCTTGATAAGCACCTTGGGCGTCATAGAATCTGCCGTTTGCATCTTGCCTACCCAGATATTTGCCTTCTTGGCTATAGCGTTTGTTTTTGTCATCAATGCGACCAGCGTATTTTCCATTTTGATCATAGGTTCGGCCGTTTTCGTCAACTCGCCCGCTGTACTTACCTTGTTTGTCATAACGTTTCTTGTCTTCATCCATAAACCCTTGGTAACGTCCGTCGCGATCGTAAAATCGACCTGACTGTTGAATTCGCCATGGATTATCAAATACATCCTCCGCTTGTGCGTCAAAGATAACAAAATGCCATGCCATGGCGATAACCAAGCCTATGTGAAAATTCGAATATCTTAAGCGTTTGTTGGTTGTCATAAATTTAGTTTTACATCCAGCGTGATTCTGATTGATTGCATTTGACCGCAGAAAAGTTTTGGCATTTTCAGGGACCACTTAATTTTTCATAACTTCGAACTACGTTGATCGACCTGGGTTAAAGACTGCGGATATGGCTGCCGGAATTTTTTGTGTATCTTCGTACAGGTCCGACATCACGGAAAGTTCATCCCAGGATGGCGCTGATTTCTCTGGAATTAATTGTAAAAATTGCTCAAGGCATTGTGGCGGAATGCTGACGGTATATTGCCGAGTCATGATTTTAGGCGCTTTGCCCGCCTTGATCACCGGACGCTTAGTTGTTAGCAAGGCGTTTTCCATCTCACTATCATTAATGAACAAACCGTTGATCATTTCCACCACTTCCAGATCAATAAAACCACGTATGGTTTTTTTCACCAATAACAGCCATTGCGTGTTTTGCGTCGTGATCAGAAACAGGTAAAAATCACATTTATCATTCATGCCTGAACCAACAAAACAAGTTTGGTTCTTAGGAGCCAATAATGCTAGTTGCATAGACAAAGCTTCAGGCATTTTCGAGGTATCGGTAACATTTATCGACTGTTGGATGAGGTGAGATCGCAAGTCAGTGGTTATCTTTGGCAACTGAGACAACCAGGGTGTCACATCCCAACGGCGTAAGACCCCGCTGACCAACTTGTCGATTGTCCCAAAAGGTAGTTCGTAAAGGCACCATAATTCCCTCACACCCCACCATTGACAGGATGGGCAGTCGAACCGCCATGCGCCGAAATACACCGGAATGAGCGAGTCATGCTCTAAATCTTCAGCCGCAACGGCTGACTTTTGAACATCCTGTTTCACCAGTATGCTCTGGCAAAATGGACAGAATCTGGGAGAACTTGGCTCGCGACTGAAGCCCGATTGCAAGTCATAGACGATCCGGTCTGGATAATTTGAAAAGCGGTTGGGCATGGATTTTCCTCAATCACGTCAAAAGCAGAATGTACCAACTTGATTGTCAGAATGACCTTAACGGTTTACTGACTTTCGCTGACAGAGAATAGGATACGGATTGATGAGACAGTTTATGTCGTAAGTTAAATTACAAAGCCACCTTCCAATTTGAACTGCCTGGTTGGATTCACCAGTTCAACGATAAGGCTGCCAATCAATAGCCGTTATCTGCGATACAGCTTACCCATGAGCAACGGCAACCGACTTCTGCTTGGGGATTCTCGCAATGCAGCAAATTACCTCTGCTGTTTGATTGCGACCTGCTCTGTCGCAATAGGCGTTTATTGTATGAACCATCGTCAATGCTTACTGCGTGATGGAAGCATGGTTAATCTGTAACAAGGATCATCGGTAATTAAGGCGTTCATACTCATGCCTGTTAAGGATTGTTCTTCATTCGTTATTTCAAGATTGCCAATTGACTGACGATTTCTATGCAACACCAAGTGAATCAGTCTCTGTTCGTGTGGTTAGCTCAAAAATTAAAAAAGAGGAGTCAATATCATGATGTCTGCCAATCCATTAATTATCCCATCCATATTATTAGTTTTAACAGTCGGTTGCACTCCATTACCCTATAGCAAGGCATTTCATAGAATGACTTATAATAATGTTGACACCATTTATGGGACCGATATTAAGATCAAAGAATATTATGAGTTACAAAAATATAACGGCATTAGAGTAGGTGCTGATGGCTATGTTAATTCTTTGGTTCAATTGCCTGAGATAACTCCCGATGAGCG
>SXGT01103523.1_pt1 | contig 16589 bp, 13 predicted proteins | sample 3176221 | NCBI WGS metagenome assembly SXGT01 (sample SAMN11356862, study PRJNA531348) | freshwater metagenome | isolation source: freshwater sample F1-120 | place: China: Fuxian Lake, Yuxi | collected 2017-12-25 | reverse complement strand
GCCGGATGCGGGAGACCCGCACGTCCGGTTCGACGAGCGGGAAGTGGAACCGGAGCCTCACACGCCACCGCGCCACTTCTCGACTCTACTAATCACGCACTTGTTTCACCAGCTTGTGAACCGACGCGGAGATACGGTCTTCGATGCCGCCCTCCCAGCGGTACGCCGGGCGGCCGTACTCGTAGAGGTTCGAGCCGCCTTCGTAGCCACCTTCCTCCCACACGCGGCGCGAGGGGATGTACGAGATCATGTCATCGGCGTAGCCCATGACCCAGGTCCCTTCGCCGAACTCACGTTTGAAGCGGAGGGCGTAATCGACCACCGTCTCGGCCCCCATGCCAACGACCAACATCTCCTTGCCGAGCCGCCAGGCGTGAATCGGGTACGGATAGGCCGCCTCGAATTTCTCTCCCGCATCGAGCTTCTTGAGCAATCGCCGCGACCAACGACCTTTGATGCCGTTTTCATCCTTCGACAACTCGACCAACTCCTCTCGTGAGACGTTCTTCAGATACGGCAGGTCTATGATCTCGAACGCGGTGCGCAGTCCCGACGAGACCGGTTTGAGCGGCTGCTTCAACGCTTCCTCGACTCCGACCGCCAGCATGTGTCCGTACTTTTCGCAAAGCTCGACCTTGCGGCGCGGCAGCGGATTTTGATCGCCGCCGCAGGTGTTGACGAACATCGCCGTTGTGCCGGGATGAGCCTTCTCGATCTCAAGCTGCGCGAAGCCGGGATAGTCGCCGCACCACGTCAGAAAGCTGAGCGTCGTTGGATGGCAGGCGTAGCCGAATAGCACCGCTTCCAGCTTTCCATCCGGTCGAGTCACCGTCATCACCGGGACCGAGTGATCGACTGGCCCGACGAGTGGCGTTCCCTTCGCGATCAGGTCGGCGACGTCTGCCTCGCGGTTGTTGCGGCGATTGACGGCGAAGGTCGCCTTGCCTTCTCCAATCGCGAGCGACGCGGGAGCCAGATTCTTCAACGACTCGCCGACCATGGCGACGGTTTTCGCGACCATCTGAGTCGTGTACTCCTCGACAAGCGCCTCTTGCTCGGCCTCGACCGGGTAGTAGTCGATGAGGTCGTCACCGAGCCTCGGCCCGCAATGGTTGTGCGAGAACGTGAACATCACCTGCGTCCGCTCCAACTTGAACTGCTTCTGAAGCTGCTCGAAAACCCGATCGCTCATGATTTTCGGCACGCCCTGAAAGTCGCTCGTGATGAGGACCGCGCGATGACCGGCGTTGTCTTCGAGAGCCAACGCCTTCATCCACAGGTCGTGGAGCTTTCCGTCGGGTGCTCGCTTCGATCCGTAGCCGGCGAGCCATACCGACTTCTCCGGCGTGATGACCGCCTTCGCGACGCCGGCTTTCCAAGCGGGCTTCTCTTGCGAGAACGCTTGCACGCTTCCGAAGGCCGCTACGAATGCGAGGGCCGAGGCGGAGGTCTGAAGAAACTGCCGACGAGTGGTGGGGCGAGTCATTTTGGAATACTCCTGCGAGGTGCTGATGCTTGGGATACGAGGTCGCGGATTGTAGCCTGGAGGTGCGACATTCAAATCCTGAAGCTGGATCGAGGAGACGTCATGCGAATCGCGGTGGCCGAGGTAGCTCAAGAGACTGACTCGTTCAGTCCGCTGATTGCGGATCGTTCGGACTTTGAAGCCTACGGCTTGTACTTCGGCGACGAGATTCTCGAGCGGATGCGCGGCGTCGGGCCGATCGGGGGCTTCCTCGAAATCGCGGCCGAGCAATCGGAGCCGGTCACGTTGCTGCCGATCATTCGAGCGTGGGGCAGCGCCGGCGGCACGATCACAACGGAGACGCTCGACTTCCTCACCGAGCGATTGGTCACGGGACTAAAACAATCGCTGCCGCTCGACGCCGTGTTTCTGTCGTTGCACGGAGCGGCGGCATCGACGAAGGACGACGACGTCGAAGGTCACGTTCTGCAAGCGGTGCGAGAGGTTGTTGGACGCGACATTCCAGTCGTCATCGCGTTCGATCATCACGCCAACATCACGCGGCGAATGGTCGAGTGCGCTGATCTGTTGGTCGGCCACGAGACTCAGCCGCACGATCCGCCGGCGACAGGTCGCAAGGTGGCTCGACTGCTGTTTCGGATGCTGCGCGGCGAAATTCGTCCGACCGTTCGCTGGCGGAAGGTCCCGATGATCACGCCGCAGGATCAGTTCCTGACCTCGGCGGGACCGATGAAAGAGTGGTTCGATTTGGCTCGACAGATGGAGTCGCGCATCGGAGTGCTCGACGTCTCGACGTACCCAATGCAGCCCTGGCTGGACGTCGCCGAGGGAGGCTGGTCGGTCGTCGTTCACACGGACAACGATGCGGCGCTGGCCGATTCGCTCGCGGCCGAGAGTGCCGACAAAGCTTGGAGCCTGCGCGATCAATTCTGGCGTTCGGAACGGGTCGCGGCCGCCGAGGCGGTTCGGCAGGCGGACTCCGCAGAGCGCGGGTTGGTGATCCTCTCGGACACCGGCGACTCGGTTTACGGCGGAGCACCCGGCGACAGCACCTGCATTTTGAAGGCGATGCTCGAACAACAAATCTCGTCGCTGGCTCTCGTGCCGATGGTTGATCCCGAAGCTCTGGAGGCGGCGATTGCGGCCGGCGTTGGTGCGGAGATCACGGTCGATCTTGGTGGCAAACTCGATCACGTTTTCAGTCAGCCAGTGCGAGTCACCGGCCGCGTCGCCGCCGTGTCGCAGGGCTTCGTCGTCGATCTGCTCGACCGCGGCATCTGCGATCTGCAACGGATGGCGCTGTTGGTGGTCGGCTCGATCCGCATCGCGCTGCTCGGTCATCGGAGCTTCGCGATCAATCATCCGGTGCTTTACACGCACCTGGGATTGGATATCTCCGACGCGAAGATGGTCGTCGTGAAGACGGCCAGTAATTTCCAGTTCTTCAGTCGCTGGCGCAGCGGCTTGATCCGAGTCGACTCGCCCGGCACGACACAGTCGGACCTAACGGCGTTCGATTGGAAACGCATCCCGCGCCCGACCTATCCGCTCGACAAGAACACGAGATTTCCTTTGTAGGGTGGGTCGAGTCATCGAGACCCACCGCACACGGCGAACAATCTGGTGGGTCTCAAGGACTCGACCCACCCTACTTGCTGGCAAGCGACTTCTTGGGTCACGATGATCGGATCACAACACCCAATTTCTCTTTCGAGAGGACCGGTACAATGAACCTCACGCGGCGACTTCTGGTGCTCGTTGGATTCTGTCTGATCGGTGACTTGGCGAACGCGGACAACTGGCCGGCGTGGCGTGGTGCGGATGGGACGGGGATCAGCCGTGAAACCGGATTGCCAGTGAAGTGGAGCGCAACGGAGAACATCCGCTGGAAAGTGCCGCTCGCGGAGCCGTGCAATTCGACGCCGATCGTTTGGGGCGACCAAATCTTTCTGACTCAGGGATTGGACAAGGGGAAGCGGCGAGCATTGATTGCCCTGGATCGCAGGACCGGCACGTCGCTGTGGCAGCAGGAAGTCACTTGTGATGTCGAGGAGACCTCGCACGGGCAGAACCCGCCGTGCAGCGCGTCCCCCGTGACCGATGGCAAAGCCGTGTTTGCGAACTTCGCGTCGGGTGGCGTGCTCGCCTGCTCGCTGGATGGGAAGCGGCTCTGGCATCGCGATCTTGGCCCAGTGCTCAGTCGCTGGGGCAACGGAGGCAGTCCGATTCTGTACGGCAATCTGGTGATCGTGTTTCACGGGCCGGGGACGCCGTCGAATCTTTATGCACTCGATCGCGACACGGGGAAGACGGTGTGGTCCTCCGAAGAAACTGCGATCAACAGTCCGGTCTTCGGCTCGTGGAGCACTCCGGTTGTCGTGCGAGCCGGCGATCACGATGAGTTGGTGATGCCGTTGCCCGGCGAGAAGATCGGCGGTGTTGGATTCTTCAAAGGCTACGACCCGGCGAACGGCAAATCGCTCTGGCAGATCGACGGCCTGGGCAACGAGGTCTACGCGATGCCGATCCTGGGAGCTGGCGGCCGAGTCATCGTCGGAGTCTCCGGCCACAACGGCCCCACCGTGGCGATCCGCGCGGGTGGATCGGGGAACGTCACCGACTCGCACCGCCTGTGGCGCACCGAAACGAAGAACCCGCAGCGAGTCAGTAGCGGAGTCATTCACGACGGGTTTCTCTTCTTGGCCGATGCGACGGGAGTGCTGCAATGCCTCAAAGCCGAGACGGGCGAGCCGGTGTTTCAAGAACGACTCGGTGGCAACCTGTGGGGTTCGATTTTGCTGGCCGACGGAAAGCTGTACGTCAGCAATTTGGAGGGGGACACCTACGTCGTCCGCGCGTCTCCGAAGTTTGAATTGCTCTCCACCAACAGCGTGGGTGAGGCGACCTACGCCGCGCTGGCACCGGCTCATGGCGAACTATTTCTGCGAACGCACAAGCATCTGTACTGCATCGCGATCAAGAGTGACGCCGTCCCGTTCGAGCCTGTCAAAGACTTTCCGAAATTGCCGGCGGATCTGGTGCTCGGCCCATGCTCGGCCGTGGCGACGAACAGCAAGGGGGAGATCTTTCTGTTTCACCGGGGCAAGCATCCGATTCTCTGCGTGGATGCCGACGGAAAACTGTTGCGGTCGTGGGGAGATGATCTGATTGGCAAAGCACACGGACTGCGAATTGATCGGCAGGACAACGTCTGGATCACGGACATCGGAAATCACCGAGTCATGAAGTTCGATCCCTCTGGAAAACTGCTGCTGTCGCTGGGGACCGGCAAGCCAGGAACCGGTACAGACGAGTTCGATCGGCCAACCGACATTGCGTTCGGAGCCAACGGCGACGTGTTCGTCAGCGACGGCTACGGCAACAGCCGAGTGCTCAAGTTCTCGGCGGTGGGACGCTTGCTGAAAACTTGGGGGACGCGCGGGAAGGAACTCGGTGAGTTCAGTCTGCCGCATGCGATCATCATGGACTCGAAAGGGCGATTGCTCGTCGGCGATCGGGACAACGAGCGGATTCAGCTTTTCGATGTGGAAGGAAAGGCGCTTGGTCAGTGGACCGGCTTCGCACCGTATGGCTTGGCGATCAACGGGGACGGCCATGTTTTTGTGGCAGACGCGGTCGCGCATCAAGTGTTGCGGCTCGATGCGGATGGCAAGGTCGTGCAACGCATCGGCCAGAAGGGCCAGGCTCCGGGAGAGTTCGGTCTGCCGCACATGCTGACATTCGATTCGGCCGGCAACCTGTTCGTCGCCGAAGTCGAGGGCAAGCGATTTCAAAAGTTCAAGAAGAAGTAACACGTTAGCCGCCTGGAGTAGCGACGGCCTTTCTTGGCCGTCGAAAGTTTCAGTGACGGCCAAGAAAGGCCGTCACTACGGTTGTCTTGCCATTCGGCTAACAGATTTCAAAAAACGATCTCAAGGGAGACACGCATGGAAACCGTCGGCATCGGAATGATTGGCAGCGGGTTCATGGGGCTGACCTACAGCGAGGTCGTCAGTCATCACGCGAGTGGCTGTAAGTTGGTGGCGATCACGGGAGGCAAACGGGCAGAGAAGTTGGCGGCCGACTACGGCGTGCCGTGCGAACCGTCAGTGGAGTCACTGCTGGCTCGCGCGGATGTCGCGGCGGTGGTGTTGGCAACACCCGATCAGGATCGGCCGCGACTGACACGCCTGGCCGCGGCAGCAGGGAAGCATGTGCTCGCGGAGAAGCCGATGGCTCCGACGGTTGCCGAATGCGATCAGATGATCGCTGATTGCTCGGCAGCCGGAGTGAATCTGGCGGTCGTGAAGACCGAGCGGTTTCGCAAGATCACGAACCGAGCCAAGCAACTGATCGACGACGGCACGATCGGTCCGGTTCGCATGATGCGCACGGTCTCAGCGTTTCCGCTGTCGCTGACGAAGCAACTCTTCGACGAGCGACCGTGGATGGCCGATCCGCGCGGCGGTGGCTTGTTCATGGGCATGGCGTCGCACAATGCCGACTTCCTGCGGTGGCTGACGGGACGTAACGCCGTGAAGGTGTTCGCTCAGGCGACGACCTTCAGCGATGTCGCCGCTCCGGCGCAGTCGGTGATGGCGCAGATTGAATTCGAGGGGGGCATCATGGCTCACATGTGGATCACATCAGAGCTGCCGTCGCCAAGCCTCCCCAGCAGCGAAGTCCGCTTCCAAGTCTTCGGCCGTGATGCGATGTTCGACTTGGAGAACTTTGAATTTCTCGATCTCGGCAAGGGGGACAAGTGGGAGCGGATCTACACGCCGGAGCGTTTTGACTATCTCAAGGAACCGAAGTCACCGATTCGGTTGTTTCCGCACATCGGCGTGATTCAGGAATTTGTCGACAGCATCCGTGAGAAGCGTGCTCCGAAAGTCGGCGGAGCCGAAGGGCGTGCGGCGGTCGAGATCTGTGAAGCCTGCTTGATCTCGGCTCGCAAAGGGGAGGCGGTTTCGCTGCCGTTGATTGGCGGGTGATCGGGCTGAATCCCCGACCATCGGAACAACCTGATTGGCTCCGGATGCGGTTCGGACAAGTTGCGGGAAACTCTGGGAGAACAATTGACACACTGATGGCCCGGACTATATTACCCCCGTTGCTTGAGCATGAGACGCCCGCTTCTTCCTGGGGTCTCGACCAGCTAGCTCTCCGAAATTGCTCGTGGTTTCCGCTGCGTTTGGCCTCGCGAATTGAGGCGGACGGTCATGCCACTCCGGTGGCTGCGAGCCAATGATCTGCTAGCTGATCCGTGAAAAAAGACACGGGAAGAGATGACTCGGTGCCGTGGCTCCCCATTGAATCGGGAGTTTGTGAAGTCTGAGTCCTGGGTGCATTCGTTTGGAGAGATTGTTCTCCCCGCAAATTCAGGCGATTTCCTGGCCCTCGGCCCCTGTGCTAACCAACTCAGTGCCCATCAGCACAGCGCCGACCCAAGATCGGTTCCGCGAGGTCACGTGGCCTCCGACCGCGGTTCCTCAAACCGTCAATGAGGGTTTCTGTGCGTTTTCAGCGTCTGGGATGCTTCGCCGCATCCGCAGTTCAACGCGAAAGGCTCGCCGAGCGTGTTCGGTTGGGCGATAGGTCGCGTCGGAAGTTTGGCCCGGTTCGGGTGGCTCCCCTTCGTCTGAAGGTGGCGTCGCACGATGCGAGTGGCGAGCTTGTTCGATGCGAAACCGGTGCGAGGAATCTCTCGCCCGGCGGAGTTTGTTTCTCTTGATAGGTCTCTTTATGCCGGCACCGAAGAAAAGGCCGACTCGTGCGTCGAGTCGCTCCGCTGCAAAGCCCACCGTTCGACGACGCACCACTCGCAAACCCAAAGACGCCGACGCCGCTGAAGGCTCCGCTTTGGAAGCTCGCTCTGACGACTCGCACGTCGATTCAATCGAGGTGATTTCGCCTCCCGCTTTTCTCGATCCGCCGCCGGAACGCCGTGGACGCTCACGTCACGACGACGGCCGCTCTGGAGCCAACGTGGACGACGACATCGTTTTTCCCGAAGACAACAACGCTCCCGCACCTCGGCCGCCGCAAGCTCAACAAAATGACGCCGGCCCGGTGCGCTACGACGACCGCCAACAGGGCTACTACCCGCAAGACGCGGGTGGCTATCCCAATCAAAACCAGGAAGGTGGTCCGCCGCCCGAAGGTGGAGGCCAGCAAGAGGACGGCCAGTTCCGTCGTCGTCGCCGTCGTCGTCGCGGACGTGGCAACAACGGTGATATGAACAACAACATGCCTCAAGGCGGTCAACGCGACTTCGGCGGTCCTCCGCCGCAACAACGCGGTGGCGGACAACCGCGCGGATACGGACAACGTGGCAACGGGCAGCGCGGATACGGTGGAGGCCAACAGCGTGGTGGCTACGGCCAGCAACAACAGCGCGGTTACGGACAGCAGCGTGGCTTCCAGCCGCGTGGTGAGTTCGGGCAACGAGATGGCGGCTTCCGTTCGCGTGGCGATGAGATCGCTCCCGACGAACAAGTCATCGACTACGATGGCGTCCTCGAACTGCATCCGAAGGGCTACGGATTCCTCCGCGATGCGAAGAAAAGCTACTGCTCGCAAGAGTCCGATCCGTTCGTCTCCAGCTCGCTGATCGAGAAGTGCGCGTTGCGCGAAGGGGTGCGAATCCTCGGCAAGGTCGGCACCGGTGCTCGTGGGCAAGGTCCGCGGCTGAAGGCGGTCGAGAACATCGACGGCATGTCGGTCGAAGACTACGTCAACGTCAAGAAGTTCGATGACCTCACCGCGATCACCCCGAATTCACGCATCCGCATGGAAATCGGAGCAAAGCCGATCACGATGCGCGTGATGGACCTGCTGACTCCCATCGGCCGAGGCCAACGAGCGCTCATCGTCGCTCCGCCGCGAACCGGCAAGACGATGTTGCTGCAAGAGATCGCCGAGTCGGTCAGCCGCAATCATCCCGACATGCACTTGATCGTGTTGCTCATCGACGAACGGCCCGAGGAAGTCACCGAGATGCGTCGGCATGTGCGCGGCGAAGTCGTTGCGTCATCGCTCGACAGCGAGACCGAAAATCACGTCCGCATCAGCCAGCTCATCATGGAACGAGCGAAACGTCTGGCCGAAGAGGGGAAGAATGTCTTCATCCTGATGGACTCGATCACCCGCACGGCCCGCGCGTTCAATAAATGGACGAACACCGGCCGCACCGCGACCGGCGGTCTCGACGTGCGTGCTCTCGACATCCCGAAAAAGATGTTCGGCTCCGCGCGGCAGTTCGAGGAAGGTGGCTCACTGACGATCGTGGCGACCGCCCTGATCGACACCGGCAGCCGTGCCGACGAAGCGATCTTTCAGGAGTTCAAAGGGACCGGCAACATGGAACTGGTCCTCAGCCGCGACCTCGCCGACCGCCGCATCTGGCCCGCGATCGACATCACCAAATCCGGCACGCGGCACGAGGAGAAGCTGTACGACCCGCACCAATTCGAGAGCATCATCATGCTCCGCCGCAGCCTGATCTCGCTCAGCCCCGTCGAAGCGATGGAAATGCTGAGCAAAACGCTCGACCGCTTCCCGTCCAACACCGAGTTCCTGGAGAAGGTCAAGTCGGTGCTGTGAGGTCAGCAAACGATAGAGCCTCAGAGGACTTCAACATCGAATGGTCGATGACAACGAGTATTACGCGTATTTTTCTTTGAATGGCAGCTTTGGTCCCGCCGACATCACTGCGCGGGTCGGTGTCGAGCCAACAAAATGCTGGCGTCAGGGGGACACCTGCCCCCAGACGCTGAGGGAGCGGAATTCCGACCGATGGTGCCTGTATTCGCGGTTGGGTCGTGACCAGACGTTGGAGGCCCATATCGTCGATGTGCTGGCTCAACTCGACGCAAATTCACAAGCATTTCGCGCGGTGACTCAGGAGTTTGGCGGCACCATGCAGTTGGTGGGATACTTTTTCCGCGAGTATCCGGGGCTGCAATTTGAACGTACTGTCACCGATGGGTTGGCGCGTTATTCGTTGGCTGTGGACTTTGATTTCTACTGGTTGTATTCGAATCATCGTGAGGACACGTAGGCCCGCGTATCCAGGCTGGTAATCAATTGATCCGCCGCGTCGGTCGTGATGCCGTGAATGCATTCGGCCTGATGCCAAACGGCTCGTTCAGCCCAGTCGTCTACGCAAAATCACGCGGCGGACGAAGTTTGTCGGGCGGCCTCAGAAAGCGGCCAGCGGCGGCGATGGCCAACAGGATCGGCAGATATTTTCGAGGGGCTCGAACGACGGCAACAATCAGCAAGACGATCACCACCAGTTTGAGCACTGACACCTCGGCCCACTTGCCCAACGTCCCGTCCTTCGGCAACGCCAGCCACAACGCTCCCAGGACCACCCCCACTCGTGAGCAGATACCCTGCCAGACATCGGCCGAGTCCTTCGGCCCCGTCACCAGCGCGATCACGAACCCGGTCAGAAACGCCAGCGCCAGCCAGCCGACGAGATTACGGTTGATCGTCACCTTTTGATCCACAGATTCAATCCTTCGTAAAGCAGTTGCGTGGGCGAGCGGAGGACGTCAGTCCTCCGGGTCCGAACTGTCAACGACTTAGAATTCACTCGGAGGGTTGACACCCTCCGCTCACCTGCGAAACGGCCTCTTGTCGCTTCGCGGCGAGCGGGACTATAAACCTGCCCGCTTGGGTCGCCTACAGTGGGAGAGAACGCTCATGGACGAGCCGTTTCCGGACAACGAGGACCTCGACGAGCCGATTGCCGACGATGCAGCGGCGTGGGATCAGCCGTTGCTTGCCGATGATCTCGAAGCGGCATATCTGAGGGCGCTCGATGCCACGGAGGCGATCGAACGCGAGATCGATGCGGAAACAGTAGCCCCGACGTTGCCTCATCGAGTGGAACTCGCGGGTGATTCCCGTGCGAAGATCGCCGCTCAGACTTTCGAGATCGAGGCGGTGTCGTCGAGCGACGACCAATCGAACACTTCGACGATCATTTCCACACAGGCAAGATCGACGACACACGCCGCATTCGACTCGGCGACGCCTCGCGTTTCCGAGAAACAGGTCGTCGAGGCCGCGTTGTTCGTCGGCGGAATGCCACTGACGGCCAAGAAACTCAATTCGCTGTTTCACACCGAGCACGGGTTTGGATTCATCGAGTGTATGCTCGACGAACTCAATCGGCAGTACGCCGACGAAGGACGGCCGTACTCGATCACACTGGGCGAAGGGGGATATCGCTTGTCTTTGCTTCCGGAATTTGAATCGGTGCGCAACAAAGTTTTCGGCTACGGCCCCAAAGATGTGAAGATGACGCAAGACGCGCTTGAGGTCTTGTCGCTGGTGGCCTACAAGCAGCCGATCACAAAGTCGCAGATGGAAGCGCTCGGCAAATCAAACGCCGGCTCGGTCCTGCGACAACTGGTGCAGCGCGAGTTGATTCGGATCGATCGCGCACACGGGCCGCAGAACTCGAAGAGCAAAAACGATCCGCCGTACACGACCACTCCGCGATTCTTGTCGCTGTTCGGTCTCGGCAGCCTAAACGACCTGCCCGTCGCCGAAGACTTCGCGTTCAAGTAGGGTGCGGTCGAGTCATCGAGACCCACCGCTTTCCGATCATCCTGCCTTGGTGAGTCTCGATGACTCGACCACACCCTACAAGGCATCAACTCACGCGAGGATCGGGCGAACCACTTGACCGCGACTGATCGCGTACGGGCGGTTTTGATTGTCGAAGAATTCCGTGTCGGGCGAGTATCCCAGGCAGTGGAACATCGTCGCCGTGATGTCTTCTGGGCGGACGAGCCCGCTGCGCGGATACCCGCCAAGTGCGTCCGACGCGCCGTGCACGACGCCGCCACGAATGCCGCCGCCGGCCATGGCGATCGAGAAGACCGGGCCCCAGTGATCGCGGCCAGCAGCACCGTTGATCTTCGGCGTGCGACCGAATTCGGACATGCAGACGATCAGTGTGTCGTCGAGCATCCCTCGCTCCGACAAGTCTTCGATCAGCGAGGCGAACCCATGATCGGCGGGCGGGACGAGCACCTTGCGAAGTCGGTTCGTCTCGTCGGTGTGCGAGTCCCAGCAGGGATTCGCGGCTGGCTCGTCCGGGCCTCGGAACCAGTTCACTTGGACGAGCCGCACGTCCGCCTCGATCAATCGCCGAGCCAGCAAACAACTCTGGCCGAATGGCGTATGGCTGTATCGCTGCCGAGTCTTTTCGTCTTCGGCCGACAGATCGAATGCTCCGCGCGACGCTGCGGAGGCTAGCAGCCCGTAAGCTCGCTGTTGCTGTTCGCCGAACGGGCGAGAGCGATCCAATCGCTCGGCCGCTGCGGATTGCTGATCGAACAGACGCACGAGATCGCGCCGAGCCGAGAGCCGATCCAACGACATGCTCTCCGGCAACTGGAACTCACTGATGCGATGGTCGGCCGCATGTGGCTGACAGCGGAACAGCCAAGGGTCTTGGCCACGTCCCAGCAATCCGCCGTCCTGTCCGGGCCAGGTCGAGCCGTCGGTGTTGAAAATGTGATTCGGCAGCCGCACCGACGCCGGCAGATTCCCTCTCGGTCCGCTCAGTCGCTGCACAACGCTGCCCCAGTTCGGCCAATCATTCGGAGCACCCGGATTCGCACCCTCGGCATTCATCGGGATGTGCGGCCGGCCGGTCAGCATGTAGTAGCCGCTCGACGAGTGCGCATTGTCGTTCGTCGAGACCGCTCGCAGTACCGCCAGCTTGTCGGCGTGTCCCGCCAGCCGAGGCATCAGCTCGCCGAATTGCACTCCCGGAATCTTGGTCGCAATCGGCCCGATCTCGCCGCGAACTTCCTTCGGTGAGTCCGGCTTGGGATCCCACGTCGATTGCTGCGGAGGCCCACCCATCAAGAACAGCACGATGCACGATTTCGCGGGGCGAAGGCTCTTCGGGGTACTAATCTCGGCCAAAGCCGTCTGTGGAGCCAACAACTGTGGCAACGAGAGTCCGCACGCTCCCAATCCGCCGATGCGCAGCATCTCGCGCCGCGGCAATCGGTCGCACAGTTGAACTCCTGAAGTTTGCAAGCTGAGCATCTCGGCCTCCGCAGCAGTCACCGAAAAACCATCGAGAGCCAGTCGTCTCCCGCCTCGTCAATGTATCGTAAGAAGACCGATCAAATCTTGTCGATTCGGGAACACCCCGGCAAAGATCGGGCCACCAAGTCCGATTGTCACCGAAGTCCGAGCTTTGCCGCATCGCCAGGAGTTCAGTGACGTGGCTCAACAGCGGCGGAGAAGTCCCTATGATTGCCCCGCCGCTCAATGATATTCGGAGATTGCAGTGACCACCCCGTCGAATTCCCCGCCGCTCGATGACCTTCCGTCGGACGAGCTCCCGGAAGAGTTGCAGGGGATCGCACAACGACTGCAAGCCGCCCTCAACGAAGTGCTTGTCACGAAACAAGACGCGGACGAGCCAGCCGCATCCGACGAAGGTGAACTTGAATCGCCGGTTTCCGTAGCAGGAGAAGTCATCGACCGGCGGCTGTATTTCCCGGACTCCGAAGGGTGGACGCTCGGAGTGAAGTCGGGAGCGCGCGAGTACTGCTCGCATCGCAATCCCGGCGAGGAATGGTTTCATCTGTTGCTCGACGGCGAACTCTTCCTGCAATTCGGCGAACAGAAAGTTTGTCTCAACTGCGCGTTCCGCAACGGCCTGCTGACCGACGACCGCCTGTTCTGGCAGAAGGGACATCGGCGTCAGCGAATCTTTCCGGTTTCGATGACGGACCCTGTTTTCGACGACGCGACTGAATTGCCCGATCAACCGCTGACCACCGTAGACAGTTCTAAGCATCCGACCGAGAGCGGGTGCGACCAATGATCCAGGCCGATTCAGAACCGACGGACGTTTGGAAAAAAGTGGACGACGAATTGAGGGAGACGACGAATTGCTCCGCGATCCCATTCGTCGTCTCCCTCAATTCGTCGTACCCTTTCCCTCGTTCTTGGCGAGACAGTGTTCCAGCCTTTTATCACATCACCGAGAGGCAGACATGACGCATCCCATGGAGGGTTTGATCCGCGACGATTACAGCGCCGACGACGTGCGAGCGATCACGCGGCATTTGATCGAGCACGGCACGTTTCAGTTTCCGACGCTGTCGAGCGGGTTGTTCTCGGCCGCGCTCGCGCAGAGTGAAGACCTCGAATACACCGGATATCAAAACGTCTGGGTGCGGGACAACATCCACATCGCTCACCACTTTCATGTGCTGGGCGAGCACGCTCGCGCTGCACGAGCGGTCTCGGCGATCACGAAGTTTCAGCACACGCAGCGCGTCAAGCTGCGAGACATCATCGTCGGCAAGGCCAGCCCTCAAAACGTGATGCTCCGGCCGCACATTCGGTTTGATGGCGATAAGCTCCGCGAAGTGTCGGAAACCTGGGCTCATGCGCAGAACGACGCGATCGGCTATTGGCTGTGGCTGGCGAGCAAACTCGCTCGCGAAGGTCACTGGCAGCCGACGGGCGACGACATCAAGTTGCTCTCCAACTTCGTGCAGTATTTGGAGGCCGTCCGTTTCTGGGAGGATGAAGACAGTGGCCATTGGGAAGAGGCCCGCAAGATCGAAGCCTCCAGCATCGGCGCAGCAACTGCCGGACTGACCGCACTACGGGATTACTTCCTCACGATGGCCTCCGCACAGATGCCGCAGGGCGCGACCAAGTCGTTCATCGACCAAACCTGCCGACGCGCGGAAGGGCTGATCGAGCGCGGGCAGGCCGCTCTCAAAACGATCCTGCCGAGCGAATGCGTGCAGGACGATCCGGCCAAACGGCGGCGATACGACTCGGCGTTGCTGTTTTTGATTTACCCGCTGCAAATCATCGACGGCGAGATGGCCGAAACGATTGTCACGGATGTCGTGACGCAGTTGCTCGGACCATACGGAGTGCGGCGATACCTCGGCGATTCGTACTGGTGTGCCGACTACAAAAAGCTACTCGATCCGGCGAATCGCACGGTCGATGTCAGCGAGGATATGTCCGCTCGCGACCGCCTGCTGCAACCGGGAGGCGAGGCGCAGTGGTGCATCTTCGATCCAATCCTTTCGGTCATTCACGGCCTGCGCTTCCAGCAAACCGGCGACACCGGACAACTCGAACTGCAAACGCAGCATCTCAACCGCAGCCTGCGGCAACTGACCGGCGACGACACGTCGTTCCCGCCGCTGCGTTGCCCGGAGTCCTACTACCGCGAGAACGGTGTGTGGGGACCGAACGACATCACGCCGCTGCTGTGGACTCAAGCAAACCTGCGGCTGGCGTTACACTTCATGGAGCAAAGTTTGCTGGAACGGTTTCATCACTAGCTCGACGCGCCAGCGAGAGGTTGCGTTTCCCAACGGTCGACCACTCGCTGGCGCGTCGTGTTGGTTTGGCGACAGGCTCAGTATCCCGGAAAGGTTGCGGCTCCCTGAAATGTCGAAACGTGTCGTCCTAGCCATGAGCGGCGGAGTGGATAGCTCCGCCGCCGCCGTCTTGTTGCAGCAGCAGGGCCACGAGGTGATCGGTCTTTTCATGCGCTCCGGCGCGACCGAGGAGCCGCAGGTCTGCAAGACGTCGCTCAGCCACGACCTGCCGATCGTTCAGCCCAAGGCTCACAAGCAGGGCTGTTGCAGCGCGTCGGATGCGGCGGATGCCCGGCGAGTCGCCGATTCGCTCGATATCCCGTTTCACGCGCTGAACTTTCAAGACGCCTTCACTCGGATCAAGGATTATTTCGCCGACGAGTACCTCGCCGGCCGCACGCCGAACCCCTGCGTGATGTGCAACAACTGGCTGAAGTTCGGCAAACTGTGGGAGTTCGCGCAGTCGGTCGGAGCGGATCACATCGCGTCGGGGCATTATGCGCGAGTGGTGAGTGGCGAGGGGCGAGGGGCGAGCAACTCAGATGCTCCGACATCTCGCCCCTCGTCCCTAGCCCCTCGCCTCTCCTTGTACCGCGGTCTCGATCGCTCAAAGGATCAGTCCTACGTCCTGTTCGGTATCCGCAAGGAGATCCTCGATCGAGTGATCTTTCCCGTCGGCGGCTTCACGAAGCCGGAGATCCGCGAACTGGCTCGACAGACCGGGCTGCGAGTCGCCGACAAGCCGGATAGCCAAGAGATTTGCTTCATCCCCGACAACGATTACGTCGGATTTCTCGAACGCTATCGCGGTCACCACGACACGGCTGGCGAGCTGGTGGACACGGAAGGAAACGTACTCGGCCGCCACGAGGGCTATCAGCAGTACACGATCGGCCAGCGGAAACGGCTTGGCATCACGTTCGGAAGTCCTCGGTACGTTGTTGCCGTGCAGCCGACGACTCGGCGAGTCGTTATCGGCAAGCGTGAAGACCTCATGGAACCGGCGCTGGAAGCCAATCGACTCAACTGGCTGATCGACGATGTGCCCGACCGGTTTACTTGCCAGGCTCAAATTCGTTCGCAGCATCAATGTGCCGAGGCTGAAGTGCATGTGCTCGATGAGGACCGCGTGCGGGTTTATTTTTCCGAGCCGCAGTTCGGCGTCGCCCCTGGCCAAGCCGTCGTCTTTTATGACGGCGACCGAGTGATGGGTGGCGGTTGGATTTCCTAGCCACGCACAATTCTCTCGCCGCTGAGTAATTTCTACGTCAGCATGTTGCAATGGCTGGCATCGAGACCGACAAGTTCGCCGCGAGTATGGGCATCCCAACAGGGCTGGAGGCCAGAGGATAGACGTCGCCAGCACGGCATTCGTTTTTCGACCAGCGCGTTATTTTTGTATGTCGACGATGATGGGGACGCTCAAAGTCGTGGAATGTTCGCCGCCAGACGACAACGTCACCTCGGCTCGGATGGTCGATCTCTCGACTTTGCGTAAGAGCAGTTGTGGATCGACCACGATTTGGAATGTTTGGATTGTTCGCTCTTCCTGCGCTTCATTGGCCAAGTGTCAGTCAAAGGTAGTCACCCGCGGCGTTGCGTGGTGACAAAGTGTCAGTCAAAGGTAGTCACTGTTTGCGGTGCTTGTTTTTTGGCTTGTAGTCGATGGTTTTGATCTTGGGGTGGTCATGTGGTTCACG
>SXGT01004348.1_pt1 | contig 16592 bp, 24 predicted proteins | sample 3176221 | NCBI WGS metagenome assembly SXGT01 (sample SAMN11356862, study PRJNA531348) | freshwater metagenome | isolation source: freshwater sample F1-120 | place: China: Fuxian Lake, Yuxi | collected 2017-12-25 | reverse complement strand
CTAACTCTTTCGGCTGAACAAATTTTAGCCATTCCTGCAGAACGACCTGATAAATTGTTCAACGAAAAAGAAGTCGTTCAACAAGCTCGTTCATTGATTTCAAAATGGCATCCTGATAGAAATGCAGGTAGCGAAGAATCCACTAAGGTGTTCAAACATTTGAAGCATCTCAAAGAAAAGGCTTTAGAACAAATAGGTCTGAATACATGGAAAGGAAAAGGTTCTATTATGTTTCTTGCAGAAGACCGAAAGATGTTTCGAATGCAATTTAGTCTTATGCATGAATTTGAACTTGGTAAAATGTATATTGGTCATACTAAAGTCATTTATGTTTTGAATAATGAATATGAAGATTTCTTTAGGAATGCAATTGTAAGTATCAAACGTATTCATTATCCATCTACTAAGTTTAGAGAAGAGTTTCCAAAGTTTCTTCCTGATATTCATCACATCATGTGGAATACTTCAATTGGACATGTATTGGTAATGAATAAGACTAAAGATGTAGTTTTATTGAAAGATTTACTTGATTATTTTCCAGAAAGAAAATTGCCAGTAAAACATGTTGCATGGATATGTAATTCAATTTTGAATACTATGTGTTTTTTGAACCATATTGATATCAATCTAAATGCAATTTCAACATCAACAGTTTTTGTAAGTCCACAACATCATTCATCAGTTTTGATGAATGGTTGGTGGTATGCAACAAAATGCGGTGGAAAACTAGTAGCGTTACCATCGGATGTATTAGAAGTATTAACTTCCAAAAGTTTGCTAAAAGAAAAACTATCAACAAGTGAAAATAACCTTATTGCATTACGTGCATTAGCGTTAGAATGTTTAGGTGATAGTTCAAAAGTAGGTTCAAAATTCTTGAAAGATGATACAGTTCCAAAAGAGTTTCTTGGATGGTTGCGTTCCTCCCCATTTAAGAGTCCAATTGATGATTACATTGCATTGGAAGAAGCTCTACACAAAGCATGGGGAAAAAGAACATTTATCGATTTACCAGTCGATATTTCAAAAATTTATCAATAAAGGAGATTTACTATGGGTTATTCACGTTCAACATCAGCAGATTGGAGAAGTTATTCTTCCACTGTTTCTGCAAAATCAGCTGCAGCAATCTTTACATCCAAGACAACTCATAATGACCTAAATCCAAAAGGTGTAGTTTGTCGTGAGTCACGTGACTCAGATGCTAACCCACAATCAACCGCAATCATCGTTGGCGTTGATGTGACCGGGTCAATGGGTATGATTGCTGAATATATGGTCAAAACCGGTTTAGGAGTTTTATTCAATGAAATTCTTGATAGAAAACCGGTTACTGACCCTCATCTAATGGTAATGGCAATTGGTGATGCTAATTGTGATACCGCTCCTCTTCAAGTAAGTCAATTTGAAGCTGATACTAAAATAGGTAATTGGCTTGAAAAGATTTATGTTGAAGGTAATGGCGGAGGTAATGACAGTGAGTCTTATCACTTCCCGCTTTACTTTGCTGCAAACCACACTTCAATCGATTGTTTTGAGAAACGCGGAAAGAAAGGTTATATCTTTACAATTGGAGATGAATTTACTCCACCAACTCTAACTAAAGAACAAATCCAACGTTTTTGCGGTGATGAAGTAAGTAGAGGATTTACTTATGAAGAATTGCTTGCAAGTGCTGAACGTATGTATGATGTATTCCATATCATCGTTGCTGAAGGTAATTGTGCTCGTCGTCAATTAGGAGCAGTACAACAAAAATGGCGAGATGTATTGGGCCAACGTGCAGTGAATTTGACCGACTATAAAGCTTTGTCTGAAGTAATCGTATCATTGATACAAGTCAATGAAGGTGCTGATAAAGATGCTGTAATTGGTTCTTGGAGCGGAACTACTGCTGTTGCTGTAAGTAATGCAACAAAAGATTTGACTCCACGAGCTGGAGGAAGTTCATTATCATCTTCAGCAGGTGGTAGTTCTGCTACTCCAAAAGTAGTTATGCTATAAACGTACAATAGAGGATTGAAGAAGATGAATAATGCTAAAAAGCAAATGTATGCAGTGATAGGTGCAAATTATGGTGACGAAGGCAAAGGCTTGATGGTCGATTATCTTGCTTCATCTTCTTCAAATCCGATAGTCATTAGGTTCAATGGTGGAGCACAAGCAGGCCATACGGTACAAACTCCTGATGGAAAAAGACATGTATTTTCTCATTTTGGTTCGGGGACTTTTGTAAAAGCTCCAACATTTTTGTCGAAGTTCTTTATATGCAATCCATATATGTTTGTCAAAGAACTTCGCGAACTAATGATTACTCCATATGATATGCCTATTGTCTATATTGACCCAGGTAGTATTGTTTCAACTCCTTTTGATATGCTCTATAATCAAATTCTTGAATTGAGCCGGCAGGAGAATTATAGACATGGGTCAGTTGGCTTGGGTATCAATGAAACTCTAAAACGAACCTATAAACCTATAAGAGCTTCGGATTTACTTGGTTCGATTGATTTGAAACAACAACTAAAAGATATTCATCAGTATTATGTCAAGAAGCTACAATCAATAATTCCAAACTCGTCAAGCAAGGGATTATCTAATGAAGCAAAATACTTATATAGTGTTTTTACCTTGGGTGGTGATGTTATCATTGAAAACTTTCTGTTAGATTGTAAAACTGTTACAGATTTCACAAAAATAACCATACCAAATTTTGACAACTATGATACAATTATTTTCGAAGGTGGTCAAGGATTATTGTTAGATGAAGAATATGGGGAAATGCCGTATTGCACACCAACATCATGTGGTATGAAGAATGTTCAAATCCTGATAAATTCACTTGAATTATTTGAATGTTCTTTAGATGTTATCTATATGACTCGGTGGTATATGACAAGACACGGTGCAGGTCCATTGGAAAATGAAGAACCTTTGCCAAGTTGGGTTATTGATGAAACAAACAAACCTCATACTTTTCAAGGAACTTTACGATATGCTCCAATTGAAGATATGCAAAAACTTATTGGTCGAATAAGTACAGATGTTTTGACACATTCTCTTCATTTGACAAGTACTCCATTGCGTTATCGTTTAGGAGTGACTTGTTTAGACCAAGGAAATCCACCACAAGAATTTTTACAATCTGAGCTTATTGATTATATGAGCTTCGGTCCAACTCGTGAAACTATGAAAAAAAGAGAGAGATAAACTAAATGATACATGATATCCATAATGGCAAATTTACGTTTTTTTGGGATGGTCCATTCAGTCAATGGTATCATTCTGAATTTGAAATACTAACTGGCAATAAGATAGGTTCATACGATTATGGTCGTATCGTCTTTGTGACTGCTGAGCAGTATATGATGTTCAAAAAAGCATCGTTATTTGAAGACCATGCAACTGCTACTCTTATTCTTCAAGCAGTTCATCCACGAGATCAAAAAAGACTTGGTCGTAGTGTCATGAACTTTGAACTAGAAGTATGGGAACAAGAATGCGGTAAGATTGTGTATGATGGTAATTATGCTAAGTTTACACAAAACCCAAATTTGTATCGTGAACTTATGGCAACTGGTGATAGCATTTTAGTTGAAGCTTCTCCATATGACAAAATTTGGGGTATTGGTTTAGATGAAGCTACTGCTCGAATAACACCGGTCAATCAATGGCAAGGTACAAACTGGTTGGGTGAAGTGTTGACTTCTCTTCGCGATGACCTGAAAGCGGAAGAAAGAAACCGTTTACAAGCTCTTGAAATTGATTTATAATTAATTCATAAATGTTGAACAGAGGAGTAAAGTGAGATGAGTGTTATCAATGATGACAAATACCGAGTAGTTCAAAGACTGCGCAAAAAGAAGGCTAAAATGGAATATTGGCCAGAATTCCAAAAGTTTGGATTGTGGTGGAGTTTTGCAAATTGGACAATGGAAACTTATAATGAAACCGTTTTTGACACCTTAGAACAAGCTTGTGCATTTCTGAAAGTCTTTCGTGATCGAGATGCTTTCAATGCAGCTCATGAACATCTACATAACACTGTAGCTGAATGTCCAACTTGCGGTTCAGCTAAAACAAAAATCGATTTACACAAACTTTAGTAGAGATAGACTTTACTAATTTTACTTTCAAAAACTATATTAGGGGATTCCTATTATGCTAAGTCACTTATTACCGATCAACCCAATCTTGCTTATGGATGGATATAAGTCCAACCATTATCTTGAAATGCCGGATGACATTGAACAGCAATATGTTGTTTGTGTTCCGCGTAAAGCTTCAAAATATTCTGAAGAAATCGTTGGAGCTGGGCAATCATTACTTGCTTCGTTTTTAGCATCAGTTCGTATTACATCTGAAATGATTGATGAAGCAGAAATCGAAATCACTGAACAAGGTTACAACTTCAATCGTCCTGGCTGGGAATTCATTCTCAAAAACTGTGATGGCAAACTTCCACTTGAAATGTACGGTGTTGAAGAAGGCCGAATAGTCAAACCTCAAACTCCACTTGTTGGTTTCTTGAATACTTCAGGCCGAGAAGTATCTTGGTTGCCTACTTACGTTGAAACTTTTTCCCAAAGCCTTATGTGGAAAATGAGTACTGTTGCTACTATTTGTCGAACTGTTCGTAAGACACTTGAAAAGTACTGTGACATCACCGGAACTGATAAAGCATTAGTCAATTTCATGTTGCATAACTTTGGCGATCGTGGTGCTGATAGTCCAAATGAAGCTGCAGTCATTGCAGGTATTGCTCATGCCATGTTGTTTGATGGTTCAGATTGTACTCGTGCTAATCGTTACATCAAAAGGTTGTACAATACTTCTAAAGCAACGACTACTTCTATTGAAGCTACTGAACACTCAGTTATGTGTATGCATTCAAACGCATATAATCGTGATGATTGGGGTGCAGCAGTTATGTTAGTTGATAGGCTATATGCTCGAGTCAAAAGCTGGAAAGAAGATGGTATTGGTATCCCAGCCATTTCTGGTGTTATTGATACCTATAATTCCAAACGATTTGTTCGTGATTACTTGGGTGGTGAGGTATTACGACCTAAGATACAAGCCTCAGGTGGAAAACTTGTATGCCGTCCTGATAGTGGTGACCCAACTGTAGAACCTGGGATTATTGGACAATTACTAGCTGAAGCATTTGGCTCAAAAACCAATTCATTAGGCTATGAAGTATTACCTGATTGTGTTGGCGTTATACAAGGTGACGGTATTCGTATTGATACTTTTGAAGGAGTTATTCAAGGTTGGATAGAAGCCGGATTTTCTTTAGATGGATTTTGCTTGGGTATGGGCTCTGGAGTGACCCATGATGGTGCTCGAGACGATTTCAGTTTTAGTATGAAAGCAGTTGCCAAAAGAACTACATCAAGTAATTGGGAAAGAATGGTAAAAGAACCAATTACTGATATTGGTAAGAAGTCACTTTCTGGATTAGTCTTCTGTCAAGAAAAAGAAGATGGAACATTGGAAGTTATCAATGCATTAGATACCGGTGAAGTTTATAAACTACAAGCTGGTAATCCTGGATGGAGAAGATGGTATGCTGATGGCTACCGTGAATGGAGGCAATCATTTACAGATGTCCAACGTCGGGCAAGATCATAAACTACACATAACATAAAGGTATAACAAGATGAACGAAAATCAAACAACACAAGAAGCTCAACCTCTTATTACTAAGTACCGGTATCTTCGGTCTCAAGATTACTTCCCAGCTGCTCAAGGTCAATATGCAAAACTTGCAATTACAATTGCAACTGATCTTGACACAGATGAAAGTGGTTTTACTTTCTGTTACTGGTCAGTAGCATTCAAAGCTCCAAGTGATCAGTTCAATAAAGCTGAAGCCAGAAAGGCAGTTCTTGAAAATGCTCAAGATCCAATCAAGTCTGGCTTTTTACCGCTTGGTTATAAGTATGACCATAACGAAATCGTTGGTAAGATCTTGATGTCTTTGCTTATCAATGATGTGGCTCTTACCAAACATTATTACACTTTTATTCGTGCGTTATTGCAGGATCATGAAGGGTTCAAAGCTTTCTTTAGCTAATGCATAAATAGTAGAACTATACAACAATTATAAAGGTTCTACTACTATGTTTTTTATCATTCTTACACTGCTTTCAGCTCTTTTACTTGAAGGCATTGGGACTATAGTCTCGGTTATTGGGTTAGTGCAACTATTCGGTTATACTGAACTTATAGTTGCATTAGCTATTGCTTTTGATATCGCTAAAGTGACATCTGTGACTGTTCTCTATCGAGAATGGGGGAAGATGTCAAAGTTATTGCGAACGTATCTAACTGCTGCTTCTTTTGTACTAATGACTATTACAAGTATGGGTGCTGCAAGTTATTTGAGTACTAACTTTCAAAAGAGCTCATTACCGGTCAAGACATTAGAAGTCAAAGTAAAGTCAATGACTGAAGAGAAGACGAAGTTAGAAGCTCGTAAGAAAGAGATAGATGCTCAAATAGCTAACCTACCTGCAGACTATGTCAAAGGTCGAACAAAGTTATTGAACAACTTCAAGACTGAGATTGAACGTATCAATGATAGAATAGTACAGCTTGATGTAGAAGTACCAAAAGTTCAAACCGAAATGATTGATGCTACATCGCATGCAGGTCCGATTATGTATCTTGCTACTGCCTTGAAGTCAACCCCTGAAGTTGCAATGGGTTGGTTGATTGGCTTGATGATATTCGTATTTGACCCGCTTGCAGTTGCACTTATCTTAGCGGGCAATTACTTAGTAGCACAACGAAAGGCAGATAACGACGTAGTATCTCCTCCCATGTTAGCACCGTCGCCAGTAAAGTTAGCACCTGAAGAAGTAAGTAGTATCCCATTAGATGAACATTTGCCAGTAGGATTTTTTGAAGATGATCTACTTGATGGAGAACCGTTGGAATATCGAGATGAACTTGATAATGGTGGAAGTATGATGGGAGATGACATATTTGAACATGTAGAACCTTCTTCTACAGTCAAACACGAGGAGGTTCTTTCGAAAAATGAAGAAGACCCTGATGCAAACTTTTACCCTTACTTCTCACCTGCTATGGTTCAACAAGCTAAAGAGGTTGCTTACATCCCTCCTCAAGAAAACAAAGAAGTTCAACAATCATCACTTGATTTTGTCAATAGCGATAGAGAAGATGTTCATTTCTTTGAAAACCAAATTCCAAGTGCACATTTGAAAGACTATAGTTTATAATATAACTTCTATACATTATCATAACATACTCATATGACATCACCTAAATCTGGAAACCAAAAACTTTGGGTCACTAAGTATCGGCCGCAGCATATTGAAGATATCATCTTTCAAAATGATACACATCGTTCTTTCTTTCATGAAGTAGCTCAAGGCAAAAGGCAGCTTCCTAACCTATTGTTGAGCGGGGTTCAGGGTACAGGTAAAACGACTATTTCATTAGCATTAGTCAAAGACCTCAATATCAACCCTATGGACATCTTGCTTGTCAAATGTTCTGATGAAACCGGTGTTGATAACCTTCGTGATAATGTCGGTCGCTTTGCTGAAACAATGCCACTTGGTGATATCAAGATTGTTAGAATGGAAGAAGCGGATTACTTATCACAAAATGCTCAAGCTGTTCTAAGACATATCATTGAAGATAATGCTGATACTTGTAGGTTCATCTTTACATGCAATTATGCTAATAAGATAATGCCTGCATTGAAGTCTCGTCTCCAACAGTTCGAATTCAAAGCACCTAATCAAGAAGATGTCATCATCAAGATGGCTGATATGCTTGAACATGAAGGGGTATCGTTAGAGAGTGAAGATACTATCATAGCACTCGAAAAGATTGTAGCTGTGACATATCCTGACATTCGTTCAACAATTCAAATGTTACAACAATCAGTATCTGATGGAAAACTATCTTGGGCTGCTTCTCAGCAAGCAAGTGATGGTACCAATGACTATAAGTTCCAATTGATTGACTTGATTGATAAAGGCGACTTTGATGCTGCTCGCAAAGTAGTGTGTGCAAATGCATTACGTGAAGAGTATGAAGGCTTGTACCAGTTCTTATACCAAAACATTCATAAGGTCCCACGTTTCAAGAATACGATAGAGACCCAAAAGAAAGCAGTTGTGCTGATTGCCGATTACTTACATAAGCATGCATTCTCTGCATTCCCTGACATTACCATGGACGCACTCTTTATCAACCTAAGTCTATTATGAAGAAAGCAGCTCCTGTTAAGAAGCAAAGCGAGTTCAAACTTGACATCTTTGCACTTATTTCACGGCTCAATAAGTCAGAGCTTGGGTTATGGGATACATTGAGTGAAGAAGAACGTAAGGGCTTTTCCACTTATATTGTCACTCGTTGGATGTCAGGTACTAAAGACCAGCTCCAAATCATATTGCTTGATGAGTTTGTCAATTCTGCATTATTCAACCTTGGAACTAAACAGGGCTTTACTTTAGACCATAATGAACTTCTATGCAAGCTACTTGCATGTTGTGGAATGGATGACAATCGTCGATTTACCTGGGTTCCTGAAAGTAAGAAGACATCAAACAAACCTATGACACTTGACGTTGTCAAAGAGTACTATGGCTTTACAACTCGTGAAGCAAAGTCACAAATACCTTTACTTTCAGGTGAAGATGTGATACAATTAGCTGAAGAACTTGGTTATCAAGTAGATGAAATCAAACTATTGAAAAAAGAGGTAGGTATCAAATGACATGTTTAGTTGCTGAAATTACAACCGGATTATTGATTGTTGGTAGTGCAATTGTTGTCGGATTAGCAATGTTCTCCGGCAAAGACAAAAGCAAATTGACTAATGTTGATTTAGATATGCAACATTCAATGTCAAGACGAACGTTTTGTAAGAAAGCTTTATCATCTATTGATTTGAATAAGAAGAATGATGCCTGAAGATATAATGATATTGTATTTGATAATATCTTGTTTGGTTATTATATACTTGTGTATTGATTATTTTATAAAGAGTTAGTTATACGATGAATGCAGCCCAAAAAAGAACTATTGCTCGAAGATATTTTCGAGTAACAACTGAAGAATTGAATGGTAGGCTTTGGGATTCCGACATGGATTTACATGAAGAATCCACTTGGGCTTATTGTCGATTTTTGTCTAAAAGAAAGCCAATTGTCTATATCATGGGCATTTATACCGGTGCTCAAGTTTATCATGACTTCTTATTTGACCGTGCGTATGATAATGTTGTAAAAGACATGGACTCAGAAACTGGTCAAGCTGTTGAAATCATGGCAAAGGTCAAAACACGAATGCAGGAAATGGTATTGAATGAACCTGCTCCGCTTATCTGGGAAGAAGTAGAAGAGCTAAGATCTTCTAAACATCGAATAGGACAGCGAGTATTACGAGCAGTTGTAAATGTCCCTGTCATCACAGAGGAAGTCATCACGGAATTAGTCACTAAGTTCCTTGACATTGAGTACGAAGAAGCTTTCAACAAAGTGCATCCGATAGAATTTGACAAGCAATCCATGATACAATATCTCGATCCTTTCAAATTGACACGAGACCAATGAGCCTAATCATTATGGACGCAAATGCGCTAAAGAACAAAGCCGCCAATAGACGTGCAACATCTAGCAATGCTACACCAAGATTAGCTGGTTGGAAATGTACCTATTGTGGGCATATATTCGTTCGTGAGAAAAGTTTCTTAGGGCATGTATGTAAGGGTAAAAGACGACTTGATACAATGAAGACACCTATCGGTCAATCAGCCTTTGCATGTTATAACGATTGGATGAAACTGCGAAGATTTTCGACGCAATCACCTGATACATTCATGTCTTCGAAATACTTCATAAGCTTTGTCAAGTTCGCTGAATTATGCGTCAAGATTGAACTTGACCCTAAAGTGTTCATAGCATTCATAGTAAAGCATCATCCTGATATTGGACCACCTCTTTGGTGCAATGATGCGGTATATGCATTATGGCTGAAGCACTATGATGTCAAGCATGACCCCTGGGAACAGCTTGTTCAATCTCAAGAATACCTTGAACGTCAAGCTGAATTGTTAGGATGCGACTTCAGTGAAGTACTTTCTCGTTTAGGATTTCCTGTTGTACTCGAAGCATTTAGGAAGAAGAAGTTATCTCCTTGGTTCCTGTACGTAAGTAATCATGGTCGCAAGTTCTTACATAACTTGTTAGCTACTAATCCTGATGATTATCACTTATTTGAACAAGTTATCAATGCTGCAACTTGGGCACAACGATTTACTGAAAACCGTGAATTGATTTCTGAAATGGAGACCGTTATCAATGGTTCTGACTCCTAATGAGTCTTCATACTTTGGTGATGTTGATATTGACTTACCTTCTAACTTCAAGCCTTCGTCACTATTTCCAGCTTGGACACGAGCAAGTATTGTCAAAGATGAACATCTAAAAGTGCATCCTTGCGGTGTTTACCCTCAGGTTATTCCAACTGATCCACTTACTAACTTAGCTGCTATTCCTTATGAAACAGCTGATGAGCTTGGATACTTCAAACTTGACTTCTTACATCTTTCAGTGTATGATAAGTTTGAGTCACGAGCGGAAATTGAGGAGCTGCTTACTATTGAACCTGATTGGAACTTACTACTAATTCCATCAAATTGGCCAAAGCTTTTTCAGATGAGCAAACATGGTGAATTGTTACAACGATTACGACCTCGCTCAATAGAAGATGTTGCTGATGCGATTGCTTTGATTAGACCGGGTAAGATTGAATTACTTCCACTTTACTTACAAGACAAGTCTAAAGGTCGAGCTGCACTTTACAAGAAAGACAACTCTGGCTTCGCTTTCAAGAAGAGCCATGCAGTTGGGTATGCTCTTGTCATTGTACTGCAACTTCACCTTCTTGCATTAGAACTGTTATAAACTTCACAATTTGATTGACCAAAGCTATATACATCTTCGATAGATGTTATATAATAGACCCATATTCGATAACAAGTATGAGAGAGGAGAGTTTGAAATGAACATTACTGATTGTATCAAAAACGCAATTGTTCGTGAGTTTCCAGAATTAGTTGTAACGACTACTGTTGAGGCTGATAATGATCCATTAGTTATTTACATCGATAACATTCCAAGTAAAGCTGATTGGCTGATTTTTGGTGCAGTTGGTGATTTGATTGGACAATGTGTTGGCGATACCTCATTAGTGCAGTTGACAATGCAAGTATTTCCAGAAATGACAACTGCTAACGCAAAATATGTTGTTTTCTTCAATGAGTTTCCAGATGAGAATGAGGAATAATTGAACATGTTGATAACTCATAGTCAATCAAATCCAAATCCTGTTTGCACTTCAACTGTTTTGAAGGCTTTATTGCTTGGTCATGAAATCGTCATCGAAGCTGGCACCTTCCGGTATTTCCGCAAAGGTCAAACTATTGACTTGACCGACGACACTGTTGCTGAAGTCAATGAAGAAGGTGTCTTTAAGAAGTGTGAAGTAACAAAGTATCATCATGTCACTCATGATGTCTGTCGAGTTGAGTCTTCACATACTTGGTTGTTATGGTTGAGTTCATTAGCAAGTTTTGTTGAATGGACCGAAAGTATCACACCTGCCGAAATGGCAGTCATTGTTGCAAATCTAACGTTGAGCAAAAAATTATGAACAGTAAAGATATCAATTTGCTAAAGTTCAAATTCGGTTCTGCCTTATATGGAACTGCTGATGAACACTCAGATATTGATAGCAAGATTGTCTATCTTCCATCCATTGACAAACTATTACTTGGCCAACGACCTAAAAATCATGTTGAACGTGAAGTTGGTCCTAATGCTAAGATGAATGCTGGCGAAGAAGAAATCGAATACATCCCAATTCAACAGTTGGCAAAAGACTTCTTCGAAGGTCAAAGCTATGCATATGAACTGGTCTTTGCTTATGGTAATCCAGGTGAAAAAGCAAACACGAACGTTGAACTTCTTCCATCTTCTCCATTTGGAAGTGGTACTTATTATCGCTTTTTCAATGAACTTCGCACTAAGTTTCTAACTCGTGATATCTCTAAGATGGTTGGTTATGCAGCTCATCAAGCACAAGTCTACGGTGTCAAGGGCGAACGATTGAATGCTGTAGAACGTTTGATTGAAGAACTTGAAAAGATTGAAAACCCAAGTGAAGTTCGTGTCAAAGACGTTCAGTTACCAGTGACAGTTTTGAATGGGTATGTACATTACTCATACATCAAAGGTAGCAATCAAGAATACAAAGATACACTTGCACTTCAAGTGAATGATAGATACTATCATCAAACTGAACGAGTGTCTAATGTGATTGTTGCACTAAAGAAGTTAGTTGAAAAGTATGGACATCGAGCTAAAAAAGCTCAAGCACAAGAAGTAGATTGGAAAGCTCTTTCTCATGCTATTCGGATTGTGTATCAAGCAAATGAAATTCTTGAACACCACGAATTAGAATTCCCATTGGACATTGCTGATTACTTATTAGCAGTCAAGCGTGGATGTGTATCTTTTGCTGATGCAGTAGGTGTTTTTGAAATGCTAAATACTGGTATGGAAAGGTTATTGGAAACAACTACTCTTCCTGAAAAAACTCCAGAGCTTCGAGAACAGTTTGAACTCTGGCTTATCAACAAACTCAAAAACTTTTACGCGATTACATAAAGGGAGAACAATGTTATACGATTATGGCTGTCCAAATTGCGGACATGAAAAAGAAATTAATCACAAAGTCGATGATACAACTGAACATCATTGCGAAAAGTGTGATACAATAATGAAAAAAATTATTCGAGCTGCTGCTTTCAATTTACGTGGAGCAGGTTGGCATTCCGGCGGTTTTAGTGCAAAATCTAAAACCAAATAATCCTTTATACGGGGAGAATGAAATTATGAACAATGTTTCAATTGAAGATTTGATTGTTGCTATTATCATTTATAGCATAGCGGTTCCTGTATTAGCTGCACTGGCAATATTGACAGGATTTGTATGTTGCTTCACCGCTGGACCGGTTCCAGTGTATAAGTTCTTCAAAGCTTCATTCTTTACCAACACGGAGAAACAAATTTTATGTTAGATATGACTTTAGCAATTCTTGATATTATTGTCGAAACAATTGCAGTCATTATTGGTGGTATCTTCTTGGTTTGTATTTTGGTTTTAGTTGCATTATATTTTGCAATTCAAGATATCTTGAAAGAAATATCAGCTAAGATAATTCAATCTTATTATCAGTTTAGGTATAAATTATGAAAGCTGCAATCGATAGTTTTATGTACATGTATGTATTAGGGTATGCTCCTTCTGTTGAATTTTCTGCGATGTTAGCTTATCTTGGATCATTTGACAATCTCTTTGTAGCATTCCTATATCATGACGAATAAGACTAATCTCACTCATCATAAACGTTTCATTTTTGATTTAGATGATACCATATCTCATACGTTCAATCGAGATTGGGATAATGCTACTCCAGACTTAGAAGTAATTGACAAAATCAATCAATTGTTTGAAGATGGCTTTGAGATTTGGATAGTTACTGCACGTGGTATGCTTTCTTGCAATGGAGACTTAGCTTTACGTGATAAGACTTATAGAACAAGTATTGAAACTTGGCTAAGAAAACATAAGGTTCAATATCATGTCTTATCTTTTGAAAAAGTATTAGGTGCCTATTACGTCGATGATAAAGCATTATCAGTTGATGATTTCAAGAAGACGTCGTTCAAAATACTCCACGGTCTTTCTGGCACTGACGTCTTTATTACTGATGAAAGGCTTGTCAGTAAAACCTGCGACAATGCACTTCAAGTTGCAGCCTGGCATGAACGAGCGAGAGATTTGCAAATTGCCGTTCCTGAAGTGCATTCGGTTATTGGCAAAACATTGAACCTCGATTTTATCAAAGGTCATCCCTATAAACCGGGAACTTTTATACATAAGCTATATCGTCAAATTAGAGAATTTCGTGAATATGATCCGATGAACTTCTTTGATTTTGGAACTTACATTGATCGAATTGTAGATCATTTAAAAGAAAGCGAATTGAATGAAGATGTCCAATCATTTATTATTGCTGAACTTGAAAATATTGAAGGTTTGATGAATGTTTCAAAAAGTTTCTGTCATGGTGATTTTTCAATTGATAATGTTATTGTCACAAGTCAAACTTGGTATTTGATTGATCCTAATCCTACCCCGTATTCAAGTTGGATGTTAGATATGTCTAAACTTTTGATGTCTCTTGAAAGATTTGATTATCATGATGATGAAACTAATTTGCTCAAAAAGTTATATGATCCGTTGAACATTTATGGAATAGAATGTACTAAAAGAGCAAATGCAATATCCGGCATCTTGAGACTTTCACATTGGGTTCGTATTCTCAAATACATACGATATCATCCGCAACAACAATGTTTATATCGAAAAGCACTTTCTATGATTGAAAATGGTATCTATGGTTTATGATACTCAAAGCAATATTATTACTTTTAGTATTTATTGGACATTTGATACTAATTTCAATTGGAGTATCTTCTATTATAATCAAAAAGAATACTCCTAAAGGTTTCTTGAAAAATGATTATCAAATAGAAATGGCTCTTATTAGAAATAATCGTGAAATTCAATTTTGGGTAAAGACTATTATTGCTGTGGAGTTTATTATCACCTTACTTATTATAGACTATGTCATCCATTAAACCATTAGAAATTATAGAAAGAGAACGTAAAGCGGGTCATCGTATAGGAATGACCTTTAGCACATTTGATGTTTTACATGCGGGTCATGTAGCAATGTTAGCTGAATGCAAAGCTCATTGTGATTTTTTAGTAGTTGGCTTATTATCTGATCCAACCTTAGATCGTCCCACTTCTAAGAATAAACCAGTTCAATCATTATTTGAACGTTGGGTACAAGCCCAAGCAATTTCATATATTGATTTGTTGTTTCCGTTTGAGTCGGAACAAGACTTGACTGATAGCATATTGCTAATAAGACCTGATATTCGATTTGCGGGTGAAGAGTATGAGAATGTTGAATATACTGCAAAAGACATAACTCAAGAAATGGGAATTGAAATGTACTTCAACAAAAGAGCACATTCTTTTTCTACAACTGAACTACGTCAAAGAATTGTAAATGCTTCTCAACAAAAAGCAAAGGCTGCCTATGTCCCAATTACTAAATAAGCTAACTATCAATCTTGACCTTGATGGAGTTCTTGCTAACTTTGCAAAAGCTGTTGAGAAATTACATGGCCCTAACTATGAAGAATTTGGCAAACGTAACCCTGTTGCTTTTTGGCGACCTATTACTAAAGAAATTGATAACTTCTTTAGCACCTTAGAAATAATGCCAGATGCAATAGAACTCTATGAGTTTGTATCATCAATTCCAAATACTAAAGTTAGGATACTTACAGCTCTTCCTCGACCTGAAGGCAAAGCTGCTACGGCTGGCCAAGATAAAACTAACTGGGTGCATCGTCATATTGATCCATCTTTAGAAGTTATCACTGTGATTGGCGGAAAGAATAAAGGGAAGCATGTCACATCTTACAATGACATTCTGATTGATGACTTGCAACGAAATGTTGATGCATGGGAAACCGAAGGTGGTCGAGGAATTCTACATACATCAGCATCTAATACTATTCAACATTTACAAAACATCTTCAACAAACGACATGTATAAAATCGGTTTAGCTCATCTTGGAAAATCAAAAAAGTTTGAACGTGAAGTATCATCAGTTGATAATGATTTTCAAACTTTAGTCATCAATCTTTCTCGTAACAATCCAGACGATACTTTTTATTGTTTGCAATGTCGAGGTGATGCATCGAATAAACGAATGTTCCCTCATCAGAATGTCGTCTTTATTCCTTCATCAAAAGATGCTGATAACTTTATCAACAATGACCCAGGACTTGATTTTTTTGTCATGTATACTGGAGTTTCTGCGCCGGGTGTCAATATTGACAATATGACGGTTGATAAGACTGACCCGACTAAAAGACAACGTATCAAGTTTGAAATGGTACTACGTTATTGTTCTCCAATTCTAAAGTGGCTCAATCATTCCAAAGTTCCTTACATCGCATTATCTAATGACCCACGTAATGGTGAACTACGAGTTCTTGATTTGCACCATCGACCATTCAAACATTTTGCACAAGCAAAATGGTCTGTTGAACTTCCAAAGATGATATCTTACGATGATAGAACTAAAATCTTATTCACCAGTAATGTTGAGTATTGGCCAATAGAACAAATCAAGTTGTGTGATATCGATACTTCATCACGAGATGATTATGATAAGCATACCATGTTTGGCATTATTTGTAATGAAGGTTCTGAAGAATACGAAAGACAAGGTGTCAATCAACGATGGCCAATTCTAAAAGATTGGATATTGTCAACTGATAATGAAGATATTGAAATCTATGGAAAATGGCATGAAAAGTATTTAGAACAAGATAGTAGAATGAAAGGTAGTATTCCTTTTCTAGAACTACAAGAAAAAATCAAACACTGG
>SXGT01005059.1_pt1 | contig 16597 bp, 17 predicted proteins | sample 3176221 | NCBI WGS metagenome assembly SXGT01 (sample SAMN11356862, study PRJNA531348) | freshwater metagenome | isolation source: freshwater sample F1-120 | place: China: Fuxian Lake, Yuxi | collected 2017-12-25 | reverse complement strand
GGCCCTTGCCGTACCAAAGACCAAACACGCCGTCGTATTTCGCGCCTCCGAATGCGTTGGCCTGTTGGCTGCCCCACACCGAGGTTGCTGCAATGTCTTCGTTGATGCCTGGCTGAAAGCGAATATTGGCGCCATCAAGAAATCTTGCGGCGCGTTTCAATTCCATGTCGAGGCCGCCCAGCGGCGAGCCGCGATAGCCGCTGACGAAGCCCGCTGTCTTTAGGCCCGCGGCCTTGTCAGACGCCGCTTGGTCTATCAGGAGGCGCGTAATTGCCTGCATGCCGTTGAGCAGAACCGGGGCGTCCGTGAGGTCGTAGCGTCGTTGGATGGCCGGCAGCACACTCATCGCGGTGCGACCGCGCGACCAGAAGTTGGACCGCGCCGCGCAACGGTACCTCGAACAACTGCTGGCGTGTCGGCGCAGAAGGCAATGTGTGTCATGGCGTACTAATTGGTTACTCAAATGCAGGCCGGGGTCAAGTGAGGTTCAGGGGTGGCGCTGGCATGGGCCTGGAACCGATAAAATGACGCTCAATCACTTCAGAACGCAGAGCGATCATCCCGACCAGGATGGGGAGATCGCTTGTCGAAGAGGTCTCAAAATCCATGTAACCGACAAGCCGGAAGCCATTGGTGGGCTGGAAAATAGTGCTTTGTATCAGCGATATAGTTGCATATTGCAGTGTCGGGTCGGGGGCGCGACATCGGCGCAAAGTTTCACCGGATTCCTTCTCGGTGAAGCTCGGCAAAGGAAGAGGGATGGCGCGACTATGCTAGGGACAATGTGTGCGCCAAGTAAAGGCGCAGCGCCGGAAGAGCGTGCGCTCAACATGATTCATAAGTAACGAACAAGATACTATCGCCCCGAAGGGCCAGTCTCCGCGTAACGGCACCTCAGCGCGCACTACCGGAGTGCAGCTTACGCGGCGATTTTGAAACGTGGAGTGTGGACCGAACTCTGGCCCACACTTGCCTTCCGCTGACCTAAGAGCCGGCATCCGCCAGCATCTCAAGGAAACCCTGGAATCGGGCTTCGGCGTTGGCGCTGGCGTCGGGATCATCGTCATCGAGCGGGCCGGCATATTCAAACCAGACCCGCACGAACAGCAGCACCATCTCCTTTAGCAGCGCCAGTTCGCGCGCCCGAGCATGATCGCGTTTATCCAACCGATCGAGACGCGTCTTCACGGTGTCGGCAAGCGCCTGACCTGCTTCATCGATCAGCGCACGCCGCAGCGCATTGTTGGCTGCGCGTGAGAGGTTGAGGCCGCGGCGTTTGCCTTCGGCTTCGATCGCAGCGGCGACCTCGGCGTCTAAATGCAGAGTAAGCTGACGTTTGAGTCTCATTTGGTGCGCGCTCCTTTGTTCGCGGGCTTCGCAGGAGCGCGTGTGAGCACGCGACGCAGTTTCGTCGCCGTCGGACCGACAATAACGAGTGGGCTAGTGTCCACTGCCGCCGTCTCGGGCGGGCGAGCGCTATCAACTGCAAGCGCAGCCCAATCGTGCGGCGCGGGCATGGTGGGTCTGATGAAGCGGGTCGCGCCGCCGCCAATCAGAACCGCCATGCGCACCGGCTTTTGGTCTGGTGCGACGAGAAGCGCCTCGCTGGGCAAGGCCGATTTCAGTGCTTCCTCAGGAAGCCTTTCCACCTCTTGTTTCACCCAATCGGGAAACAACAGGTGCCGCCAACGATAGATCTCGAACGGTAGGGGTCCATAGACAGCGCAATAGCCCGCACGACGGCTTAAGCTCTGCGCGCTCGCATCGGTCTGGGGGCCAATGGCGACGATGGGGCCTTCGTGCTGGCTCATGCCGATCAAGCATTCTGCGTGGGCGATGTCGGTGGATTGAATGAGCACCTTGGTGTTGGGGCCAATCGGCAATTCGGCCCCAAGCTGCTCGACCAAGAGCCGCGCGGCGTCGGCCTCGACAACCAGCATCAGCGGCGGGGCATCGCTTGCGGAGGAATAATGCGTTGCAAGCTGCGCCAACAAGGCCCGAACGAGCGACGCTGCAGGCGGGCCGATGTTCTCAAAGGACAACACCAGCGTCTGCGACGTGGGCGCTGAGAGGAAGTCAGCCCAATTGAGATGATGTGCGCTGGTTGCGCTGACGAGCCCGGCGTCGGCGAAGATGGCGAGCGCTTGATCGATGCGAGCGAAATCGGTGAGCGCCCGATCCGGGTCCGCGCGTTGCGCCCGGGCTACGCGCACCATCTCCCAGATTTCGGGCGCCGCATCTACTTTGGGCTCTGCACTCCAGCGGCTGCAGAGACTGGCGCTGGCGACGAGCGCCGCCCGATCGATCAGGCGATGACGCAGGCTCGCCAGCGTGCGCGCTTCAAGCGGGGCGCAGAGGAGCTGATCGAGCATGAGGAGGGCAAAGGCGTCGATGGCAGTCTGCGGCGCCTCGTAGGTATTGGTGAGGAGCGCGCCGGCGAGCTGGCGTGCGTCATTCCAGGCGTTGAGGCCGGTACGAAGGGCAAGCAGGGGATTGATCGCGGTCGCGTCGCAGCGTCCCGGCGCGAACCGCAAAACGTCTTCGCGGCCGAGCCTCTCTGCCAGGGTTCCGCGTGCATCGACGAGCACGAGTGACCCGGCCCAAGAGCGGAGCGCAGCTAAGACGGCATCATCCGTGTGCTGAGATTGTCCGACGAACACGCACCTGCGCGCGTCGCTGCGTACGGTTCGGTATTTCGCCCACGCATGACGACGCACGGCGCCCAACGCCAAGCCCTCGTCCCGCAATAGCCCGTAATGTCCCAACTCGCGCCACGAGGCTAAATCGCGCCAGGGCGAGGGTTCAGCGAGCGCGATCGGCTCAAGCTTGGCGAATACAATCGCGACTGCGTAAGAGGCGAGCGCGCAGACTATCGAAAGGCAGAGCGAAAGCACAAGGAGCGACGGCGCGACGGGCGCCCAGGAAACACTCCAGCTCAATAACGAGAACGGCGCATAGAGGCGAAGACTGCCTAAATCGAGCAGCGGGGGACCAAGTGCTGCCGCATAACCCAAAGCGCGCGCCATCATCTGCGTGATCAATGCGCAGCAGAGCGTGAAGGCGCTTAATGCGATCACGATCGTGCGCAGATGCGTCAACCAGGTCACGCGACACGCCTCGGAAACAAGGCGCACGCGTCGCGCAAGACAAGTTTCTGCGCGTGCAATCGCTCAGATCGAAATTGTCGCAAATGATCGCGCGTTCGCATGTTTTGTCGCGTCTAACATCGTCTTGTACAACAAAAGTATGATCGCAAAACCATACGATTACAGCAAGATAAAGAGCGAATTTTATTGGTTTTGATCGTTGGTTTTGCTATGCTTTCGGCAAGTTGGATGGCGCGCGAAGAACTTTGTTTCGCACGGCATGAAGGGAAGAAAATCGCGACGCATGACCGAGCTGTTTTCATCTCTGAGGCAAGGCGCGCTGCGCCAGCTGAATGAAGACGATTTGCGCGGACGCTTTGGGTTTGCGCGCGGCGGCAAGACTGGGCGTGCGACTAGCGGCGCGCTGGGCGCGCGTCTCACAAAGGCGCTACAGGGACGAAAAATGAGCGCGGCTTCTTCGCGTGAAGGCGCGTTGCGGCCGCTAGCGAGCGACAACCGCCAGCGCGTGGTGGCGAAGGTCAGCTTCCGCAAGCACGCGCCGGGCGCTGGCGGCGGCAAGCTCTTGGCGCATGCGGCCTATCTCGAACGCGACGGCGCCGCGCGCGAGGGCGAGCGCGGCCGCTTTTATGATCGAACAGGTGACGAGCTCGTGGCGCCGCGCGAGCAGCTGCAGGAGTGGGCGATCGAGGACAAACGGCATTTCCGGCTGATGTTGGCGCCCGAGAGTGGGGCGCGGCTGATTGGTGAGGATGGCGATCTCAAAAGCTTCACCCGCGCGGTGATGGACCGGATGGAGCGCGATCTGGGGGCTAAGCTCGATTGGATGGCGGTTGATCATCACAACACCGACAATCCGCATGCCCACGTCATTCTGCGCGGCGTCCGGCGCGATGGGGTCGAACTGGTCCTGCCGCGCGATTACGTGTCGCACGGGTTGCGGGAGGCGGCGCGCGATGTGGCGACCGAGCGACTAGGCGAGCGCTCAATCGCCGATGAACGCTTGCGACTGAAGCGTGAGGTGGAAGGGCGCGGGTTCAACCGGCTGGATCGTGCCATCGAGCAGGAGTTCGGGCAAAAGCACGAGGTGCTGGTGCAATCTTTGGGGCGAGAGCGCGATGTTGCGTTCGCCAACGCGATGAAAGCGCGCGCGCAGGAATTAGCGCGGATTGGCTTGGCCAAGCAGGTGCGGCGCAACGTGCTGCGGTTCGAGCGCGACTGGAAAGAGCGCCTGGAGGCGACGAGAGCTCTCGATGTGCGGCGCGAGTTGGCGCGGGGGCGGCTGTACGAGCCGCGCATGGGGCGGATTGCCGGCAAGGTGATGGAGCTTGGACCGCGTGGCGAGGTGCCTGATCGCGCCGTGCTGGTGATCGAGACGCCAGAGCAAGGCCGCGTGCTGCTCAACACGTCGATGGAGCGCATCTCAGATCTGCAACGCGGGTCATGGGTGGCGCTGGCGCCGGAAGGCAAGCGGGGGACGGTCGAGCGGCTATCGTTTCATGGGCTTGAGGCGCAAGTGCAGGTACGGGCCGAGACCGAGTTGGACCGTGAGCTTGACCGCCAGGCTCGCGGGGAGCCGATGCGCTTACCGGAATGCCCGGAGGTGACGCAGGCGCTGAATGAACGCGCTCGCGTTCTTGAAGCCAGCGGCTATGGCGCGCGCAGCCCCAGCGGGAAGTTCTATTTCCGCGATGGTTCGCGCGAACAACTGCAGCGTGCAGAGTTGGAGCGTGAGGGCCACAATCGCGCGCGCGGTGGCGATCGCGATTTGGCGCAAGATGGCGACACTTGGCGCGTGCGCGAGGTGAAGGAGCTGTTCGCTGGGCGAGCAGCGGTACTGGAGCGCGGGCGTGATGTGGTAGTGCACAAGCTCGGACGCGGTAGCGATATCAAGCCTGGTGATGAGGTAACGTTCAAAGCGATACCTGGCAGAACGCCCACCCGAGAGATGCAGGGCCATGACTTGGTCAAGTCGTTGGTGCGTGGCCTTGACCTTGGGCGGTGATGCCACCGTGCTCGCGTGCGGCAAGGGCGAGCGCGTCCCGCGCCGCGCTAGCGCGCGACCCTTGCCCCACGCTTGCGCGCGATGGCCGATCCGGAAGCGTCGGGCCGCAGGGCGTCTGACGAAAGATCGACGCGCCTGCCGGCGGCGTCGACCACAGGGCTATAGGTCCGGTGCGAAATTGATGCGCCGCTAAATTGGCGCTGAAGACCCACGTTGCGTCAGCGCTTGCGCTTCGCGCGCAGCTTTACGCCTGGCTCATCACCGTTGGTGAAATCGACGCCGGCCTTGATCAACGCCTTCTCGATGGCGTCGATGGTCGCGGCGCGACCGGTAAGCAGGGGCCCGTCTTGGCCCTCCAATCGCTTCACGGTCTCGACCGAAACGCCGGCCGCCTCGGCAAGCTCTGACTGTTCTAAGCGTAGCATCGCACGTGCGGCTCTGACTTGCTCGGCAGTGAGCAATGGACACCTCAGGCAACAAAAAAGACACTTCAAGTGTTGACACGTAGGCGGGCGATACTTACCCTTCAGGTGTCAATGCAGACCTAACAGGATTTGCGCGTCCGGGCCAGCTCGGACGCATGCGCGAACCCATGCCTGGAGCATCGTCGATGGCCAAAATCTCTCGTCGCAACGTGATCGCAGCCGCCGCCGCCACGCTGGCGTTGAACGATGACGCGCACGGGGCGAAGCCGGGCAGCGTGCTGACGCGAATAGGGGCGCCGAACACCGATCCTGTGGTCGCCAGGGTGTCGGCGTGGATCGCCGAGCGCGATGCGATCGATGCAATGATGCGGGAGTGGCAGGATTGGGAAGTGGCGCTCTGTGACAAGATCAAGCGTGCGCCCGTGACTCTGACGCGGGCCTGTCGTTCGGGTTTGCCGGAAGCGCGAGCGATGCGGGCGTTGGATCGGAAGATCAAACCGGGTCTGAAGCGTCTTGACCGCGCTGCCCAGCGCATTGTGTTGATGCACCCCACGTCGGCGCAGGGCGCGCTGGCCAAGATCAGGCTCGGCTTGTGTATCCAGGGGCCGTACGATTGGAACGACGACTACGTATACGCGCTGGTGCAGGACGGCTGTGAGCAGCTCGCGATAATGCTCGCGCGGGAGGGCTGACCAAGCAGGTGCGCCGGTTGTCCGCGCATGATGCGGGGTTCCCTTTCGTAGCCGTACGATTGCGTGGCCCTCGTCCCGATTAGGAGGATTCGATTCCATCGTGAGTTGCAATGCGTGGACGTACCCGCGCGGCGTGGTTTGATGGCCGGCGCCGTCTTGAGGAGCCGATCGCATGGCCCCCCGCAAGCGCGGATCGCGCGTGCGCAAGCCGCTTAGCGATCCGGGCCAACTGAACTTGTTCGAAGCGTCCGAGCAACGAGCGCGGACGCCGACCAAACCCTCTGCGCCGCTGCGTGTGAAGGCGAAGCGGATCAAGGCCGCGTCGATCGAACGTTCAGTGATCCTCTCGCCACACGAGGCGGCAACCTATCTCGGCGTCGCGGTAAGCACCTTGAAGAGTTGGCGCGCCAAGAAGATCGGGCCGGCTTGGACACGTCGAGGCGGGCGTCTTGTTTGCTATTTCCCAGCCGACCTTGATGCGTTTCTGCGCCGCGGCGCTCGCGACCGCGACAAGCTCTGACCACTGGCGCGTCATGCATGACGCCGAATTTAGTCGCGCAACATGCGAATTATGGCGCTGGGACATTGGGGGCGATTAAGGGCCATCGCTGAAGATCGATGGACGCCAACGATAAGTCGCGGAAACACGAGGAAACGAGTTGAGACGCGGCGCTCTTTTCCACTTCGTTTCGTGTTTTCATCGCTTGGCAGAATGGATTTGTTGGTTGTGGATAAGCGGCCCTTTCATTGAGCCATCGCGCGAGACTTCAAGCGTGACGCGCGAAGCCGAAAGGAGAGCATCATGTCCTCAGAAGTTCTGCTAACCGTCGAAGATGCAGCCGCGCGTTTGAAGATTTCTAAGCACACGCTCAATCGTTGGCGTGGGACGGGTGAGGGACCGCCTTACATCAAGTCAGGCCCGCGCCTCGTGCGCTACGAAGAATCTGCAATCGACAACTGGGCTCGCGACCGCACGCGTGGTTCGACGCGCGAGCCAGGAAGATGACGGAGGCGCCCAATGAGTCGTCCTTTGCCATTTGACTGCCCGCGCGGCCTCAATCGACTGGAGGCCGCGCGATATGTTGGTGTCTCGCCGACCACCTTCGACAAGCTCGTAACCGATGGGAGGATGCCAAGACCGAAGGAGATCGGTGCGCGGCGGGTATACGACCGCGCTCAGCTCGATAGCGCCTTTGATGCGTTAGGCGAATTTGATGTGGACCTTGCGGTCGCCAATGAGTGGGACGGCTAGGCCATGGCGACGATCACGCTCCCTTACGTCGATCGCTTCAAGGATCGCCATGGGACTTGGCGCTATTATTTTCGACGCGCAGGCAAGCGTGTCCCGCTGCCAGGGCGGCCGGGTGAGGCTGCATTCATGGGGGCCTATCAACTGGCGTGCGCCTCTTTTGGCACAACGAAGGTTAGCACGACCGTCGCGGCGAACTCCGTCGATGCGGTTGCTATTGCCTACTATCGCTCGCCCAACTTCCTCTCGCTCAACAAAAGCACCCAGACGACCTACCGCCGCGAAATTGAACGTTGGCGCGTGAAGACCGGATCGAAGGCCATCACGCGCTTAGAGCGCCGCCACATCAAGGAGCAAATGACCGAGCGGTTCGAGGCAGGTGGACCGGAGGCGGCCAATAACCTTCTCCGTATCATTCGCATTCTTTGCGGCTATGCGGTCGAACTCGACCTGCGCCGTGACAATCCAGCCCTCGGTATCAAGAAGTTCAGGATGCGCGGCGATGGCTTCGTCGCTTGGTCGGAAGACGATATTGCGAAGTATCTGAAGCGATGGCCCGCCGGGTCGCGCGAACGCTTAGCGCTCGTGCTATTGCTCTACACAGGGCAACGTCGGGGTGATGTCATTCGCATGGGACGACAGCACGTGAGCGGCGACGCTATTCGTGTGACCCAGGCCAAGACCGGCGCACAGCTTGCAATTCCGATGCACTCGGAACTGAAGACGGTTCTCGAAACCTTGCCGAAAGACGGCCTGACGTTTTTGACCACACAATACGGAACGCCATTCAAAGACAGCGCTTCGTTCGGAAACCAATTCCGCGAGTGGTGCGATAAGGCGGGCTTGCCCAAGCGCAGCGCACATGGTCTGCGAAAATCAGCAGCCGTGCGCTTAGTCGAAGCTGGATGCACGACCAAGGAAGTGCAGGCGATCACCGGTCACGCTTCGCTGCGCGAAGTGGAGCGCTACACCAAGGCCGCCGAACAGGAGAAGCTTGCGCGCAGCGCCATTGCGCGACTGTCGGAAAGCAATTGAACGGATTGGCGTGCGTGGTTGGGGCTTGTCGAACGTGTGTCGAACACGAAGTGCCAAACCTAGTGCCAACCCTTCGCCAAGACTGAATGGAATCAACCTCGTGCGAAGGGAGTGGCGACCCCGGAGAGATTCGAACTCCCGACCGTGTCCTTAGGACGGACCTGCTCTATCCAGCTGAGCTACGGGGCCACGCGGTCAAGAGCTATTGAATAGCGGCGCGGCCCGCAACCGCTCAGTCGCCGATGCGGCCGCCATCATTGCGTGTCACCACGACCACCGCCGAGCGCGGCCAGCTTTGGCCGCCGTCCGGGAAGTTTGACGGGGGAGGTGCGCCGGTCCAACGCGTCTGGCTGTAAGGCACACCGCGGACGTCGTTGGCGCCCGGATGCTGGATGGCGCAAAAGAACGCGCGCTCGTCGGGCGCCATCATCGGCCCGCAAATTTCGGCGCCCAACGGGCCGACGAGGAAACGTTTCAGGGTACGCGGTGCGGCTGTGCGGGACTCGGTCACGAGGACGCTGTCATTGCAATTGGCGAAGACGTTGTCGTTGCCGTCAGTGGCGATCCAAATGCGCTGGGCGGAATCGACCAGGAGATTGTCCGGGCAGGCGAAGCGGGCTCCGGTGTTGGGGCTGACGCCGTCGATTGTGGTCGAGACATGGGCCGGCGCGCCGACGCGGGTTGGCGCGGTGAGCGTGGTCGCGTCCGGGTCGCCCCCCATGGCGAAGATGTCCCAGCTGAAGTTGAGCGCGGCGCAATCGCCGTCGTCTTCGTCAATCCGCAGGACGTGGCCGGCGGCATTGGATTGGGCGCGCGCGGGATTTGCGCTGTCGCGACGCGGATTGCCGGGGCGCTCGAAGCCTTGCTCGCTGTTATTGGTGCAGGCGATGAGGACGGGCCCGAGACCGCGCCAGTTCGTGTCGCACACGGCTTCGATGTCTTCGGGGCGATCCATCGGTGTCGCGCCCAAGAGCCGCGCCGCTTCGCGCACGCGCATTAATAGATCGGCCTGATCGCGAAAGCGGATCGGGGATTCAATGGCTTCAGCCGCAGCGTTTGCGGCTTCGGTCGTGAGATGTAGCCAGCGGCCGCGACCGTCTTCGTGGAATTGCGCGGCGTAGAGCGCGCCGTCGTCGAGCAGTTCCATATTGTTGGCGCGAAGGTGTGGATCGAAACGGCCGCGAGTGATGAACTTGTAGACGTGCTCATTGCGTTGATCGTCGCCGCTATATACCGCGACGCGGTTGTCGCGAGTCAGCGCGGTGGTGGCGCATTCAGCTTTCTTGCGGCCAAGCGCGGTGCGCTTCTTTGGCGCCGAACGTGGGTCGTAGGGATCAATCTCGACGATCCAACCGTAGAGAGCCGGCCCATGCGGATTTTCTCGCAGGCTGAACTGGCGCGGCACCAGCGCTTCAGGCAGCGCAGTAGCGACATAACCAAAAGAGGTGGCGTCAAGTGCGTAGGCGTTATCCGTAAGATTCAAGCTGTCGGAGCCGGCAAACACTTCTTCGAAATTTTCTTCCGCGGTCAGATAGGTGCCCCAAGGCGTTTGACCGCCAGCGCAATTTGCGACGGTGCCGCAACGCACGGCGCCTGGAACGCTATCGCCGCGATCCGGCTCGGCGGCGTTGCTCCTGGCGGCGGCGGCGATGATCCACGGATGATCGGCTGCCGGGCCGCTGAACAGAACTGGAGTGAACGGTGTGATGCGGCGGTTATGCCCAGCGCCTGGGGCTGCGCCGCGCACGATACGCCAGCCCTCGGCCCCTTGTTCGAGATCGACGACGCTGACGCCGATCGCGGCATAGAGCGCCTCAACTTGCGCCGGTGTTATTGTGCTGGGATCGCGAATGCTTGGATAGGCCAGTTCGAGCGAGACGTATTCGTTGTTGACGCAAAGGATCATGCGCGCGGCCGAACGTGGCTGCGGGAAGGTGGGCGTGGTTGGAAACCAAGCCAGCATGTCATTGTGCGAACCGAAGCGCTGTTCTTGTTCGGCGCGAGTCAAGGTATCGGGATCGAACGGAGCGGTCAGCGTATCGAAAAGTGCGTCGCCCCACGCGATCAAGGTGCGCCAGCTATAGCCGGGCGGCAGTGTGATCGTGTCGGCATTAGTCTCCGGTATGCTGGCAAAGCGCAGCGCACTTTGGCTCTCACTCGAGGCGCAACCAGCGAAGCTGAGCAGCGGTGCGCCGACGAGGCCGCCAAGTACGGCGCGCCGGCTTGCGATCAAGTCACGCATTGGCTTGCTGGCGGTCACGGGGCGCACTCCTTGGCGGGCAGCCCTAGCCGGCGTCTGCGACAGCTCCGTGACACGCCTTCAGCATCGCGATATCGGCGAGCGTGGCTTCGAGCGGGCTCCAATCGTCGCGCTCGGAGATGGCGGACCAGACGCGTTCGACCTCTTCAATGACGAGGCTCACCGGCGTTGTTTGTTGGTAGTAGGGATGACGCAGATGTTCGTCCGCACCGTTTTTCGTGCGCGCGTCCAAGCCCGCGCGCACAGGTGTAAAGCTGGCGTCGGCGTAGAGCGCAGATTGCGGGCTTTCACCGGCGCGCGCGGCGCTGGCGGCGCCACCGAACCAATCGTGGAAGAATTGATCCCAGCCGGCCTGGCTTTCGGTGAGCCAGGCGAACATCGCCGCCAGAAATTCCATATCCGCCGCGAGCGCGCCTTCGGTCAGGTTGAGACGGCGGAAAACATTGGCGCGCAAGCCGTGCTGATAGGCTGGCGCGAAGCGGGCGAGTTCGGCTTCCAGTAAGCTCGCGGGACACACCGGCGTCAGTACGCCGCCGAGCTGCGAGAGCGCCCACGATACCGCTTCGGGTTGGCGCCCGAACGCATAGAGCCCCGCTTCGTCGAAATAGGCGGCGGTGAAGTTCGGATCGCTTGTCGGCAGAAAGCGCCACGGGCCGTAGTCGAAACTCTCGCCGGTGACATTGAGATTGTCGGTATTGAGCACGCCGTGGACGAAACCGGCGCCCATCCAGCTGCCGGCGAGCCGCGCGCTGGCGGCGACAATCTCGCCGAACATGGCGGCGACGCGTGCTTCGCGAGCCTGATCGAGGCAATGCGGGTAATAGGCGGCGCACACATGATCGACGAGCTGATGCGTGAGATCTGGGCGCTCGTGATAGGCGAGGCGCTGGAAGCTGCCGAAGCGCACGTGGCTATGTTGCAGGCGCACAAGCACAGCGGAGCGTGTGGGCGAGGGCTCGTCGCCGCGGATGAGTTGTTCGCCGGTTTCGATCAACGAGAACGCTTTCGAGGTATTGACGCCCAGCGCCTCCAGCATCTCCGCCGCCAGAATCTCGCGGACGCCGCCCTTGAGCGTCAGGCGGCCATCGCCGCGGCGGGAATAGGGCGTTTGGCCTGTGCCTTTCGTTCCGAGATCGAGCAGGCGGCCGTGATCGTCGCGCATTTGCGCGAAGAGGAACCCGCGGCCGTCGCCAAGGTCAGGATTGTAAGTGCGGAACTGATGCCCGTGATAGCGCATCGCCAAGGGCTCACGCATGTTCTTCGGCAGGGGCTCGAAGCGGCCGAAATGCGCGATCCATTCGGCGTCATCGAGTGCGCCGAGGCCGACGCGCGCAGCCCATGTTTGGTTGCGCCTCCGGAGAATGTGTTGGGGAAACCGCGCCGGCGCCACGGGATCGGCGAATTCCGGCCCGAGTTTCTCGAACAACGTGTCGGGTCGATACTGGTCCGAAACAGGCATGAAGCTTTCAGTGAGTTAGTGCGCCAATGGCGCGACGAGCCGTGACGTGGTCCCGCGAATATGGCAAATCAATCGTGGGGGAAGAGGAGGTCGGAACTTACGATGTCGTTGCGCGCACTCTGGCTTGCGAGCGCATCCATCGCCCTGATTGCGCTTGCGAGCTGCGACCGCAACGGCAATGGCGCCAAGACAGAAGAAAGCTCGGCCGAGAACATCGCCGTGGCGCTCGACACCTGTGCCGAACCGCAGACCGAATTCGCGCGAAACGTGTGCGGCAACCGCACCCTCGCCAGCCTCGACACCACCGCCCGCGAGACGCTCGTGGCCGAATCCGCCGCGATCTCTGACGCTGGCGCGGCCCTCTTGGTCCAGAACCAGCGGCGCTGGCGAGATTCAGCGCGGGTTTTGTGCGGCGTGCTGGACGAGGAAACGGCGCTGACGCCGGATCAGGTCAGCTGCCTGGAGGCGCGCTATCGCGTGCGTGCGCAGGAAGCGAACACCGCTGTCGAGGAGATCGGCGGCTATACCTTTCAGCGCATGGAATTGGTCGACGCCTCGCCCGTCGCGGCCGAGATCGCCCGTGCGTCCGGGTTTGCTGAAGACGAGCCCGCGGCGGTGATCCGCGATATTCGTTTTCCGCGCATTGATGGCCGTCAAACACCGGCGACGCAGCGCTTTAACGATCTCGTCGCGCAGCAGCCGCAGTTTCGGCTGGAAGATGCAACCAACGAGGTGGTCGATTATCGCATCGCCTTTGCCGGACCGGAGCTGATCTCGGTGCGCTTTAATGTTGCCTCCGACACGCTGGGCGCGGCGCATGGCAATAACACTGTGCGCGCCGTCACCGTGCTGATGGAGCAGGGCCGCGCACTCGAAGCGGGCGATGTCTTTCGCGCTGGGACGGGCTGGGAGCGATTTCTCACCGAACGCGCGGTGCGCGAGATCTCACGCCAGTACCGCGAAGACGGGTTCACGCCGCCGGAGCGTGACGTTCAGGAAAGCGCGACCAAGCCGCACCTTTGGTTGATCAGTGAAGCCGGGTTGACGTTGCTGTTTCCGCCATACTCGTTCGGCGGGCCATATGTGATGGGCGGCACCGAAGTGTCGATCCCGTGGGCTGACTTGCGCCCATATCTCAATCCGGCCGCGCCCGCGCCGATCCGGCCCGTCGCTTAAAGCACTAAGCCATACAGAACCGCGCCGTAATGGCCGGCTGCGCCGATGATCACGCAGGCGTGCCAAAGCGCGCGGCGGAACGGGATGGCGTGGTTCAGATAGAGCAGCACGCCACCGGAATAGGTGATCCCGGCAACGACCAGCATGGCGATCGCCAGCGGCGGCAGCGTTGGCACAACCGGCCCCAGCACGAGCACAGCGAGCCAGCCGAAGGCCAGATAGATCAAGCTCCAAGCCCGATCCGATAGCTGTGTGTAGAACACTTTGCCGGCCGCGCCGGCGAACGCCATCATCCATATCGCGATTGTCACGGTCAGCGCGAAATCCGGAGGCAGCAGCTGAATGGTGAATGGCGTGTACGAGCCGGCGATCATCAGGAAGATCGCAGCTTCGTCGATCCGGCGCAGAATGCGACGATAGGGGTTCGGGCGCGTGAGATTATAGACGGCGGAGGCGGCCAACATCGCCATCAAGCACATGGCGTAGATGGCGCCGGCGGTCGCCATCGGCACGCCGCGATTAACTAGAGCGATTGAAACGAGTAGGCCGCCGCCGACGAGCGCCGCGAGGATCCCGACCGCATGGACGATGCCGTCCGCCGCATGCTCAACCCGGTTCGGGTAGTGCTCGGCGAGCTCTTGCTCGTCTGCGGTAAGGAGATCCGATAAAGCCATTCTGGCGGTACTCGTTTTGTTATTGGGCGCGATGAGAGACGCGCCTCACCACACGATAGTTCCTCCGGCTTAATGCCCGATGATCCAAACTGAGTTTTCCGTGCAACACCAGCGCTTGAGCTTGCGGCGCGCGTGCAACGTAAACCATGCGCGCGGCGCGCGTTCCCGGTTGGCGCGATTTTCGCACGCGTTCGGCGCATGCGAGCCAAACGTCCCAATGCGGAAGCGCTGCGCGCCGAAGCGCGATTGCTGACCACGGCAGGTCTGTTGCTGCTGGGAATCGGGTTTCCGGTGACGCTGCTTTTGGTGGCAAGCGCGCTGAGCGGTGGCGGTGTCTCGCCGTTCGTCCCGGTCGCCGCGGGTGCGCCGCCGATCATGCTCGGCTACCTCGCGTGTCATTTTGCATCACAGCGCATGCTGAAGGCCAAAGAACTCGAGAGCCGCTGAGCACTGCGCTTTTGCGTAGGCCTGCGTGAATACTTTCATCGCTTGCGACGCGTGAAAGCGTGCGAACGGAATGAAGTTGCGCGGCTTTTTTGGTTACCGTGTCGTTAGCTGGCAGCCGATCGACGACGTTGCTAGCCGCAGCAAAGTATTGACGCTGACGCGCCGGATCAGTCAGCATTCAGATGCAAGGAACTAAAGGATAGCGACAGCGTCTATTAAGCATAGAGGTACACGGCACATGCATCACGACGAACTTAAACTGCGTCTTGAAGGCTGGCGTCTCTCGACAGCCGAAGTGCTCTATTACATGCCGGACCATCCCTCTTTGCTTCAGAGCTTCATGTGGCAGACACTCGATCTCGCACCGGACTATCCGCGCCTGCACAGGTTCCTGAATTTTTGGAAGCGAGAGATCGACGCGGTGATCCACTCGGTGCGGCTGGCGACGGGGGAGACGATCGCGCCGCCCAAGTTCGCGAGCGCCGACCACTACCTCCATCATTAGTTAGCGCGCTTCACTTGTTTGCGATTGGCTAGAAGGGCCTCTCGTCACCATATTGCATTGGGTAGGGATCGAAACGGAGACCAATCCATGCGAGCGCTTATGCTTGCGGTTGCGGCGGGGCTGCTAACAGCTTGCGCGACCGCCACGCCGTATCAGCCAGGCGCGCCAGGCGCACCCGGGGCCTACGGCTTCACCGAACAACAAATCGAGTCTAACCGCACCCGCATCACGTTCCGCGGCAACACGTTGACGGATCGCGAGACGGTGGAGACGTATCTGCTCTATCGCGCCGCAGAGCTAACGCAGCAGGCGGGCTACGATTATTTCATCGTCGCTAATCGCGACACGGAAGAGCGTTCGCGGCTGCAAAGCACCGGCCCGCGCAGTGCTCGCTTCGGGTTTGACTATTGGTACTTCTCGCCGCGTCGCGGCTGGAGCCCGTGGTATGATCCGTTCTGGAATGACTCGACCAGCTATCGCGAAGTGACGCGCTATGAAGCGATGGCCGAGATCGCGATGTTCCGCGGCCAGAAGCCTGAGGGTGATCCAAATGCGTTCGATGCGCGCGAAGTGCAGCAGAACCTGCAAGGCCGCATCGTTCGCCCGCCGGCGAGTTAAGTGATAATCGGGATCACGGTCCTTCGACCGTGATCCCGCGTTCGCGCAAAAGGTCGACAACGTTGCCGTCCCCCACGAGGTGCGCGGCGCCAACGGCCACAAAGATACGCCCTGATCCGGCCAGCCGCGCTTCGATCGCGTCGGCCCAGGCGCGATTACGCTCAAGAATAATCGCGTCATGGATGGCGGGCCCGGCATTGCGCCATTGCGGTTCGAGCAGTGCTTCGAGCGCTTCTACGTCGCCGCGCGCCCAGGCTTCGTCCATGAGTGTGAGCGCTTGCGCGCCCTCATCGACGTCATCGAGCGTGAGTAAGAGGAAGCGCATCTCATCGGCCGGCGTTAGTGAAGCGAGGATGCGCACTTGCTGCTCCGGCGTTTCCAGATAGCTGACGCGCATGCCGCGCGCGCGCGCTTGCGGCGTCAGCACGGCTTCAACACCGGCCTCAGGCCGATGGCCAGCGCGCACCGCCGCTGCGTAGGAAAGCTGCAACGCCGCCAGCCAGGGGCGCTGGCGCTGTAACGCGGCGGGATCGACGCCAAGGCGCCGCGCCGCGCGGTCAAGGCGTTGTGCATTATCGCCGCTGAGGCGTGCGGCTAAAGTTTCGCCCGCTGGCAAGGCGCCAAGCTCTTGGCTGAGGCGCGCGATGCTTGTGTCACTGGCGTCGGTCTCGGTGACCAACTCTTCCGCCGCACCGAACGCCGTCTCGAACTCGGGGCCGCGCCATTGCAGGTCGGGTGGCAACAGATGGACCGTGCCGTAGAGCCAGATTTCGCTGTCGGCGTCGGCGATGCGCCAGATTGCGGGCTCGCCCGCCGGCGCACGCGGCGAACAGCTGCCAGCCGCCGCGACAGCCAGCGCGAAGAGGGCGGTGAGGAGCGCGCGCATGCCCCATGCCTCGCCTTGGCGGGGCCGATTGGCAAGGCTCGCCTTTGCCGCAAAGCTCCGCT
>SXGT01848337.1_pt1 | contig 16602 bp, 13 predicted proteins | sample 3176221 | NCBI WGS metagenome assembly SXGT01 (sample SAMN11356862, study PRJNA531348) | freshwater metagenome | isolation source: freshwater sample F1-120 | place: China: Fuxian Lake, Yuxi | collected 2017-12-25 | reverse complement strand
CCAAGGAAGCCGTCGCTCACGCGAAGGCCGCCAAGGTTCCGATCGTCGTCGCCTGCACGAAGATCGACAAGCCCGGCGCGAACCCGCTCAAGGTCCGGCAAGAACTGACCAACGAAGGTCTTCAGCCGGTCGAGTGGGGCGGTTCCACTCAATTCATCGACGTTTCGTCCGTCACGATGCAGGGTATCCCTGAGCTGATGGAGCACTTGGCCCTCGAGTCCGACGTCCTCGAACTCAAGGCGAACACGAAGCGTCCGGCGGTCGGCACCTGCCTCGAGGCGGAGCAAAGCCGCGGCGAAGGCAATATCGCGCGCCTGCTGATCCAAAACGGCACCCTGAAGAAGGGCGACATCTTCTTGTGCGGAACGGCCTACGGTCGTGTCCGTGCGATCAAGAACGACAAGGGCAAGTTCATCCTCGAGGCCGGACCTTCGACTCCGGTCGAAATCCCGGGCCTCAACGAATTGCCGAAGGCCGGCGACCGCTTCGTCGTCGTCGACGATCTCGAGCAAGCGAAAGAACTCGCCGATAAGCGTCGCTCCTCGATCCGTGAGCAGGAGTTGGCCAAGCAGTCGCACGTCTCCCTCGAGAAGCTCTTCGAGAAGCTCGAAGGCGACACGCTCAAGCTCATCCTCAAAGTGGACGTCTCCGGGTCGCTCGAAGTGCTCAAGAAGGAGATCGCCGATCTCAAGCACCCCGAGATCCGTCCGGACATCATCCACGCCGCGGTCGGCGGCATCACCGAAACCGACGTCACTCTCGCCGACGCCTCGGACGCGATCATTCTCGGCTTCCATGTCTCCGCGGATCTCGGCTCTCGCGCCTTGGCCGAAGAGAAGAAAGTCGAGATCCGGATCTATCAGGTCATCTACAAGCTCATCGAAGAGGTGCGCGACGCCTTGGAAGGCCGCCTCAAGCCCGAAGAGCGAGAGAAGATCGTCGGTCGCGCCGAAGTCAAACAGACGTGGAAGGTGTCCCGCCTCGGGACCATCGCCGGCTGTATCGTCACGAGCGGCGTCATCAAGCGTTCGAACCGCGTCCGCGTCTCGCGCGGCGGCATCGTCGTCAAAGAGGGCGAGCTCGGTTCGTTGCGCCGCGTGAAGGACGACGTCCGCGAGGTCAGCGCGGGTCTCGAGTGCGGTCTGACGGTCTCGAACTTCGACAACATCGCCGAAGGCGACGTGCTCGAGGCCTACGAGATCGAGAAGATCAAGCGCACGCTCGACGGTTGATCCGTCGAGCGGGAGGCTCCTCATGGCCGGTCCCGGAATCGAACGACTGCAGGAGCTCATCCGCGCCAAAGTGGCGATGATGCTCATTAGGGATCTAGCGGATCCGCGCCTAGGCATGGTCACCGTGTCGAAAGTGCGGCTCTCGGCGGATCTCGAGCGCTGCATCGTCTTCTGGTCGACCCTCGACGAGGGCAAGAAGCGCCATTTGACGGAGAAGGCGCTCACCTCCTCGCGCGGCTACGTGCAACGCGAGGTCGCCGGCATGCTTCACACGCGGAAGGCGCCGCACCTGACCTTCGAGTTCGATCCTTCGATCGAGGGCGCGGCCAGAGTGACCGACCTCATCGATCGAGCCGCCAAGGACGACGCCGAGCGACGCGCGGCAGCGTCGCCTTCCGACGACGGGATTCCGGCCGCGCCGAACGCCGACCCGTCCGCCGAGGTTTAGGACCCGAAGGACTGTTCATGGACGGCCCCTTTCGCCGTGTCGCGGTCGTTCGGCTTTCTTCGTTCGGTGACGTGGTGTCGTCCCTGCCGGCCGTCGGCGCGCTGCGTGCGGCCCTGCCCGATGCCCGCCTAGTCTGGATCGTAGAGGACCGTTGTGCGGATTTGCCGCGGCATGTGCGCGGAGTGGACCGGGTCATCGCCCTGCCCCTTCGTGCGTTCGGTTCCGCCGGCACGATCCGGTCCCGTTTCGAGGCGCTTCGCCGGCTGGCCGCCGTCCGGCGGGAGATCGTCGCTGAACGCTTCGATCTTGCCGTGGACCTGCAAGGCAACTTGAAGAGCGGTGTGGTGACCCGGGCCACGGGAGCGCCGGTCCGCGTCGGTCTACCGCGCGGCGACACCAAAGAGCCGAATTGGCTTTTCACCAATCGCCGGCCTCCGCGGGACGGCGTCGTCCGACACCGCTCCGACGAGGCGTTGCGGCTCCTCACCGCGATCGGATTGCCGGCAAGTCGGGTACGGCCCGTGATCGATCTGCCGGAGTCCGCCGTCGAGCGCGTCCGGGTCTGGGCTCTTGCCTCTCGGTCGACCGAAAGGCGGCCGCTCGTCGTCCTGCACCCGGGCACCAGCAACTTCATGCCCCATAAGAGGTGGCCTCCTGAGCGATACGGCGTCCTGGCGCGCGGTCTCCGGGAGGCGCTCGGAGCCCGCGTCGTAGCGACTTTCGGCCGGGACGACGCCGAAGTCGTCGACGCAGTGCTGCGATCCTCGGACGGCGCCGTCGAGCGGGCGCCCGATCTCCCCTCGCCGCTCGACCTGGCCGCCTTCCTCTCGCGTGCGGATCTGGTCGTCGGCGGCGACACCGGCCCGCTCCACCTCGCGGATGCGTTGGGCCGTCCTGCCGTCATGATCTTCGGGCCGACGGATCCGCGGCTCTATCATCCGCTCGAACATCCCGAGCGCGTCCTCTATGAGCGCGCGCATTGCTCGCCGTGTCGTTTCCGGCTTTGCCCCGAACGCATCTGCCTCGACGCCGTGACTCCGGAGCAAGCGCTCGCGATCTGTCTCGGCGTCCTTAAGGGACCGCCCGCCGTCGTCTGAGAATCGAGAGGCCTTAACCGCCGCGCAGGACCTCGAGCATGCGGGCGTGCAGGTCCGGGTTCGCCGCGACGATCTGCTTTCCGAACAGCCAGTCTTCACCGCCGTTGAAGTCGGAGACTCTCGCGCCGGCTTCCGAAGCGATCAGGGCTCCGGCCGCGACGTCCCACGGTGAGAGATGCCTCTCCCAAAACCCGTCGTACCGACCGTCCGCCGTATAGCAAAGATCAAGCGCGGCCGATCCGAGCCGGCGGAGCCCGCGGGCGACGACGGCGAAGGCCGAGAACTGCGCGAGGTTGTTGTCGGGAAGGACGTCGACCCGATACGGAAATCCGGTGGTCAGCAGCGCTTCGGAAACCTCCGCCGCACGCCCCGTCCCGATCGGACGACCGTTCAGTTTCGCTCCTCGGCCCGCCGCCGCAGTGTAGCACTCGTCCAATACGGGGTTGTAGACGCAGCCTGCGACCGCCCGCCCTCCTTCGTAGAAGGCCAGCGACGGTCCGAAGTGCGGGATGCGGTAGACGAAATTCGTCGTCCCGTCGAGCGGATCGAGGATCCAAAGCCTCGGCGCGGGACCCTGCGTCGAGAGCGTCTCCTCGGCGAGAATCGCGTCTCCGGGAAAGGCCGCCCGGATCCGCTCGATCACGAGCGCTTCGGCCTCGCGGTCCGCCGCCGTCACCAGATCCCGCCGGCCCTTCTTGTCGATGCGGTCAAGCCGCCCGAAATGGCGCATCAATACGGTCCCTGCCTCGCGCGCCGTTCGTTCCGTGAACTCCAGCAGATCGTTCATTCGGCGTCTCCTGGTTCGTTCGTCGCCGCAGCGCCCCGTTTCAATCCCGCCCGGACGTCGTCCCACCAGCGCATGCGCCGGCCGACGTCCTTCTCGTGACCGTAGGGCGACGGGACGTACCACGTGCGGCCTTTGAGCGCCGGAGGCAGATACTCTTGATCGACCGTCGCCTCATCGAAATCGTGAGGATAGAGATAGCCCTTGCCGCGACCGAGAGCCGACATGAGCTTCGTGGGCGCGTTCTTCAGATGCGCCGGCGGATCGTGGACGGCGCCCGCGGCGACTTCCGCCTTCACCGCCGCAAAGGCGGCGTAGACCGCGTTGCTCTTCGGGGCCGTCGCGAGGTAGACGGTCGCCTCCGCCAAGGCGAGTTCGCCCTCGGGGCTGCCGAGGAATTTGAAGGTCTCGACGGCGTCGAGCGCGATGCGGACCGCCTGCGGATCCGCCAGTCCGATGTCTTCGGTCGCGATGCGGACAAGCCGTCGTCCGACGTAAAGCGGCGGTTCTCCGCCGTCGAGCATGCGAACCAGATAGTAGAGCGCCGCCTGCGGATCGCCGCCGCGGATCGATTTGTGGAACGCCGAAACGAAATCGTAGTGATTGTCCCCCGACTTGTCGTACGCCGGGCGTTTCGCGCCTGCGAGTTTCGCCGCCGTCTCCGCGTCGACCGTCCTGAGCCCCGCGGACGCCGCCGCGTCGACCAAGGACTCCAGTCGATTGAGCAGGCTTCGCGCGTCGCCGTGGCTCGTCGCCGCGAGGCTTCGCAACGCATCGGCGTCGATGGCGACCCCGCGGCCGCCGAGTCCCCGTTCGCGGTCGGCGAGGGCGCGTCCGGCGATCAAGACCAACGCGTCGACCGAGAGCGCTTCCAGAACGACGGTCGTGCAGCGGGAAAGAAGCGCGGCGTTTACGTGAAAGGACGGGTTTTCCGTCGTCGCACCCGCGAACACGATGGTTCCGTCCTCGACATGCGGCAAGAGCGCGTCCTGTTGGGCGCGATTGAAGTGATGGATTTCGTCGACGAAGAGCAGCGTGCCCCGCCCGTCGATCCGGGCGTCGCGCGCGGCGTCGACCGCTGCGCGGACCTCTTTGACGCCCGCGGCGACCGCGGAGAGCGGAAGAAAATCACGGCCGATCCGGCCTGCCACGAGCCGCGCCAACGTGGTCTTTCCCGATCCCGGAGGTCCCCAGAAGAGAAGCGACGGCATGCGGCCCGATTTGAGCAACAGGCTGAGCGGCGCGTCGGGAGCTAGGGCGGGCTGACCGACGATCTCTTCGATCGAACGCGGCCGCATGCGCTCCGCTAACGGCGCATGCCGACGGAGCTCCCTTTCGTCAGGGTCGAAGAGACCGCGCGGCATGGACGGGAAAGCCGGCCCCCCGTCAGGGCTTGGCCAACGCCTCCGCAAAGTCGTCGGCGTACTTCCTCAACCCCTGCTTCGGCGACCCGTTCAGCACGATCGCGAAGACCGTCCAACCGTCGGCTCGTTGCAGGAAGCCGGAGAGGCTTGCGACGCCGTCGATCGAGCCGGTCTTGGCGAACATCCGATCCTTCAATGCGGGCAGGCGCCGCTCCAACGTGCCTTCCTCCTGAGGTTCGGCAAGCATGTTGCGGAAATCGAGGCCTTCCGGGCGGCGGTCCATCGCGCGAAGCGCGCCGGCCAACGCCATGGCTGTCACACGGTTCTTCCGTGAAAGCCCGCAACCGTCCGCAGCGACCAAGCCGTCGATCGAGACGCCGGCCTCTTTCAAGATCCGCAGTAGCGCCGTTCCGCCGTTCTCGTAGGAGCCCTGTCCCGAAGTCTTGTAGGCGAGATGGCGAAACACCATGTCCGCACGATGATTCTGGCTGTGTTTCAGGATGCGCGGAAAGACCCGGGAGAGCGGCGTACGGACGACCACCATGATTTCGCCGCCGGTTCGTTCTTCCGCGACCGCCCGCCGGACGGTCCCGCCGACCTTGATCCCGGCGTCCGCGAGGGCGCGACGAAATCCGAATCCGAACTGCAGCACAGGGTCGGCCACCGCGACTTCATGCACGACGGGTCCGGCGCCCGAGAAGACGGCGCCTTTGGCCAAGAGGTCGCCGTTCGCCATTCGTTCGAAGCCGACCCCGGAGTCTTTCTTTGCGCGCACCGTCCGTAGGCGGTTGACGATCTTTACGAAGCCGGTGTCAGGGCTCGGCTCCGCTTCGGCGCCGTCGCCGCGCCCCGGTCGGATCACCACGCGCGTCAGTGCTTCATCCAACGACAAGGCCGCCGAAGGCGCCATCCAGCGATCCGTGGATGCATCGTCGGGCCAATCGGGCCCGGTGAACCCGGAGTCGAAAGCGGAGTCGTCAAGGACGAGATCTCCGGAGATGCGTTTCAGACCGCGCGCCGCCAAACGGTCGGCCACGGCGCGGAGCGCCTGCAAGGAATCGCCGAAATCCTGCGCACCGAAAGTCGGATCCCCTTCGCCGCGCACGCGCAGGTAGCCCGACAACTCTCCGTTCTCGATCCCGCCGTGTGCGAAGAACTCGGTGCGGATCTCCGCCTCCATTCCGAGGGCCAAAACCGCGGCCGCACACGTCAGAACTTTTTGATTCGAAGCCGGGATAAGCGCTAGGTCCGGGTCCGAAGAGAACATCGCGCGACCATCGTCGGCTCGAAGCACCACGGCGCCGACTTTGACTTTCGCGGCGCGGGCCTTGTTCGTCACGGACGTGAGTCGAGCTTCGAGACTCCCCTGCGCGACGAGCGTGCAGGCGAGTCCGAAGAAGACGAGGAGCGACGATCGCATTCGGAAAAGCGGCATGGGCTTAGAGTTTCGTCGCCGGCCGCCGAAGGGTCAAGCGGCAAGGTCGCCGCGGAAGCCGTGAATCAGGCCTTGTGCGGACCGTAGGCCGGCTTCTGATGCCACTTCCAAGCCGTCTCGACGATCGTGCGGAGATCGCCGAACTCCTGCTTCCAACCGAGTTCGTTCTTCGCGCGCGAAGCATCGCCGACGAGCCGGGCCGGATCCCCGGCGCGCCGCGGGGCGACGCGATAGGCGATCTTCCGCCCGGTTACGGCCTCCGCCGTCTTGATGACCTCGAGCACCGAGTAGCCGCTCCCGTTGCCGAGGTTGAACGCGGTGGGAACGCCGCCGCGGTTCAAGTACTCAAGCCCCAAGAGGTGCGCGGAGGAGAGGTCGAGGATGTGAATATAGGCGCGGATGCAGGTGCCGTCCGGCGTGGGATAGTCGTCGCCGAAGACTTGGATGTCCTTCCGGATTCCGACGGCGGTCTGCAGCACGAGCGGGATCAGGTGCGTCTCCGGATCGTGATCCTCGCCGATCCGTCCGTCCGGGTGGGCGCCTGCCGCGTTGAAGTAGCGGAACGCGACGTACTTGAGGCCGTATGCGCGATGGAAATCCTCGAGCATGCGCTCGACCGCGAACTTGGTCCATCCGTAGGGATTGATGGGCTTCTGCGGGTGGTTTTCGTTCATGAACTCCTGCTGCGGATCGCCGTAGGTCGCGCAGGTCGAAGAGAACACGAAGTTTCGGACGTCTGCTTTCCGCATGGCGGAGAGGAGCGTCAGAGTCGTCGCCACATTGTTCCGCCAATAGCTTTCCGGGTCGGTGACCGAGACGCCGACGTAGCAGGAGGCGGCGAAGTGAAAGACGCACGAAACCTTGCGTTCGCGAAGGGTCTTTTCGACGGTCGCGGCGTCGGACAATTCGCCGACGACGATCGGCGCATCCAGGACGGCTTCCCGCCGGCCCGTCGCCAAGTTGTCGTACGCGAAGGCGTCGAATCCCCTCTCACGAAGCAGTCGCAAACAATGGCTGCCGATGTAGCCTGCGCCGCCTGCGACCATGATCGAGCCCATCGAATCGCCCCCTTATGTGCGCCGAGCGGTTTGCGGAACGGTCACTTCTTCTGTTCGAAACGGCGGTAGCGGTCGCGATTGGCTTCGTACCAATCCCGCCAGACTTTGGCCGTCGCGGTCATGACGTCCTTATCGACCGACTCAGGGAGGCGAGGCGACGGCAAAGCCGGCGTCAATTTGAACAGCGCATCGTGGGCGCATTCAAAGACGTAGGGATCCGCGTCGTTGATCGCTTGAATCGCGAACGGAACGGCGTCCGGAACCCGGGTCTCGCCGAGAAAGTAGACCGCCATAGCGCGCACCCGCGGGTCAGGATCGTCGACGAACAAACTGACGAGACTGATGAGGGCCGAAGGTTCGTATAGCGGGGCCGACGTGAGATGGCGGAGGACGAGCGCGCGAACGACGGGAGCGTGCTTCAGCCGAAGCGCCTTCAAGAAGCCCTTGTTGATCTCCAGGAAGAGTTGCTCGTCGAGCATGTTCGGCGGGGCCGCACGAAGGACCCTCATCGCTTCCTCGCAGCGCTCCGGTTCCGAAGAATTGAGCAGGATCTCGAGCCACTGCTGCGGAGTTTTTTGGTTCGGGTTCTTCTTTTCGACGTCCGGCTTTTTGCGCAACTCGTCGACGAACCGGCGGAGTTCCTCCATTTCAGGGGAGGCGACGTCGCCGCGCGTCTTCAGGGCGGCTTCGAAGCACTCGCGCGCGAGCTTGTTTTCGCCTTTGCGCAAGTGGATTTCGCCCAGCGCGCGATGCGCGCCGAAGTCTTCGGGGTTCGCTTTCAGCATCTCCGAATAAAGGCGTACGGCGTCGTCCCAGAGCTCGCCCTTTCGGAAGCAGTAGCCGAGGATCCGCAAGCCTTCCGGATCGCGCGGGAGCAGTTCCAGATACTTCTTCACCGTGACGATGGCTTCGCCGTACCGGATCCGGGCGGCCTGTAGCTTGGCGAGCGTAAGCAGCGCTTGAGGCTGGCTCGGATTGCGCTCGACGATCTTCTTGAGGAGTTCCTCGGCCTCCGGGATGCGGCCGAGCTGCACGAGACAGCCGGCCAACGGCTCCATGGAACGCAGGAAGTCAGGGCTCAGTTCGAGGGCCTGACGATAGGCCTTGACGGCGTCCTCGAACTTGTCCCGCTTCGCGTGGCAAGTCCCGAGACCGTGGTACGCCCAAGGGAAATACGCGTCGATCCGCAGACCGGCCTCGAACTTGGCCCGCGCCTCTTCGATCCGGCCCGTGTTGCCGAGGATCCGGCCGAGCAGATAGAGATCCGTCGGACCGCCCCGGACCTGTGCCCGGTTCTCGTAAAACTTGATGGCGTCGTCGACCTCGACTCCGCCTTTTTTCAGCGCTTCATCCTGACGGGCGACGGCGACATCGATCTCACGTTCGGCCTCCGGCCACTTGGCGCGAGATCGCTCCAAGTCCGCGCCGCCTTGCAGCTTGGACGCCGGATCGAGCTCTCTCAGCGCATCGGCGCCCGGCCGATCGGTCTGAGCCGGGAGCAGCGCGGCGACGAAAAGGAGAACCGCGACGGTGCGCCGAGCGCGCCCGGTCGTCGTCGTGAATGGCACCGGCAATGGAGTCATCGGTCGTTCCCGTGCCCGGGCGGGGGAAAAGCTCCGCACAAGCCGTGAAACCGTACCAGCAACGCCCTCTCCGGCCAACGCGCCGGGTTCAAGGTTAGGGGCGTTCCGGGCCGATAGGCGACGACAAAGCCATGATTCCCCACGACCGACGGCATGCGACGCGTTTCGACACTTCGAATCTGATCTCGCATTCCGATGCGGACGCGGCCCACGCCTCGCCTTTCGGGCTCGGCGTCACGCTCGATCTGAACGAGTTCGGGATCCGGGTCCAGCACGTCGACGCGTTCACGGTCGGCGACCGCTATCGGTTCCATATCGCCCTCGGGGACGACATGATCGATGCGGTCGGACGGGTGGTTCATGTCGCTCGGACGCTCAACGGAACGTTCGAGACCGGCATCGAGTTCCTCGAGGTCGCGCCGGCGGCGGTCGAATCGATCCGCCGCCATTGCCTGAGCCGCCCGAAACCGTTCTAAACGCGGCTATAGTCGGCGCGATGAATGCGCCCGCCGCCGTCCCGCTTCCGGGACTCAAGTTCCTCCGTCGCGGCAAAGTCCGCGACGTCTACGAGCTCGACGCCCGCCACTTGCTCTTGGTCGCGACGGACCGGATCTCGGCCTTCGACCATGTGCTGCCGGATCCGATTCCGGGCAAGGGCATCGTCCTCACCCAGCTCTCGCTCTTCTGGTTCGAGCTTCTCGGCGGCGGCGTGCCGCACCACGTCGTCGAATCCGACGTGCGTCGCATGCCCGAGGCCGTCCGTAGGCTCGCACCGGAACTTCGCGGCCGCGCGCTGATGGTCCGGAAGGCCGAGGTCTTCCCCTTCGAATGCGTCGCCCGCGGCTATCTCTTGGGCGGCGGCTTCAAGGAATACCGGGAGACCGGAGCCTTATGCGGCATCCCGCTGCCGGCCGGTTTGAAGAAGAACCACCGCTTCCCCTCGCCGCTCTTCACGCCTTCGACGAAAGCCGAGCAAGGCCACGACGAGAACGTGTCGTTCGCGCGCATGGAACGCGATCTCGGACCCGACGTCGCGGCGTCGCTTCGCGATCTCACGCTCGACGTCTTCGCCAAGTGCTCGCGGCACGCGGAGACGCGCGACGTCGTCATCTGCGACACGAAGCTCGAGTGGGGACGTATCGACGGCCGCATCGCGCTCGTCGACGAAGTCCTGACGCCGGACTCTTCGCGCTTCTGGCGGAAGGAAGAGGCCGTCCGGGCGCTGCCGGACCGTGATCCGCCGTCCTATGACAAGCAGGTCGTCCGCGACTGGCTGGAAACTCAAAGTTGGGATCGCGTGCTCGGTCCCCCGCCGCGTTTGCCGGCGGAGGTCGCCGCATTGGCTCGCAGCCGTTACGTCGAGATCTATGAACGCGTGACCGGGCGTCCGGTCCCGGAGCTGGATTCGTGACCCCCGCGGCTGCGGCCGAATGGATCGGCGACGCCTCGGGCGTCTTTCGCGTGCTCGATCAGACGAAACTTCCCGCCGCTGAAATCTTGCTCGATCTTACGACCGCCGCCGGCGTCGTCGACGCGCTCCGCCGGCTGGCGATCCGCGGCGCGCCGTTGATCGGCGTCGCCGGCGCCTACGGCGTTCATCTCGGGATCCGCGACCTCCCCGACGATCCGGTCGCTTTCGCGCGCGGGTTCGCCGCCGTACGCCGGCAGGTCGCGGAGGCGCGACCGACCGCGGTCAACCTCGGCTGGGCCGTCGAACGCATGCGGCTCGCCGCCCGCCCCGAAGCGTCTCCCTTCGAGCAGAAACGCGCCGTATTCGCCGCGGCGCTCCGTCTGCACGAAGACGATCGCGTCTCCTGTGCGAGGATGGCGTCCTTCGGCGTGCCGCTCGTACGCCCCGGCGAACGTTTGCTGACCTATTGCAATTCCGGTGCGCTCGCGACGGCCGGCGAAGGCACGGCTCTCGGCGTCATCCTGGCCGCGGCTCGGGCCGGGCGCGTGTCCAAGGTGTACTCGTCGGAGACCCGTCCCTTGCTGCAGGGTGCCCGCCTCACGATGTGGGAGCTCACCCGCGCGGGAGTGCCGGCGGTGCTCGTCTGCGACAACACCGTCGGCGAACTCTTTCGAAGGGGCGAGGTCGATCGCGTGTTCGTCGGCGCCGATCGCATCGCGGCGAACGGGGACGTCGCAAACAAGATCGGGACCTACATGGTGGCGACGATGGCCGCCGCCCACGGGAAGCCGTTCCACGTCGTGGCGCCTGCGTCTACGTTCGATCTTTCGACGCCGGACGGATCGGGCATCCCGATCGAAGAGCGTGCGCCGGAGGAGGTCTTGGAATTCGCCGGGCTGCGGACGGCTCCGGCCGGCGCCTCCGCGTTCGCCCCCGCGTTCGACGTCACGCCCGCCCGTTTGATCGCTTCGATCGTCACTGATCGCGGAGTGATCGGGCCGGTCGGTCCGTCGGAGATCCGAGCGGTGCTCGGCTGAACGGCGCAAGGCGGCTCCTCAGCGCGTAGGACGCCCGGGTCGTCGTTCCGCGGGTTCCCGACTCGTGCGTTAGCCCGCTCGACCGTGATCCAGGATTCGGGCCAAGGCGCAAAGAAGCGGGATCTGTCGGTCGGTGAAAGCTCCGACGGCGAAAGCCAGGCGTCGAAGGCGTCTCGGGCCAAGAGCACCGGCATCCGGTCGTGGATGACGCGCGCGACGGCGTTCGGCACCGTCGTCAGCACGGCGACGGACCGGACGGCGACCCCTTTCGGATCGACCCAAGTCTCGAACAACCCGGCTAAGGCGAAAGGCAATCCGTCAGGATGCCGGAACCGCCACGGCTCTTTGCCCTCCGCGACGACTTTCCATTCGTACCACCCGTCGACCGCGACGAGACAGCGCCTGCGTTTGAAGGCGGCGCGGAACGCGGGCTTCTCGGCGACGGTTTCGGCGCGGGCGTTGATCATCGAGGCGCCGATCTTCACGTCTTTCGCCCACGACGGGACCAGCCCCCAACGCATCGGCGTCAGCCCGCGCGGCGCATCGCCGGTTACGACCAGAACGTCCTGCGTCGGAGCGATATTGAATCGCGGCCGCGGGGCGTCGACCGGCGGGGCGGCGAGCGCGAAGACCTCGGCGAGAAGCAGCGGTTCGGTCGCGGTCAACGTCATGCGTCCGCACATCGTTCGGCTCCTACCGCACGTGGATCATCAAGCCCTTCAAGTAGCGTCCTTCGAGGAAATCGAGCGCGAACGGATGATCGGGCGCGGCGCCGAGCACGGCGAGAACCCGGGCTTTCCGTCCGGCGTCGTCCGCAGCCGCGGCGACCGTCTCCAAGAACATGCGCTCTTCCACGGCGCCCGAGCACGAGAACGTGAAGAGAATCCCGCCGGGCTTCACCGTCTCGAATGCGAGGCGGTTCATGTCCAAATACGTGCGGAGCGCCTTCTGCACTTCGCCCTTCCCCGTCGCAAGTTTGTGGGGATCGAGGATCACGACTTGGAACTGCTCGTTGCGGGCCTTCCTCGCCCGCAGATCGTCGAAGAGATCGGCGTGCACGAACTCGGGTCGGACGCGGTTCAATTCGGCGTTGCGGTTCGCGCGGGCGATCGCCTTCTCGTCGAGATCGACGCCGACGACGCGCTGCGCGCCGGCCTTCGCCGCATGGATCGCGAATCCGCCCGCGTTGGTGCAGAGGTCCAAGACCGTCCGTCCCGCCGCTTCGCGCGCGACCAACCGGCGGTTGTCGCGTTGATCGAGGAATAGCCCGGTCTTGTGACCTTGGGACAGGTCCGCGGCGAACATGACGCCGTTCTCGACGACCGTCTCCGAGACGGCGGGCGGCGGGGGCGGAAGGTCGAAGCCTTCGAGATCGGCCGAGCGCGAGTCGCCGTGGAAGAGCACGCGCTTGACGCCGGGCAGACGACGGAGCTCCGCTTCGAGCACCTCGGCGTTGGCCACGTAGCCGAGGGCGTAGATCTGCGCGACTAAGGTTCCGCCGTAACGGTCGACGACGAGTCCGGACAGTCCGTCCGCTTCGCCGTGCACGATGCGCGCCGCATCCGTCGTCTCATGCAGTTTGAGGACTTGGGTGCGGAGGTCATGAGCGTCGCGAAGTTTCGCCCGAATGACCTTGCCGAAATCCGCTTCGTCCTTTCCGGCCAAGATACGGAAGGCGATCTCGGAGCGACGGTTCAAGATCCCGTGGGCTAAGGCCTGACCGTCCTTGCCGACCAAGCGCACGTACGCCCCGTTCCGGACGTGCGCCGCCGGGAACCGCAGCATCTTGCGATAGATCCACGGACCCCGAGGAAGGGACCGCGTCTTGAGCATCGCGTCGTTCCCCGGTGCGGCCGGGCCGACGTCGTCGGCTTCGGTCGCGTCATCGTCATGCGCATCGTTCATCGCCTGCTTATTAACAGGGCGCGGGACGCTCAGGCCTCGGTTCCGGGCGGACGGCCTCCCGCCGTCGTCGAAGACCGCTCCCGACCGAGGATCCATACCAGCACGGCCCAACCCGCCGCTCCCCCGAAAAACGTCGCGCCATAGACCTTCAACGGCGTCCAAGCATGGCCGAGCAGAGGCAGGAGGATCGTCGCGGAAAGTCCGCACAGGGCCGCCTTCTTGGATCGACCGCGAAGAAGCGCCCCGAGCGCCGCCCCGGTCGGCGCCGCTCCGAGGAAGTAATGGCTCCAAGCGACCGGCGACGCTGCGATCACCGGCAGCGCCAAGAGGGCTGCCGCAAACCCAGGGTTACCGACGGCGTAGAGCCGTCGACCGAGAATCAGGGCCGCTATCAGCCACAGGACGACGCCGGCGCGCGCGACCGTCCGGAGTCGCATCTCGGCGGGATCGCCGATCGCAAGCCTCTCCGCGGGCAACGCGATCCGAAGGAGGACGGTTTCGAGGCTTTGGTTGCGGTCGAGCCTCGGGTCCAGCGTGTGCGCGTACCTCCCGGGATCGGCCGAACCGGGCAGGTCGGCGGTGCGGGAGACCTCGGCGCAGCGACGGAGGGCGTCGAAGTTTCCGGCGAATCCTGATCGAGCGGCCGGAAGGAGCAGGAAGAGCAACAAGAAGCCCGCCCCGTAGGCCGCCGTCCTCCCCCGGCCTTGGAAGGCCAGCATCACGATCCACGCAATTGGAAAGAGCTTCACGACCGTCGCGGCGGCGAGACAAAGGCCGCCCCGGGCGGGCATCCCCCGCGCATGCAAGGCCAAACCCAAAACAGCGAGAGCCAGCCCCGGCACGGACGGCTGCCCGCGAACCACCGCGGAAAGGAACGGGCCGAGGACGATCAAAGCGGCGGCGGTGAGCACTGCGGCGCGGGCGTCGGCCGGAAACAGCGGCGTCCAAGCGCGCAGCGCAAGAACGACGAGCACTATCGACAAGATCGCGAAGATCCCGGCGCCGGCCGCGACATCGAGCACGGCGAAAGGCGCGAACGCCGCCGCGAGGGCCGGGAGCCCGTTAAACGCCCAGCCGCGTTCGTTCACGGCCGAGTAGACGTCGCCGCCTTCGATAAAGATCCGCCCCGCGGCCGTGTAGACGGTGAAATCGGTGCGATGGCGCGGCGAGAAGGCCGCTCGATAGACGGCCTGCTGTACGACGATCGCCGCCGCCGAGACGAACACGACGACGGCCGCCGTACGAAGGCGACGGCCCTTCGCCGGTCGGGCGGTCGTCGTCATGCGCTCAACCGAGGTCGGAGAGCGCGGACTTAAGACGCGCGATGCGTTCGTCGAAATCGGCGAGCTGCGCCCGTTCCCGCTCGACGATGTCGCCCTTGGCGCGCGCGACGAAATCGGCGTTGGCGAGCTTCGATCGCTTCCCTGCGGCGAAGCCTTCGGTTTCGGCGAGTTGCTTCAGGAGCCGCTCCCTTTCGGCGGCGATGTCGACGAGGCCGCCGAGCGGCACGAAGATCTCGCAACCGAAAGCAAGCTTGGTGGACGCGCCTTCCGGTTTGGTCGCCGCGGCGGACACTTCGATCGACGCGAGGTTGCCGAGCGCCTTCGCGGACCGCACTGCGCTTTCCATCGCATCGGCTTTCACCGGATCCGGCGTCCGCACGATGAACGTGAGCGGCTGCAGCCACTTCAGCTGGTATTCCTCGCGCGTCGTGCGAGCCGTCTTGACCAACGCGATCAACGCCGCGATCTCGCGCTCGGCGGTCGGATCGTCGCGATCTTCGCGCCAAACCGGCCACGACTCGAGAATGAGGCGCCGGGTCGCGCCGCGAAGCTTCGGCAACAGTTTCTCGCGGATCTCCTCGGTGACGAACGGCGCCGTCGGGTGGAGGAGCCTCAGGATCCCGTCCAACGTCTCGGCGAGCACGGCCTGCGCGGCCGCACGCGACGCCGCGCCTTCCGGCGACTTGTCTTGGATGCGGGACTTCGTGATTTCGAGATACCAGTCGCAGAAGTCGTTCCACGTAAATTCGTAGACCAGCCGCGCGACGTCGTCGAAGCGGAGGCTTTCGAGCGCTTTGGTCGTCTCGCGCACGACGTAGTTCAACCGCGAACGGATCCAGCGGTCCTCGGTCGCGAAGTCGCCGCGCCAAGGATCGGCGCCGGAGGCCGCGTCCAGTCCGGCGAAATCCTCCGTCGAAAGCAACACGAATCGCGAGGCGTTCCACAGCTTGTTGACGAAGTTGCGGCCGCCTTCGAACCGGCTCTCGGCGAGTTTGACGTCTTGACCTTCCGTCGAGATCTGCACGAGCGTGAACCGCACGGCGTCGCAGCCGTACTTCTCGATCATCTGGACCGGATCGATGCCGTTGCCGAGCGACTTCGACATGCGGCGGCCTTGTCCGTCGAGTACGGTGCCCGTGATGTACACCGTGTGGAACGGCAGCCGGTCCAAGAACTCGATCCCGCACATGACCATGCGGGCGACCCAGAAGTAGATGATGTCGCGCGCGGTGACGAGGACGTCGGTCGCGTAATAGCGCGCGAGATCCGGAGTCTTGTCCGGCCAACCGAGCGTCGAGAACGGCCAGAGTTGCGACGAGAACCACGTGTCGAGGACGTCGGGATCCTGGCTCCACGTGACGCCCGGGCGATCGGCCGGAGCCGTCCGACCGACGTAGGTCTCGCCGGTGTTCGACGTGTAGGCCGGGATGCGGTGGCCCCACCAAATCTGCCGGCTGATGCACCAGTCGCGATACTGCTCGACCCAGTCGAGATAAGTCCGCGCATAACGGTCCGGCACGAACTTCAACTTGCCGGAGTTCACGGCCTCGGCGGCAGGCTCGAGCAAGGGGCGCATCTTCACGAACCACTGCTTCGAAAGATGCGGCTCGACGACCGTGCTGCATCGATAGCAACGCGGAAGCGGAATCTCTTTGTCCTCGACGCCGTCGAGGAGTCCGAGCTCTTCAAGCTTGGCGACGGTCTGCTTGCGCGCCTCGAAACGATCGAGGCCGGCGAAGTCGCCCGCGGCTTCGGTCATTTTCGCCTGCTCGTTCAACGCGCGGACGCGCGGCAGTCCGTGCCGTTCGCCGACTTGGAAGTCGTTGAAGTCGTGCGCGGGCGTGATCTTCACGGCCCCCGACCCCTTCAGAGGGTCGGCATGAAGATCGGCCACGACCGGGATGAGGCGGTCGGCGATCGGGAGCCGGACTCTTTTGCCGATGAGATCGCGGTAACGCGGATCGT
>SXGT01199828.1_pt1 | contig 16603 bp, 12 predicted proteins | sample 3176221 | NCBI WGS metagenome assembly SXGT01 (sample SAMN11356862, study PRJNA531348) | freshwater metagenome | isolation source: freshwater sample F1-120 | place: China: Fuxian Lake, Yuxi | collected 2017-12-25 | reverse complement strand
CCGGCGGCGTGGCCGTCATCCGTGTCGGCGCGGCGACGGAAATCGAGTTGAAGGAAAAGAAGCAGCGCACGCAGGACGCGCTTGCGGCGACGCGCGCCGCCATTCAGGAGGGCATCGTCCCCGGCGGCGGCACGACCTTCATCCGCGTCCGCGAGAAGATTAACGAACTCAAGCTCAAGGGCGACCAGAAGACCGGCGCGCACTTGCTGTACGACGCGCTGGCCTCGCCGCTCTACATGATCGCGCAGAACGCGGGCATGGAAGGCGCCGTGGTGGTCGACGAAGTGATGACCGCCAAGACGTCCCTCGGCCTGAACGCGGCGACCGGCGAAATGGTCGACCTCGTGAAGTCCGGCATCGTGGACCCCGCCAAGGTGCTCCGCACGGCCGCGCAGAACGCGGTCAGCGTCGCCGGCGCGTTCATCACCACCGAGTGCCTCATCGCCGACAAGCCGAAGAAGGAAGAAAAGGCGAACGGCGGCGGCGGTGGTCACGGTGGCGGCGGCATGCCGGGAATGATGTAAACCAGTCTCATTGAAGTTTCACGCGGCGCGGAGAATATTCCGCGCCGCGTTTGCTTTTGGCCGCGTCCGCGCGCGGGTGTTACTATGGGCTGGTAGTTTCCCGCGCGTTCCGCGCGATCGATACGAGGAGGCCCGGATGCCCAATTCGCTCAATAAATTGGCCCATTTTGCATGTGTGACGGCCCTTGCAGCGCTGTTGATAGGCTGTGGCGCGCCAAAACCCGCGACCTCTCCCGACGAGCCAGCCCCGGCGGGCAATCCTGCGGCAGCCGTTCCCGCTGGCCAGGCTGAAACACCTGTCGATGGCGACGCCCTGGTCGAGAACATCGAAGCCGAACCGCCCACGCTCAACTTGCTGCTGGCGACATCCGATGCGCGTTCGCAGTATATCGGGAGAAACGTCTTCGACCTCCTGCTCGAACTGGATTTGGACTCACTCGAAATGAAGCCAAGCCTGGCAACGACGTGGGAGATTTCGGACGACCACCTGCATTACACCTTCCACTTGCGCAACGACGTGAAATTTACGGATGGCGTTCCTCTTACGACAAAAGACGTCAAGGCAACCATCGATCTGATCATGGATCCGGCCAACGACACGGCCGAATTGCGGAACTATCTGCAGGACATCGAGTCAATCGATGTAATCGATGACTTTACAATTCGTTTCAATATGAAAAGAACGTACTTTCGCCACTTGCTGGTCCTCGGCGACTTCCCGATAGTCCCTGCCCACATCTACGCGACGGGCGATCTCGGGAAGAATCCGGCCAATCGCGCGCCGATCGGATCCGGGCCTTACATCTTCGAAAAATGGGACACCGGCAGCCAGATCGCACTCAAGCGAAACGAGAACTATTGGGGCAAGAAACCCTACCTTACGCAGCGTATTTTTAAGATCATCCCCGACAACAATGCGGCCTTCCAGGCGGTTGAACGCCACGACATCGACATGCAGGACATCCCGGCCGAGCAGTGGGTGCGCAAGACGAACACCGAAAAGTTCCAGAAGGAATTCCAGAAGCTGGTGCTTGATTCGCAGGTGCCGGGCTACCTCAGCCGCTTTAACTATATCGGCTGGAACATGCGCAAGCCGCAATTGGCCGATAAGCGCGTTCGCCAGGCGCTCTGCATGCTCTTCGATCGCCAGCAGATCATCGATAAGGTCTTCTACGGTTTCGGCACCATTGCCACTACAGACGTTTTCTTCAAGTCCCCCGATTCCAATACGAACCTCAAACCCTGGCCTTTCGACCCCGAGCGCGCCAAGAAACTTCTCGACGAAGCCGGCTGGACGGACTCCGACAGCGACGGGGTGCGCGACAAAGACGGCGTCAAGCTCGAGTTTGATCTGAGTTATGCCTCTTCCGTGCCCGAGTACGATCAGCTCGGTGCGGTGTACCAGGAAGAATTGCGCCGCGCAGGCATCCGCATGACACTCAACCCGATCGAATGGGCAACATTCGCGGTACGGGTGCAGGAACGCAAGTTCGATGCCTGTATGTTGGCCTGGATGACGGTGCCTTTTTACGACGGCTATCAGTTGTGGCATTCGACCCAGGCAACGGATGGATCGAACTACCCTGGCTTCATTAACGCCGAAGCCGACAAGCTGATGGAGGATGCGCGGGTCGAATTCGACCCCGCGAAACGCAAAATCCTCAACGATCGCTTCCAGGAAATCCTTCACGACGAACAGCCCTACATTTTCCTGTACCACCGGCCCGGGCTGGTCGCTCTGGACGCGCGTTTCCGCGGCGTCAAGGTCCATACCATGGGCATCGAGCCGAAAGAGTGGTGGGTGCCGGCCGACCTGCAGCGGTACAAGTAGCGAGCAACGCCTAGCCCGCCGTGACGGCCTATCTCATCCGCCGGTTCCTGCTGATCATCCCGACGTTTATCGGGATCAGCCTCGTTACCTTTGTTGTGCTTCAGCTCACGCCAGGCAATCCCGTGTTTCAGCGGCTCCAGAAAATGCGCGGGGCGATGGGCGTGGAAAATATATCGCCGGAGATCATCGAGCAGACAAAGAAGCTATACGGCTTCGACAAGCCCATACACATTCGCTACATCGTGTGGATGGGCAAACTCATCCGGTTGGATTTCGGAGACTCGTATCGCGACAACCGGCCCGTGCTCACGAAAATCCGCGAACGCTTGCCGGTCACGCTCCAACTGAATGTCATTTCCTTGTTTTTAATGTACGCCGTCTCAATTCCGCTCGGCGTATTTTCAGCGACTCACCAGCACTCGCGCCGCGACGGATTCATTACCTTCATTCTTTTTATTCTTTACAGCCTGCCTAGTTTCTGGGTCGCCATGTTGCTGATGTACTTCTTCTGCGGCGGCAGCGGGTCGGACAACCTGCATGCGCTCGTAGTCCGTGGTTTTTCGGCGGTGGGTTTCGCCGACGCCGGCTGGGCGAAGTGGCTGCTCGAACACGTATTTCATTTCAATTGGTTCCCCATTTATGGCGTGAGCAGCGATGGTGCAGCGGATTGGCCCTTTCATCGCTGGCTGTTCGATCGCGCCTGGCACTACGTGCTTCCGATCTTCTGCCTGAGCTACTCGAGCTTCGCCATCATGTCGCGCTACGCCCGTGCCGGCATGATCGAAGTCGTCCGGCAAGACTACATCCGCACGGCCCGCGCGTATGGATTCGCAGAGCGCACCGTTGTCTATCGGTATGCGTTGCGAAATTCACTTATCCCAATCATCACCATATTTGGCGCCTTGCTCCCCGGCCTTATCGCGGGCAGTGTGATCATCGAGAGTATTTTTTCGATTCCCGGCATGGGGCTGCTTTTTTATGAATCCATTATGGGGCGCGACTATACCGTTGTGATGGGACTGTTTACGGTCACCGCACTGCTCACGATGTTCGGCATGATCCTCTCCGACATCCTGTATGCACTCGTTGATCCGCGGATTGCATTCAAATGAGCGACGTCGCCTCCGAGACCATCACAGCGCACGGCCGCCAGGGCTATTGGACCATCGTCTGGCGTCAATTCCGCCGGCGCAAGATGGCGGTGGTAAGCCTCGTACTGTTGGTTTTTCTCGGTCTCGTCGCGATGTTTGCGCCGTTCTTGGCGGAGGACAGACCCATTTATTTGGTGATGAATGGAAAAACGTACTGGTTTCCGAACGTATTCGAATACAAGGATTTGGTCTCCGTCGAGTTCGACCGGTGGGAGCCCGGTCCGCAGGATCGTGTAGTCAAGCCGCTCATTCAGTTTTCGCCCCGCCGTACCAATCTGCTGGACAAGTTATTGAATCCCAGCGACGCCCACGCCCTCGGCACGGACGATACAGGGCGCGACGTACTCGCGCGTCTGATTTGGGGCACCCGCATCTCGATGTCCGTCGGCTTCATTGCCGTGGGCATTTCGGTAATTATCGGCGTGCTGATGGGCGCGGCTGCGGGCTACTATCGCGGCTGGGTGGATGTGGTCATCCTGCGCATTATTGAAACGATGCTTTGTTTCCCTGGCCTGATTCTTATTCTTGCGCTCATCGCTTTCCTCGGCCGCGATATGAAAATCCTCATGGCCGTTATTGGCGTCATTGGCGCCCCGGAAGTCGCCCGGCTGGTGCGCGGTGAGTTTCTCCGCCTGCGCGAGAGCGATTTTGCCGTCGCCGCGCGCGCGACAGGCCTAGGCGATCTACGCGTCATGCTACGCCATATCCTGCCAAACGCACTCGCGCCCGTGCTGGTTGAGGCGACTTTCGGCGTCGCCGGCGCGATACTGGCCGAGTCCGCGCTCAGTTTCCTCGGCTTGGGCGTCCCGCCGCCCACGGCGAGCTGGGGCGAGATTTTGTCGCAATCCAAGCGTTACGTCGATTTCGCCTGGTGGCTGGTCGTGTTTCCCGGAGCGGCTATCTTTATCACCGTGACGGCGTTCAATCTCGTCGGTGAAGGATTGCGCGATGCAATGGATCCCCGCTTGCGCGAGTGAAGCAAAGACTCAGTGCGCGAATCGCATCGTGCGAAGGTATTGAATCAGGATTAATACTTGCCCCAGCGGGCCTCGATAATGGGTTGCGTGGCGGGTTCACTGAGCAGGGTCTGCTGGCCACCGTGACTCTTGTTCTCCTTGCCTTTGCCGCCCTTATTGCCCTTGCCGTGTTCTTTCGCCTGGTACTTCGACTTTAGACCGCCCGGCACCCGGCCTTCGTCGCAGCGGTCCCACTGGGCATCGCTGCCGATGTGTGCGCTGATTTGCCAGCCGTCGCTGGCAAACCGGAAGAAGAAACCATCGTTAAAGTAATAGTCCGACCAACCGGCGACGGTGTAACACCCCGTCATGCGATCATAAACCAAGTCGCAGCCATCCTGGTGCTTGTGGCGATATCCGTGTGCAGGCGCGTGGGGCGGGGGGCCGTGATGGTGATGATCTTCCTGGACGACGACCGTGCCTGGCGGCGGAGCCGGACTCTCGACCGTAACGCGGTAGCCGCCATTGGATTCGCAGCCAGTGAAGATCAGGATGGCCGCGAACGCCGCGAGAAACAGACCCAGGATTCGCATTCAACGCCCTCCGAGAGAAGCCCCACCCGAAGGGAAGTGTACACGTGTGGATGAAAAAATTCTATAATTTATTTACAAAAATACGCATTATTATCATAATTCTACTCGGAAAATGGCCGATTCTTTCTCGGATCCCATGAAAATGGTGCCCTCGGGGCTTACCGCGACCCCGCCGACATTCCCCATGGGGGGAAATCCGGGGATGCCGGGCATGGATAGAGAGAGTCCTTCGATGAGGGTGGCCTTCTCGCCGGACTTGGGATCGATGGAAACCAGGCTACCGGCATTGGCTTCGACGACCAGGATGCGTCCGTCGGCTTGCACGGCTATGCCCTCGGGCTGCTTGAGGCCGGAGGCGACGGTTGTCGCAGCGCCGGACTTGAGGTCCACACGGACGACTTCACCCTTACCGAAGAGCGTTACATAGATCGCGTCGCCGCCAGCACGCGCCAGCGCCACGGGAGCCGCGAGATCCTTCGCCACGACTACGGGGGGCGTCGCTTCGTCCTTGCTCAGGCGCGAGACGGTGCCGGCCTGCATCTGGAGGACAAGCAGCGAACCGTCCGCCATCTCGAGCACGTCGTAGGCCAGCGGAAGATTGTGGTAGGTGTGCAACAGCGCGCCGGTCGCGCGGTCGAAGGTCTGCACGCAGTTGTTGAACCAGCTCGAGGTGTGGACGAACTTCTCGGTGGCGTCAATGCCGAAGGCATACTCGAACTGCGGCACGCGCGTGATCGTCTTCACTGCCCTGGTCTTCATATTGACTTCGCGCAGCGAGAACACATCGGCGATGTACAGCGAGTCGCCCGCGACGGCGAGGTCGGCCGGCGCGATAATTTTCGATTCACGGATCGTGCGATAAGTGCCCGCCTTGTAGTCAACCTCGAAGACCGCCGCTTCGGCCATCCCCGTGACAAACATCTTGCCTTGCGCATTGAAGCAAAGATTGTCCAGGCCAGCGCGGATCGTCGCCGCGACCGATTTCACGCCCGTGGCCGTGTCCACGCGAACGACCTCGCCGCGCTCCGAATCCAGCACATACAACAGGCCGTCCGGGCCGAAATTCGCTGCGGCAGGCGTGGCGAATCCCTCGGCAACGACCTCGAGCGTGGCCTTGTCCACGTCGACCTTGACGACCTGCTTCTTGAACCACAACGGGCCGTAGAGCAAGCCGTCCGGGCCGAAATCGAAGCCATTCAGCCCGCCCATGCCCTCCATGATTTTGCGCGGCGGATTTTTGCCGAGCGGGTCGAATTCATGCAGCGCATCGCCGAGGAATACCTGTGTCGCGAAGAGGCGGCCTTCCTTGTTGAACGCAAGCGAGTTGAGCCCCGGCAGTCCGGTCGCGATTTCCTGCACCGGCCCGTCACCCATGCGCGCGTGCAATTTGCCGAGCAGGATCGACGTCCACACCGCGCGGCCGTCCGGCGCAAAGGCGACGTCGTCCGCCATGCCCTTCGGCGGCCCCTGCCAAGTCGCCGCCGTGCCCATATTCGGGTCGATGCGATACACGCTCTGCCCGACGACGCTGCCGATGTACAACTGACCGTCCGGCCCCGACGCGAGCCCGTGGATGCCCTGCATCTTGTCGCCCCGCAGGAAGATGCCAATCGAGGCGTCCTCTCCGCGCGCACCCACCGCTGCGACACCCATCACGGCCACCGCCGTTACCCAAGCCCACACTCTACGCATCGTCATATCCGGCCCTCCCGCATAAGGGGCCGATTATACCGATGTCGCCCGCAGGACGGCGCCACCCCGCGCAGTCCCTATATACAGGCCGAGTCTGTTGCACTGCGGAAAGAGTGTAGTTGCGAAACAAGGATCCGGCGGAAATGGCTTGGGAAACAATGGGGCCACGTTTTTGGGGCGAGGTTATGGGGGGCAGGTCAGTTTGTCAACCGCCTGCAGCATTAACCGTTCGGCACATCCTTCACGGATTTTGTCGAGAGGGGTTGGGCGATAAGGTTGGTACTGTGGCCAAAGCTTCAGCACGCCATACACCATACTCGCGTACATCAGTGACACGCGGGCCGTGGGCTAGGCTGCCATTTTCATTGTAAAACCATAGTGTTAATTGTGATGACGAACGTGGGTCATCGACAATGTTGCCGTGGTATGAATTGAAGTACCAGAACGACATTCGAATCGGCGATGCAGCCATGATCGCACAAATGGCTTCACGCGCCGATACATCCTGAAGACTCAACGAGATGACATGCTCATTTCGAAAAACGAGAGGCGGCGTGTAAATCTCCTTGGTAAAGGTCGGACGTGCGACCATATAACGGTCGGCTGCCCCAATGGCCTTAGCATTGACTTCTCGCACTAGCTGGAGAATAGCCTCCCACGCGCTCGCGCCTTCGACGTTGACCGTGACACGAACATCCAACATGCTTTCAGTAGTGCCGTTGGTTCCGGTTGGCCATACGCAGATTATGCCGCGAATTCGTCCCCACTGGAACTGCTTGCCCGTTGCGGAACAGAATCGGTCGAGAACGTCCGCGAGCGAATCACCCGGAGAAATTGTGAAGGGGATCTTGGGCATTTTTAGATCACGTCGGCTCTCGTCAATATAGGACCACTCGAAACTAATCGGAACCTGAAAAACTTCTCGTGTCTTATCGATTAATTCAAGAACTTCAAATTCCGTCCTGTGTGCAAGGATCGGCCCGATCTTTTCCCGGGTTGCTTTCGTTTGTTCCGCTGCCGCATCCGGTGCGACTGCGTGGGCAAATTGCGATTTGAAGAGAAACAGTGAGATTATGATGTATAAAAAGATGAATTTTTTCATCGGAAAAGCCTCCATTTGTCGGTATCCGCTACATCAGTTTTGTATTTCGGTTCAAGGGCATGGGATTAATGGAGCACTCTTGATTGCCTCAGTCCAGACACCGTAGACATTCTCTGTGACTTTTCGTTTCATTACGACCTGATGAAAGATGAGTAATCCTGGATTAAAAGTGCACGTCGGATAGTCTGCCGTGTACATCGGGTCGATTTTCACGAATCTGTAAGTAATCAGATGTTTCGCAACTATGATTCCAGTGTCTATCGGCAACTCTCCCTGGCTTGGATTGGGTCTTGCAAGTGTCATTGTCTGCACAAATTCGACGGTACCCAAGGAACCGCCGTTTTGAGCGAACGTCACAATAGAGGGTTTGTCGGGTTCAATGGCGTGGCGGTCAAATTCACCGTCGGTTTCAGCCGGATCGTACCTTCCGCGCCAAAGTCCCGACGCACCTCTAGATTCTACAATCCATAAACCATCTGCGCCCGTTTCAATTTGCTGAATATCTTGTGGAGTAAATGCCATATCGTCCCATCGATATTTCACATGTTCCATGATTATATCGCCATCTTGCAGAAATCCTCCTGAAATGTGATGGTCGAAAGTGTCTCCATGATAGCCGTCGTGTGTGAAGGGCGTCGCAGATTTTTCCCATTCCACGTCTTCGCAGGACTGCGGAAAAGTGGTCGACCAATCGAAGAGTTCCGTGGGTCCGGCCGTGACGGTAGGGTACCCGGCTGTGCTGACGAGACCGATGTAGGCGCGACCGTTGTCCAGATTCATCTTGTCGCGAATGTCGAAGGGATCTATTGTCAATCTGAGCACGGTACCATGGTAGACCTTGAGTGTCTTTTCGTGCGCGTCGTAGACGACCCGCGCAGTGAAAATCTGGCCAGAATCCACTTGTATGGTAGGCGCAGCCCCAAACGAGAACCCTTCGTGGGCGCTGTTGGTTTGGCCCGGTCCGCCGGAATGTGCGCTGATGTGGCGATCGTCCGGATCGTTGCGATCGAGGTTCCTGTGGGAATCGAATTCGATAGCAACGCTGTCAGCGATTTCGCTGTACCCCATGTCGCCACCAGTGGACAAGACAGGATCCGCCGAGTCGTTTTGCACGACGAAGCTGATTCCATCGCTCTCAACAGAGTCAAAAGGAATATTACGAAGCCTGACCGTAAAGGTCGTGTCGAATCCGCGTTCAACCAATACCTTGTTTTTCGTCCAAACGGCGCCGGCTTGAAATCCTTCTTCGGGGACCAGGTGAATGTCCATGTCCTCTGCAGCGTTCACGTCGGGATCCCAGAAATACGCGTCTCGAACAACGCTCAAAGAGGGCGTGATGTCGAAATCAGTGAACGTGAAGCTTTCATTCGGGGTGCAGGCGAACTCATCGCCGATGCGGGCCACGTCGGTGGGGCTCCACGGCTGGATAAACATCGGTTTGTCCATGATGAACTGTGTTTCGTTGGAATCACCGTTGGCGACGAAGATCGTGCCGCCGATCTCGACTACAAGTAAAGCTTCGTCCATGGTATTGAAGGGGTGAGTAATGGTGCCTCGTTCGACCCCCACGTACAGGAAATTTAAGTAGACCTGGGAAGAAAGGAGTAGCGACATTTGACCTCCGTCGCCATCCGGATCGGAGGTCAGAGTTTCGGAGCCGCCGTTTTGTGTGGTGGTTTCGCCACCGTTGAGTACCGTTTCGCCAGGGTCGAGGATTTCGGGTTGGTCGCCGGCCGCGGTGCCGGTTTCTTCCGTTTCTTCGGAGATGATTTCGGGTTCTTCGGGGATGACTTCAGGGCCGATTACGGGTGCGAAGACGGAGAGTGAGCTGAGCACGGCGGTGAGATACGCGGGTTGGGTGATGTCGCCGGGCGCGGGGTCTGTGTAGGGTCCGCTGTAGGCGGGGACGAGTGTCCATGCGCCGGCTTCGGCGATGGGCGCGAGGCCGGTCTGAGGATCGCTGGCGATGTAGGTGGGGTGTTCGTAGAGGACGGCGGGGAAATTTACCGGGGTAACGAGATCGCCGATGTGGAGGCTGAGCGGGGTTTCCTGGACGCGCGCGGGGTCGATCTCGTCGAAGGTGGCGCCGGCGTCGGTGCTGATGAGGATGGAGATTTCAAGGTAGTGGGCGCCGGGGAGAAGATCCACAGGCTGGATGTCTGTGCCACTGACTTCAGTGTTGATGAGGGACTCGAGATCGGCCGCGACGCCGATGAGGAGGACGGCGATCTCTCCGGGTGCGGCGAGGACGCCGGGGGCTTCGATGCGAATGTGCTGGTCCGTGTTTCCGGGCCGCGGGATTTCGAGGTCGATCGTTTGGATGGTTTCATCGGGGGCGGACCAGCGCAGGGCGGCCACGGTGCGCGCGGGGGTGTTGGCCAGCCAGAGTTCGGTGTCGCTGAGCGTGGCGAAGGGGTCATCGGGCCAGGCGTCGGCGTTGGCGTCGGAGCCCGTGGGAGCGGCGGTACTGGAGCCGTTGGGTTGGAGGATGAGCGGAGCGGAGGTTTGGGCGGGTGCGGGATTGGTCCAACCGAGACATAGCGCAATCGCGAAAAAGAGAGTGGACAGCCGAGGCATCGTGTTCCCAATAGTAACCATAGATATGGAGCACAATGGACCGAATCGAGGGGATTGTCAAAGGGGGGGTGTTGATTTGAGATCCAAGGAAGGCGAGACGTGATTAAGGGTGTGGCATCAGCGATCCGCGATTTCGCGGACGTATTGCTCGATGATTGGCGTGAAGAGATCGGAGTAGACCTCGTTCCCGCGCGCGGTCAGGTGCGAGTCGAGAGGAAAGTAGAGCGGTTCGCGGCTGGCGGCTTCGCGGAAGTCATCGGTAATGTGGTGGCTGGGGAGGCCGGCGCGGCGGGCCGCCTCGCGTATCGCGTCATCGGCGCGGGTGTCGTCCAGCGGCGGAAACTCGACCATGCCGAAGGTTTTGTACCAGTTGCGCCGGCCGAAAGGATCGCAGTTGTCTTTTGCCGGGAGCGCAAGGACGACCGCGCGGCCTCCCCAGGGTTCCACAGCGCGCTCGATGCGATCGAGACTTCGCGCGACGATGGCGATCCGGGATTGCATGTCGGGTGAATCGACCTCGAGTTCCCACCAGCGCTGGCGCGCCATGCGCAGGGATTCGCTGCACATGAACGCCATGAGCGGCGCGATTTCGCCGTTCCAGAATGCGTCCTGAAGCGGCTGCGGCAGACTGAGAAAGGTAAAGCGGCCGGAGTCGTCGAATCGATCGAACTGATTGATCGTTTTACGGAAATCGTCTTTCCAGTGATCCTGGAGCAGGTTCCACCGCCCGTGAGACTTCCGTTCACGTTCCGCAAGCTGATGGGCGCGGCTGCGATACGCAAGATCTGTCAGATTGGGGAACCACCGGCGGAGCGCCCGTCCCATTTCCCGGTCCCGGCGATCGGCCTCGGGTTCAGGCTCATTCGGATCGAGTGTCTCGAGGTCGTTGGATTGCAGGACGTTGACCAGCACGAGATCCGGTTTGACCAGCGATAACGCTTCCTCCGCCAGCTTCGCGTAGTGTGGCGGCGCGCTGCCGGGCTGACCAAAGTTTAGGATCTCGACGTCCAGGCCCTTGTCGCGCAGGTTTTTTTCGACGCGCTGTATCCAGACCTCCGGCAGTTGGACGCCCTGACCGAAGGTGAAGGAGTCGCCGATCGCGGCGATGACGATCTGAGGACGTTTGCGCGGATCGTAAGGCTCGTCGCGTAGGCCCAGATTGTTCGTCTTGATGGCGTACGAGTATTCGTAGGTCTTGACCGCCAGTTCGACCTGCGGCGGGAAAAGCAACCCCGCCGTGAGTCGGGGATCGTCTATCCAGCGGCCGAGTATCCGATCGGCGAGGAGGACGGCAAGGACTGTGAACACGATCGAGCCAAGGATTAGCGCGAGGGAGACCGCAAGCTGTCTAAATCGAAAGGTGCTCATTCCGGGGCATTCTAGCAAAGATACGCCATCCTGAAATATGGTTCGGAGACGTTGCGCACCGCGGGTTGACATTAAAACTCTATCTATATAGACTTAAGTATATGAAACGAACTCGCCTCCCTTCGGCCCAAACCATCGCAGTCCTGCTCGCACTTGCTGAGCGCCGGACGAAATGGCGCTACGGCTACGATCTGTGCCAGCAGACGCAACTGAAGGCGGGCTCGATGTATCCCATTCTCATGCGGCTTGCTGATCGCGGGCTACTCGAGACGATGTGGGAACAGGATATGCCTGAGGGCCGGCCCCCGCGCCACCTGTATCGACTCACCCGTGCCGGTCGCAAGCTCGCGGCTGAAATCGCCATAACGCCGGTTCGTGCGGGGCGCGTCGCGCACGCACGGTTTGAACCCTTGGCCGCATTGCTATGAACCGCGAAGCGCGCCGCTACCAATTCGCCATCTCCGCCGCTGTCGCCGCGGCCTTTGGCGGCTTCTGGATCATTATGTGGGCCGTGAGCGAACCGCCGGAGTTCCCCGCGCAATATGTCCTGACTGCACTCGCGATCACGATCCTCGGCACACCGTGGGTCATCGCGTCGCGCATACTTTTTCGCGACTGGTGGATCCGCTCCGTGACGGGGCTCACGGCCATCGACGCGCCCGCGCTCATGCTGCGCGCAGCCGTTACAACGTTGCCTGAGAATCGCCATGAATGGGGCGCCGCAATGGAAACTGAATTGACTCAGGCGGTGGGTTCCGCGCCCCGCTGGCGCTTTGCGCTCGGCTGCGCACACACTGCCTTGATTCCGCCGCGCAGCAATCGGACGCCGCTGATCGTGGCCGCTGCGATCTCGATTGTATCCGTGGCCGTCGCCGCGCCCGCTGTTGGTTACGTCCTGCCCGCCATGCAAATTTTCGCTGTAACGTTCGTCGCGCTGGTTGGGGTCGTCGTCATGTTCACGCTCGCGCGCTCCCGCCGCATCACGCATAGCGTGGCCAGCACTCTCGTCAACGTTGCCGGCGTGGTCACATGCGTCGGCCTCACGGCGTATTTCCTGCATACACACTCCGATGCGTCGGCGCAGTTCTCTCCTGCCGTATCCATCTTTCTCGCGATCATGTTGAGCGCCTGCGTATGGATCTCGCTGAACGCCAATTCGAATCGCGTCGCACTCGCCGTCGGTCTGTCTGCCGCCTGTGTGTTCGGGCTCGGATATTTCATTGCTTCCCGCATGACGGTTAACACCAATGCCGGACCGTTGATCTGGATCATCTTCGCGCCGCATGCGATCTTTTTCACCGCTTCCATGATCGCCACCGCTGCCACGCGCTCATTTGGCGCGGGCGTTCAAACCGCAATGTGTTCCGCGCCTGCCGGCACGCTCCTTATCTTTGCCATCTCGCTGCCCGAAGCCATGCGCCGCTACGCCATCGATGGACGTCTATTGAGCGACGGCGAGTCGACTTATTCCGTGGGTGTGAATCTCGCCGACGCGGTCTGGATGCTGATGGTGATACCCGTCATTGGATTTCCGATGGGCGTCATTGGCGCGGCCCTCGGCCGCAGACTGCGCAGCACCCAACCAACTTCACCCACGGCGGAGAAAACTCAATGCTGAAACTCAGAGTCGTGCTTGTTGCAATACTCGCTGTACACGCGGTTCAGGCCGAAGAGCTGCTTCCCGCGCCCACGGGTCCGCACAAAACGGGACGCGTCAGTTTTCACTGGACGGATGACGCGCGCGAGGAAATCGAGACGAAGGCTCCCGGCGACAAACGCGAATTGATGGTGCACGTGTTTTATCCGGCCGATGCAAGCGCTTCGGGCGAACGGGCCGTGTATGTACCGGATGCGGAAGACATGAAAGGGCCGTGGAACGCGGAGCAGATGCAGCGAATCACGGCAATGCGCGCGTACAGTATCGAGAACGCGGCACTACCATCCGGGGATGCGCGATACCCCGTTATCCTCTTCGCGCCCGGCGGCGGGATGAAAGGACTGACCTACCATGTCTTCTTCGAAGACTTGGCCAGCCACGGCTGGGTCGTAGCCGCGATCGATCCGCCGTACAACGCGCGGGCCGTGCGTTTTCCCGACGGCCGCGTGCTCGGCAGGCTCGCGCCGGACCAGCGCGGCTGGCCCGAGCCGAAGAGCCAGGAAGAAGAGCTGAAGTACTATCAGGAGCGCATCGTTCACTGGTGCGGCGACGTGAGCTTCGTCATCAACCAACTGACCGCGCTCGATAGCGGGGACGGCCCCTTCGCGAAGCGGCTCGACCTGCAGCGCGGCGTTGGCATGTTCGGCCATTCGCGCGGCGGCCAGGCGGCTGGGGCCGTGCGCCTACTGGACGACCGCGTGCGTGGCGGGATCAACATCGACGGCATGATCGGTCCCTTCGCTGTTCTTCCGATCAAAGGCGAAGGAGTCGGCGGCGCACAACCGTTCCTGTGGTTTCAGAAGGCACTCCCGCCGTTGCCCACCGACGAGGAACTGCAACGCAGTGGACGCACACGCGCGGACATGGACGCCGAAGTTGAACGCATTATGTCCGGGTGGGCGCGCAGCCTCGAATCAATCACTGGCGGTTCGATCCGGGTGTACATCGATCGGCCGGGCATCACGCACATCGACTTCTCCGATGAGCCGTTCTGGGATGGGAACATGACCGACGAGACGCGGCCTGGCAAACTCCAGACCATTGCCGACACGCGCGCCTGGGTGCGTGCCTTCTTCGACGGCACCGTGCGCGGCGAGTGGGCAGAGTTGCAGCGGCTCACCGGTGCGTCCAATCCCGAATGGGCCGTGGACAGCTTTGGAAAAATGTGGCCCTGAGGCCCCACGAAATAGTCTACGGTGCGGTGATTGTATAGTGGTGCATTGGGGGCCGGGCCGCATGTCCGTCGGAACGCTGAAGCTGTCGGAGATCATCGGGGCGCTGAGCTATGCGCTGGACATCACGGAAGGGCAGCCGCCCGGGCATTGCATCCGCTGCTGCTGGATCGGGATGCACATCGCCGAGGAAATCGGCATCGAGGAGCGGCTCCGCCGCGACCTGTACTACACGCTGCTGCTGAAAGACCTCGGGTGCAGCAGCAACGCCGCGCGCATCTGCGAGCTGTACCTGGCCAACGACCTCGAGTTCAAGCGGAACTACAAGGAAGTGGACGGCAGCCTGTTGCAGGCGATGGGTTTCGTGCTGCGGAACACGGGACTGAAGTCGGGACTCGCAAAGCGCTTCGAATCCGTCACCCACATCTTCATGTACGGCAGCCAGATTTCGAAAGAGCTGATCGAAAGCCGGTGCACGCGCGGCGCGGACATCGCCAAACAGCTGCGGTTCGGCCCGGCGGTGTCTGAGGGCATCCGCAGTCTGGATGAGCACTGGAACGGCATGGGCAAGGCCGAAGGACTGGCGCGCGAGGCAATCCCGCTCTTTTCGCGGATCGCGCTGCTCGCGCAAGTGGCCGACGTGTTCCACCAATCCGGCGGGAAAGAGAACTCCGTGAACGAAGTGCTGCGGCGATCCGCGGTGTGGTTCGATCCAGGACTGGTGAACGCGTTTCTCAGCATTTCGGAACGGCCGGAATTCTGGCGCGCACTGGAGTCGCCCGAGATCCATGACACGGTGCTCGCGCTGGAGCCGGCGCAGCACGAAGTGGTTCTGGACGACGGCTACCTCGATGAAATCTCGGAAGGCTTCGCGCTGGTGGTGGACTCGAAGAGTCCCTACACCGCGGGCCACAGCGACCGCGTGGCGCAATTCGCGGAGGCGATCGCCGGGGAACTCGGTTTGGATCCCGGCCGTCGCCGGTGGCTCAAGCGGGCCGCGCTATTGCACGACATCGGCAAGCTGGGCGTGAGCAATTCCATCCTCGATAAGCCCGGAAAATTGACCGACGCTGAATGGGTGGATGTCAAGAAGCATCCTGAATACTCCGAAAGAATCCTGTCGCGCATCGACGCGTTTGCCGACATTGCCCGGATCGGCGGCGCACACCATGAAAAGCTCGATGGCACGGGATATCCGAAGCGCCTGAAGGCCGAGCAGATCACGATGGAGACGCGCATCGTGACCACGGCCGATATTTTCGACGCGATCACGGCCAAGCGGCCTTACCGCGACCCCATCCCCGTGGACAAGGCGCTCGACATCATGAAGAAGGATGTGCGCACCGCCATGGATCCCGATTGCTTTGATGCACTGGTGGCTTCACTGAAGAGGCAATAAAAAAAACCACGCCTAAGCGAAGCTTAGGCGTGGCACTATGTTCGATGATCTGTTTACTTCGCCTTCGCGAGGTTCTCGCCGACGACGGTCCAGTTGATCACGTTCCAGATCGCCTTGAGGTAGTCCGGCCGGCGGTTTTGGTACTTGAGGTAGTAGGCGTGCTCCCACACGTCCACGCCGAGCAGCGGGGTCTGGCCGCTCATCAGTGGCGAATCCTGGTTCGCCGTGCTGGTCACCGCAAGCTTGCCCTTGTCGAGCACCAGCCAGGCCCAGCCGCTGCCGAAGCGGTTCGCGCCGGCCGTTTCCATTTGCGTCTTGAGCGTGTCGAGGTTGCCAAAGGCGCCGTTGATGGCGTCCGCGATCGCGCCCGCCGGGGCCTTCGCGCCGCCCGGGGCCAGCGTGCGCCAGAACAGCGTATGATTGGCGTGGCCGCCGCCGTGATTGATCACCGCCTGCTTCTTGTCCGCCGGCACAATGCTGAGGTCCTTGAGCACGTCCTCGACGGACTTCCCGCCGATGTTGACGCCTTCCAGCGCGCCGTTCAGCTTGTCGACATAGGTCTGGTGGTGCTTGCCGTGGTG
>SXGT01091521.1_pt1 | contig 16609 bp, 10 predicted proteins | sample 3176221 | NCBI WGS metagenome assembly SXGT01 (sample SAMN11356862, study PRJNA531348) | freshwater metagenome | isolation source: freshwater sample F1-120 | place: China: Fuxian Lake, Yuxi | collected 2017-12-25 | reverse complement strand
GGCATGAACGCGCCCCCCGGCACGACGGTCGGCGCGGACGATTTCTCGGTCATGTGGGTCGGCAAGGTGATGCCGAAGGTGACCGGCAACTACACGTTCCACACGTTCACCGACGACGGTGTGCGCCTGTGGGTCAATGGCGCGCTGGTCATCGACAAGTGGAACCTACAGCCGGAGCGGGAGCACAGCAGCGAGCAAGTACTCCCGCTGACGGCCGGGGTGATGTACGACATCCGCATGGAGTACTTCGACTGGAAGGCGAGCGCGGTCGCGGAGCTGCGCTGGTCGGCCCCGGGCCAAGTCAAGGAGCTGATCCCGAAGGCGCAGTTGTTCCCCATCGCGCTCGACCTGGACGTGAACGCCAACGGCAGCATCCGCGACACCATCGACGGCTCCAACGACTACCTGCCGGGCTACGCCGGCAACATGCGGATGCTGTCCATCAATAACACCTTCAACGACTCCGTGTTCAACGTCCAGTACATGAAGCTGGTGCTCGACGGGGTGGGCAAGACCACGAACGGCGGGACCGTGTCGAAGGTGGTGTTCAAGCTGCCGCTGGTGTCGGCGCTGGGCGGGTACGCCTCGAACAAGAACGCGGCCGAGATCAACACGGCGGGCACGGCCACCACGCCGGGCACAAACGAGGACTACTCGTTCTACGGCGACCGCAACACGGCGAACCTGAACCAGGCGCGCGAGATCACGATCACCCCGCTCTCGGACCCGCTCGTGGCGGGCGGGAAGATGGACGACACGACGACGTGGGTGAACTTCTTCGCGAAGGACTACGGCGGTTCCGGCGTGGTCGAGGCCCACGTCTATGTGATGGTCAACGGTATCGAGCAACTGGCCTACGACCCGCTCCGCATCACCGTCTCGCGCGATACGGACATCAACCTCGGTCCCGACGGTCAACCCAACGGCACAATCGGTGACGGGATCGCCGACAAGTGGGAAATCCAGATGGGGAAGCGGTGGAGCACGCAGTACAACGTCGCGCCGATTACGACGGCAGCAGCACTTGCGACTTTCGCTCCGAACATCGACAACGAGTTGTCGGACCCCGACGGAGTTGGGGCGCTCGTCAAGCAAGGCGTTCTCAATGCTGCGAACCCGCTCGACCCAGGCGAGAACGGCGATGCGCACACGGTTCTCGAAGAGTATCGCGGCTACATCCTCGACGGAGGCGGCCTCGACGGTGCCGGCCTGAACGGGCACACAGGTGGGCACATCCGCCTCGACCCGGCGCGCAAAGAGATTCTGATCGAGGTGGATCGCGCCGCAGTGGTGAATAACATTCCCGCCGGCGGGCTACAAGGCGTGATGACGAAGGCATCAGGCGTATTCAGCAACGCGGCCCGCGGTGCCGGCATCTACATGTACTATCTGTTCGATGAAGTCGCGCTCGACCTCCCGAAAGATAAGGTGGACGAGCCAGGTGAACGCAGAGACGACTGGCGAAAGGCTCGCGACACTGTAGCCGCGCGCACGGCAGGAGCCGCGAATCTGAAGACGGACTTCTTCCACTTCATCTTCGTAGATGAGAACGGTGCGACCGGAGGGACTGGAGCGGTCTCGAAGGATGATGCAGCAAATCTCGATGAGCGAGGCTCGATGATCGCAGTGAGCGACATGAACAGCGTAGTCGCGCAGAAAGGTCTGAACGCTGCCAAGTTTGACGAGTTCCTCGCAACAACTGTTGCCCACGAGATCACGCACCTCCTGTTCGAGCGCACGAACGTTGGTGCATTCAACGATGAGGAGCATACAACAAATGCGAACGGTGATGCCAATGTCGAGGATGCGCAGGACCAGACGTGCCTAATGTACGGCGACACAACTCGGTCAAACTGTGAGTTGGCTTCTGTTCGATTCTTCACCGTCGTTCAAGCCGAACTCAAGGTCAGGAAGAATCAGGCGCTGGTTCTCAACATCTATGCGTAAATCTGATGTGTTGTACGTATAGACAATCCGCAATCGATCCGAACGCGATTGACCGAGCGCAGATTTGTTTACTCACATATTAAGTAGCAGCAGCCAGAATTCAAATATACCAATTGTGCTTTTGCCACAGCCATTCGGGGGAATCTGCAAATGAGTGTCACGTGGATTGTGGCTAGTTTCGTAAGCCTCATTGTGTACGTTCTTCCAGATTCAGCAGACAAGTTCGGATGGGGCTTGCGAGTTCAGCCATTAGATATGCCTCAACCACTCTTGGCGCAAGAGTGCATATCGGATAGTGGCGTACGGGTCATTCTTCTCAACCACTCCAAGGGCCAGCGCCAGTCTCTGCCGCTGGAGATCGCTCAAGAGACAGGTGACCTGTCGGTCACTTTCCGCAGGCCTGACGGCACGTTCATTCGTGCAATCGGGAGACGGCGAAAACCTGATCCGCTGGACGAGCGCAAGCATATACCTGCCGGGGGATTGGTGATTGCCTCGTTCGGAATCGACTCACTCGGTCATCACGACGTTCAAGAATCTGGCGTGTATGAATTGCGGACGTCGCTGAAAACACTCGAAGGGGTTGTTGTATCTCCGGTCGTCAAACTGACAGTTATCGACCCCACGGACGATGCAATCTTGGTCAGTTGCGCTGTACCAACGGTAGGTCCCCAGATGACATGGCCTGAGGCCAAACGAGACCGTGGAAGCATCCAACAGATCAAGATCGAGAACCGGACTTGGTTATTCTACCGTCGCTTTCTGAGTGATGAACTCGGCGGTAAAGCAAACGCTGTTCATAGGCTGGCGGAACTGCCGGGCAAGGTTGAGATGAAAGTCGAGGGCGTGTACGGCGACTATACGCCTATTACGATTACTTACAAAGACTCCAAGTCGCCCACCGGTACCACAAAGCTCGTCATTCACTCAGTCAACGGGAGACAGTGGACCGAGGCGGATGAGGCCGCGTTGCAACTGCGGTTGAAGAAGGCTCCCCCTCCGAAGCCCTAACCTAACTTCCCGCCACGCGCCCGCCTTTTGGCGGGCGTTTTTCGTTTACGGACCGCCGGAGCCGGCCGAGGCCGACCCGATGAACGCTCGGTTGTCGAGGCCGACCGACATACAATTGCTCCGGGAGGCCCCGATGAACCTCGTGATTCATCCGCCGGTCGAGCGCGAGCGCCTCGACCGCATCACCGCCGCTGCCGGCCCGATGGCGGTGGTGAACGCGGGCGACGAGGCACACGCCCTCGCCCACATGCCCGACGCCGTCGCGTTCTTCGGCAAGATCACCCCGCGGCTGCTCGCGGCCGGGCCGAACCTGCGCTGGGTGCAGTCGGCGACGGCCAGCCTGGAACACTACGTCTTCCCCGAACTGGTGGCGCACCCGTGCGTGCTCACCAACATGCGCGGGCTGTTCTCGGACGTGATCGCCGATCAGGTAATGGGCTACGTGTTGTGCTTCGCCCGCAACCTGCACGTCTACGTTCTGCAAGCCGCGGCCGGGCGGTGGGCACCGGTGGGCGGGGAGGCGGCGCGGGTCAACTTCGCGTCGGGGCCGGCGCTCGTGAGCGCCATGGACCGGGCCCACCGTCACCTGGCCGACGCGACCCTGGGTGTCGTCGGCTTCGGCGCGATCGGGCGCGAGGTGGCGCGGCGCGCCGCGGCGTTCGGGATGCGGGTCGTCGCCGTCGACCCGAAACCGACGGACCGGCCGCCGGAGGTCGCGGCCCTGTGGCCGGTGGACGAGCTGCCCCAACTGCTGGCCGAAAGCGACTTCGTGGTGATCGCGGCCCCGCACACGCCGCACACGGCCGGGCTGTTCCGCCGCCCACAGTTTCAGCAGATGAAGCGCGACGCCTACCTCATCAACATCGGCCGCGGGGCCATCGTCGTGCTGGACGATCTGGTCGCGGCGCTGGGGGTGGGGGAGCTAGCGGGCGCGGCGCTGGACGTGTTCGAGACCGAACCGCTGCCGCCGGATCACCCGCTGTGGCAGATGCCGGGGCGGGTCATCATCACCCCGCACGTCGCCGGCTACTCGCCGCGCATCGCCGGTCGCCACCTGGAACTGCTGCTCGATAACATCGGCCGCTTCGCGCGCGGCGAGCCGTTGAGAAACGTCGTGGACAAGGCGAACTGGTACTGAACGCCTACCGCACCTTTTGGAGCCGAGCCGCAAGCGCTGGGCGCTATTGACCCGATCCGATTCGTCGTGCAGCGCCCATATTCAAACCAGCTCCGCGATGGGAGCACCGGTGTCGGCCACGATCGGGATCGGTCGCCCCTGCGGGCTGTTCCACTGCGCGTCGAGCGGGATGTCGAGGTGCCGGAACACGGTCGCGGCGAGGTCGGCGGGCGTCACCTTGCGGCTCTTGATCGTGCCGCCGTGCGCGTCCGTGCCGCCCACCACACAGCCGTGCGAACCGGCACCGCCGGCCGCCAGCACCGACATCACCGACGTCCAGTGATCGCGCCCGGCGTCCTTCGTCATCTTCGGAGAGCGGCCGAATTCGCCCAACATCAGCACCAGAGTCGATTCGAGCAACCCGCGGGCGTCGAGGTCTTCGATCAGCGTCGAAAGCGCGCGGTCGATGGTCGGGAGGATCGGCGTCAGCCCCTTCTGGATGCCGCCCCACGGCGGCACCTCGTCGCCGTGGTGGTCGAAGTAGCCCCACCGCCCGCTGACCAGCACGAACGTGCTCCCGGCTTCCACCAACCGCCGGGCGAGCAGCGCCTTCTCGCCGACGTTGACGCGGCCGTAGGCGTCGCGCAGTTTGTCCGGTTCCTTCGCCACGTCGAAGGCGTCGCGCACCTGCTGCGAGACGATCATGTCGAGCGCCTTGTCGGCGAACCCGTCGGTCGCGGCCATCTGGTGCCCGGTGTCGAGGTCTCGCTGGAGCGTGTCGAACTGCTTGCGAAGCGTTGCGCGATCGCGGAGCTGCGCCACTTCGACGCCAGCGGGCAGTGCGAGCCGGCCGGGAAGCTCGTTCCCCTTCACCGGCTCGAAGGCGTGGCCCATATGCCCCGCGCCGTACACGTCCGCCTTCCACGAGTCCGCTAGCCCGACGAACGCGGGCATCGCGGGCGCGTTCGCTCCGCGGAACTTCGCCGCGACCGACCCCATCGACGGGTAGCCGCCGCCGTCCTTGCCGTCGTTGGTGCGCCTCGCCAGCGGGTGACCCGCTTGCATCGTGATCGGCGAGTGGTCGCTCGCGGAGCAATCGACCGCGCGCAGCACGGTGAGCTTGTGCGCGATGCGCGCTTGCAGCGGCAGGTGCTCGCAGAACCGGATGCCCGGCACGCTGGTTGCGATGGTCTTGTACGGCCCGCGAACCTCCACCGGCGCGTCCGGCTTCGGGTCCCACGTGTCGATCTGGCTCGGCCCGCCCGACAGCCAGAACAGAATGACCGACTTCTTGCTCGCGCTGGCGGATGGCGCTTTCGCGCGAAGTGTGTCGGCGAGCGTGAGGCCCGCGAACCCGGCCAGCCCGGTTTGGAGGAACCACCGCCGGCCCCCGACGCGCACGAGGTCGCGCGGCGGGAGCAGTGAGCAAACAGCAGACGCGGCGTGCGGGGCGTTCATAGCGGATACCTGTGGGGCTACGCGAGGGCTTCGCGGATCACGTCGCCGTAGGGGAGCAGCGGAACCGGGCGGTCGAGTTTGTCGGTCACGGTCATCTCGTGGTCGATGCCGAGCAGGTGGTACGCGGTGGCGAGCACGTCCTTCGCCTTGAGCGGCCGGTCGATGGGTTCGCCGGCGATCTTATCGGTTCTGCCGATGAGCTTCCCGCGGGCCGCGCCGCCACCGGCCATCAGGTTGCAGTACGCGCGGCCCCAGTGCCCGCGGCCGTCGCCTTGCAGCTTCGGCGTGCGACCCATTTCGCCCAGCACCAAGACCAGTGTATCGTCGAGCAGACCGCGCTGCGTGAGGTCGTCGATCAGTGCCGAGAACGCGAGGTCGAAGCCCGGCAAGAGATCGGTTGTCAGCCGGTTCTTCTGGTCTTCGTGCGTGTCCCAGCCGGTGTTCAGTTGACCGAACTCGTCCCAGATCACGGTGGCGAACTTGCACCCGGCTTCGACCAGCCGGCGGGCTTGTAGCGCACCCTGGCCGAACAGCGTCATGCCGTAGCGCGAGCGGAGCTTGTCCGGTTCGCGGCCCAGATCGAGCGCGGTGCGAATGCGCGGCGAGTCCATCAGCGAGAAGCCGAGCGCCCGGTTCTCGTCCAGCCTGCGCCCGGTGCGCGTCTTGTCGTGTTCCCTGCGTGCCGCGTCGAACTGTTGCAGCAGCGAGCGGCGGTCGTTCAGGCGGTCGAGGGTCATGCCATTATCGAGCGCGGTTCCGGCGGCGAACTCGAACCGGCTGTCGGGCGTGACGCCGAGATGCGGGTCGCGGAAGTCTTCCGGGTCGCCCCACGCTGCGCGCCGAACCGAGCGCGTCGCGGTGCCCTTGAACTCGCCCCAGATCGGGTCGAACTCGGTGCCCAGATACGCCGCGTGCAGCCGCGCGTACGGAATCTGCGTCCGCTTCGAGCTGAGCAGCCAGGGCAGCACGACGTTATCCGGCACGCTCCCCTTGGGCTTCGCGCCGTGCGCCTTGTGGTTCAGGTACGACACCACGGACCCGACGAACGGCCACTGCTCCGGGTGCTGCTGCGTCTCCTCGATGGGGATCGTGCCCTGCGGCAGGCCGGTGGTGGCGTACTGCATGCCGTGGAAGTTCCACGGGTGGTTCAGTGACCGGATCAGCGTGACGCGATCCATCACCTTCGCGACGTTCGGCAGGTACTCGTTGATGTCGATGCCAGGCACAACGGTCCGAATGGCCTTCATCGCGCCGCGCACCTCGGCCGGCGCATCGGGCTTGGGGTCGAACGTGTCGAGCTGACTCGGCCCACCAAAGGGGTACAGCAGAATGACGCTCTTGGCTTTGGCGCTAGCCGCTCGCGGCTTCGCGAGAGCCGAACTGCCCGTGAGGAGCGCCAGCGACCCCGCGCGCAGCAGGTCACGCCGGGTGACGCCGTCGCACGCGCGCTTCGGGCTACCAAGAATGCGGAGCATGGCGAAGGTCTCTCCGAAGTCGCGCGCGTTGGGGATGCGCGAAGCGCGCTTGGGGTGGCGCAGAGCCTCGCTGACCTCAAGCTATCGAGTGTAACCGCTCCGCGGTACAGAAGGGCAATCCTTCTTTACGCGGAATGCGTTACACCCTATAGCTCGGAAATCAGTGAAGCTCTGGGAGCGCCACCCAAGCGGCCCATGCGCACACCAATCGCGCACATTGCGGTGTGCGCTTACTGGTCGATGTGACAGTTGGGCAATGCCTGCTGCAATGTTTCAATGCCTGCCTCCGTCAGTTGTCCACAGGAGTTGAGGTTGAGGTTTTCGAGCGCGGCGAGGTTTGCCAGATGCACCAACCCTGCGTCCGTGAGATGTTCGCAGTAGGTGAGGTCGAGCGACTGAAGGGCGGTGAAATCCTGAATATGCGCCAAACCCACATCCGTGATCGACGAGTGGGTCAAGTCGAGCGATTCCAAGAAGGTGAGGCTCTTGAGGTGCGCGAAACCCGCGTCGGTGATTTGGTCGTAACCGACGAGTGCGAGCGATTTGAGTGATGTCATCCGCTTAAGGTTTGCTAAACCCGCGTTTGTAAGGTGTCTATCTTCGGAGTCAAACCAGTTGCGCATCAGGCTGAGGGATTGGAGCCCTGTGAGATCTTTGAGGTGCGCCAATCCAGCGTCCGTGATCGACGCGCAGCTCAAGTCGAGCGACCGGAGAGCGGAAAGCTCCTTGAGAACCGCCAAACCCGCGTCAGTGATTGATGTTGAGTTCAAGTCGAGCGTTTGGAGCGCTGTCAGACCTATGAGGTGCGCTAAACCAGCGTTTGTGAGATGCATACAGCAAGAAAGGCTGAGAGTATTGAGTGCGCTGAGGCTCTTGAGGTGCGCCAAACCCACATCAGTGAGGTTTACGCAACCGCCGAGGTCGAGGGATTGGAGCGCTGTAAGGCCTATGAGGTGCGCCAAACCGCTGTCCGTCAGTTGGTTGCAGCCACTGAGATCGAGTGTTTGGAGTGCGGTAAGCGTTCCGAGGTGTATCAAACCAGCATCTGTCAGTCGCTTGCAGCCACCGAGGGTGAGCGATTTGATCTTGGTGAGGCTCTTCAGGTGCGCCAAACCCGCGTCGGTGAGATGTTCGCACTTGAAGAAGTCGAGTTTCTGGAGAGCGGTTAGCCCCTTCAGATGAGACAGCCCCGCATCCGTCAGTTGCTCACAACCGTTTAGGTTGAGCGTGTGGAGCGTGGTCAGCCCCCTCAATCGCGCCAACTCCGAGAGGTCGGCGTCGTCTACGCTGTTCGATACTTCGAGGTAGTATATCTCACCGGCTCGCGTTCTTACCAACGACGGCGTATCGGTGATTTCCTGCCACTCTAGCTCCGCATCCCCGATTGCGTACGAGTACCACACCCCGGGCACAGGAACGTACCACTTTTGCTCGTTCCGTGAGTCCGAGCGTGGTGTTAGCGCGGATGTCGGCGCTGGTGCAGGCTTCGGCAACAGTTCGCGCAGTACAGCGTCCCACTCTCTGGCGTCCTTCGGGCGGCGGTCGGCCTTTTGTGCGATGCTCTTGCCGATTAGCGCGATGAGGGCGTCCGGGGTGCCGGCGTCGCGCAGGTCGTCGGCCATGTCGATGCCGGGGGCGGCGCTCATGTCGCCTGTCAGCATTTGATAGGCGATTACGCCCAGTGCGTGAACGTCGTCGCGCGGGTCGGGCTTCTCGCCGTTGCGCTGTTGGGGGCTGGCGTACAGTAGGCTGTACGAACCGCTGAGCATCGTCGGCAGCCGCCCGGTAATCGAGCGCACGCCGCGCGACTCGGACGCCACGAAGTAAGCGACCGCGGTGCCACCGATGCCGAAGTCCGTGATACGCGGCACAATCCCGGCCATGAGGACGTTCGCCGGTTTGAGGTCGCGATGGATGATTGCCGGGTCTAGGGCGTGAAAGTGTCCGACCGCGCCGGCCAGCGTGTGTAGCAGGGGTACGGCACGCGCCACGCGCTCGGTCGCGGCCAACTTGTGCCAGCCGAGCATCGCGTCGGCGAGCGTGCCGCCCTCAACGAACTCGTACATGAGCCACGGCGTTTCGCCGGTCAGATGGCACTCGCGCAGGGGCACGATGTTGGGCTGGTCGGCGGCGTGTCGCATCACACGCACGATCAGTTCCTTCTCGTGCGTCGTAAGCCGGTTACGGGCGACCGTATCTGTGCAGAACTTTACCGCAGCGACGTTGCCGTTCCACTCGTGGTGCGCGAGCCACACTTCGCCGAATCCGCCGCCGCCAAGTTTGCGGACTAATCGCCAGTTGTCCTCGCGCCCCGGAACCCATTCGCCGGGCACGAACCGCGGCGGGTGTTGCGGTAGCAGTTTTACCACGTCGTCCGATTCGTGGATCGTGTAGCCGAACGGCAGGCTTGTGCCGGTGGGATCGTCCTTGCGCTTCATCGACTGCCGGGCCGCTTCCGGGATCGCCGCGACGAACTGGATGAGCAGTTCCTTCTCGCGCGCGGTGATCGGTAGCGCGGCCTCTTCCACAACTTGCTTTGCCATCGCGAGCGCGACATCGGCCTTTGCCGCGATTACCTCCTTCATCTCGTCTTCGATCTTCTTCTGTGCCTTCTTCTCACGGTGCCGCTTGAGCGCGTGCGCGCCGACATCGTGCAGGTACTTCCCACCGGGCACGAACTCCAACAGCCCCTTCACGCCGACCGCGGCGACCCCTTCGACGACGCACTTCATAAAGCCGAGCATGGGGCACCTACGGCGATACAGCGAGTTTCAGACTCATCGGGGAGTTCGGTCGCGGCGCGACGAGATTTCGGGCGCACGTCACACAATCGCCTTGATGACGGTGCCGCGGGTGGCGGGGAACGGGCGGCCTTCGGCGTCGCGCAGTTCCGCGTCCGGGAAGCCCAGGCGGTCGAGCACGGTCGCGATCAGGTCGCGCGGTTCGACGCGCCCGTCGGCCGCGTACGCGCCGTGCTTGTCACTGGTACCGTAGACCACGCCGCCGCGGATGCCGCCGCCGCACATGGCGAGGCTGAAGACGTGGCCCCAGTGGTCGCGTCCGCCGTTGCCGTTGAACTTCGGCGTGCGGCCGAACTCGCCGAACCACACCACCAGCGTTTCGTCCAGCAGACCGCGCGCGTCGAGGTCGGTGACGAGGGCCGAGAACGCCCGGTCCATCATCGGCATCAGGAAGCCCTTCGCCGACTGGTTGTGCTTCGCGTGCGTGTCCCAACCGCCCTGATTTTCGAGGTTCGCGATCCGCGTCCAGTTGATCTGGACCAGCGACACGCCCGCTTCTACCAGCCGGCGCGCGAGCAGGCAGCTTTGCGCGAACCGGCTGCGGCCGTACCGCTCGCGCAGCTTCGGCGACTCCAGTTCCATGTCGAACGCGGCCCGCGCCGCGCCTGAACTCACCAGCTCGAACGCTTTCCGCGTGCTCGCGTCGAACACCTCCGATGGCGCGTTCAAGCGGTTCATTCGCCCGACGAGGCTCTGGCGCTCCGCGAGCCGCTCTGCGGTCACGTCGTCGGGGCGGGCGAGCGTGCCGATCTTGAACTTGGCGTCGTTCGGGTCGCAGTGGACGAGCCACGGGTCGTGCTTGCGGCCGAGCAAACCTGCGTCCTGACCGGGCCACGGGAAGTTGCCGTCGTTCCAGATGTGTTCGGGGATCGTGACCGCCGACGGCAGTTGCCCCGCGGCCGGGCGCAGGTAGCGCACCATCGCCCCCAGCGACGGCCAATTGTTCGGCGGCTTGGGCAGCGCGCTCTCGACGTTCATCGGCGCGTGCGGCACCCCGGTGAGCATCTGGTAGCCGCTGGACGAGTGGGCGTTGTCGTTGGTGACGACGGCCCGCAGCACCGCGATCTTGTCTGTCAGGGCCGCGGTCAGCGGCATCAGTTCGCCGACGCGCAGGCCGACGGTGCGGCTCTGCGTGCTGCCGAACGGCCCGCGAATCTCGGCCGGCGCGTCGGGCTTCGGGTCCCAGGTGTCGTGCTGCGCCGGCCCGCCGGTCAGCCCGAAGATGATGACCGACTTCGCCTTTGCCGGCTTCGTGCTGGCGGTCGCGCGCTGCGTCAACAGTTGCGGGAGCGTCAGCCCGCCGAGGCCGATGGCCCCGGCGCGCAGCCATTCGCGACGGTCGAGCTTATCCGGGGAGACGAGTCCGAGCATGGCGGGCAACCGGGGGAAAGCGGGCGGAAGGCGGGAGAGTGTATTCGACCCGATTTGCGCGCCGAGTGCAACGGAAAGTGGCGGGCTACTTCTTCAAGTGCCGGTCCAGAAACTCGTACGCGGCCTTCCGCGCGGCGGGTGGGAACGAGTGCCCGGCGGCGTAGTAGCTCGTCTCCAACTTGTCGGCCGCGCTCAGCAGCTTGTAGATCGGCTTGGCCGCGGTCATCACGTCCTTCACGCCGCTCAGGTCGAAGTCGTTGTCCTTGTCGGCGGCGCTGGCGAGGAACGCGCGCGGGGCGAGACCGGCGACCAACTCCTGAAAGTCGAACGGCACCTTCTTCGCGTCGTTGCCGAACTCGGTCTTGATCCGCGGCATGTACACCGGGCCGGTCCAGCTCGGCACGTCGTCCTTCTGGAACGTGCAGAACCCGCAGTTGGAGACGACCGCCTTCAGGCGCTTGTCGTGGAACGCGGTGAAGATGGCGTTGTGCCCGCCGAGCGAGTGGCCGATCACGCCGATGCGGTCGGGGTCCACTTCGGGCAGCGTTTCGAGCAGATCAACGGCCCGGACGTTGTCCCAGATCGCCTTCATCGTGCCGCTCGCGTACTCCTTGTTCATTGCGAAGTCGTACTTGTACTCGCCGAACGACGGGTAATCGGGCACGATCACGACGTACCCGCGCCGCGCGAGTTCGAGGCCGTAGGCCATATCCTTGTTGCCGAGGCCCGCGGGTTCGTCCTTGCCGATCTTCGTTGTTTGGTGAAGGGCGAGGATCGCGGGCCGTTTACCCTTTGGCTTGTCGGCCGGCGTGAAGATGTACGCGGGCGCGCGCGTTGTGCCGTCCGATGCGAACGTCACTTTGCGGCGGATCAGGTTCCCGACCTTCACCGATTCGACCTCCCTCACGTCGAGCGGGACGCGCTTCATCGGCGACGGCAGCGGCCCGGTCGCGCGGGCAAAGTTCTCCGCGACGTGCTCACGCCGCAGCGCCCAATCCGCCGCGGTGCGCACCGGCAGTTTGTTGCCCTTGCGGTCGAGCGCGAAGCTCAGGTCGGTGTGGTCGCTGTACTCGATCACTGGAGCGGCCGGCTCGAACTTGCCCACCGGGTAGCCGCTCGCGTAGGAGATGACGAACGCGCCGTTCGAGGTACGGTAGCGCACGTCTTCGCGGCGCTCGAAGTCGCTCTTGCCGTCGCGCATCTGGCTGATGCGCCCGCCGAAGAGCAGGTAGTGGTCGAACCCCAGCACGATCTGCGTGCGGTTGCCGAGCGCGTGTCCGGCGCTGGTAAATACCTTCCCGTCGAGGTCTTTCTTGGCGATCCAGTTCGGTTCCACGTCGAGCCGGGCGCGCTTCATCCAGAAGGCCATTTCTTCGGCGTCCGCGAACGGGCACGTCGTGTCCTCGGTGCCGTGAACGGTGACGACCTTCGCCGCCGCGCCAAGCCCTCTCATCACCGCGAGGTGGTCGGGGTTGCCGACGAACCGCAGTTCCTGCTCGTCGATGCTCAGGTAGTTCTTGCTCTTCGGGTCGCGGCTGTAGCGGGCGTTCAGGTCGCTGCCGCCGGGCAGGTTGTACGCGATGTCGTCGCTCAGCTTCTTCATGCCGCACAAGTCGATGACGCAGGCGAACGTGCGCGGGGCGAGCTTGTTCGCCATGAGGGTGACGTTGCCGCCGCCGCTGCCGCCGGTGCAGAACGTCCGGCGCGGCTCGTAGGGCTTGCCGCGCTTCGCGAGGCCGCTATCGAGCCACCACAGCGCGCGGAGCGCGTCGAGCGCTTGCAGGTAGCCGAAGTCGTAAGGCTCCGGCCCGTCGATGGCGTCGGCCTTGCCGCTTTGCAGGTAGTTGACGCACACCGCGACCACATCGAGCTTGGCCGCCAGTTCGCGCGGGTTCGCGGTGCCGACGCAATCGGTGCCGCCCCAGTTGTGCAGCGTGAGCATCAGGCCCGTCTGCTTGCCCACGCCTTCGAGCTTGCCCGTCGGGTAATGCACGCTAACGCGCACCGTCCGCGCGCCGGGCCGCTGCGGCCACTCCTGCGCCGGCAGTTCGACCGCGCCGTCCTTCTCCGGCAGCGCCGGCCAGTCGGCCCCGGTGCCGAACACGAGCGCGACCCCGATGAGCAACTTCCGCATGGTGCGCCTCCACTTGTGGATTGCAACGCTACCCGATTGGCGATACCAATGCGAGCGTCCAATAGAGCCAGCGAGCGGCGCGGCGTAAGCCCGCCGGTGTGACGCCCAAAAGATACGCAATGCCTGTTGTGAGGTTCTCGCACCGGCGGGCTTACGCCGCGCCGCTCGCCGTGCCAGTTTCGAGAGGAAGAGCGATGAGCGATCAACCCGCGCCAGTCGCAGCGAGATACGGTGTCGAACACGCGGTCCCGTGGGCGACACCGCCGATTCCCGGCACGCAACAGCTCACGTTCTGGGGCCACGGCGACGGCGTCACGCAGCCGTTCGCGCTGCCGGGCGATGCGTCGGTGCGGGTCGCCGTCGAGACTGGGCCGTTTCTGCTGCGTGTGCTGCGACCGGACGGGAGCGAGGGCGCTCCGCAGGTGCCGGTGCCGAATCCGGGTCTGGCGCTGTCGGCGATCCCGCAGGGCGGGACGTACACGCTCGACGTGCGGACGGCCGGTTCGTGGGGCGTGACGGTCGTGTACTTCGACACGAAGTAGCGCGCCTACTTCACCTTCACCAGCTCGACGTGTTCGGCGGACTCGATGCGGAGCGGGCCGCCGGTCGCGGTGATGCGCAGTTCGGTCGCCTTCGCGCCGTCGGCGCGGGCGCGGCCCACGGGCTGGTGGTCGTACCACGCGGCCACCGTGCCGCCGGTCAGGTCGTACCGCAACTCCAGATAGGTCGACTGGTGGGGCTTCACGGGCGGCACCGGCACCGGGGGCGACGCCGGCTCGAACGCGCCGCCCTTGCGCTGCCGGCCCAGGGCCATTGTGCCGCCCTCGATCCGTACCAGCCAGCGCGCGCCGTCGTTTGCCGCGAGCGTCAGTTCGATAGCAGTGGCCTTGTGGCGGTCCAGGCCGAGCACGACGCTACAGTTGTCGGCGGCACGCAGCGGGCGCGTCGCGGTGCCCTCGAACGCCAGCACCTTCTTGTTGTCCGCGTCCAGTTCAACGGACACGACCGTTCCTTGCCACCCCAGCGGGGTTTCTCCGTCGAAGAGCCGTTCGGACGGACCGAGGGCGTAGGTCGCGGGGCGGCTGAACGCGCCGCGCCACGCGAGCACCCCCAGTACGACGCCCACCAGCGCGACGAAGGCTACGGCGTACAGTTTGCGCCGGGAAGCCGCGAGCGGTTTCGCAACCGCTGGAGGCACTTCGGGCGAAGTCGCCAGCGGCGCGAGCGGCGCAGTCACGACGATACGCCCACTTTGACCGTACACGCCGCCGTCGAGGAACGGTAGCGCGTCGATGCGGGCGATCAGATCGGCGTAGTCGCGCGGGCGCTGGTCCGGGTCGATGGCCATCATCGCCGCGACCAGGTCCGCGCTCTCGGCGGACACCGGCGGCGCGAGCCGCGGGGCCGGCGCGGACTTCTTCATCATCACCTCGTACACGCTGCGCCCGTCGAACGGCGGCTTCCCGGTGAGCACGTGGTAGACGGTCGCGCCGAGGCTGTAGATGTCGGCACGGGTGTCCACGTCGCTGCCGGTGAACTGCTCCGGGGCCATGTAGACGGGCGTGCCGAGCACCACGCCGGCGGCGGTCTGGCGCTGATCCGCTTCGCCCGGCGCGCGGGTCAGCGCGAGGCCGAAGTCCGTCACCTTCACCATCGGGACGTCGGGCGGCAGCGGGAACCCCGTCGGCGCGGTGACGAGGAACAGGTTCGCCGGCTTCACGTCGCGGTGAATAACGCCGTTCTTGGCGGCGTGCGAGAGGGCCGCGGCCGTTTGCCGGGCGAGCAGCCACGCGGTGTACTCGTCCATCGGGCCGGTGCGGTCGACGCGCGCGGCGAGGTCTTCGCCGTCGAGCAGTTCCATCGCGAAGAACGCCTGCCCCTTTGGGGTCTCGCACAGCCCGCCGTCGTACACGGCCACGATGTTCGGGTGCTGCAACCGGGCCAGCGAAACCGCTTCCTGCTTGAACCGCTCGATCAGATCGTAAGAGGCCTTGTCGGGCATCAGCACGGTCTTGAGCGCGACGACGCGGTTCAGCTTCTCCTGCTTGGCTTTGTAAACGACGCCGCACGCGCCGGCCCCGAGCGTGTCGAGAAGTTGGTAGCCTTGCACGGAAACGACCGGCACCGTGGCCGGGCCACCGCCATCGGGCAGAATGGAGCTGGCGCTGAGATTCACCGAGCCGGAGACGACCGTTTCGATGAGCGGGTGCTGTGGCCGGGGAAAGGTGAGGCCGGGCACGGTGCTGGCGGGCACCCACTTGGCCCGGTCGCGGCTCGCGCCGTCGGTGGGTTTCAGCCGCCCGGCGGCGGCACGGGCGCTGAGTTCGGCGGCGCTGAAGGGGCCTTCGACACTCCCGCCCGCGTCGATGTACCAGGTGTCGGCCATACATGGGTCGCGGGGTATTGGGCAGACCACGGTGAGAAGCGTCATTTCTTCCCGTTCACTTTATCCAGTTGGGCGAGGAGCGCCTTCACCGAGGGCCGGTCGGTGGTCGTCTCGCCAACGAACGCGAACACCGCGTTCCCCTTCTTGTCCAGGATGTACGTCGAGGGCTTGGCCCAATCGCCGTCGATACCAAGAGTCTTCACGGCCTTCAAGTCCGCATCGGTGAGTATCGCGAACGGCACTTTCGGGTTGCCGCCGGTGCCGTCCACCTTCGCGGTGGTCAGGAACTGCGGCAGCCCGTCCGTCGGGCCGGGGAACACCATCAGGATTTCGGCCTCGCGCGCCTTGAACTCGGCGTAGTTCGCGGTGAGCGAGTTGACCTGCGCGAGACAGCCGGGGCAGAACAACCCGCCGGACGACTTCGGCAGCCCCTTCACCACCACCAGCACCACGTTCGACTTGCCCCGATACGACACCAGATCGACCGGCTTGCCGTCGGTGTCCGTGAACTTCATCGGCACCTTGTCGCCGGCCACTTCGCGGTTGGATTTGGGGTCGGCGTGGAACCGGGCCGCGGTCTGCTCCATGTTCGGCGCGCCGTAGTTGGGCGGCGCGCCGAGTTCGGGCGCGCCGCCGCACCCGGTCGCGACCACGAGCAACCCGAACAGCCCGACCGCGGAGAGCAGGCGCATGATAACCTCGCAGCGAACGGCGACGCCCTCAGTCTATACGCCCGCGGGCCGAAAGAGGATTCGCCGAACTCGTGCCGCGTGCCTTCTGCTACCGGCCTGATATTGCATGATCCTGGTGCGAGTGTCCGGTTCGCGTGGTAAACCCCTCCCCCGGCCCGCTCCCCTGAGCGGGGAGGGGTGGGTTCGCGATTGAAGTACCACACCGCAACACGGCGCG
>SXGT01762143.1_pt1 | contig 16610 bp, 12 predicted proteins | sample 3176221 | NCBI WGS metagenome assembly SXGT01 (sample SAMN11356862, study PRJNA531348) | freshwater metagenome | isolation source: freshwater sample F1-120 | place: China: Fuxian Lake, Yuxi | collected 2017-12-25 | reverse complement strand
TGCCCGGCAGGATGGACTGGTTTGCACCGATACGGGATGGCCGATTTTTTACGTTGGGCTTGGTGACGATGTGACGATCGACGGCGGCTGGTCGCAACTCCAGTCGCTGGCGGAGACGGCGGTCCGACGTTGCACGGCAGACGCAAAACTCCGCCCGACGATGGTCCATCCCGTTACACGGCAACCGTTGGATGGCAACGTCGGCTTAGGATTCCCGCGGGTCGTGGTCCAAACACAGGCCGGATTAGAGGGTCTTCGCATCACGGCCGTGCCGAAAGGGGGCGGCGGTGATGTGTTTGGCGCTTTTTTTCGCATGTTGCTCGCGGCCGATGGCATGCCGGGCGTGTTCAAATTCGTGCTTGATTGTTTTCGCGAGTCGACCTACGCCGGGAAAACGTGTCCGCCGAACATTATCGGCATCGGTATCGGCGGCACGCCTGAGCTGTGCATGGTTTTGGCCAAGGAAGCGGCGGTGCTGCGGCCAGTCGGCAGGCGGCATCCGGATTCTGACGTCGCCGCGATGGAATTGAAGCTGCTGGAAGCCTTCAACGATATGGGCGTGGGGCCGATGGGTTGCGGCGGAGTCACGGCCGCGATCGACGTACATATCGAGATCGCCGCCACGCATCCGGCCTGCACTGGCGTGGCCTTTAACGCCCAATGCCACATCGGTCGACGAGCCGTCGCCCGCTTCACGACTGAACAAGAACTCGTCTGGGAAGAGGATCCGCAATGGTTCCAGCGCTAAGTTCTGCTCGCGAGATTCGATTGTCGACGCCGCTGAGTGAAGCGGACGTGAGAGCATTGCAGCTAGGGGATCATGTCTATTTAACGGGAACGCTGTTTAGCGGCCGGTCGAGATTCCATCAGCGGGCGGTCGAAGAAGGCCAATTGCCCCCGATCGACTTCAAGCACGCAAACATTCTAATACACATGGGCCCGGTGATGAGGCGTCAAGCAGACGGCTGGCAAGCCGTCGGCATGGACCAGACTTCCAGCTTGCGATTCGAGAAGTGGGGACCGCAGTTGATTCGGCAACTAGGGCTGCGGGGGATCGTTGGAAAAACAACCATGGGCCCGGCAACCGCTGTCGCCATGCGCGACCATGGCTGCGTGCATCTGACCCGTGTTGGCACGCCCGGCAATCTGCTGGCCAAGAAAGTCAAACGCGTTATCGACGTGTTCAATCTCGAGGAATTCGGCATGACCGAAGCCACCTGGTTGATCGAAGTGGAAGAAATGGGGCCGTTCATCGTCGACATGGACGCTCGCGGCCAAAATCTTTTTGACGCTGTTGATCGCGCCACGGACGCAAAACTAGCCGCCATCTACCAGCGATTCGGGATCGCTGAGAATTTTACCTACCACCAAGCCTAGAACAAGGAACGCTTGCAATGACAACCTCTGCCCCGCCGTTGCCGCACAGGGTCGATGACCGCGACTGGTCCAAGCTGACTTTGGGAGAAAAGCTCAAGCAGATCGAAGTGGAAGGCTATTTGGTGCTGCCCGACTTGCTCAGCCCGCAGCAAGTCGGCCGCTTCCGCGAACTATCCGACCCAATGGAAACGAACTCCGCCGACTATAGCGACAAGCAGCGATCGCGACGGGACATTTGCTTTGACCACTCTGAATTGGCGATGCTGATCGCGCATCCGCCGACGCTGGATTTTTTGCGGACGCTTTTAGGCGACGACATCATCTTTTTAAGCGCCACCTATGCTCTGTCGCTTCCAGGCCATCCCGGCATTAGTTTGCACACGGACGGCCAGCCCTACGGCTCGGAGATTTTCGGCTACACCGGCTCCTGCCCGATCCAAGTGCGCGTGTTGTATTACATGGACGATCTGACCACGGATGTTTCGCCGTTCCTCGTCGTGCCGCGATCACATTTGTCAATGCACGCCCAGGGCAATCCGTACCTCCGCTACGCCAGTCACCCGGAGCAGGTGATTGTGCCCGCCAAAGCCGGCTCGGCGGTCCTGTTGAATCATCGCTGTTTTCACGGCAATTTTCCCAACAACGGCAATCGACCGCGGCGGATGCTGGCCTACCTTTACCGACCGGCTTGGGCAGGTCCCGTCGAAGCAAAAATCCCAGCTTGGCCCGCTGACAAGGTGAAACAGACGCCGGAAGCCGTGCGGCATTGGTTTGTGGACCGAAATGTCCGCCGCGGGTTTGATTTTCACCATAAGAACAAGCCGGACAACATGGCTAGTGAAGCGCCCGGCATCAGCCCCACTCGTTGGTCGCGCGGAGCGGAGGATGGCACCGGATGGCACCGCATGAAGATCGAACAAGCATTGGCAGTGCCGACTTGGGGCGGATACTTCAGCGAAGATCTAGCCGCCGTAAAGGCCGGCGCCGCGCGCGATGGCTTTTGCTTTGTCGGTCAAGCCGTCACTGCAGGATTTCAAGAGATACGACATCCGACCGAGGCGATTTCGATTGTCTTGCAACTTAGCGACGGCCAAGTCGTGTTCGGCGACTGCCTGACCGTGCAATATGCCGGCGCCGGCGGACGAGTGCAGCGGTTCAATCACGCCCAACAGCTCCGTCCCGCACGGCAAGTGTGCGACTATCTGCGCGGCCGTACCATCAGCGATTTTCGCGGCATGTGCGATGAACTGGAATCGCAGCAATTCGACATGGCTCTCAACCGCACGGCGGTGTTTTATGGCGTGTCACAGGCCCTGTTATTGGCTGTAGCCGCGCGCCGACAACTCACCGCTGCCGAAGTACTCGCCCATGAGCTTGGAACCGACCTACCCGAGGATGGCATTCCGATTTACGTCCAGTGCGGCGAAGATCGATACAATGGCGTGGACAAGGCGATTCTGCGGCGTGCTCCCGTTCTGCCCCATGGCCTCATTAACCACGTCGAACTAATTGGCGCGGATGGTGAAGTGCTGCTGAACTACGTCGATTGGATCGCCCGCCGCATCGAACGCTTCGGCGAAGAAGCCTATCGCCCCGAAATCCACATCGATACCTACGGCTTGATCGGCAAGATGTTCGACCATCGCGCCGATCGTATCGCGAGCTACCTCAACGAGCTTGGGCTGCGAGCCAACCCCTTCGAGCTATGCGTTGAGACTCCCGTGCTGATGGCGAGCCGTGCCGCGCAGATCGAGATGTTCGCAGCGATCCGAACGCAACTTCGGAAACTGGATAGCGACGTGCAAATCATCGCCGACGAATGGGCCAATGATGTCAATGACATCGAAGCATTCATCGCGGCTGAGGCGACGGACATGGTCAACGTCAAGTCTCCCGATCTTGGGTCGATCATTCACGCGGCTGAGGCGGTGCTGGCGTGTAAAGCCGGCGGTGTGCGTCCTATCCTGGGCGGCTCGTGCAACGACAGCGATCAGTCGGGCCGCGTCATGTGTCACGTCGCGCTGGCCAGCCAGCCGGCCTGGATCTTGGCCCGGCCGGGCATGGGCATCGACGAAGGATTCCAGATTGTCCACAACGAGATGGCCCGCACCTTGGCCCTGGTTGCAACGCGAAAGGCGGTGCCGGTATGAGATTGACCCTGCTGGGCACCGGCACACCTGCCCCCTCGGCGCGACGTGCCGCCTCGGGCTACGTGGTCGAAGCGGCGGGCGAGACGTTCGTCTTCGATCACGGCCCGGGCGCGCATGCGCGAATGCTTCAAAGCGGGATTCCGGTCACTGCGGTCACGAGGCTGTTCGTGAGCCACTTCCACTACGACCACTTCGCCGACGCCGCCTCGCTCGTCTTGCGTCGTTGGGATCAGGGGGGCGGCAAGTTATCGGAGTTGGCCATTTATGGGCCGCCGCCTGCGAAGCGAATCTTTGCGCTCATGTTCGGCCCCGGCGGAGTGTTTGAAGCGGACCTCGATGCACGGACCAAGAACGCCGCCAGCGTTGCTCTCTATCACGCCCGCGGCGGAATCGGCATTCGAGCCCGACCTGCGCCCATCGTGATGGAATTGAATCCTGGCGATATAATTCGCGAGGATCGGTGGGCTATCCGAACAGTCCAGACGCCGCACACCCAGCCGCAGCTCGTTTCGCTAGCCTTTCGTCTCGACTGCAACGAAGGAAGCCTCGTCTACAGCGGCGACACGGGACCGTGCGAAGCGCTGGTCGAAATCGCCCGAGGGGCGGACGTGCTGATCCACATGTGTCACTACATCAGCGGAACGGAGTTTAACGAAGCGATGACATGGGGCTGCGCTGGTCACAAACTGGCCGCCGAACATGCTCAAAAGGCCGGGGTCGGCACGTTGGTGTTGACTCATCTGACCGACCAGGTCGCCGCCGACGGCAACCACGAGCGTGTGCTGCAAGACATCGGCCGGATTTACAACGGACGTGTCATCTGGGGCGAGGATCTAAAACAAATCGAAGTGAGCGACCTCAAAAGTCGGAAAATCGAAAGCCCCTTATGAGAGAGAAACTGCTACCGACCGAGTTGATCGGCAGCTACGCCATCCCAAGCTGGTTGTGGCTTTTCATCGAACGCATGGAGCAGTGCGGCGATCTGGGTGAGAGTGACATTCAAGAAACGTTGGACGACGCTCGGTCGCTGGCGATTCTCGATCAACAGCGAGCGGGCATCGATATTCTGACCGACGGCGAAATGCGGCGGCGCGATTTCATCCAAAACTTCTATGGCTGCATGACGGGACTGCGCAAGCTGCCGCCGGCTCGCTTACTGGGCGCCGCCGGTTACGACCAAAGTCCCCGCTATGAGGTGATTGGAAAACTGGAGGCGCCCGGCGGGTTGGGCATCGTCGAGGAGGTGGCGTTTCTTAAACGGCATGGCGATCGGCGCTTCAAAGTCTGCGTCCCCGGGCCGGTTACGCTCTCGCTGCCGCTAACGCTCGCTGGCGGCTATGCCGATCGTCAGGCGCTGCTTGATGACATGATCCAAATCGTCAACGCGGAGATGAAGGCACTGGTGGCCGCGGGTGCTGACTATCTCCAAGTGGACGAGCCACGATTCGCCACCAGCCACGAGGAGGCGCGACGGCTGATCGACATCTTCAACCGCACGCGCGCCGGCGTAAGCGCCCGGATCGGCCTGCACTTTTGCTTCGGCAATTTCAAGGGCCGCTCCCGCGATCGGCGCGATTACCGATACATCCTGCCGAACCTTGCCGCTGCCCAGTGCGACCAGTTCAACTTCGAATTCGCGAACCGAGAGTTTTCCCAAATCGAGCTGCTCAAAGAAGCGCCAACGTCCGCCGATATCGGCGTCGGAGTGGTTGACGTCAAGAGTTATTTCATCGAGACCCCAGAGCAAGTGGCCGAGGCAATTCGCTTGGCGGCCAAGCACGTGTCGGCCGAGCGAATCGTGGTCACGCCCGATTGCGGCTTCAATCACTGCCCGCGACACATCGCCTTTGGCAAAATGCTCGCCTTGGTTCATGGCGCAGAAATTGTGCGCAAGGAGATTGCCGGATGACTTTGAGCACTCGACAGCGCGGCACTCTTCAATGGACCGGCGAGCACTGGGTTGCCATGCTGCGTCGTGAAGACACTGGCGACGACACGGCCATTGTCAGCCATTATTCCTTGCGGATCAGTCCCGCCGGCGAGGGCAATGTCGCGGTGATCCGCATCACCGGCGAGAACGGCCTGCACGCGGTCTGCACCGATCAGCCGCAATTGCTCGACTTCGCCCTACCGCGGTTCTTCAGCAAGGTCAGTTACTGGCGTCCCGACCTGCCGGCGCTGCGATGCCAGTTCACGCGCACCGGCGATGCCACGCGCGACCCAGGGTGGCGAATTGAAACCGAATCGAACCGCACGATTGAGGTTCGTTGGCGAATATCGCAACCGCCGGAGGTTATCAATACCCCTTGGCGAAACAACCAAGACGTGTTTTCGATCCTGTATTTTACGGATCGGGCGACAGTCCAACTCGACGGTGAACCGTTTTTGGGGCAGCCCTATCTGCGGGACATTTGGCGTGACACGCTGGGTGGCGACCGCAGCTCATGCGTCGTCGCACTGGCCGAGTCGTTTTTTGATGTTTGCGAGCCTGTGAAATAAACCGACGCACGATGACAACATTGACGATTGACGACGAAACGATTCGCCACCTCGCATCGACCCAGTGGATCGCAGGGCGGGCCATTGCGGCACGCGGCGATGAGTGGATCCGCCTTCTCGACCCGGCCAGCGGTAAGTTGCTCGCCGACGTGCCGCGCGGCTGCCCCGACGACGCCGAGTACGCGATTGCCGCCGCCAGGCGTGCTCAAGGCGACTGGGCTCGTCGCGCAGTGGCCCAGCGCGGCGCGATGCTGCGCCAAGCCGCCCACCGGCTGCGTGAAATTCAAGAGCCGGTCGTCGAACTGCTCGTGCGCAACAACGGTAAAACACTGGCTGAAGCCCGCGCCGAGGTCGCCATGTGCCCGCCGCTGATCGAGAGCCTTGTGGAGCTTGGCCACCAACTCGGCGGCCGATGCGTTCAAACATCTGTGGATGAATTGCTCTTTCAGTACCGCAATCCACGGGGAGTTGCCGTCTGCCTGAGCACCTGGAACGCCCCGGTTGTGGCGGCCATCGAAATGGCCGCGGCGTGCTTGATCGTGGGCAATACCTGCGTGCTCAAGACCTCCGAGCGCGCCCCGCTGGCGCCGCGTTTGGCGTTCGAACGATGCTTCGATCATCTTCCGGAAGGCGTGCTGAGCGTGTTGTGCGGCGACGGGCCGAATATGGGATCGCCGCTGGTCAGCCATTCCGAGACGGACGTGGTCTGCTTCATCGGCAGCGTTGGCGTGGGGCGAAGAATTGCTGAATCGGCGGGTCGTCGGGTCCGCAAGGCCATCTTGGAATTAGGTGGCAAAGATGCCTTCATCATTGATGAGACCGTCGATCCGCGTGTCGCCGCCCGTTTTGTCGCCCCGACGTGCTTTGCGCTGAGCGGGCAGATTTGCAGCTCCACGGAGCGAATCTATGTGATGCGGCAGGTTTACGAGCCGTTCGTTGAAGAAATGGCCGCCGTTACAAGCGGCCTTCGCGTTGGACCTGGACTCGACCCCACTTCTCAGATGGGCCCGCTCATCGATGAGTCGATCTTGACGAATGTGGAAAATCATGTCTCGGCAGCCACAGCAGCCGGCGCACGCACCTTAGTCGGTGGACGCCGACTCGATCGACCCGGTTGCTTTTATGCGCCCACTGTGCTTACCGGCGTCGATGATGGCATGCTGGTGATGCAGGAAGAGACCTTTGGTCCGATCGCCCCAATCTTGGCAGTCGACACATTCGACGAAGCCATTGCCCGGGCCAACGGCACGTCGTTCGGCCTGTGCGCCAACGTCTGCACGCAAACCGGGCCGCGGGCCATCCAAGCCATTCACGAGCTAGAAGCGGGCGTCGTCCGCATCAACGCTGGCCGCGGCGGCATCATGCACTGTTCGCAAGAACCGACCAAAAACAGTGGCATCGGCAGCGGCCACGGCATCGAATTCCTCGAAGAGCTGACCTACCGCAAATCGGTTCGCTGGCGCGGCAAACTGGCCGAAAGCTAGACCAGAACTATATAACCCACTCATGCCGGACGAGACATTCCATCGGTTCGATCGACAGCTTACTGAGCAATGGCGACAGACGCCCGACCGCAGGCGCTTGTTAGTCGCCCACGTGACAGACACACATGTTCAAAGCGTAACTGAACCTCACACTCCATTCACCGCCGACTTTCCATCGCCCACCTGGGGACAGGATAGACTCGCCGAAGTGATTCGTGAAATTCAATCGCTGGCCAATAGTCCCGACCTGTTGTTGCTTGGCGGAGACATGACGCAAACCGGCAGCGCAGCGGAGTGGGCGATCGTATTCGACACGATCCGACCCTTGCAAATTCCGGTGCTCGTCACTCTGGGAAATCATGAGCATCGCAACCACGTTCCAGACAGTACTGCGTTTGCCACGAGCGTCGAATTCTTGTCCACCCTAGGCTTTGCGAATTGCCCGGTTGATGGCTATTGGGCGTTCTCGCGGATAGTCGATTCATATCGCTTCGTAGTCGTCGACAGCATGCATTGCGGCGATCTGGGCAATAAGCAGCATGAGTTTCTTCGTGCGCAACTTGGTAAAGGAGAGCCGACGGTTGTGCTCGTTCATCGTCCCCTCGTACGGACAGGACATACGGTGGACGAGCTTCGGCTAATTGATCCGACGTTCGAGGAAATGCTCGAATCGGCTGACAACGTCATTGCGGTCGTATGTGGGCATGCCCATCGCCACGTCACCGTGAGACATGGTGGCCGACTCCATTTTGTCACCAGTGCGGTCAATTTCGGCAACGATCAGCCGACCGGTTACCGCCTATTTTGTCTTTCCGATGGCCGTGTTGCCTGGAGCGTCAACCGCATCATTGCCGGGCCGTCGTGGCATTGCTATCGAGGTCCAGTCGTACAACAGCAAGGGGCCGCAAAATGGGAGTGTGTATGATGACAACACAGCGCATCCCGATTTTAGTGTACCACCACGTCTATCCCGACGCCGATGCATTGGCTGCGGGCCCAGCCGCTGGCATCATCGGCGTAACCGAGTTCGACCGGCAAATGCAGTTCATCCGACAGCAGAACTGGACAGTCGTAACTAACTCCGCCGTTATCGACTGGCTGCAAGGAAAAACCGAGTTGCCGCCCCGTGCTTGCGTCCTGCACTTCGACAACGGTTGGCTCGACACCCACTCGACCGTTTTGCCGCGGCTGCGCGACCTGGGAATGACCGCGACATGCTTTCCGATCACCAGCGGTGTGGAGGCCGCATCCGGTGGTGAATCGATTTGTGTTCGTACGCTTACGGAAGGAAGTGTCGAGAAGCCGTTTATGACGTGGCAGCAATTACGAGAGCTTATCGATGCAGGTTGGGAGATCGGCGCGCATACGCATACCCATTGCAAGGTCGCCGACCACCACGATCGCGAAGGCGACGAAGGCATCCTACGCGAAGTCGAACAGTCGCATCGACTTTTTCAAACGAAACTCGGTTTTGTGCCAGAGCACTTTGCCTATCCAAGCGGCTCGCGAAATGCTCGCACGGACGAGTTGCTGCGGGATCATTATAGCTCGTTGCGATTATGGCGATGGGATTGGCCCATTCGCTGGCACTTCACCGACCGTACGACATCCGTGTTCGGCGTTGAGTGTCAAAATATCGATACCCGCGTCACATTCGATCAATTTCAGAGAATCTTCCACGAGGCTGAGGAAGTCAACTAATTCAACTCAGACGCTAATTGACATGCCTTGGTTTCGAAAAGGTCGAGGAAGGTGATGTCGCCATCGAAGACGGGCACTCGTTGCGCGGACTGAGCTTCATCACGCGGGCTTGTAACGATCTTCCGAGGGACTCATCAGCGTTGGACTCGGCCTTGTAGAAGAGACTGAGCCGCTTCAAAGGACGGTCCGTTTTCTTGGACGGTGTGACTCATGTCGTTCCTTGGGCCGAATAGCCATGCTTGGACCGAATCTCTCGGTCACGTCTATTGCCAGCGCGCGTCGGTCACATCGACCGACGTAGCAATTCGCAAGTCGGCAACCTGCGGCGGCGTTCACGACCTACGCAGCAATGAGCAAAGTGCACAGTGCGTTCGGAGCGACACACGAGGAACACACTGATGGTATGGGCATCGATTCTGGGGAAGTCAGCTGTTTTCACGGAAAAATGACTTCACGGCCGCTTCAAATGCGATAAGCAGGGAACGACGAATGCTGCTTGGCAGAGAATCCCAAAGCGATATTAGTCGAACCAAATCTGCGGTTTGCTGACAATCAACGTCAGACAGTGTCCGGCGTTGACAAAGCGCCCGCTGCCAATCCGCTGCCAACGTGTTTTCGGGATTCGTAAGGTATTGGCCTGCACCGCTTTCGGTAATGAACTCACGTGGGTTCGATTCCCATCACCTGGCCGCGTTTTCACTTTCGTTTTTTCACAAGCCGAAGATCGGCCCTGCCCGTGCGAAGTACGGTTCTGACCCACTCGATCACGGTGCGATTCTCGGGCGACACGGGCTTCATATAGACATCGGCCATGTCCGAACTGGCCGAGTGGCCGAGCCAGCGCTTCATGGCGCCAATTGAGCAACCGTCTCGTGAGCCGAACTCAGTTGCTCCGAGATGGCGAAGCGAGTAGAAGCCACCCATGCCTTGACACACTGGGCCAAGCCGCTTCACAAGTGCAGACCACCACAGTTGCACGGAATCAGCCCGCTCATGGACGATCGGCATCCCCTTCGTTCGGAGCCAGCCTGTATCACAGAAATCTCCGCAGCCTGATTGTCGTGTTCAACTACACCCAGGACGACACCATCGCCGATCTGCAACTCGACCTGGCCGCGCTCGGGATCGATCCCAACACGGCGATCGCCACCGATGCGTTCACGCGATTCCAGTGGATTAAGGCGGCGGGAACGATTCGGGTGCCGGTGAAGAAGAAGAACTTCCGACTCGTCTGGGTCGAGTCAGCCAAATCCGCGGGCGTCGAGCCTGGCGCGGTGGTTGCGGAATTTCCGCAGGAGGCTGCCGAGACGCAACTCGCCGGATATCGGCCCGAGCGGCCGGAAAAGTTGACCTCCGATGCGGCCATCGTCGGCGATCTTTGGAACGAACCGTGGACCGGCCCATTGCCGCCCGGCCAGCCGGGCCCCCTGTGCACCGAACTCGCCCAAACCTTCACGCTCACTACCGCGGCGGTGTTGCAGCGCATCGAGGTGCGCCTGACCGACTCGCCGGGGCAGCGGGACTTTCGCGAACCGATCCGCATCCGCATCGTGAAAGTGGCGGCCGACGGCCTGCCGTCGAACGAAACCGTTGTATCGGAGTTGGAGTTCGCAACTCCCTGGGTTATTCCGGAGCAGGCGCGCTTCGCGCATTTCCATCTCAAGCGCGCGCATGCACTGCAGAGAGGACGTTATGCGATCATTCTCTCCAGAAAAACCGATCATCCCGACGAGCATTTTCACGCCCGCTGTCCGTCGTTCCCGGCCAGCGTGTATGAGGGAGGCAATGTCGCCGTGAGACTTCTCGCCGCCGATGGAAGTGAAGCAAGGCCCTGGCAGAAGGAAGACAAGGTTCTGACCTTTGCCCTGCACGGGATCGCGCGGTGATCAGCGCTCTCCCACAACAGCGAAATGCAAAGGGTGTAACTCGCACGCCGCAATTGAGAGGTTGTTGTGCGGCAACAGTTTACGGCAATGCTAGCGACGGGTGATGGCATGAAAAAACGGGCTTCTTCGTGGAGAACAAGTGTGTGTACTTGATAGCACGTGCTGCACCACAAAGGAGTGTCACATCCCAGGCAGCCGTCGCACAAACCACCCAGCTCAACGCACGACCCGACCGCAAACATATACGTCGCCACCAACCGTGGTCACCTGTGGGTCGACAAGTCGCATGGCCTCAGACATGCGTTTGATTCCGACGCCCGCCACCGGCGACGGGGCCTGCTCGCCTCCCGCAATCTTGGGCGCGATGAACACGTGCACCTCGTCGATGGCCCGCAGGTCGAACAGCGAGCCGAGCAACTTGGCGCCGCCCTCCACCAGCACGTTGGTCAAGAGCCGACGGCCGAGCTCGGCAAAGAGTGAATTCAGCCTGGATGCGGAATCGAAGCCATCCACGACCAGCACCTCGCAACCCGCCCTTCGGAGACGCTCTTGGTCCACGTCCGGTGCCGTGCCAGCAACCGCGATCAGCAGCGGAACGTCTCGGGCTGTACGAACCAACTGGCTGTCGGAACTCAGCGATGCGTGGGTATCGACGATCACGCGCGTCGCCACGCGCGGCCCTGCCGGCCGTGCCGTAAGCAGCGGATCGTCAGCCAAAGCCGTCCCGCGCCCGACGATAATCGCATCCACACGGCCGCGTAACGCATGGACGATGGCCCGCGAGGCGTGGCTCGAAATCCATTGGCTGTCGCCGCATTGCGTGGCCAGCTTGCCGTCAAGCGTCATGGCCCATTTCGCGATGATCCACGGCTGGCCGGTTTCGATCAGCTTCAAGTACGGCGCGTTCAATTCGCGCGATTGTGCTTCCAGCAATCCAACCGCGACCTCAATTCCGGCCGCCTGCAATTCAGCCAGTCCAACACCGGCTGCGCGCGAAAAAGGATCGCGCATGGCAGCGATCACGCGCTTCACGCCGGCATGAATGATGGCCTTCGTGCAGGGTGGCGTTTTGCCGTGATGGCAGCAGGGTTCCAGCGTGACCACCATCGTCGCCCCGCAAGCCCGTCTGCCGGCTACTTTCAGTGCCTCAACTTCTGCATGCGCCGCGCCAAACTGCGCATGAAAACCTTCGCCGACGATTTGCCCCTGGTCATCGACGATCACGCAGCCGACCATGGGGTTTGGCTCGACCAGCCCGCGGCCGCGCTCCGCCAGCTCCAGCGCGCGCGTCATTTGAGCGGTGGAAAAATCGAAGTCGGAAGTGGAAAGGTGCATGGTGTAGCCGTCACGCTCCGCGTGACGAGCGCCAGTCTAGCCATCACGCTCCGCGTAATGACTTCACTACTCGGGCGTCCAAATCACGGACTTCTTGCCGGCCGTGGCCGCTGGCTCTGCGCCGGGCGTCCAGATCTTGCCGCTGTCGGCGACGGGCGCGGCCGCGGCCGCGACGCCGGGCATATTCAAACCTGATCCGCCGCCACGGGCCGACGGTCCCAGGGCGGGCGTTCCATCGGGATGAACAATCCCTGCCTCGACCAGCACCTGGAACAGCAGATTGGCGATGCCAGGCTCGCGGATGTGTTCGCTGCGGACGTGCTGCAGCAGCCGATCCGCTGCGACGACATCGCCCATCGAAAGCCGCAGCGTCATTTCCGTGATGTCCCAGGGCGCCGAAGTTTGCCCGGCCAACTCCGCGGCATCGCGTGCCTTGTTGATGTACTCGATCGCCTGCTGTGGATTGCGTTCAATCTGGGCCAGTTGACCATAGACTTCCTGCCTGGGAATCTCCTTCTCCAGGCTCGGCCGCTCGAGCACTTCCTCGCCGAAAATCTTGATGGCGGCGTCGTGGCGGTAATGCGTGGCCCGTGCGAAGACTCTCGCCAACTGCTCGTCGGACAACTTCGACGCCTCCAGCCGGTGAAACCGGGCCAACGGAATCTGCATGACGTCGACTCCGATCGGGTCGATCTTCTGCGCGGCTGGCAGGCCGATCTTTGTTCGCAAGTCGTTGAAATCAAACGCTTCCGCATCGTTCATGCTGGCGAGTTCAAGAATCAGGATTGCCGCCAGAACGGGCACGCGCATTGCCGGATCGCGGGCGGCATCCTGGGGTGCGGCGCCCTCAAGCACTTTAAATTTCATGGCCGGCCACTGCTCCAAGAGCACGGTGCGGCGCTCGGCGCTGATCAAGGTCGCACGCTGCTCGGCAGGCGTGTCGTCAGGCAACCGCCAATTCGAGGAGAGTGCATGACGAACAGCGGGCATCCGCGCGGTGACGACTTCCACCCCAGCAGGCCCAATCGCGCCCTCAAGGGCTTCCGTCAGCACGCGCTCGGATGCGGGACGTTCGTCGGTCCGATACGTGACCAGTTCCAGCCGGGCTTCGCGATCGGTTTCACGACCGAACACCAACGCCTGGCCGACGACGCGCGGGATCTGCTCGCGCGTGATGCCCCTGCCACTGGCGGGGGGTATGCGATCGAGGATCGCAATCGCGGCCTTGGGAGGTGGCTGACCTTCGGTTGCCAGGCGAGCCAGGTCCATCGGCATGCGAATCATGCGCGGGTCGGCCGAGAGCCGAGCGATCGCCCGGTCGAAGTCAGTCATCGGGTACGTGATGTTGAGCACGTCCACAAAGTCTGGGGCGTCAACGTCGATCAACTGAGCAAGCGCCTCGGATTCAACCATCTCGTCCAGGGGGGGCGCGGCCGATGAACCGAGCGGTTGCCGCGCGAACTTACGGAGTGCCTCAATCCCGCCCTGGCTGTCGGCCAGCCAAAGCCGCAAGCTGGCGATATTGCGCCAGATCGGCGGCCAATCACCGGCGCTCCTGGCCAGATCGTGTAACTTCTGCGCGGCGTCCAGCCACATGGCACGGCCCGCGAATTCCATCGCCGCATCGAAACTTTTTTTCCAAAGAGCGCCCTCGGGCGCCGGCAAAAGCGGTTGCGATTCCTTCATCAACAGCGGCAATTGCGGCGAACCGTCCAGGTTCACAATCAGCGAAGTTGCCCGTTCGTCTTTGTGGCCGCTTAAGTCCAAGGCCAGCATCAAATGGCCGCGTGCCGCGATGTACTGTCCGTCGGCCAGCAGTCGCTCGGCGACCACCGCAATCGCATCGTAGACCTGGGGCATCATCGAATCGCCCGAAGCCGCGATCGCCTGCTGCAGGATCGTTGTCGCCGCTCGGCCCCCTTGCCTGGCCGCCTTGAGTGTTGCCTCCTCGGCTAGCGCCACCGGGTTGCCGGGATATTTTTCCTTAAAGCGAGCCAACGTCGCCTCGGCCTTTCCTTCGTCAGCAAGCTGCGCCTCCAGCATGGCCTTCATCGACAGCAAACAGGCACGGTCCGGGTATTTCGTGTCCAGGCGATCGATCTGCTCCAGGCAAGCCAGACGCTGGTCTGCTTCCAGCTTGCGCTGGATATCATCCAACTCGCCCAGCAAGTCGGGGCAACAGAACTTCACCTTCTTGCCAGTGCCACCAGGGCAGGGTGTGTAGGGATCAATAGCCATGAGAAGTCAGGAGTCGGAAGTCAGGGGGCATTTCGGCTGCGGGTACTTGCGGGGTGGCCTGCCACGTGCAGGGCGCGGTCAGGAGTCCCTTCAGAAGCGTGTATCGTACCAGACGAATTACGCGCGCAGTAGGGCCGAAAAGACCATGAACTGCAACCCTGCAGCCGAAATTCAGGCTGCGGAAGGATTCCGGTGGGAGCGTAAACAACGGTTCAAGAGTCCGACCGTTAACGCTTCCACATCAAGCGCACCGCGCGCCTCACTTGTAACACCGGTCCCGCGCGCGGGCCCAAGGTTGTCCCGCGGAACCTACCTTGCCGCGCGTTTTTCCGCGATCAGTTTTAGCAGCGCCTTTTGCGGGTCGGCGAATTTCTTGATGCCTTCGGACATCAGCGTGGCTTCGAGGTGCTCGATGCTTACCAGGCGGTCGATCTCGTCGAGCACTGCTTGCGGTGGCAGCTTGTCGACCTGGCGCGTGAAGCTGATGCCGCTTTTGGCAACGGCATCGTTGGTGGCGGGCGGATTGGTTTCGATATCGCTGCCTGCGAAGGCTTCGACATATTTCCAGGGCTTGTCCGTCGGCTTCTTGGTACCCGTGCTGGCGAAGATCAATTCCTGCACCAGCGGTAATTGCTTGTCGCTCCACCAGGCGCGGTTCTCGGCCCAGATTCGCTTTGCACCGACAATGCCCACCTGGCCTTGGGCTGCGGGCGAGAGCTGCGGCAGATGTTGCTCGGTGTAAACGTCGACGCGCGAGACAAAGATGCTGTACACGCTCTTGAACTTTTCGAGCTGGCCGAATTTTTTCCGGCCACGCCAAATGGCTTCGCGAGCCGCGCGATACTGGCGGGGCGAAAAGACAAGCGTGACGTTTATCGTGATGCCGGCTGCGGCGATCCCTTCCAGCGCATCGAGTCCGGCGGGCGTTGCCGGCACCTTGATCATCCGGTTCTGATGTCCTGCCGACCATTTCCTGCCGAGCGCGATGTACCTCGCCACGCGCTCGGCATGGGGCGGGCCGAGCTGCGGATCTTCCAACAGCGGATCGAGCTCAAAGCTCACGTAACCGTCGTTGCCCTGGGTTTCCTGCCACACGGGCAGAAACACCTCTTGGGCTTGCCGCACCAGCAAGTCGGTTAGCTGCCAGGCGATGCCTTCATCATCGAGACCATCGCGGATCAGGCGCTTTAGATCGGCGTCGAACCGGCCTGTGCGAATCAGATCGGCGATGATGATCGGGTTTGACGTGGCCCCCGTCGCGCCCCAAGCGCGGTTTTCCTTCACCAGCGTGGGATCGATCGAGTCGAGCCAGAGTTTCGTTCCGCAGGCGATCAGCGATTTAAGTGATTCGGACATTGGTGGGCAGGGGGACAGAGAAGTAAACGCGACGATGGCCGGTGCCGGCGGCGGGTGAAGTCAATCTCCTGCGCCGGCCGCAGGCAGTGTTACTGGTTTGCCAACTCCCCGCCTTTTAGCAATCACGTCGCCGTAACGCAAGCGGGGGTGGCTGCGGGCGGCTGCTAGCAGCACCTTTAACGGTTGTGGAGTCCGGGCGAAATGCAGCAACTTTTTGGATTCTTGTGGTTTTAACGATTATTCCTGTAATGCGGCCGCGCCTCTTACCGATTAGGGATGGGACATTCATGCACCCTGTGAATGCGCGATCGGATTGTCCAGATGCAACGCACTTGGAAGCAGCTTGTTACGGAGACCTTTGGGGTGGCCATCTTGCGCTTAGGAATTACTGTCTTGATTGCGCTTGTGACATTTGTGATCGCCGCTCAGGCCATCGCTCAGACTTGGACCCCCGAGGTCTCTGATGTGGACGGTCCGCGGACCACACCTATCGAGCGAGGGCTTCGGCTGGCAAGCTCCAAGGCTTCGGTGGAGGATGGCGATTCGCCGGCGGCGATGCAGGATCCGATGGTGTTGCCATCGGC
>SXGT01645046.1_pt1 | contig 16614 bp, 14 predicted proteins | sample 3176221 | NCBI WGS metagenome assembly SXGT01 (sample SAMN11356862, study PRJNA531348) | freshwater metagenome | isolation source: freshwater sample F1-120 | place: China: Fuxian Lake, Yuxi | collected 2017-12-25 | reverse complement strand
TGGCGCCCGCATAGACAATTACCTGAGCGGCCGCGATGAACTCCGCGCCAAGCAGAAGATAGAGCACCGCGAGCGACCCCATGACGCCGATAAGGGAGACAGCGCTCGAAATGGGATGCGTCTGCACCACGACATTGACGCCGCAGACGACGGCGATAGTGGCGAAGGCGAGAAAGAGAATGACGTCCATGTTAGAGTGTTTCTAATTTCAAAACAGAGCCACCAGCAACCCCGTGACAAGCAAGTTGACCAAGGCCGCGGGAAACAGGAACTTCCACGCGAAGCTCATCAGTTGATCGTAGCGGAAACGCGGGAGCGTGCCGCGAATCCAAATGAAGACGAACAAGAGAAAGCCGGTCTTGGCCGCGAACCAGAACAGCGGTATGAGCGCGTTGTGAAGCGCGGGAACGAGGAACACCGCCGCCAGAGCCGCAAAAACGAAACCAAATGCGGGTAGCGTCACGCGGTCGAACCGTCGCGCCGGGTGCAAGCCATGATAGAAGCAGACGCCCGCGCCGGTCCCGAAAATCAGCGGGGCGACGAAATCCGCGCCATACTCCGCGGGGAAAATGGGATGCCAGCCGCCGAGAAATAGAATCGTGGTCATGGCCGCGACGGTGATCATATTCGCGTATTCGGCCATGAAAAACGCGGCGAATTTCATGCTGCTGTACTCGGTATGGAAGCCGGCGACGAGTTCATTTTCGGCTTCGGGGAGGTCGAAAGGGATGCGGTTGGTTTCGGCGAAACCGGCAATCAGGAAAATAAAGAAGCTGAATATTTGGGGAAATGGGCCTTGAAAAACGCTCCAGCGCGGCAGGAACCCGAGGGAAAAGCCGGCCTGCGCCTGAACGATTTCGCGCAGGCTGAGCGTGTTGAGCAGCAACAGCGGCGAGGCAATCGCAAGAGACATCGGAAGCTCGTAGCTGATCATCTGCGCCGAACTGCGAAGCCCACCGAGCAGGGCATACTTGTTGTTCGACGCCCAGCCCGCCAGCGCGATGCCGTAAACGCCCATTCCGGACGCAGCGAGAATGAACAGCACGCCGATATTGAGATCAGTAAGCTGCATCCACGTTTTTGTGCCCATGATTTCGATCTCGCCCCCGAACGGAATGATGGAGATCGAGATCAGAGCCATGGTCATCGACAAAAACGGTGCGAGCAGGTAGAGGAACTTGTTGACATGCGGCGGTATCAGGTCTTCTTTCGTGATGAGCTTGATAACGTCGGCAAGCGGCTGCAGGAGACCGTGCGGACCTACGCGCGACGGACCCATGCGGAGCTGGATGTGCGCGATCACCTTGCGCTCCACCCATTGAAGATAGGCGAGCGTGGTGAGGAGAACGGCAGCGACGACGCCCGCTTTCACGAGGCTAAGGAGGAAGAAGTCCATTACCGGCGGCGTCCCTCCATGACCGAGCCGAGCATCCTTGAATAGCGGCCAAGCGTGCCCGACGTGAACAATGTGTCGCGGCTCGAATGGATGAGATCAGGCCGGCTTTCAACGGGAATGCGGCCGTTGACGGGCGTCGTGTGGGCCGCGCCACCGGCGGAGATGACAGGCATGGGCACGTCGTATCCTTTGACCGTCGCGCGAATTTCGGCGAACACCTTATCGGGCGCCCATGGGCCGGCCGCCGCGGCTTGTCCCATTTCACGGGCAATGAGGCCTATGATTTCAAGATCCGGTTTCGCGCCCATTGTCGAAGGACCGGCACTCAGGCGCTGTACTTCGCCGCATACGTTGGTGACGGTGCCAGTCTTCTCATAGGCGGATGCCGCGGGCAGCACCACATCGGCACGCTGCGCGGTTTCCGTCAAGAACATCTCCTGCACAACCACGAATGCGTCCGCCGCCCTCAACGCAGAGGCCTTGAGCGGATTCGCGCCGACAACCCATAGGACGTCAAGGGAATCGCTATCCAGCATCTCGCCGATGGTCATGCCCGGCCGATTCGATGGCTGATAACCGGGCAACAACTCGGGAACCAGGCCCATGTCAAGGGCGCCGCGCGAGTTCGAGTAATCGACCAGCGCGACGTACTTCACCGGAATGCCGAGAGAACTGCCGAATGCCACCAGATCGCGCACGGCTTCGCCCTTTACGGAATCGCCGAAGACGATGGCGAGTTCGGATTCGGTCTTAAGCCTTTCGGCCAGCGACCGGATGCCCTCCAGTTCCCCGCCACGCGCGATTCGCACCGATTCGGCCGCTATTCCGTCTTCCCTCACCTCGTTTTCCGTCACGACGTAGACATGCGCCTGATGATGACGGTAGTTCCCGCGAATCTGGAATGCGAGGAAAGGCTGCTCGGACGAAAGGTCCGCGCCAGCCACGAGTACGGCTTTGCTTTCGTAAAGGTCGGCGGTCGAAGCAAGCGAGCCGGTGGTCCCGCTCAACGCGTCGAGCAGCGTAACCACATCGCCCGAGCGGTGATGGTCGATGTTATTGGTCCTGAGCACACCGCGGGCGAACTTCTGCAAATAATGGTTTTCTTCGTTCGAAGTGTGCGTGGAACCGATCACCCCGATCCGGCCGTCGCTGGCAAGAGCGGCGCCGAACTTCTTCGCGACGGCGGCAAGCGCAATCGACCACGACACGGGTTCGAGCTTCCCGTTCACGCGCATCTGCGGAGACTGCAAACGTTCGGGATGACTGGTGAAATCGAACCCGTAGCGCCCCTTGATGCAAAGAAACTCACCGTTGATTCCGGAGCGGTCGTGATTGTTGCCCCGAATGATCTTCCCGTTCCGCACGCCGAGCGTGGTCTTGCAGCCGTTCGAGCAGTGGGTGCAGATGGCGCCGACGTGTTCCATCTCCCAGGGGCGGGTCTTATACCGGTACGTTCCGCTCGTGAGCGCGCCGACCGGGCAGATGTCGATGCACATCCCGCATTCGTCGCACTCAAGATGATCGCCGTGGTTGGGGGCAATTTCGGAAACCGCACCCCTATTCACGATCCCCAGCGCACCGACGCCCATACCCTCGTTGCAGATGCGCACGCAGCGAAAGCAGAGGATACAGCGCGGACCGTCGTAGAAAACGACCGGTGACCATTGTTTCTCTTCAACGTGGATCTTGTTCTCCACGAAGCGGCTTTCGCCCGCGCCGTAGCGGAAAACCATGTCCTGCAATTCGCATTCGCCACCCTTGTCGCAGACGGGGCAATCGAGCGGATGATTCGTGAGGAGAAATTCGAGGGTGTACTTCCGCGCTTCGGCGACTACCGGCGTTTCCGTGCGAACCACCATGCCCTCGGCCACGGGAAGCGTGCATGCGGCCATCAGTTTCGGCGCCTTCTCGACTTCGACCAGACACATGCGGCAGGCGGCTTGAAGAGAGAGTCCTTCGTAATAGCAGAACGAGGGGATGTAGATGCCGACGCACTTTGCCGCTTCGATGACTAAAGTGCCCGGCGCGGCCTCGACGGCTTTGCCGTCGATCGTAAGCTTTACGGGATCGGGCATTATTGCATCACCAACTGCTCTGCATGCTCAAAAGGACAAGGCCGTCCATCAAGGTGCGCTTCGAATTCTTCGCGGAATTTTTCGACGAAAGAGATGGTCGGCATGGCAGCGGCATCGCCCAACGGACAGAAGGTGCGGCCGAGCATGTTTTTCGCGAGATCGCCGATCAGGACGATGTCGGAGCGCTGGCCATGGCCATCGTGAAAACGCTGGAGCAGCTTGCGAAGCCACGTCGTGCCCTCGCGGCATGGTATACACCATCCGCAGCTTTCATGTGCGTAGAATCGCATCACGCGGAGGGCGACTTTCACGATGCAGGTATCTTCATCCATCACCACAACGCCGCCCGAGCCGAGCATCGACTTGACCCTTGCCATCGCGTCGTAATCCATCGTCAGGCCCTCGCACTCGGCGGCCGTGAGCACCGGGCAGGACGATCCCCCGGGCACGAAAGCTTTCAGCTTCCTGCCGTTTCGGATGCCCCCGCCGACTTCCTCGATCATCGTCTTCACAGGGAATCCAAGCGGCAGTTCGTAAACGCCGGGCTTATTCACATGCCCTGAAAGGCATGTCATTTTCGTACCACCGGCTTTCGGGATACCCAGCGCGGCGAACGCTGCGCCGCCATCACGAAGTATCGCGGGCGCGGCGCAGAAGGTTTCGACATTGTTGAGAATCGTAGGACTTTGGAATGCGCCCACGACGGCTGGAAACGGCGGCCGGATGCGGGGAACGCCGCGTTTTCCTTCGAGCGATTCAAGCAGCGCCGATTCTTCGCCGCATTCGTAAGCCCCGGCGCCGGTGTGGGTGAAGGCGTCGAAATGAAAATTCGACCCGAGCAGATTCCTGCCGAGATAGCCGTGTTCGTAGGCTTCGGCGATCGCCTTGTCCATGATGTCGATCAAATAGCGATACTCGCCGCGAATGTAGATGTAGCCCGCGTGCGCGTCAACGGCGAGGGCGGCGATCAGCATGCCTTCTATCAATTGATGCGGATCGTTCTCGATAAGGACCCGGTCCTTGCAGGTGCCCGGCTCACTCTCATCCGCGTTAACCACTATATACTTCGGCTTCGGAGAGGTGCGTGGCACGAAACTCCACTTCATTCCAGTGGGAAACCCGGCGCCGCCCCGGCCGCGAAGATTCGAAACTTTCACTTCGGCGATGATTTCTTCGGGCTTCATCTTCAGCGCCTTTTCAAACGCTACGTAGCCGTCGGTCTTGAGATAGGTCTTAATCGATGCTGAATCCGGCAGGCCAAAGCGCCTGGTCAGGATCTTGACCTCATGCGGACTCGGCTCGTTATACAGCATTCGCGCTCCGCAAACCCGCCAGCAGTTGATCGAGCTTTTCAGGCGTCACTTGATGGTGGAAGTCGTAGTTGACCTGGACGGCCGGAGCCCACGAGCAGGCGCCTATGCACTCAACCTCTTCGAGCGAAAACAGCCCGTCCGGCGCGACTTCCCTGTGCCCGATGTGCAATTTTCCACAAGCGTGCTCCCAAAGTTCCGTGCCGCCGGTAAGCATGCAACTGATGTTTGTGCAGATCTGCACGTGATACTTGCCGAGAGGCTTTTTGTGCAGCATGGAGTAGTAGGTCAGGACCTCCTCCACTTGCAGCGGTGTGCAGCCGATCCGGCTCGCCACCTCCTCGACGAGTTCCTGCGTTACCTGGCCGATCTCGTCCTGCGCGAACATCAGCATGGGGATCATCGCCGACCGCTGCCTGCCCGGCGGATAACTGCCGAGCAGCTTCGCGAACTTAGCTTCGAGTTGAGGCGAAAAAGTCATCAGCGGTCGGTATCTCCCAGGACGAAGTCCATGCTGCCGATCGAGGCGATCACATCCGCGAGCAAAATGCCCTCAACCAGCTTCGGCACGGCCTGCAAATTCCCGAAACTCGGTCCGTGGATATGGACGCGGAAGGGCTTCGAGGTGCCGTCGCTCACAACGTAATAGCCCAGTTCGCCTCGCGGCGATTCGATCACCTGGTAGACCTCACCTTCGGGTACGGCGAAGCCCTCGGTGACGATCTTGATGTGATAGTTGAGAGCCTCCATCTGCGTCTTCATGCGCTCGCGTTCCGGCAGAACAACTTTAGCGGCGTCGGCTGTGTGCGGGCCCGAGGGCATGCCTTCCAGAGCCTGCTTCACAATTTTGCAACTCTGCCGCATCTCCTCGACGCGGACCTGATATCGCGCGTAAACGTCGTTTTCCGTGCGCGTAGGCACTTCGAAATCGAACTTCTCGTAGCTCGAATAGGGGGCGGTCTTGCGGGTATCCCAGTTGAGTCCCGCGGCGCGGAGCATGGGTCCGGTAATTCCCAGGTCGAGCATGTCTTCGAGCGAAATGTACCCGACGCCGCGCGTACGGTTGATCCAGATCTTGTTGTTCGTGAGCAGGTCCTCGTACTCATCGACCTTCGATGGGAACGAGTCGATAAACGTCTTCACGCGTGCCTGCCAGCCCCTGGGCGGCGCGAGAGCGAGTCCTCCGACACGGAAATAGCTCGTCATCATCCGCTGGCCGGAGAATAGCTCAAAGATCCGGAGAATTTCCTCGCGCTCGCGGACGCAGTAAAGAAAGACGGACATCGCGCCGATATCGATCGCGTGCGTGCCGAGCCACACGAGATGGCTGTTGAGGCGCGTCAACTCCGTCAGAAGGACTCGAGTCCATTGCGCCACTGCGGGAATTTCGATGCCCAGCAACTTTTCGACCGCCAGGCAGTAACACAGGTTGTTTGAGAGCGGGGCGAGGTAATCGACGCGATCGGTCAGCGTTAACGCCTGTTGGTAGGTGAGCGCCTCGCACTGTTTTTCGATACCCGTGTGGAGATAGCCGATGTCCGGGCGGCAACGGCGGACCGTTTCTCCCTCAAGCTCCAGTTCCAGACGCAAAACGCCATGTGTTGAAGGGTGCTGGGGACCCATGTTGAGGGTCATGCGGCGCGGCTGCACGCTTTCCGGCTGGGCGTCGATATCGGGCGGCGCGGCGAGAACCGCCGATGCTTCGGAATCGCTCACTTGTAGCCTCTTACGGGATAGTCTTTGCGAAGGGGGTGTCCCTGCCAATCGTCCGGAAGCATAATCCGGCGCAGATCCGGATGGTTGCGAAAGTGGATACCGAACAGATCGAATACCTCGCGTTCGTACCAGTTAGCGGAACGCCACACAAGGGTTACAGAATCGATTTCGGCGGAGTCGCCGCGCAGGCGGCATTTGAGGCGGACACGCTCGTTGCGGGATACGGAATGAAGGTGATAGACGGCTTCGAAGCGCGGTTCGGAGGGATAGCGATCGACTGCCGTGACGCCGCTGAGCCGCTCAAAGCCGCAGGCGGTTTTGAGATGCGCGCAAACGGCGGCGATTTTGCCGGGCGTGATTTCGAGGGTCAATTCGCCGCGATCCAGCTTTTCGGCGAGCACGGCCTCAGCGTCGAACGCGCCTAGCTCCGCGGTCAGATTTCCGTCAACCGGCATGCTGTCAACCGGCATTCGGCCTCTTGATGCCTTCCGACCAGTCGAGTGCGCCCTTCTTCCAGATGTAGAAGTAGCCCGCGAACACCAATACGATGAATACGAGCATTTCGAGAAAGGCGAACATCTTGAATTCGCGATAAACCACCACCCACGGGTAGAGAAAGATCGCTTCAATATCGAACAGTATGAAAAGCATCGCGACGAGATAGAACTTTACGCTGAAGCGTTCGCGGGCGTTCCCGGTGGGGTTGATGCCGCATTCGTAGGGCATATCCTTCACGCGGTTGCGGACGCGCTTTCCCAACAGGTAGGACAAACCGAGGACGAGCCCCGCAATTCCCATCGCAATCGCCGCCTGAACCAGGACGGGAAAGTAGATTTCGCTATAGCTGCTGGGCATTCAGAGTAACGGGAACGAAAAGAGCGTGTAAATATAACTATAATGAGTGGGGAAATCGCGTGTCAACCAACGGGCTGGAATTCGAGATCGTTTTGAACGGAGAAAGGCGCTCGGTGAGTGCCGGGGAGACGGTTCTGGGGCTGATCGGGACGCTTGGGTTGGACCCGGAGAGACTCGCCGTTGAGTTCGACCGGCGGATTGTTAAGCGGGAGCGCTGGGCGGAGACGGAGTTGGCGGAGGGAGCCGAGGTTGAGTTGGTGATGTTTGTGGGCGGTGGGTAGGGTGCCGTGGCTTCGGCACGCGTAGAGTCTCAAGCAAGACAATCAAAAGTTCCGTCGATGTACTTCTCCGGGGCGACGCGTCGCGAGTTCGAGTCAGCACCTTGGGTCGAACCCCTCCGAGACGCGATTCTCGCCTCCCCTGCGAATCGCTGAGCCTGCCTGATGGCTCCGGCGGGGCAGTCTCTTCACTCGGAGATCCACATGAACGTGAACACGGCATCCGGGACTTGCCCGCTCGCCGTCCCAAAAACCAGTTCGGAAAGGCCTCGCTACAATGCCAGTCAGTCGCAGCCTGGCGTCGAGGTCCGCCAGATCAGCGTGGTTCCGACAACCCGGTTAATTCCGGTGACAATGTTCGCCCGAGACCTAGGAGAACAATTCGGTTACCGGCTTTCCGTGATCCGTAATCGGTACCGGACGGTCACCGGCGTATAGATTCTTCGACGGGTCGATTCCGAGCGCGCAATGAATCGTCGCGTGGAAATCGGGGATCGTTACCAGCCGATCGACAACCTTCTTACCCAGATCGTCAGTCACGCCGATCGCCTGTGCGGTTTTCAAGCCGCCGCCCGCAAGCATCCCGCTGAAGGCCACCGACTGGTGCCCGCGTCCACCGCCGCTGTCGAATTCCGGCGGCCGTCCGAACTCCGTTGCCACCACTACCAGAGTGCGGTCGAGCATCATGTTCCGCTCAAGGTCCTGAATCAAAGCCGCCAAAGCCTGGTCCAGGTCCTGAATCAGCAGGTGCTGCTTAAGCTGGCCTTCGTTGTGCGTGTCCCATCCCGAGCCGTTGAGAAAGTTCAGATTGAACGACACTTCGACAAACCGCACACCGGACTGCACCAGACGGCGCGCCAGCAAGCATCGCTGGCCGAACTCGCCGCCGTAGGTCTCGCGAAGGCTCGCCTGCTCGCGCTTGAGATCGAATACGTTGAGGAAACGCGGACCGGCCATCTTGAAGCCCTGTCTGCTGATGGCCGCCTGCCCTTCGATGGTTTCGTCGCCCGGGTTCCTGCGTGAGAAATCCTCTCTCAGTTGCGCGAGAAGCGTCTCGCGGCGGTCCTGGCGGGCGTTATCGACATCCGGCGCTCGCACAAGACCGTTCGGTCCGGTTTCGACCTGCGTCAGATACACGTAGCCGTACTTCGCGCCAAGAAAACCCGGGTCGCGCGTGATGTTGGGATAGCCCATCACAACGTATGCGGGCACTTCCTCAGACTTCGCGCCAAGTTGATGCGAGACTACTGAGCCAATCGAGGGATACTGAATCGTGCCGCTGGGTACACGGCCCGTATGTACAAGATTCGCGGCCGCGGCGTGCTCACCCGAAATGTCGTGACTCAGGGAGCGAATCAACGCGCAACGGTCCAGCAGTGGCGCGGTCCGCTTCAGGTGCTCGCTGAGCCTCACGCCGGGGATTGCGGTCGCGATGGAATCGTAGTAGGATCCCGCCTGCCTTTTCCCGTCGCCTCGGACCTTTGGGTCGAATGAATCGATGTGCGCAGCCCCGCCGCCGAGCCACAGGAAAATGCAGGCATCGGCTTTGCCTTTGGGCATTTCTGTCTTGGCCGCGCGCAACGCATCAGACCCAGGAAGGGCGGCAAGGCCGCCACCCGCCGTTTTGAGAAGTTGTCGTCGTGTCCAGTTCATCTTGGCTCCTACGGCATCATGACGAATTCCGGGGAGTTGACCATGGCCCACAGAACGTCCTCGTAGCGTTCGCGAAACTCCGCCGTCAGACGTTTGGTGGGCTGATCTCCCATTCTCAAGCGCCGTTCCTCTTCCATGCGAATCAAAGTGGCTTCCGCGCTCAAATGGTTAGACCAGGAAACGCGGCTATCGCTCTTCCTGACGTTGCGGACCGCTTCCGCGCCTTCGACTTGGCGCTTGCCGTAGTGCGGCTCGAGCAACCCTGTAAACGCGCGCGTCTCCTCCGCCGTGGGCGGACGCGAGAGAATGCGGATCGAAGTCTCTTCAATGAGATCCCTGAGCGCTCGGCCGCTGAGCGCGAGCGCGGTAAACGCGCTGTCGTCCGACAGCCTGACGATGCGAGTTCCAAGGACGCCGTTGGCCAGCATTAGCGTCTGCATGGGCGACGCAGCGTCATCACGGGTGGTGGCCGGATTCTGGCGAGATTGGCGCCATCCGTAGGCGGTGAGCATATCCGCCACGGATTGCGCGATCGGCAAGGCAAGCGCCGGACGGTCGCGCTCATTCGACAGCGCCGTCATCTGCCAGGAACGCGCCGGCTTGCCCATCTCCAGGAACTGGGAGGCGGACCGGTCCCCGGCGGGATTGAGGTTGAGGGATTCGCAATCGAAAGTCTTACCTGCCGCGAGGTGCAGGGAATCGACGATCTGTTCCGCAGTCATGTTCCGTCGAGCCGGACCCGCGAACAGGCGCCCTTTGGCCCCCGACTGCTCCACGATCTTCGCGACGGGCCTGCGCTGGTAGGCATGTGACGACAGAATCAATCCCGCCAGATGCTTCATGTCGTACCCGCTAAGAACGAACTCGCGTGCGAGATAGTTTAGTAACTCGGGATTCGAAGCCTTGCCTCGAGTCCAATCGTCCGCCGGTTCCACTATGCCAAGGCCCATGTAGCGTTTCCAAACGCGATTCACGATGACCCGCGGAAAGCGTTCGTTGCGCGGCGAAATGATAAACGCCGCCACTTCCCGGCGCGTCGGAATGCCGGTTCCCGGCAGAGAACCGCTCTCGTCGTGATCGAGCAAAGCCTTGAAGGGCCATTCCGGTGGAATGGCTTCGCCGGCCTTCAGTGCAACGGTAACGGCGGGTTTTCTTCCTCCCGCAATGCTCGGAACGGTGCTGGTAGCCGGCAGCGTGATCGGCTTTCCATTAAGCATCGCGGCCAGACCAAACAGGTCCTTTTGCTTGAACGGATGGAACGGCGCATCGTGGCAGCGCGCGCAGCTCATCTTCTGTCCGAGGAAAGCCTGAGAGACGATGTCAGCCTTCGCGGCCATCGGTGCGTCGTTCAGTGTGGCCTGCGAGAAGCCGGCCGGCCCGCCCCTGACGATGCTTCCCTCCATCGCAATCAATTCGGTAACAAAGCGATCGAGCGGAATGTTGTCCTGAAAGGACTGGAGCAGCCACCAGCGGAAAGGGCCGGTGTTGTTAAGATCCGGCTTCAAAATCCCAGGGTTCTCAGCGAGAACGTCCTGCCAGTAGCTGACCCAATGGTCCGCCCAGCCTGGGCTGTCGAGCAGTCGCTTCAGGGCGAGAGTGCGGCGCTGCCTGGGGTGGTCCCCCAGAAAGGTTCGTATTTCCGCGGGCGTCGGAATTTGACCGGTGGCGTCCAGCGTGACGCGGCGCAGGTACTCCAGATCGGACGTCAGCTCGGTCGGAGCGACCGTGGCTTCTTCCAGTCGGGCCCCGATGAAGCGGTCGATATCGTTGTGAACGGGAGTGGATGCGGAAACTCTGGGAATCTCGGGTGCAGGCTGGGATCTGAGGTAATCGCGCGCGGATTCGTGCCGCTTCCGCCACGACGCTGACATCTCCTCTCCAGCCGCGCGGCGCCTTTCAATGTCGCCGGCCCGGTGACGTTCCTCGGAAGAGGCGACGTAGGTCTCCCATGCCGCGTCTGTCAGAGGCGGACTGCCGTCGGGACCGAGCAGGCGTTCGATTTCACCGGGATTCCCGAAGCTGACACAAAGCTCGCCGGGAGTCGGGTACAGTCCTTTGCCGCCGATAATGGCAACAAGCGTGAACCTGTGCACGCCGGCTTCGAGACTGAGACGAGCCACCGAATCCTGGTGCGGATAAGCGAGAGGACGTAGCGGCGTGCCGTCGCGGATGACTTCAGGCGGCACCGGATCGTCACCCGTCGTGTTCGGCTTCTGAGGCTTCGTGGAGGCGACTCTGGATCCGTCCACTTCGAAGGCGGCCGCGCCACGCGCACGCAACCGGAAGTTGTACTCGCCGCGCGGAAGAGTGCGTTCAAACGTAGCGCGCAAGGTGAAAGGCGTGGAACGGTCAAGTGGGATCGCCGCCGGCGAGAATTTCGTCGGCATATGAACGAACGCGTACGCGGGCTCAGTGTACCGGCCGGCTGGTGTAGCGCCGGCTGTATCGAGTTCCTTTCCCGCGGGCAGATTCTCGAAAATTTCCACCTGCACGGGCTGCGCGGCAACGCCAGCCGCGGCAAGCAACATCCAAACGATCATTGTTTGCATTGAGGTTACTCCCATCCAAACCGACATTTCGAGTGTACTTTAGGAGCTACACCGAGTCAAGAGCATTGCCAATAGCTCTGCGCGATGCGCCTGCGGACAAGCGGTCCATCGAGAACGCGTACGACACCCCGCTATTTTTGGGGATCAGCCTCGCCGTAAGGTGCGTACCGCCAGCGCCGCGACGCCCGATGGCCGAACAGTTCCTGCATGGCGGAAACTCGCTGTCCGGCCGCCATTCCTCGAAATCGCTGAAGAGCGGCAGGTCTCTCATAGCGCCCTGTGCCCCGTCCAGTGGCTGCGTCTCAAGAAAGTCGAACGAGGCGATCCGGCTGGGCGGAAGGGAAGCGGATCGAGCCGGCAGGACTCGGCTAACGACGCTGAAAAAAGCCGTGTTGACACCGATCCCGATGGCGAGTGTTGCGATCACGGCGATGGCGGAGCCGGGTTTGCTGCCAGGCCGCGGAGCCAAACCGGGTATTGTGAACGGCAGATCCCATCATGAAATCCCGCTGCCGGGACGTCTACGGCACATCCACAAGCGGCAGGATCACATGCGAGGCGCGTTCGGCGGTGTGATAAACCGTCTGCCGTGCGATTCGAATGCGCGACGACGCCCCCAGATCCTCACCCGTATTCGGATTCCGGTCAAATTGCGGAAAGTCGCTGCTCGTCACCGCGATCCGAATACGGTGTCCAGGCCGAAACACGTGAGCCGTGCCCAGAAGATCGATCGGAAACTCGTAGGAGCGATTCGGTTCGAGCAACTCCATCTTGTCGACACCTTGACGGAAACGCGCCCGAAGCACCCCCTGCGCGAGGTTCAGGGCCACGCCGCTCTCGTTGACATCCACGAGCTTGACGATGAAATCCGTATCCCGCCCATCGGTCGCGGCATGCAGCTTCATAGTTACGGGTCCCGCAATCGCGACCGGCCGCGATAGGATGTCGCCGGTATAGACGAGGACGTCGTTGCGCGATTCAACCCCGCGCTGATCCCGCGGCCCGGTGGACATGGGCATTCCACAGCAATCGTGCGCGCCCACGCTCGGAACGGGCTGCGCCGGGTCGTACCGGTATTCGTCCTTCGCCGCTCCGGCGGGCATCGTGCGAGACAAGGCGCCGTCCCCGCGGAGCGTGTTCGCGTGCCCACCGCTTGAGAGGTAAAAAGGTGTGAACTTCGTTCCGGGAATCGGCCAGTCGTCAAAGCGCGCCCAGCGATTCACGCCCATGAAGAAAATTTCGACGGGCCTGTCGCGGTCGATGCCGTTGTCGATCCCTTTCAGGTAATGATCGAACCAGCGAATCTGGCGATCGAACAACGAGTGCATCGCGGACGGTCCAAAATCCACTTCACCGAATTTCTGCGTTGCACCGTGTCCCCAAGGCCCGATCATGATCTTGGCTTCGCGCCGCGCCCGCTCGCTGCCACCGCTCCGCCGCATGCCTGTGAACCCGTTCAAGGTTCCGCCAAGCAGCAGGTCGTACCATCCTCCGTAAGTGTGCGCCGGAACGGTCACGTTGCCGAACCGCTCTTCGTCGCTGAAGGCGCGCCAGTAGTCGTCGTAGCTCTGATGCTTGACCCAATCCCGGTAGTGGCGGACCGTTTGTCCGGAACTGGCGAGGTCGGCCGTCGCGAGCGGAAGCGTCCACTCGATATTCTCGTAGCGCAGTTCATCCGGCGAGTAGGTTTCCGAGTGCCAATACTGCGGGTTCATGATACGGAACGGCATGCGTACCACACCCCAGCCGATGGCGAGCGAGAGACGGAACGCCCCGCCTGTAAAAAAAGTGTTGTGGTAAAGGCTGGTCGAAGCGAGGGCCGGGAAAATAGTAACCAGATGAGGCGGGGCGAGGGCGGCCGCGCGCCATTGCACGTTGCCAAGATAGGATCCTCCCGCCATCCCGACTTTTCCATTCGACCAGGTTTGCTTTGCGGCCCACTCGATGGTGTCGTACCCGTCGTTGCCTTCGCGGAACGGGTACCACTCACCTTCGGATTCGAAACGTCCGCGAGTATCCTGCATCACCGCGACGTAGCCCCGTTGCGCGAATTTGATCAGGGCTTCGTGTGCGCCCTCGCGCTGAACGCCGTATGGAGTTCTTGTCACAATTACCGGGAACGGGCCGTCGCGGCGTGGGCGATAAACATCCGCGTAGAGCCGGACGCCATCGCGCATCGGGACGGCCACGTGGCTATCGATCCGGATTGTCTCGGCAATCGGTGTTGACTGCGCCAGTGCGAGGGCCGCTCCCATCGCGCCGCCCAGGAAAAGCCATGGGCGGTTCATCTTCGGCCCACCTTTGCGAGTACCTCATCTACTTTTCGCATGATGTCCTCCTCCACGGACTCGCCGAACGGCCCCGGCTGCCCATAGCCGATCATCGCTCCGCCGCCCTCATAGCCGCCTTCCTTCAACACACGCAACGACGGAATGTAGGCGAACACGTCGTTCGAATATCCGGCGACCCACATGTCGTTCCAACCGTACCTGCCCCGCAAGCGCAGAGAATAATCCACCACAACCTCACCCGCAAGCGGCACCAGTGTGAGGCTGCCCCCGAATTGCCAAGCCTGTACTGGATAGGGATAGGTCACGGCAAGCTTGCCGTCCCGGTCAAGGATTTCGAGCATGTACCGGGCATGACGGGCGCGCGCGGCATCCTTCTCTCGAAGCCGCGCTTCGAACTCAGAGCGGGAGGGGGCCTTGGCGAAGGGAATGTTGACGTACTCGAACGCTGTTCGAAGCGGCCCGGTGACGTCGCGCATCCTGGCATCGAGCACCTGTTCCACGGCGGCCGCAAGCGTCTCGCCGTAACTCTTTGCCAAGGCCACCGATCGCCGGGGCAGGGGATTGGCATCCGCGCCGCAGCCCGCCATGAACAGCGCGATCGCTCCAGGATGTGCCCGTTCGACCGCCTCTTGCGCGTATCCCGGCCAATCTCCGTTGATCGTGTAATCGCTCAGCACGGTAGCATGGCACGAGTAACCGAAGACGGCGGCTCGAAGTGCATTGTCTGCGCCCCGCACGGCCAGGACGGGAACGTCGTGATCGACCGGACCTGGATATTGCCGGTTTCCCACGCGGCGGCGATTGACGGCGAATCCCGCGAACCCCTGTTCGAAGGAGAGCGCCGCGGGTGCAAGGTTCCGAATCGACTCGCCGATCGCGGCCACGGTGCGCTCGATCAGCCACGCCGTGTAACGCGTGACGACCTCTTCGTGGGCCCTTTCCATCGCGTAAGCCGGACGTAGTACGGCGCCCGTGACCGGGCCGCTATGTGTATGCGACGAATTTAGCAGCAGGCGGTCGCGCGCGACGCCGAACTGTTTCTGAACGCCGCCCGAGATGGCCGAGGAAATGGCAGCGTCGAACCCAAGCAGATCCGATGTCACGAGGACGGACACCGCGCCATTGGAGTCCTGAAGCGCCAGTGCCTTTACATAAATTTTCTGAAGGACCCCTTCGGAGGGTTTGGTACGGGCACCGTAGCCGGCCATCCAGATGGATTCGCGAGGCGTAACGTCGACTTTTGCCAGCCCAGCCCTCCATTGGGGTTCGGCAGCGGTCAGCCCCAGCAGCAATAGTAAAGCGGTGACGAGTGTTTTCACGATTTCGCTTTCTTTAACGCGTCGTTAATCTTGGCGATCAGTTCCTTGGTCTGTTTGCTTTCGGGCACTTTCTTCACAGAAACAAGCGCACGGTTGCAGAACAGTTTCAGCTTCTCGGGCTCGTCCATCTTCGTCGGACCGTAGAGTTGAGACTGGTCATAGAGCGTCTGCGCCATCGCCAGTTGGAACACTGGGCGGGCTACTTGCGGGGTGGGGGACTTAAAAAGTTCCTGTGTCTTTGCGGCGTCTTCCGCGGAGCCTGCCGCGCGGCAGGTGGCGAGCAGCACGCCGCGCTCAATCGAGCGCTTCTCGGCCGGCGCGAGTTCGGCGGGACTCGGGAGGATGCCGGCGTGAACCTTGGTGAGCTGCGCTACTTGCGCCGCCGTGCCCGCGGGGAACGGAAACGCGAGCGGGATGTTCTCCTCCGCGCCCTTCTCAAACTCCGCAACCACCTCGGCGACTTGCAGCCCGTAGCGGTTTGCCAATCCGCGATAGGTTGTCGCTTGCTTTCGAAACGGAGTGGGGCCGGCTTTGTTGGCGCGGGCGCCGGTTGCGAAGGCGTCCCCGAGATCCGCGTATCCGCGGGCAAGTCCGGATATCAACACCAGCATCCAGGCTTGCCCTCGCAGGCGATACTCGCCGTTCGACGATGCTACCTTGTCAAGTTGTTCGACGGCCTTCATGACGTCGCCTGCCGACGCGGCTTCAACGGCTCTGGCCCATAGATAGGGTGGCGTGCCCGGTTTTGGCGCGGTATCGGTCTCGCAAGACGCGAGGCAAAAACACAAAGCGGGAACGGCTACGAAAATCGCTCGTTGGGACGACGTGACAACCATGGTCACCTCCGTGGCAGAAGGTTTATCACAAATGGTGGATCGTGCGCAAGCTGCCGAGAGGCTATTCTTTTCCAGGAACTTCGCACATCCGCCGGAGAAGCGATGCCAGCTACCGGAAATCGTGGGAGGAGAGCGGATCTTGCGTTAATAGCACCGGGCTGAATGTGCTCTAGTGTCTAGTTGCATTCGTTCTGCTACTACTGTATGTTGAGTCATGCGCCGAAAGTCCGCGAAATTTCAGCTCAGCGACGAAGAGATGAAGACTTTAGAGGGATGGACCCGCCAAGGCAAGACGGAGCACCATTTGGTCGAGAGGGCGCGGATTGTTTTGCTTGC
>SXGT01772800.1_pt1 | contig 16620 bp, 14 predicted proteins | sample 3176221 | NCBI WGS metagenome assembly SXGT01 (sample SAMN11356862, study PRJNA531348) | freshwater metagenome | isolation source: freshwater sample F1-120 | place: China: Fuxian Lake, Yuxi | collected 2017-12-25 | reverse complement strand
TGGCCGAGACGGCAAAGATCCTCAATCCCGAAAAAATGGTGCTGCTGCCCTCCGAAAAAGCACTGTGCTCGCTCGCCGGCGGCATCGGTGTGGGCGATATCCGCGACCTCAAGAAGCAGTACCCCGATGTACCGGTCGTCACCTATGTGAACACCTACGCCGCTGCAAAGGCCGAGTCCGACTACTGCTGCACTTCCGGCAATGCCGCTGCGGTGATCAAGCACATACTCGCGCTTGGTCATAAGCACGTCATGCTGCTGCCCGACGAGTTCCTCGCGCGCAACACCGCCAAGGAACTGGGCATGAACTTTGTGCTGCCAGGTTTCCTGAAAGGGATGCACACGGACCTGCCCGACGAACCAACGATCATCGGCTGGCGCGCGCGCTGCGAAGTGCACGAGCTCTTCCGTGTAGACGACATCCAGCTCGTCCGCAAGCAACACCCGAACGTGAAGGTGCTCGCGCATCCGGAGTGCAGCCCGGAGGTCTGCGAAGAAGCGGATTTCGTCGGCAGCACAAAGCAACTCATCGCCGCCGTCGAAAACATGGAAGGCAATCAGTTCCTGCTGCTCACCGAATGCAGCATGGGCGACAACATCGCCGCTGCGCACCCGGACAAGAACATGCTGCGCCTGTGCAGCTTCCGCTGCCCGCACATGAACCAAATCACGATGGAAGACACGCTCGAGGCGCTCGAAAAATTGCAGTATCAGATCGAAGTGCCCAGCGACATCATCAAGCGCGCGCGCAAACCGATCGATCGGATGTTGGAAATTCGCTAGGCCGGACTAAAGCGACTGCGCGAGCAGCCACTTGATCGCTTCGGGATCCCCGTAGGCCTTGTCCCAACTGTTGTGGCCGATGCCTTCGTATTCGGTGAGTTGGACAGAACCGCCGGCGGCTTTCACGGCATCCACCATCATGCGCGATTGCTCCGGTTTCACGACGGTGTCCGCAAGACCGTGAAAGGCCCACATCGGCCGCCGCGCGAGTTCCTTGGCGTCCCCGACATTGCCGCCGCCGCAGACCGGCATGAAAGCCGCAATCTTGTCCGCCCGCATCGCGCCATAGCGGAAAGTGCCATAGCCGCCCATGGAAAGTCCGGTGAGCAATACGCGGTTCTCGTCGACGCGATAGTGCTGCTTGACGTATTCCACCGCCGAATCGATGTGCTTCCAGGCCGGCGCGCCATTCGGGTTCTCGCCAGAGCTCCAGGTGGTGCTCGTCGCGCACTGCGGCATCACCACGAGCGCGGGGAAGCGCTCGGGGTTCAGCCGGATCGCGCGGCCGATGCCGACTTCCGCCTGCTTCCACCCGTCGCTGCCGCGCTCACCCATGCCGTGCAGGAAGACGATCAGCGGCCATTCTTTTTCCGGCGTGTACCCCGCTGGCACATACACCACCGCCGGCCACGATTCGCCATCGACGTTCGTGTGAAGCGCGTAGAAACCATTCTCGATCGGCGCCGCCTGGGTCACGTTGATATCGTTGTCCTTCACGTGGACGCTGAGGCATCCCGTCAACGAAACTAGTGCGCAGAATACCGCAACCGCCCAGATCGAACGCTTCACGATGATGCTCCTCCCGCGCCCACGCGGATTGATCGCTCTTGCTTAGTCTGCCGCCTCTGCCGAAGTCTCAGTCGGCGACACCTTCGCGGAGGTCGTCTCCGTCTTGTCTACATCGATGCTGAGGCACCCCGCCAGCAACACCGCTGTTACACACACCACCATGAGTCGAATGAAACGTCCAGCCATTGTCGTGCTCCTGTTTGAGGGAAACCATCCCCATTTTGGACTTCCCGCGCGCTCAATTGGTTGGACCCGACAGAAATCCGTTCACGGCCTCGTTCCAAGCTTCCGGCGTCTCAAAATACGGCGAATGCCCGGCACCCGGCAACTGTATCACCTGCGCGCCCTTCACCTCCGCCGCCACCGATCGAATGACGACAGGGGGGAAGATCGGGTCGTCTTCTCCGACGACGAACAGCACCGGTACATTCAATTTCCGCACCTCGTCCAAGGGATATGCCGTCTGCCGCAGCTTAAGCCCCATGCCCGCCGGGGCCGGAGGGGCCACACTCGCAATCTGGCGGTACAGGAAGGCCTTGGCCGGATCGGCAATGCCGAGCTGGTTGCCTATCGCCGGATGCCGCGTGAACTCCATCTTATCGGGAGGTGGCGAGGTCGCGGCCTCGCGGATGTAAGCGTCGAAATGCGTTGCCGCTTCGGGCGTATAAATGCCGCCAATCGTGTCCGCGAGGACGAGCGACCGCACGCGCCCAGGATACTTCAGCGCGAAGCCCAGCACTGCCCAGCCGCCCATCGATTGCCCAACGAGCCGGGCTTTCTCAATCTTGAGGTGGTCGAGGAGTGCCTTCAGATCCTCGACCGCGGCCGCCGGCCCGGACTGTTTTCCGATGTCCGTCGAGCGCCCGAATCCACGTTGATCCCAGGTGATTACCTGGAAGCGCTCGGCGAGCACCGGGACCTGCTGATACCAAATCGCGTGGTTCCCGCCGAGGCCGTGCGAGAGCACAACGGGATCGCCGGAGCCGAGCGTCTCGTAATAGATCTGCTCGCCGCCGCTTTGGACAAATCCGGACTTCAGCAGTTGATCCTCCGCCAAGGCTCCCGCGCCGGCGATTGCAAATGCCGCAGCCAGGCCAAAGCAGCGGACCCATGCAGATGAGCGATGCACCGTCGGAACTTCAGCGGGTGTAGCTCTGGTATACGATCGAAATCCAGCGCTGGTTGCCAACGAAGTTCTTGCCCCATGAATCATACTTGGCCGGCAATCCGTCTTTCTGAAGCGCCTCCTGGTCCTTGCCGTCGGCGATCCCTTTGCGGATGATGCCGATGGTGTCCAGCAAGGTGGCCTGGAAAGTTTCCAGGTCCTTCCTCGTCGCCAGCGGGCCGTGTCCGGGGATGATCTTTGCATCGGCCGGAATGATTTCAAGCATCTTGACGACATTGTTCAAGTACCCTTGCACATCGCCGCCGCCCGCAAGGTCGATGAAGGGGAACATACCATTCGTGAACTGATCGCCCGTGTGGTACACGTTCGATTTGGTGAAGTGAACCAGCGTGTCGCCGTCCGTATGGCCCGGGCCAAGGGGGATGAGTTCAATCGTCTCACCGTTGATGTAGAGCGAAGTGGGCGAGGTGTACGTGATCGTCGGCAGGCTGTTGCGGAATTCCGCTTCGGTCAGTTCGCGTGACCCGATCATCCGTGTGCGCACGTTCGCATGCGCCACCACCGGCGTGTTCTGCGCGAGCGCCTGATTGCCACCCGTGTGATCCCCGTGAAAGTGCGTGTTCACGATGAACTTCAGCGGCCCCTTGTTCAGCTTCGCGAGCTCGTCTGTGATCTTGCCGGCCATGTTGGCGAACTGTGTGTCGATGATGAGCAGGCCGTCCTCGCCGGACGACGCCCCAATGTTGCCGCCGTTGCCTTCAATCATGTGCACGGGCCCGCTGACGTTTTGCGTCTTCATTACCACGTCCTGCTGTGCGAGCGCAGGAGTCGTGGCCAGTATGAGGGTCAAAAGTGCATAGCGCATGAGTACATCCTCCCGGTGATACGAGGCGTGTTGCCCCGGAAGCCCCTAGCCTAGCGAACGGCGCCGCGCCGCGCAATGCTCCCTAGGTCAGAATTTGCGCGTAGGGCAGCGGATCGATCAAGCCCACCTCCGCGAAGGCTTTCAAGCGCTCGACGCAGGTGGGGCAGGTGCCGCAGGCTTTCTCGCCGCCGCGATAGCAGCTCCAAGTCTGGACGAAGTCGATCCCGAGCGCGCGACCCATGCGGACCAGCTCCGCCTTGCGCTTGCCGATCAGCGGCGCGTGGATCGTGACCGCGTCGCGCCGGTTCAGCGCGAGCGTGGCATTAATGCGTGTCAGGAAAGCTCGCGTGCAGTCCCAATACCCGTATTCGTCGTGCGCCTGCGCGCCGTAGAACACTTCGCGGATGCCCTGCGCCTCGGCATAGGCCGCCGCGAGTGAAAGCAGGATCATATTGCGATTCGGCACGTAGGTGGGCGGCTGGTCCAGTGACGAGGGGGAAAGCGCCGCAAAATCAGGTACCGCCGCGCCGCCGGTGACCAGCGAGGTCCCGCCTTGGATCAATCCGCCGAGGAAGGCCATATCGACGATTTGGTGCACCGCCGCGCCAGAGGCCTTTGCCTGCCACGCCGCCGCGTCCAGTTCGCGCCGGTGCCGCTGGCCCTAGTCGAAGCTGATCGCGTGCACGGGCGCCCGGCGCAACTCACGTGACACGTGATGCAGGAGGACTGAAGAGTCCATGCCGCCACTAAGCAATACGACGGCAGATCTACTTTCGATTGTAGGCATAAGGCAATTCGTCCAAGGTAAAAGCGGTGTCCCGCCGCTTCATCTTACCAGCGGTCAACGGAAATGATCCGGGAGGACGAGTGTCCTCACGAGCCGAAGATCGCCATGCGACGAGAAATCGGTAGGATTGGCTCAATTAACCATGAAATTAGATCAGATTCAATCCTGTCCAAAGAGATTGACCATGCACGGGCCGTCTGCTATTTTTCAAGAGTTTAGGCCTGTTTTTATTGCCCGTTATCGGGAATGAGGAGTTCGCATGGACGGCTTGATGATGGACTTTCAACTGACGCTGGACGCGGTCTTGCGGCGGGCAGAGCAACACTTCTACAAGAAGGAAATCGTCACGCGGATGCCGGACAAGTCCTTCCACCGGTACACCTACGGCGACATGGTGAAGCGGACGAAGAAGCTCGCGCTGGCATTGAAGCGTCTCGGCATCAAGCCGGGCGAGGCCGTCGGCACTCTGTGCTGGAACCACTACCGGCACTTTGAAGCCTACTTCGCGATTCCGATCATCGGCGCCGTGTTGCACACGCTGAACCTGCGCCTGCACGCGGACGACCTCGAATACATCGCGAACGACGCGAGCGATCGCGCGGTCATTTTTGACGAGTCGCTGCTGCCGCTGCTGAACCAGTTCAAGGACCGCATCAAGGCGCAACATTACATCATGATCCGCAACTCGCACGAGCCGATGCCGAAGGGCGTAATCGATTTCGAGCAGTTCATCGGCGCAGAGGACGAAAAGAAGTTCGACTATAACGCTACGACGCTGCGCGAGAAGCAGGCGGCCGCGACGTGCTACACCTCCGGTACGACGGGCCGGCCAAAGGGCGTGCTGTACTCGCACCGCTCGATGGTGCTGCATTCGCTCGGTGCGATGATGGCGGACGTGCACGACTTGCGCGAGTCGGATGTGTTGCTGCCTGTGGTGCCGATGTTCCATGCGAACGCGTGGGGCCTGCCCTACGCCGCCGCGATGGCCGGGCCGAAGATTGTTTTCCCAGGACCCTTCCTTGACGTGCCAAGCCTTCTGGAAGGCCTTGAGAAAGAAGAAGTGACCATGACGGCTGGAGTGCCGACGATTTGGCAGGGCATTCTGCAAACGCTTGACGCGAACCCTGGCAAGTACAATCTCAAGAAGCTGCGCAAGATGATCGTCGGCGGTTCCGCGGTGCCCGTGAGTCTTATGCGCAACATGCAGGAGAAGCACGGCCTCACGATTGTCCAGGCGTGGGGCATGACCGAGCTGTCGCCGATGGGGACGGTTTCCAACCTTAACAGCGAAATCCGGACGAAGTCCGAAGATGCGCAGTACGAATACCGCGCGATGCAAGGCACACCGGCCCCGATGGTCGAGATTCGCGGCCGGTCGGACGCGGGCCTCATTCCGTGGGACAGCAAGACGATGGGCGAGCTCGAAGTACGCGGACCGTGGATCGCGAGCGCGTACTACAATCGGCCGGATGCCGCGGATCGCTTCACCGAAGACGGCTGGTTTAAGACCGGCGACATCGTCACGATCGACGAAATCGGCTACATCAAGATCCAGGATCGCGCGAAGGATCTCGTGAAGTCCGGCGGCGAGTGGATCAGTTCCGTGGACCTCGAAAACATGATCATGGGCCATCCCGCGGTGGCTGAAGCGGCCGTGATCGCGATTCCACATCCAAAGTGGGACGAGCGCCCGCTCGCGTGCGTCGTGCTGAAAAAGGGCCAGAACGCGAGCGAGGCGGACATCAAGAATTACCTCGGAGAACGCATCGCGAAGTGGATGGTGCCCGACAGTGTCGTGTTTATCGACGAAGTGCCGAAAACCAGCGTCGGCAAGTTCAACAAGCTGAAACTGCGCGAACTCTATGGGGACTACGCGGCGAAGGCGTAACCTGCGCCGACGCGCTTAGGCCTGTGTACGTTTGCGCCACGGCCCCGTGATCGCCAGCGAGAGGCCGAGCCCCTGAACGTTCACAAAGAGCGTCGTGCCGTCGGGCGAGAAGCACGCCCCCGCGAACTCGCTGTCGCCCGTGGCGTTCCGCGCGATTTTGTAGATATCGCCCTGCGGCGTGATCCCGACGACAAACTGTTCACCGGAGCCGTCTTCGCAAACGACAATATCGCCCCACGGCGCAACCGTGAGATTGTCCGCGTTATCGACCAGGCCGCTGTCGTTGGGCTCGACGAACAACTCGAGCGTGCCGGGGTTCGCGGTTTCCTCGGCGGCGCCTTCCGCTGCGCTGGGCACGTAGCGCCAGATCTGGCCACGCTGCGCGCGTCCGCCGGACGTGCAGGCGAAGTAGATGCCATCGCTTCCGGCCCACATGCCCTCGCCACGCGCGAAACGCGCCGCGCCGCGTTCATAGGCACGATAGCGCAGATCATCTTCCGGGGACTCGACGTGGCGGAGGTCGATCCACTGCACGGGCAGCTTCTGCCCGCGCGCGACGGCAGGCGTGATGTCCCAGTTGCGCGTGTCGAGCGAAGGCAAATCGCGCAGGATCAGCGCCTGCAGGCGCCCGCCGTTGAGGAGTTGGCCGGGCGTGTTTGGGATGAAGCGGTAGATTGCGCCATCGCCGCGATCCTCGGTCTGGTATACGATGCCCGAGCGCGCGTCCACGGCGATCGCTTCGTGGTTGAACCGCCCCATCGCCACAAGCGGGATCGGACTTGCCAATCCACCCTTAAAAAGCGCAGGTACTTCGAAGTTGTATCCGTGATCCTTCTCGCAGATGTCGCTCGCGCGGACCATCGTTTCTTCGCACGTGATCCACGAGTTCCACGGAGTCGGTCCACCCGCACAGTTGCGCCAGGTGCCCGCAAGGCTCAGCCTCTCGTCTTCCTTGGCCTGCGCGCGCGTGTCGAAGAGGATCGTCGTCGTGCCGCCGAGTCCCGGCGTCTTGCCGAAGCCCGCGTCGTATAGCGCCTTCGGATCGATGTTCTTGAAGAGTTCGTTCCCGCGGCCGAAGGGACCGTCCACAGCGATGTCGCCGTCCAGTTCATGATTGCGCACGATGATCGTCTTGCCGTCCGGTCCGGGGAACGCGGCCATGCCGTCCGGCCGCGCGGGTACCTCGAAACCATCGGACATCGTCTGGCCCGCGATCGAGAATACGGTATACGAGAAGCCTTCGGGCAGATCGAGCAGGCCGCGTGGATCGCGCACGAGCGGGCCGAAACCCGCATTCGGCATGTGCCCTGGATCAGGCAGTGCATTCGCCGTGCGTACAAACAGGGTTTGCAGCCCGGCGAACCCGAGACTGACCGCACCGCACTGCCTGAGAAACTGCCGCCGAGTGGAATTCATGGCCAGACACCTCATCGCCGAGTAAAGAAGCAACCGGCAAAAAGGCTATCAGGCAAACGTGAGAGCGGCGTTAGTGCTTCGTTGAGGCGGCGCTAGGCGCGACTGCCGCGGCCAGCGATTCACCCGTCGCGCCGGACGGCGTGGCGATACCCAGCAGCGCGGCCAGCGTCGGCGTAATATCCTCGGGGCCGGCCTTGTCGTCCAGCCGATGCGCTCCGATGCCCGCACCCCAAAACATGACGGGCACATGTGTGTCGTAAGGATAGGGCGTGCCATGCGTCGCGGTAGTGCTGGGCGCACCGGAAAACACGCGGTGGTAGGCCTCCTGCACGACGTAGACATTTCCAGACACGCCCGGGCGGAACGCGCGGGTTACCATTTCCATGATGGGGTTTTCAGCATCGAGTTCGCCCGCGACGATCTTGTGCGCCGGGATCGCATACGCCACGCCCGGCACCTCGCGGATGGCCGCCGCGGCGACGTCTTCCATTGCGGCGATGTCGCCCGGTCGCGCCTCAATCAGCGCGGGCGTGAAGTTCACGTAGGGGTCGTTGAACACCTGCACGTATTCTTCCTCCGCGCCGAACTTCGCCTTGAGCGCGTTCTTCGCCGCCTGCGCGACGGCTGCCGGATCCAATTGTCCGGTCGGCTTGCCGCCGGGGTTGCCATCCACGCCGTGATCAGCGCTCAGCGCGATAATCAGTTTCTCTTTGTCGAAGGTCGCTTCGAGGTAGTCGAAGAATCCGCCGAGCAATGCGTCAAGCCGGAGCAGGTTGTCTTCCTGCTCGCGGCTCTCCGGGCCAAATTGGTGTCCGATGATGTCCGTGGCGGAGAGACTCACGGTGAGCAGATCGGTCGTCCCGCGCTGGCCGAGTTGTTCGTGTTCGATAATGGCTTTGGCGAAAGCAACGGTCAATTCATCGGAAAAAGGTGTGACCGAAAGCGTGCTGTAGAGCTTGCGCGCATCGAGGCCCTCGAGCGAGTGTGGGAAAGTCCCGCCAATCACGGCGTTTGGCAGTTCAACCTCGCGTACGTCGGGATTCACGTATTCGCTCTCAGGCCGCACGAGGCTCCATACCTTGCCCGCATACGCATCCGCCGGCACGGGGGTATTGAAGGCCGTGACCCATTCGGGATAGGCCTCGTAGTAGTAGTCGCTGGTCACGAAACCGCCGGTCGCATTGCTGAACCAGAAGGCCTTGCCCTTGTGTCCCGCCATCAGGATCGCGCCGCGATCCTTGCCCGACACGCCAAACACGCGCGACTGTCCGCCGGTCGCCTCGACAAGCGCGTCCCCTAGCGTGGGTACGAGCAGGTTCCGCGGCGAAGTGCCAGCGCTGGTCGCCGTCTGCGCGCCGAGTAGTTTGTGCGTCTCGTCCTGCGTGCAATACATGGACTGGCCGGTCGCGATATCGTTCCAGTCGTTGCCGATGATGCCGTGCTCGCGCGGATTGCCTCCCGTGGCCAGCGTCGCATGGCCGCACGCGGTGAACGTGATCGCATGGCGATAGTGCGCATCGGTGTAGACCGTGCCGTGATCGAGAAACCGGCGAAAACCCTTCTCGCCGAAGCGATCCATGTACTGCAGCGGCAGGTCGCCACGAAGCTGGTCAACGACGACAAAGACCACCAAGGCCGGTTTCTCCGCCCAAAGCGCGGGAGTGACGCACAAGACCAAGGCCGCGGCGATTAGGCGCTTCAACATGATTGTTTCCTCCGAGGGCAAGGTGTGATTCTAACAAATGAGTATTAGCGAGATGTTTTGCTGGCGACGCGCCTGATCGGCGGCAGCTCTGTTAGAATAATCCGATATGGCGTATCAAGTTGGACGGGGACGACGGACGGCGATTGCCGCCGCCGGGTTCTTTTTTGCGGCACTTTTTGGCGCTTTTGTCGCCGATGCTCAGTTGGTCGGGAATCCCGCAGGGCCGCGCCCGGGCCTCGTGTATGAGTTGTCGCTAAGCCCGCCCGAGGCCGCGTCTCTGGCCAAACTGGACGAACTTGGATTCAACGTCGGTCACGTCACGTCCCAGGCGGCGTCTATTTTCGCAACACCCGGCGAATATGACTACCTCGTGTCACACGGGTATCCGGTGACGATCGTGGGCACGCAACCCTCGCCGCCGCAGTATCCCCGCGGCGTCCCGCGCGGCAGTCTCGGCGTGTATCACAGCTACGCCGATCTGACGGCTATGTTGAACGACTTTGCAACGAACTACCCGGCAATTACCCGGTTGATTAGCTTGGGATCCTCGGTGCAAGGAAGACAGCTCTGGGCGCTGCTAATCAGCGACAACCCGCTGGTGCAGGAGAACGAGCCTGAGTTTAAGTATGTGTCGACCATGCACGGTGACGAGCCGGTGGGCACGGAGATGTGCCTGTACTTCATCGATCATTTACTCGCGAATTACGGTGTCGATTCCAACATTACGGCGCTGGTAAACGGGACAGCCATTTGGATCGTTCCTCTAATGAACCCGGACGGGCTGGAGTCAGGCTCCCGCGTTAACGCCAACGGATTTGACTTGAACCGCTCGTTTCCTGAGTACCCGAGTGAATTTTCGGGGACCATCTGGAATGGCTACCCCAACGTTGTCGGCCTGGAACCTGAAGTGCGGCACCTGATGACTTGGTCTACAGCGCATACGTTCGTACTGTCGGCAAACTTGCACACGGGCGCAGTCGTGGCCAGCTATCCCTATGACACCGATCCGCCGATTCCCACGGCAGTGCCTGCGCCGACGCCGGACAACGCGCTGTTTGTGGCATTGGCGACCACGTATGCGTCGAGCAATCCACCCATGAGCGCGAACAACACGGCGCCCTTCGTGAATGGCATCGTGAACGGTAACGACTGGTACATAGTCGAAGGCGGCATGCAGGACTGGATGTACCGCTACCTTGGCACCGACGAGATCACGCTTGAATTATCGATTCCGAAGAAACCGTCGCAAGCTTTACTCCCGGATTATTGGGACGACAACCGCGATGCGATGATGGCGTACTTGGCGTGGGTGCACCGGGGTGTGCGCGGCACCGTGACGGATTCGGCCACGAGCGATCCGGTTTTCGCAGTCGTGAATGTTGTGGGCAACTCACAGGCGGTGTTCACCGATCCGGAGATTGGCGACTACTCGCGGCTGCTTACTCCAGGGACTTATGATTTGCTGTTCACAGCGCTTTACTACGAGCCGGTCCTTGTGCAGAACGTGGTCGTCACATCCGGTTCAGCGACACCACTCGACGTGCAGATGACGCTGGCGACGAACCTCTCCGGCGCCGGTACGGGTGCGATGGTGTTGCTGATGGCCCTCGTTATTCTGTCGGGCGCTATTGTGCTCCTGGTGCAACCCGTTCGGCGCGTTTGATCAAAGCAAATCACGCACCGTGCACCTTGGACTGATATGATTGGATTGCTCCGCCGACAGGCGGATTCTTTATTGGGGGCAAGTCATGAAGCGGCTGGGAATTCTTCTGGTAGCGGGTTTTCTTGCGGCGGCCGGCAGCGCATCCGCACAGAATCCGCCTGCAGTAAAGCCTCCCCTGGACGCTCTTGAGAGCGAGATTGGACGCCTTGCGAAGCCGGATCCTGCGCCGGCTACCGTGCCATCCGGAGATGCACAAGCGGAAACAGCCAAATTAAATGACAAACTGGAACGGATGCAGGAAGAACTGGTCCAAAAATCCGATGCGATCCGCGCACTCGAGGACGAAAATGAAAAACTCCGGCAGGCACTCCGGCTGCGCTTTGGGGGTGGCGGAGGTGGACTTCCGCCGGTGCCGATGCCCAATCGCGAACTCCTTGAGTCCGTGCTTCGCGAACCGGCCCCGTTCCAGGAGCGGCAGGAAACAGCAGTAGATTCCTCAGGGGCAGAGGCTTATACAGTCGTCAGCGAATGGGGCCGTAGCCCGGAAGTGGCCAAGAGCTTGCCGGGTCAGGTCGCCTCGCTGATCGGCCTTGCACTCGCGGTAGAGCCAGGCACGCCGGAGGCGGAACTGAAGCGGCTCGGCGAAGACCTTCGCGAGAATTATCGGGCGTACGACAACATCAACATTGAAGTGTTCGACGATGTGGACGCGGCTCGGATTTTTGCAAATGAAGGCAAAAGCGATCCCACGCATCGCGTGATGAGTATCGCCAAATTCAAACACTCCGGTCGCGACTCGGTGGTGATGTATCGCGGCGGCCGCCCAGTGAACGCTCCATGAAGGTCGCGCGGGGGATATTGGCACTGCTGTGCGTTGCGGCGCTGCTACCGGCGTGCGAACGATCCTACATCGAAGGGACTGTGACCGACGTCCGCGGTGCGGCATTGCCGGGCGTGGTCGTGCGTGTAATGGATTCTTCGTCACAGGATCTCACGGACGGTCTCGGGCAATATCGTCTTGCGGCCCCACGCGGTACTGTGCAGATCGCGTTTTCCAAGACCGGATACACGACGGCCGAACTCGCCGTTAGCGACTCCGTTCGTTCCAAAGCCGATGCGTCAATGTGGCCATTGCCGCTGAACCCTGGTATTTACATTGTGACGGACCTCCACTTTACAAGCGCCACGTGGGTGGTCCCGAAAGAATACGATTTGAAGGATGGCACGCGGGCGTTCGGCGCGGTGCTCCCGAAAGAGTTGCAGGTAGCGACGACCGAACCATTCATCGTGGCCTACCGCACGACGCGATACAACGCGCGGCTGTCGCGCCTGATCTCCGCGGAGGCGCAGAATGGCGAAGAAACCCCGGCCGACGACGCGGTGTGGGTCGAGGCGGGAACGATGGCGGCAGCGCTCGAGCCGCTCGATCAGCCGGAGGGCCAGTTGTTGCAGCTCCAGGTGGGGCGGCCCCTCGAGCCCGGCGTGTACGGAGTGCATTGGGGCGCAATGAGCAGCTACACGACCTTGGACACGCGCGTGTTTCTGTTCCGCGTGCCGGAGCCACCGGCAGAAGGCGAAGCGACGATTGTCCCTCCGGCCGCGAAGACGAGTGAGCCGGGCGATGCGGCAGCTACGCCGCAGGAGCCTACTGTCGCAAGCGAGAAAAAACAGGAAACACCACCCGAGCCAGAGCCCATTGAACCTACAGATGAACCGTCGCCACCACCCACAAACCCGTAGCGCCGGGAGTTGAACGGGGTTGATCAAACGGCTACCGTTCCGATGATTTATATACATTGAGGCGAAGGTCCGATGAAAAAGCAGTTTGTAAACGTATTGCAGGACGGCGACGTGGTGAATGACTACTACGTGGCCGTGCGCAAAGACCTGCGGAATACCCAGAGTGGCGGAAAATTTCTAGGGCTGGTGTTCCGTGACAAGACGGGCGAAGTCGGCGGCGTGGTCTGGAATAACGCCGAGGCCGTAGCCGGCCGCTTCGAGTTGGGCGACGTGGTGAACGTCCGCGGGACGGTGAGCAACTACCAGGGCCGGCCGCAGGTCCGGGTCGACCAGGTGCTTCCGCTCAAATCCGGCGACTACGACTCCACCGACCTCATGTACGTACCCGACGAAGCCGGTGAAGGTATCCGGAGACTCGTCGAAGTCCTGAGCACGGTGCGCGATCCCTGGCTTAAGCAGCTTGCGGATGCTTTTCTGCACGACGTGCCCTTCATGGACAAGTTCGCGGGCGCGGCCGCAGGCAAGAAATGGCACCACGCCTATCCCGGCGGACTGGCGCAGCATTGCTACGAAATGACGCGACTGGCCGAGGTGATGTGTGAGCTCTTCCCGGCGCTCCGTCGCGATCTGCTGCTGCTGGGGATTTTCTTGCACGACCTGGGAAAGACCGAAGAGTTGTCGCAGGGCTTGTACATCGACTACACAACGGTGGGCAAGCTGGTTGGGCACCTTGCGATCGGGCTGGACATGGCCAATGAGAAAATGCGCGCGATCGAGGGATTTCCCGACGGCATGCGCGCGGAGATCCAGCATCTGATCCTCTCGCATCATGCGACGCAAGAACAAGGCTCGCCGGTCGTGCCGAAGACGCTGGAGGCGATTGTGCTCGCGCTCATAGACGATCTCGATGCGCAGACGGACGCCTTCAACCGTGTTATCGAAGAGACCCAGGCGAAGGGCCAGGCCTGGTCCGAATACCTAACGATGATTGACCGCCAGATTTGGGCGCGGCGGCCCGAGGGTGGTTGAAAAGAGAACGCGGTCCGGAACGTTTTCATGCTCCGGACCGCGATGAGTCTTGATTCGGATCAGGTCTGCTGATCGAAGATCAGGCCCGTCACCTGGCGCGACTTGGCGATCGCACGCAATAGATCCTCGGGCGGAAGCTGCTTGATCACTTCATCGTTCGCATTCAAGATCTGAACGACGATGCGATCGGTCGCTTCATCCACGCGAATTTTCGAGCCGCTGCGTGTATTCTCGGCGGCCTGACTGGCGAGTGCCGCGACCAGTCCGCGTGACACCGCTGGGGCCGGCTTATCCGGCGGCGGCGCGCTAGGTTCTGCCGCGCCTCCCGATTCAGGCCGGACCAGCCGAGCGACTTCGGGCGTGTTCGCCGTTTGCCGTATTGCTCCGCTGATTTCCATAGTGTGTTACCTCGTGTGTCCCGGGATTAGCGCAAGAGCTGCAGCGCTGTCTGGGGCACAATGTTTGCCTGCGCGAGGATCGACGTACCCGCGCTGACCAGGATCTGGTTCCGCGTAAAGCCGATCGTCTCTTTGGCGATGTCCGCGTCGCGGATACGGCTCTCGGCGGCCGCGGCGTTTTCTTCGCGGATACCGAGCTGATTGATCGTGAATTCCAGGCGGTTCTGCGCGGCACCGAGGTTCGCGCGACGGGTGTTCACCGTCGTCAGCGCGGTATCCAGCGTGGCCAGCGCGGCGCTTGCCGTCGCCTGTGTGTTGATTACCAATGCACTGATGCCGAGCGTGGCTGTGCTGATCGCCGTACCCGTACCGGCCACCGCGGTCGTCTGACCGTTGAGCACGCCCGTCTGCACCGTGACCGCCGTCGCACCGAAGGGGTCGATGCCGTTGAACGTGGTGCGGGTGAGAATTTCGTTCACCGCCGCAATGAGCTGCGTTGATTCGGCGTTGAGGTCGACGCGGTTTGGCGTGTCCTGCAAGGTACCGTTGGCCGACTGCACGGCCAACTCTCGGATGCGCTGGATGATGCCGGTGACTTCGCTCAGCGCGCCTTCAGCCGTCTGAACTAGGCTGATGCCGTCCTGCGCATTGCGCTGGACAACCTGGAAACCGCGGACCTGCGAGCGCAGACCTTCCGCGATCGCCAGACCGGCAGCGTCATCCGCCGCGCGATTGATACGCAAGCCGCTGGACAGACGCTCCAGCGACTTGTTCAAGTCCAAGGTTGAACGGCGCAGAATGCGGCTGGCATTGATCGCCGCGGTATTCGTATTGACAACTAGACCCATGACAATGCTTCCTCCTTGAGTGCGATCCGGGATCCCACACCCGGGCCGCTTACCGCGTCCTATGGCTCCCGGCGGACGCTCCGCCGGGAGTCGTTGTGTTCGCTATCGGTCTCCTATTAGCCGAGCAGCTGCAGGGCCGTCTGCGGCACAATGTTTGCCTGCGCGAGGATCGACGTACCCGCGCTGACCAGGATTTGGTTTCGCGTGAAGCCGATCGTCTCTTTGGCGATGTCCGCGTCGCGGATACGGCTCTCGGCGGCCGCGGCGTTTTCTTCGCGGATGCCGAGCTGGTTGATCGTGAATTCCAAGCGGTTCTGCGCGGCACCGAGGTTCGCGCGGCGGGTGTTGACCGTCGTCAGCGCGGTGTCCAGCGTGGCCAGCGCGGCGCTTGCGGTCGCCTGTGTGGCGATGGAGAGGGCGTTGATGCCCAGCGTGGTCGTGCTGATCGCCGTACCCGTACCGGCCACCGCGGTCGTCTGACCGTTGAGCACGCCCGTCTGCACCGTGACCGCCGTCGCACCGAAGGGGTCGATACCGTTGAACGTGGTGCGGGTAAGAATTTCGTTCACTGCCGCGATCAACTGCGTTGATTCGGCGTTGAGGTCGACGCGGTTCGGCGTGTCCTGCAAGGTACCGTTGGCCGACTGCACGGCCAACTCTCGGATGCGCTGGATGATGCCGGTGACTTCGCTCAGCGCGCCTTCCGCCGTCTGCACCAAGCTGATGCCGTCCTGCGCGTTGCGCTGGACGACTTGAAAGCCGCGGACCTGCGAGCGCAGACCTTCCGCGATCGCTAGACCGGCAGCGTCGTCCGCCGCGCGATTGATACGCAAGCCGCTGGACAGACGCTCCAACGACTTGTTCAAGTCCAAGGTTGACCGGCGCAGAATGCGGCTGGCATTGATCGCCGCGGTATTCGTATTGACAACTAGACCCATGACACATCCTCCTTGAGTGCCGCCCGGGTTCCCAGCCCGAGCCGCTTACTAAATCCTACGGCCTATCGGCGGACGATCCGCCGTGGCCGGCCTTGCGATTACCGTCCTAGCAACTGCAATGCTGTCTGCGGAACGACATTGGCCTGCGCCAGCACCGAGGTGCCCGCGCTGACCAGGATCTGGTTCCGCGTAAAGCCAATGGTTTCTTTCGCGACGTCCGCATCGCGGATACGACTCTCGGCGGCCGACGCGTTTTCTTCGCGGATGCCGAGCTGGTTGATCGTGAATTCCAGGCGGTTCTGCGCGGCGCCGAGATTTGCGCGGCGGGTATTCACCGTCACCAGCGCAGTGTCCAGCGTGGCCAGCGCGGCGCTCGCCGTCGCCTGCGTGGCGATGGAGAGGGCGTTGATACCCAGCGTGGTCGTACTGATCGCCGTGCCCGTGCCGGCTAGCGCCGTCGTCTGGCCGTTGAGCACGCCCGTCTGCACCGTGATTGCCGTCGCGCTGAAGGGGTCGATCCCGTTGAAGGTCGTGCGGGTCAGAATTTCGTTCACCGCCGCGACCAACTGCGTGGCTTCCGCGTTAAGGTCAACGCGGTTCGGGGTGTCCTGCAGCGTGCCGTTGGCCGACTGCACCGCGAGTTCGC